>VFQN01001796.1_pt1 | contig 34825 bp, 34 predicted proteins | sample 3512371 | NCBI WGS metagenome assembly VFQN01 (sample SAMN10412370, study PRJNA504923) | tailings metagenome | isolation source: Replicate 2 from Balatoc abandoned mine | place: Philippines: Itogon, Benguet | collected 2017-08-28 | reverse complement strand
GTTGTCGCCCGCCTGGCCCTGGTCCAGCAGCTTGCGGAACATCTCGACGCCCGTGACCGTCGTCTTGACCGTCGGGCGGATGCCCACGATCTCGATTTCGTCACCCACCTTGATCACGCCGCGCTCGATGCGGCCGGTCACCACGGTGCCGCGGCCCGAAATCGAGAACACGTCCTCGACCGGCATCAGGAACGCCTTGTCGATGTCGCGCTGAGGCTCCGGAATGAACGTGTCCAGCGCCTCCACCAGCTTGATGATCGACGGCACGCCGATCTCCGACTGGTCGCCTTCCAGCGCCAGGCGCGCCGAACCCTTGATGATCGGGGTGTCGTCGCCCGGGAAATCGTACTTGCTCAGCAGCTCGCGGACTTCCATCTCCACCAGCTCCAGCAGCTCGGCGTCGTCCACCATGTCCGCCTTGTTCAGGAAGACCACGATGTACGGCACGCCCACCTGGCGCGACAGCAGGATGTGCTCGCGCGTCTGCGGCATCGGGCCGTCGGCGGCCGAGCACACCAGGATCGCGCCGTCCATCTGCGCCGCACCCGTGATCATGTTCTTCACGTAGTCGGCGTGGCCCGGGCAGTCCACGTGCGCGTAGTGGCGCGTCGGCGACTCGTACTCCACGTGCGCCGTCGAGATCGTGATGCCGCGCGCCTTCTCTTCCGGCGCCGCGTCGATCGCGTCGTAAGCCTTGAACTCGCCACCGAAACGCTCGGCGCCAATCTTCGTCAGCGCGGCCGTCAGCGTGGTCTTGCCGTGGTCGACGTGGCCGATGGTGCCGACGTTCACGTGCGGCTTGGTGCGCTCGAACTTACCCTTGGACATTGCGATTACCCGGTGGATTCAAGGTGGAGGTGGTGCTCATGACTGGAATCGAACCAGCGACCTCTTCCTTACCAAGGAAGTGCTCTACCGACTGAGCTACATGAGCGGAATCTGGTGTTGCGGTGTTGCTAATCCAATGGAGCGGGAGACGGGAATCGAACCCGCATGATCAGCTTGGAAGGCTGAGGTTCTACCATTGAACTACTCCCGCTTCGTGGACTGGTGCCGCTGGTCCGTGAAGCTGGTGGAGGGAGGTGGATTCGAACCACCGAAGGCGTGAGCCAGCAGATTTACAGTCTGCCCCCGTTGGCCGCTTGGGTATCCCTCCGCTCGGGAGCCCGCAATTTTCACGGCGCGCCCCCGGAATGTCAACGCCCAATTCGAAAGAATTTGCCCGGGGCCTCAGACGTTGAAGCGGAAATGCAGGACGTCGCCCTCCTGGACGATGTAGTCCTTGCCCTCCAGGCGCAGGCGGCCGGCGTCCCGGGCCCCCGCCTCGCCCCGGTACTTGAGGAAATCCTCGAAGGCGATGGTTTCGGCCCGGATGAAGCCCTTTTCGAAATCCGTGTGGATCACGCCCGCCGCCTGGGGCGCCGTGGCGCCCTTGTGGACCTGCCAGGCCCGGACTTCCTTCACGCCGGCCGTGAAGTAGGTCTGCATGCCCAGCAGGGCGTAGCCCGCCCGGATGACGCGGTTCAGGCCCGGCTCGTCCAGGCCCATCGTGGCCAGGAACTCGGCCCGGTCGGCGTCCTCGAGCTGGCTCAGCTCCTCCTCGATGGCCGCGCAGACCGGCACCACCTGGGCGCCCTCCCCGGCCGCCCGGGCCCGGACCTTGTCCAGGTGCGGGTTGTTCTCGAAGCCGTCCTCGAGCACGTTGGCCACGTACATTACCGGCTTGAGGGTCAGCAGGAACAGGTCGCGGACCAGGGCCTTCTCCTCCGGGGACAGGCCCAGGGCGCGGGCCGGCCGGCCCTCGTCCAGGCCGGCGCGCAGGCGCTGGAGCACCGGCTTGCGGGCGATGGCGTCCTTGTTGCCGGCCTTGGCCTCCTTTTCGGCCCGCAGCAGGGCCTTGTCCACCGACTCCAGGTCGGCCAGGGCCAGTTCGGTGTCGATGGTCTCGATGTCCGAGATCGGGTCCACCTTGCCGGCCACGTGCACGATGTCGGTGTGCTCGAAGCAGCGGACCACGTGGGCGATGGCGTCCACCTCGCGGATGTGGGCCAGGAACTTGTTGCCCAGGCCCTCGCCCTTGGAGGCGCCGGCCACCAGGCCGGCGATGTCCACGAACTCGAACGAGGTCGGGATCACCTTCTGGGGCTTCACGATCTCGGCCAGCTGCTGCAGGCGCGGATCCGGCACCGGCACCACGCCCGTGTTGGGCTCGATGGTGCAGAAGGGGAAGTTGGCCGCGGCGATGCCCGCCTTGGTCAGGGCGTTGAACAGGGTGGACTTGCCGACGTTAGGCAGGCCGACGATGCCGCATTTGATGCCCATGGGTCTGAACTCGATTCGGGAATCCGTAGGCGCCAGCCGGCCATCGGCGGGCTGGCGCCTGGGGACTCAGGGTTTGGGGGTGTGCAGGCGCTTCATCGCCTCGGGGAACTGGCCGTCCACGGCCAGGGGCAGCACGCCCAGGGCGTCGTCGATGGCGCGCAGGATCGCCGCCTCGTCGTCCTTGCCGGGCTTGCCCAGCACCCAGGGGGTGACCTTGTCCTTGTGGCCGGGGTGGCCGATGCCGATGCGCAGGCGGTGGAACTTGCCGTGGCCCAGGTGCTGGATGGTGTCGCGCAGGCCGTTCTGGCCGCCGTGGCCGCCGTCGAACTTCAGGCGGGCCGTGCCGGGCGCCAGGTCGAGCTCGTCGTGGGCCAGCAGGGCCTGCTCGGGCTCGATCTTCCAGTAGCGCAGGGCCGCCGCCACCGAGCGCCCGGAGGCGTTCATGTAGGTCGCCGGCTTGAGCAGCCAGAGCGTGTGCCCGGCCAACTCGATCTTGGCGGTCTCGCCGTGCAGCTTCGATTCCAGCCCGAAGCGCGCCCCGGCCTTGTCCGCGAGGGCGTCCAGAAACCAGAACCCGGCGTTGTGCCGGGTTCGGGCATGTTCGGCGCCGGGATTGCCCAGGCCGACGATGAGTCGCAGCGAAGCCACGTCGGGAAAACCCTCTCCCTGGCCCTCTCCCGGGACGGGAGAGGGAGGGACGCAGGCTTACTTCTTCTTCGGGGCCGCCGGGGCGGCGTCCGGCTTGCTGACCTTGGCGGCCGGGACCTCGGAGGCCTCCGGCGCGGCGGTCGACTCTTCCTCGACGCGCGCGTGCTTGGCGATCACGACCGCCAGGTCGTGCTCCTTGCCGTGCGACAGCGCCGGGATGGTCACGCCCTTGGGCAGGACCAGCTGCGAGAGGTGCACGATGTCGCCGATGCTCAGGGCCGACAGGTCGACCTCGATGAACTCCGGCAGGTCCTTCGGCAGCGCGCTGACCTCGACCTCGTTGAGCTCGTGGGTGACCACGACGCCCGCGGCCTTGCCGGCCGGCGACTTCTCCTGGTTCAGGAAGTGCAGCGGCACCTTGGCGCGCAGGGCCTCGTTCTCCGAGATGCGCTGGAAGTCCAGGTGCAGGATCTGCTGCTTGAACGGGTGGCGCTGCATGTCGCGCAGCAGGACCTTCTCGGCCTTGCCGTCGACTTCCAGCGACAGGATCGAGGAGTAGAACCACTCGTTCTGGCTGGTCAGCCAGAGGTGGTTGTGCTCGACCTGGATGGACTTGGGCTCGGCGTGGCCGCCGTAGACGATCGCCGGCACGTGGCCGCTGCGACGCAGGCGGCGGCTCGCACCCTTGCCTTCGTCCTTGCGGCTGGTGGCGACCAGCTTGTGTTCTTTGTTAGCCATGTTCGTGATGCCTTTTCAAAGTGATGCGCCTCGCGGCGCGTTCCGCCGTGCCCGCGACCAGGCCCGGCGTCGTTCCCGGGAGGGAATCGGGCATCGGCGCTTCCCCGCCGATGCCGGATGCCCGCCCGCCTTACTCAATCCACGTACAGCGAGCTCACCGATTCGCCGAAGGCGACGCGCCGGATGGTCTCGGCCAGCAGCTCGGCCACGCTCAGCTGGCGGATGCGCGGGCAGGCCCGCGCGGCCTCCGACAGCGGGATGGTGTCGGTGACCACCAGCTCGTCGAGCTGCGAATTGCTGACGTTGGCGATGGCCGCGCCCGACAGCACCGGGTGGGTGCAGTAGGCCACGACCTTCTTCGCGCCATTGGCCTTCAGCGCCGCGGCCGCCGCGCACAGGGTGCCGGCGGTGTCGACGATGTCGTCCACCAGCACGCAGGTCTTGCCGTTCACGTCGCCGATGATGTTCATCACCGTGGCGACGTTGGCGCGCGGGCGGCGCTTGTCGATGATGGCCAGGTCGGCGTCGTCCAGGCGCTTGGCGATGGCGCGGGCGCGCACCACGCCGCCGACGTCCGGCGAGACCACCACCAGGTTGTCCGTGCCCAGCGTGCGCCAGATGTCGGCCAACAGCAGGGGCGAGGCGTAGACGTTGTCGACCGGGATGTCGAAGAAGCCCTGGATCTGGTCGGCGTGCAGGTCCACCGTCAGCACCCGGTCGGTGCCCACGGCGGTGAACATCTTGGCGGCGACCTTGGCGGTGATCGGCACGCGCGCCGAGCGCGGGCGGCGGTCCTGGCGGGCGTAGCCGAAGTACGGCACCACCGCGGTGACGTTGGCGGCCGAGGCGCGCTTGAGCGCGTCCACCAGCACCAGCAGCTCCATGAAGTTCTCGGCGGTCGGCTGGCAGGTCGGCTGGATCACGAAGACCTCCTGCCGGCGCACGTTCTCCTCGATCTCGACCTGCACCTCGCCGTCCGAGAACTGGCCCACCAGGGCCTTGCCCAGCGGGATGCCCAGCTGGCGGCAGACCGCGAGCGCGAGCGGCCGGTTGGCGTTGCCCGTGAAGACCAGCAGGTTCTGCTTGCTCATTGGAGGACCTGTCGCGCGGGTGGGTGCCTGGCTCGGCGCCGGTGGCTGGCTGGGGCGGTAGGATTCGAACCTACGAATGCCGGAATCAAAATCCGGTGCCTTAGGCCAGCTTGGCGACGCCCCAAACGTCGGTGTTTCGGCCGTTCCGGGCTCAGTGCGCCGCGAGGGCGAGGTGCAGCGGCGACACCGCCACGCCCATCGCGACCCAGGCGCGCCAGCCCGGGGGCAGTCGCGCCAGCGCGGCCTCGGCTTCCGCCCGCGTGCCGAAGCGCGCGAAGCAGCCGCCACCGGTGCCGGTCAGGGCCGCGGGACCGAGCTGCGCCAGGGTGTCGAGCACCGACGCGACGGCCGGCGAACGACGACGCAGCACCGGCTCGAAGGCATTGCCGAGCACGGAGCCAGAAACGAAGTCGCGCATTGTCGCCGCAGGCGCATCCCGGGTCAAACCGGGCGCCTGGAAAAGCTCGGCGGTGGGCACGGAAACCCCGCTGTCCACCAGCAGGTAGGCGGCGGCGGGCAGCTCGATCGGCTGCAGCTCCTCGCCCACGCCCTCGGCCCAGGCGCTGCGGCCGCGCACGAACACCGGCACGTCGGCGCCCAGGCCAAGGCCGAGATCGGCCAGGCGGTCCTCGCCCAGGCCGGTGTGCCAGAGATGGTCCAGGGCCAGCAGCACCGTCGCCGCATCGGAGGAGCCACCGCCGAATCCGCCACCCAGGGGAATGCGTTTTTCGACGAAGATGTCGGCACCTTCCGGTGAATTGCTTTCCGATTTCAGCTTCTTCGCCGCCCGGACGACCAGATCGTCGGCTTCCGCCACGGCGTAGCCGGGCTCGCCGACCCGGCGGATCTCGCCATCCGGCCGGGACCTCAGCCAGACCGTATCGCCCCAGTCCAGCAGCTGGAACACCGTCTGCAGCAGGTGGTAGCCGTCCGGCCGCCGCCCGGTGATGCGCAGGAACAGGTTGAGCTTGGCCGGCGCCGGCCAGGCGCTCCAGCCCTCGCCCGGCGGACTCACGGCGCGCCCCAGGCGTCCACGACCAGGCGCACGCTGGCCTCGCCCCGGCGGGCGAAGACGCGCAGCGGCCGGGCCGGCTCGCCGCCGTCCCAGGCGCGGTATTCGACCGTCCAGCCGTCCTGCCGGATCAGCACCGGCAAGCCGTCGGGGCCGAACTCGATCTCGGCCGGGCCCGGCGCCCGGGCGCCGCGCACCCAGGCCGACAGGGCCGACAGCGGCACCGTCCAGCCGGTCGCCTCGTGCAGCAGGGCCTCGGCATCGCCGCCCTCGCGCGGGCCGTCGGGCAGGCCATCGATGCGGGCCCTGCCCGGGGCCGCGGCCAGCACCCAGCTCTGCCGGGTCACCGGCGCCGACAGGCGGATTTCCAGGGCCGGGCCGCGCTGGCGCCAGTCGATCCGGCCGCTGCCGCCCTCCCCGGCCACGCTCACCGCCAGCCGGCCGGCCAGGGACCAGTCCGGCGCGTCGGCCAGCATCGCCTCCCGGGCCGATTGGGCGGCCAACAGTTGGATGCGGTCGCCGGCCGCTTCGGGCGGGCGGACCGGCCGCGGGGCGCAGGCCGACAGCACGGCCAGGGCCAGCAGCGCGGCGGCAAATCGCAGGCGCCGGCTCATGGCGCGAAGGCCTCTAGCGCCCGGCGCAGCGCCCGGTTGTCCGGATCGATGCGCTGGCCGGCGGCCCAGATCTCCCGCGCCTCGGCCTCGCGGCCCATGCGCCAGAGCACTTCGCCCAGGTGCGCGGCGATTTCGGCATCCTCGAGCCGTTTCCAGGCGAGCTGCAGCAGCGGCAGCGCTTCCAGCGGACGGCCGAGCCGGAACAGGGCCCAGCCCAGGCTGTCGAGCACCGGCCCGGAATCGGGTTCGAGCGCGTGCGCCTTCTCCAGGAACGGCAGGGCCTCGGCCCAGGCGCCGCGGCGCTCGCCCAGGGTGTAGCCATAGGCATTGAGCGCCTGGGCGTCGTCGGGGTTGTCGTCGATGATCCGGCGCAGGTCGGCCAGCGCGGCATCCACGCGGTTGCCGCGCTCGTGCAGCATGGCCCGGCCGTAGAGCAGGACCGGGTCGTCCTCGAACACGGCCAGGCCCTGGTCGTAGGCGCGCAGCGCCGCCCCGGCGTCGCCGGCGTCCTCGCTCAGGACCGCGGCGTGAAGGTAGGCGTCGCGGCGCAGTTCGCCGTCGGCCGATTCGTCCACCTGCAGTTCGCGCAGCAGGGCCAGGCCCTCGTCGCGCCGGTCGAGGCGGACCAGGGCGCCGGCCTGGCGCAGGCGCGCGAGGTCGTGGCCGGCGCCGACCGGCACGCCGCGATACCAGGCCAGGGCCTCGGCCCAGAGGCCCAGGGCCTCGGCGAGATGCCCCAGGAGCAGCCGGCGCTCCGGCGGCGGCACGGCGCCGGTGGCCCGCAGTTCGGCATACAGCGCCTGCAGGCCGGCGCGGTCGTCGGCATCGGCCAGCCAGGCGGCGCGCTGGCGATAGCTGGCCTCGTCCTGCTCGCCGTGGGCCAGCAGGCCGGCGGCGGCCACCGGGTCGCCCAGCCGCGCCAGCTCGCCGGCGGCCAGGCGGCGCACGTCGGCCGGCATCTTGGCCGGGTCGCCCAGGCTGGCAAGGGTGGCGCGGGCGGCCGCCGCGTCGCCGGCCTCGCGCTGGCGCGAGGCGGTGAGCAGGCGAGCGCGCGGGTCGTCCGGATAGCGCTCCATGCCGGCCAGGACGATCTCTTCCGACAGCCGCTGGCCGTCCAGGCGGCGGGCGGTGGCCGCGAAGGCCAGCCAGGCCTGGAACTGGTCGGGCAGCCGGCGCAGCGTGAACAGCTGGCGCATCACCGCCCGGGCCATCACGGCGGCGTCGCCGCGCGCCTCGGCGAGCGTGGCCAGCAGGGTGCCGAAGGCCGAATCGCTGCCCTCGTCGACCAGCACCTGGGCATGCTCGAGCGCCGCCGCCTCCTCGCCCTGGGCCAGGGCCAGGGACAGGGCCGCCGAGCGCATCTCCAGCGACTCGGGCGCCAGCGCCGCCCAGCGCTCGATCGCCCGGCGCGCGCGGTCGGGCTCGCCCGCCGCGAGGGCGACGCGCGCCGCCCGTTCCGCGACCTCCGGGTCGTCCGACAGCTGCGCCGCGAGCAGGTAGTAGCGCGAGGCCGTGGCCAGGTCGCCCTGCTGCAGCGCGAACTCGGCCGCCATCACGTCGCCGACCGGCGCCGGCACGCCGGCCGCGGCCGGGCCCGCCAGGGCGGCCGCGAGGGGGATGAATGCGAACGGTGCGATGCGGCGCCGGGGCATGGGCTTCCTGCGGTCAAGGGCTAGAATGTGCGCCGGAACCGTCTCGGGAAACCAGCCGCCGGAAGCTTAGCGCAGGACGCTGAACGCCGGCCCCGCCCCATGCCCCTGCTCGCGCTCGGCCTCAACCACCAGACCGCCCCGCTCGCCCTGCGCGAGAAGGTGGCGCTCGACGCCGGCCAGCTGCCGGCGGCGCTCGACGGCCTTGCCGCCGTGCCGGGCGTGGAAGAGGCCGCGCTGCTGTCCACCTGCAACCGCACCGAGGTCTACGCCCAGGTCGCGCCCGGCCACGAGGCCGCGGTCGCCGACTGGCTGGCGCGGCACCACGGCCTGGCGCCCGGCGCCCTGGCCGACTACCTCTACCAGCACCACGACGAAGCCGCGGTGCGGCACCTGTTCCGCGTCGCCACCGGCCTCGATTCCCTGGTGCTGGGCGAGCCGCAGATCCTCGGCCAGGTGAAGGACGCCTGGCAGGCCGCGCGCGGGCGCAGCCGCCTGCGCACCGCGCTCGACCGGCTGTTCCAGCAGAGCTTCGCGGTGGCCAAGCGCGTGCGCACCGACACCCGCATCGGCGCCCATCCGGTGTCGGTCGCGTTCGCCGCCGTGCGGCTGGCGCGCCAGGTGTTCAGCGAACTCGACCGCGCGACCGTGCTCCTGGTCGGCGCCGGCGACACCATCGAGCTGGCCGCGCGCCACCTGGCCGAAGCCAGGGCGAAGCGGCTGCTGGTCGCCAACCGCACGCTCGAGCACGCCCAGGCCCTGGCCAGCCAGCACGGCGGCTACGCCCTGCCCCTGTCCGAGCTGCCGCGGCACCTGCCCGAGGCCGACATCGTCATCACCGCCACCGCCGCGCGCGAGCCGGTGATCCGCCGCGAGGTGGTCGAAGCCGCGCTCAAGGCGCGCAGGCACCGGCCGGTGTTCATGCTCGACCTGGCCGTGCCGCGCGACATCGACGCCAGCGTCGGCGAGCTCGCCGACGTCTACCTCTACACCGTCGACGACCTCGAGCAGGTGATCGAGGAGAACCGCGCCTCGCGCCGCGAGGCCGCGGCCCAGGCCGAGGCCATCATCGACCTGCAGGTGGACCACTTCATGGCCTGGTGGCGCGCCCAGGGCCGGCAGGACGCGCTGCGCGCCCTGCGCAGCCAGGGCGAGGCCGTGCGCGACGAGGCCCTGGCCCGCGCCCGCGAACAGCTCGCCGCCGGCAAGCCGGCCGAGGAAGTGCTCGGCCTGCTCGCGCACCAGCTGACCAACAAACTGCTGCACGGCCCCAGCAGCGCGCTGCGCCAGGCCGCGCTCGACGGCGACGCCGACTTGCTGCGCGCCGCCGCCCGCCTCTACCTGGACGACCATGACGCCAAGCCTTCGCCGTAAGCTCGAGGCCCTGGCCGAGCGCCACGAGGAAGTCGGGCGCCTGCTCTCCGATCCCGGCGTGCTGGCCGACAACGCCCGCTTCCGCGCCCTGTCTAAGGAATACGCCCAGCTCGAGCCCGTGGCCGCCGGCCTCGCGCAATACCAGCAGGCGCGGCGCGACCTCGAGGCCGCCGAGGCCATGCGCGCCGACCCCGAGCTGCGCGAGCTGGCCGAGGACGAGATCCCCGCCGCGCAGGCCCGCCTGGCCGCGCTCGACGAATCCCTGGCGCTGCTGCTGGTGCCCAGGGACCCGCGCGACGAGGCCAACCTGTTCCTGGAGGTTCGCGCCGGCACCGGCGGCGACGAAGCCGCGATCTTCGCCGGCGACCTGTTCCGCATGTATGCACGCTACGCCGAGCGCCAGCGCTGGAGCGTCGAGATCGTCTCGGCCAGCGAGGGCGAGCACGGCGGCTACAAGGAGATCGTCGCGCGCATCGAGGGCAAGGGCGCCTATTCGCGCCTGAAGTTCGAATCGGGCACGCACCGCGTGCAGCGCGTGCCGGCGACCGAATCGCAGGGCCGCATCCATACCTCGGCGGCGACGGTGGCGATCCTGCCGGAACTCGAGGACGTGGACGAGATCGAGGTGCGCGACGCCGACCTGAAGATCGACACCTTCCGCGCCTCCGGCGCCGGCGGCCAGCACGTGAACAAGACCGACTCGGCCATCCGCATCACCCACCTGCCGACCGGCCTGGTGGTCGAGTGCCAGGACGAGCGCAGCCAGCACAAGAACCGCGCCCGCGCGCTGGCCCTGCTCAAGGCGAAGCTGCTGGACGAGGAGCGCTCGAAGCAGGCCGCGGCCCAGGCGCAGTCGCGCCGGCTGCAGGTGGGCAGCGGCGACCGCAGCCAGCGCATCCGCACCTACAACTTCCCGCAGGGCCGCATCACCGACCACCGCGTCGAGGGGCTCACCCTCTACGCACTGCCGCAGGTGATGGACGGCGACCTCGACGAACTGGTCTCGCGCCTGCAGCGCGAACACCAGGCCGACGAACTCAAGCTGCTGACGGAGGCCGCATGAGCGCCGCCCGGGACTTCCTGCCGCTGTCGCTGTGCGTGCTGACCGTGTCCGACACCCGCACGGCGGCCGACGATTCCTCCGGCGATTTCCTCGTGCAGGCCCTGCAGGCCGAGGGCCACCGCCTGCACGAGCGCGCGATCGTGCGCGACGACAAGTACGCGCTGCGCGCCATCGTCTCGCGCTGGATCGCCGACGAGGCCGTGCACGGCATCCTGGTCACCGGCGGCACCGGCTTCACCGGCCGCGACTCCACGCCCGAGGCCCTGCTGCCGCTGCTGGACAAGCAGATGCCCGGCTTCGGCGAGCTGTTCCGCGTGCTGAGCTTCGACGAGATCGGCGCCAGCACCCTGCAGTCGCGCGCCTTCGCCGGGCTGGCCAACGCCACCTTCCTGTTCGCCCTGCCCGGCTCCACCTCCGCCTGCCGCACCGGTTGGGACAAGCTCATCCGCGCCCAGCTCGATGCGCGCACGAAACCCTGCAACCTCGCCAACCTGCGGCCGAGGCTGCGGGAGACCTGACCCAAGCACGCACCGTCCCGGGGAGACGCCGATGGCCAAGCTCAAGCGCCGCGAGTACGAGGACCATCTCGAACCCCTGCAGGTCGAACTCAACGCGATGGCGCGCTGGCTGGCGCGCACCGGCAAGCGCCTGCTGGTGCTGTTCGAGGGCCGCGACACGGCCGGCAAGGGCGGCGCCATCTCGGCGATCTCCGACTGCCTCAACCCGCGCCAGTGCCGCGTCGTGGCGCTGTCCAAGCCCAGCGAGCGCGAGCTCGGGCAGTGGTATTTCCAGCGCTACGTGCCGCACCTGCCGGCCGCCGGCGAGATCGTGCTGTTCGACCGCAGCTGGTACAACCGCGCCGGCGTCGAGAAGGTCATGGGCTACGCGACCGAGGCGCAGGTGCAGGCCTTCCTGCGCCAGGCCCCGGCCTTCGAGAAGCTGCTGGTGGACGACGGCATCCTGCTGTTCAAGTACTGGCTGGCGGTGGACCAGGACAAGCAGGAGGAGCGCTTCGCGGAGCGCCTGGCCGACCCGCTCAAGCGCTGGAAGCTCTCGCCGGTCGACCTCAAGGCGCGCGAGAAGTACGCCGATTACGGCCGGGCCCGCGACGCCATGTTCAAGGCCACGCACAAGCGGCAGGCGCCCTGGCACGTGGTGGACTTCAACGACCAGAAGCGCGGGCGGCTGAACCTCATCCGGCACCTGCTCGACCACCTGCCCGACCATGACGTGCCGGCGCAGCCGCTCGAGCTGCCGCCGCTGCGCGGCAAACCCGGCAAGGAACGCTACGCCGGGCCGGTGAAGCCGATCCGCGGCCGGTTCTGAGGGAAGGTTTCACCGGCGCGGGCCGCGCAACGGGGCGGTCCTAGGGCCTCGAGCGCGCCGCCGCCGTGGCCGCGGCGGCCGCCGGCGCCGTGCGCACGCTGACCGCCTGGCCCGGGCGCAGCCGCTCGGCGCCGCGCACCACCAGGCGTTCGCCGGCGCGGATGCCGCCCTTCACTTCCACCAGGCCGCCCTGCACCGCGCCGGTTTCCACCGGGATGCGCTGGGCCAGGCCGTCGTCGCCGATGCGCACCACGTAGCTGCCCTCGGGGCGCAGCAGCAGCGCGTCGCGCGGCACCGCCACCGCCGCCCGCGGCTCGTCGCGCGGCACGCCGACCTGCACCGCCGCGCCGACCGCGAGCCCGGCCGCGCGTTCCGCGTCCAGGGCGAATCGAAGCTCGAGCTGGCGCGAGGCGCCATCGCCGACCGGCACCACCGTGTCGACCACGAAGTCCTCGCTGCGGCCGCCGTCGCGCAGCGTCACGCGCCCGCCGGGGCGCAGCCGCGACGCCAGCGCCACCGGTGCGCGCGTGCGCACTTCCAGCGACCGCGTATTGACGACGCGCGCCACCGGCGCGCCGACGCCGAGGTACTCGCCGGCCTCCACGGCGCGCTCCACCACCACGCCATCGAAGGGCGCGCGCACCACCGCCTGGCGGCGCGCCAGCCGCGCCTGCTCCAGGGCCACGCGCGCGGCGACCACGTCCTGCTCGCGCATTCGCCGCTCTGCGGTCACCTGGTCCAGCTGCGCGCCCGAGATGCCGGCGTCGCGCACCAGCACCTGGTAGCGCGCCTCCTGCTTGCGCACCAGCTCGAGCTGGGCCTGCAGGCGCGCGAGGTCGGCCTGCGCCTGCTGCTCGCGCAGGCGGAAGGGCGCGTCGTCCAGGCGCGCGAGCACGTCGCCGCGGCGCAGCTCGCGGCCCACCTCGGCCACCTCGACGACGCGGCCGGCGATTTCCGCCGCCACCCGCGCGTCCTCGCGGCTGGCCACCGTGCCGGGCGCCCAGTGCAGGGGCGCGAATTCGGCGCGCACGGCCGTGGCCGCATCCACCGGTGCGGGCGGCGGGGCCGGCGGGGCCTGCGCGACGCTGGCGCCGGCGATGGCGAGGAAGGAGAACGCGGTCGTTCGGATCAGGCGATTCATCGGGGGCTCCGGCTCAGGCGGGGGACGCGGGCGAAACCGCGGCGGGGGACGGGGAAACGGCCGGCCGGGCGCGGGCGGCGCGCCGGCCTTCGACCAGGCGCAGCAGCGCCGGCACCAGCACCAGGGTGAAGGCGAGGCTGAGCGCGACGCCGCCGACCGTCACCGCGGCCAGGCCGCGGTAGATGATCGCGCCCGGGCCGGGATTGACCGCCATCGGCAGCGCACCCAGCACGCCGGTCAGCGTGGCCACGAGGATCGGACGCAGGCGCTGGCGCAGCGCCTGCTCCAGGGCCTCGTCCAGGCCCAGGCCGCCGGCCTGGCCCTCGCGCGCCTGCGCCACCAGCAGGATCGCGTTGTTGATCACCATGCCCAGCAGCATGATGAAGCCGATCATCGACAGCAGGTCGAGCGTCTGCGGGGTGAACAGGCCGACCGCGCGCAGGCCCAGCACGCCGCCCAGCACCGCCATCGGCAGCATCGCCATCACGTAGGCGCTGTCGCGCGCCGACTTGAACAGCGCCGCCATCAGCAGGAACAGCACCATCAGGGCCATGGCGAAATTGCCGGCCATGCCGCGCACCACCTCGCCCAGGCGGTCGGCGCTGCCGGCCACGCGCACGCCGGCGTCGTCCGGCAGCTCGGCGCGCAGCTGCGGCACGACCTCGCCCCGGACGATCTCCAGCGCTTCCTCCAGCGACAGCGCCGCCGGCGGGTCCACGGTCAGCGTCACGGTGCGGCGGCCATCGACGCGGCGCAGCTGGCCCGGCGACAAGGTGTCGTGCAGGGTCGCCAGCTCGCCGAGGCTGAGCACCCCGGCCGCCGGGGTGGCCAGGGGCGCGGCGGCGAGGCGTTCGGCGCCGGGCTCGCCGCCGTCGCGCGCGGCGCGCAGGATGATCGGCAGCCGGCGCTCGCCGTCGAAGTGCTCGCCCAGCCAGGCGCCCTCGCCGAGCACGCGCACCACCGTGCCCAGGTCGGCGCGGCGCCAGCCGGCCTCGGCCAGGCGGCGATCGTCGGGGCTGACCTGCAGTTCGGGCTCGGCGCCGTCGGCATTGGGCCAGGCCTGCACGTTGGCGCCGGGGAACTTCTCCGCCAGCAGGGCGCGGCCGCGCTCGGCGGTGGCGTTGAGCCGCTCGCCATCGGGGTGCTGCAGGTGGATGGCGATGGCGCGATTGCTGCCGCCGAAGCCGCCGAACAGGTCGCCCTCGGCCACGAACGCACGGGTGTCGGGCAGGCCGGACACGACCTGCTCGCGCACGATGGCCTCGAGCTCGCCGATGCGCGCTTCGTCCACCACGCGGGCGCCGAGGGTGCCGCCGTCCGGCCAGAGGTTGATGTACCAGTTCCTCAGCTGCGGCGCGCGCTCGCCGTCCATGTACGGCCGCATGCGATCGAGCAGCTGCGGGACGATCTCCCGGTCCACCATCGCCGGCGCCATGCCGGGCGGGAAACTGAAGAAGACGTCCACGGCCGCGCGCTTCACCGGCGGCAGGTAGTCGAGCCGCGGCGCCAGCCAGGCGGCGGCGACCAGGGGCAGCAGCACGCCGCCCAGCACCCAGGCCCACTGCCGGCGCCGGGTGGCGGTGGCCCGCAGCAGCCAGGCCGCGGCGCGCGCATAGGCGGGCGCGGCGGCGGGCGTCGCGCCGGTGCGCAGCCAGCCGCCGGCGGCCGCCGGCAGCACGGTCAGCGCGACCAGCAGCGAGATGCCGACCGCGATCGAGATGGTCAGCGCCAGGTCGGCGAACAGCTGGCCCTCGGCGTCCTGCATGAAGATCACCGGCACGAACACCGCCACCGTCGTCAGCGTCGAGGCGACCAGGGCGCCGGCGACCTGGCGCGTGCCCTGCAGCGCCGCCCGCAGCGGCGCCATGCCGCCCTCGCGCAGGCGCACGATGTTCTCGGCCACCACCACCGCCGCGTCCATCACCATGCCCACGGCAAAGGCGAGGCCGGCGAGCGAGATGACGTTGAGGCTGCGGCCGGTGAGCTGCAGCACGATGAAGGTCGCCAGCAGCGAGATCGGGATGGCGGTGGCGATCAGCACGGTCGCGCGAAGGTCGCGCAGGAACCACCACAGGCAGCCCACCGCCAGCAGCACGCCGGCGCCCAGGCTGCCGCCGAGCAGGCCGATGGCGCGGTGGATGAACAGCGAGGCGTCGAAGCTCTGCTCGATGCCCAGGCCGCGCGGCAGCAGCTCGTCCTCGCGGATCTCCGCGACCACGCGCTTGACCTCCTCCAGCGTCGCCAGGACGTTGGCACCGCTCTCCCGGCGGATGCGCAGGCCGATCGCCGGGTTGCCGTTCTGGTAGGCGAAGAAGCGCCGCTCGACCGGCTGCACCGCCACGGTCGCCACGTCGGCCAGGCGCACCGGCTGGCCGTCGCGCCAGGCCAGGATCAGCTCGCCCATGCGCTCGGGCGCGTACCGGCCGGTGAAGCGCAGGGTGACTTCGCGGCGGCCGTCGCCGAGGCTGCCGCCGGAGACGTCGGTGGCGCGCCCGGCGAGCTCGGCCACCTGCACCAGCGAGATGCCCAGGGCGGCGGCCTGCACGGTGTCGATGGTGATCGCCAGTTCCTCGGGCGCACCGCCGTTGATGTCCACGCCGGCCACGCCGTCCACCGCCAGCAGGCGCGGCACCACGCGGTCCTCGATCAGGCCCCGGTAATCGTCGATCACGCCCTCCGTGCCGGGCAGCAGCTGCACGAAGAAATAGGTGAGCGACGCGTTGGCGTTGTCCGAGCCCATCTCCACCCGCGGCGGGGTGGCGTCGCGCGGCAGCGGCGGCAGGCGGTTCAGGCGCGCCAGCACCTCGACCAGGGCCGCGTCCATGTCGGTGCCCACGGCGAAGGTCAGGTTCACCTGCGAGAAGCCGGCATTGATGTTCGCGTCCATCTGCTCGATGCCGGGCAGGCCCTCGAGCACGGACTCGACCGGCTCGACGATCTCGGCCTCCATCTCGTGCGGCGACGCGGCGCGCCACAGCGTCGTCACCGTCATCTGCGGCCGGTCGATGTCCGGGAACAGCTGCACCGGCAGGCCGGCGAGCGAGACCAGGCCGAACACGGCCACCAGCACGACGGCGGCGACGACGGCGGCGGGGTTGGCGAGCGAGCGTTCGGTCAGCGACATGTCCACGACCCATCGGGAGGTGGCGGCACGATGCGCGCGCGAAGGGCGCCGGGCGCATGACCAAGGTCACGGTCTGCGCCGCGACGTGGCCGGCGCGCGGCGAAGCGTTGTGCGGCTACTTCAGCAGCGAGATGCGGTCGCGGTAGCTGCGCGAGAGCTTGATCTCGTGGCCGCAGTCGAGCGTGAGGAACTGCTCGCCGTTGAGGTGCGGCCGCATCGCCACCACGCGCGCCGCGTTCACCAGCGTCGAGCGGTGCACGCGCGGGAAGTGCCGCGGGTCGAGCTGGTCCTCGAGTTCGCGCATGGTCGCGCGCAGCACGTAGGTCTCGCCGTCGGTGTGTATGCACATGTAGTCGCCGGCCGCGTCCACCCAGCGCACCCCGGCCAGGTCCACGCGCACCGTGCGCTGGCCGTCGCGGATGCTCAGCCGGTCGCCCGGGCCCAGCCGGCGCCCGCCGCCGCCCTGCAGCGCCTCCTCCAGGCTCAGCGGCCGGCCGCTGAGGTCGCCGAGCAGGCGCAGCAGCTTCTCGCAGTGCACGTGCGCCTCGCGCTGCTCCATCTGCTCGCGCACCCGGAACAGGGCCTGGTGCAGGCGGCTGTCGTCCACCGGCTTGAGCAGGTAGTCCACCGCGCTCGATTCGAAGGCGCGCAGCGCGTAGTGGTCGAAGGCGGTGACGAAGACGACCAGCGGCATCTGCGCCGCAGGGATCGCCCGCAGCGTGCCGAAGCCGTCGAGGCCGGGCATCTGCACGTCGAGGAACATCAGGTCGGGCGCGAGCGCCGACACCGCCTTCATCGCGCTGGCGCCGTCGCCGCACTGGCCGACGATCTCGATGTCGGGCTGGTCGGCCAGGCGCAGCTCCAGGCCGCGGCGTGCCAGCGGCTCGTCGTCCACCAGCAGGGTGCGGATCGGCCGGCTCACTCGCGCGGGGCCCCGCCGGATTCGAAGGGGATCTCCAGCGTGACCTGCACGCCGCCCTCGGGGCCATGGCGCACGTCCACCGATTGGCGCTCGCCGTAGAGCACGCGCAGGCGTTCGCGGGTGTTCTTCAGGCCCACGCCCGCGCCGTCGCCGTTGGCCTTGTCCAGGTCGGGCAGGCCGGGGCCGTTGTCGGCCACCTGCAGCACCAGGCGGTCGCCGCGGCGTTCGGCGGCGATGCGCAGGCGGCCGCCCTCGACCATGCGCGCGATCGCGTACTTGATCGCGTTCTCCACCAGCGGCTGCAGCAGCAGGCTGGGCAGCAGGGCCGAATAGCACTCGGGCGCCACCCGCGTCTCCACCTGCAGGCGTTCGGCGAAGCGGGTCTTCTCGATGCCCAGGTACAGGTTGAGCGCGTCGAGCTCCTGCTTGAGGGTCACGCGCTGCATCGGGTCGCTGTCGAGCGAGTGGCGCAGGAAGCCGCTCAGGCCCTGCACCATGCGGTTGGCGACGTCGTTCTGGCGGTCCAGCACCAGGGTCGAGATGGCATTGAGCGTGTTGAACAGGAAATGCGGGTTGAGCTGGTAGCGCAGCATCTTCAGCTGGGCCTGGTGCGCCATGGCATTGGCCGCCAGCGCGTGCCGGGTCTGCAGCTGCAGCTGCCGCCAGTACTTGATGCCGATGTAGAAGGCGACCCAGCTCAGCACCACGTACAGCCCGCTGCTGCCCGAGGCGAGGTAGCCAAGCCGGCTCGCGGGCCGGCAGGACTCGCCGCACCAGTCCAGCAGCAGCGAGATGTAGGCCACGCCGACCAGGCCGGTCGCCACCACCACGCACAGCGCGGCCAGCGGCAGGAACACCCGCATCGGCAGGCCCCAGGCGCGGCGCAGCACCAGGCGGACCAGCAGCGTGGCCAGGAAGCCGGCCGCCGCGACGCCGAAGCTCAGCCGCCAGTATTCGGTCGGCTTGCCGTGCGCGAGCGCCTGCAGGTAGGCCAGGCTGCCGTAGCCCAGCCAGCCGCCGGCGTGCAGCCACCAGAACAGGCGGCGCGGGGCGTTGTCGTCGTCGTGGCCTGGGCTCACGGTCGGGTCCGGGGCGGAGGTGGCGCCATGCTAGCGCCCGCGCCGCCCGGGCCGGAACGTTTCGGCGCGCCGGGGCCACGCCTGGGCGCGCGGGAGTGCGCCGGACGCGGGCGGCGGACCGGCCTGGCCGGCGTCGCGCGGCGTCCGGGCCGGCCCGCGGCGGGATCAGCCCGCGGGCCCGTCCGGGGTGGCGTCCGCGCCCGCGGCGGGTGCGGCGGTCGCCGCGGTGATCGCCTCGGCCAGGTCCTGCGAGGTCACCGGGCCGAGGAACTTCTTCGCGATGCCGCCCTGCGGATCGATCAGGTAGGTCAGCGGCAGCCCCCGCGGGGTGTCGAAATCCTCGGGCGGGTTGTAGGGATCGAGGATGGCGACCGGGTAGCCGGCCGGGTGCTTCTCCAGGAAGGCCCGCATGTCGTCCGGCAGGATTTCCTCGTAGGCCAGGCCGATCACCTCGACGTCGGCGCGGGCGGCGTCGAAGGCGGTGAGGTCCGGGATTTCCTTCAGGCAGGGTTTGCACCAGGTCGCCCAGAAATTCACCACCACCCAGGTGCCGCGGCGGGTGGCGAGGTCGAAGGGGCCGTGGTCGAGGGTTTCGACCACCAGGCGGGGCCGGGCGGCATCGGCCGGCCCGGCGGGCTCCGCCGCGGCGTCGGACGGCACGCCAGCGGGGGCGTCCGCGGCGGTCGCGTCGGTGGCGGCTGGCGCGGCGCCGTCGGGCGCGTCGGGCGCGTCGGGCGCCGGCGACGTGGCGGCGGGAGCGGCGGCTCCGGCCGGCGCCTGCGCGGGCTGGCAGGCGGCCAGCAGGAGGGACGCGCCGAGGGCGGCGACGAGCAGCGTCGGTTTCGGGTTCATGGCGTGGGAGTGTCCGGATCCGGGGTGAAGAAACTGCCGACGCTGCGCGCCAGCGGCGACTGCAGCGGCTGGCGCAGGTGCTCGAGCGCGCGGGCGGCGTCGCGGCCGATGGGGTCGTCGAAACCCGGCAGCAGCACGTCGCCGGCCGGGATGCGCAGGCCCAGGCGCTCGTGCAGTTCGCCCAGGCTGACCGTGCCCAGGTCGCGGCTGAGCAGCCAGCCGCCGTCCTCGGCCCGGCGCACGATGGCCAGGCCGGACAGGCCGGCGAGCATGCGCTGCAGCAGGTCGTCGGTGAGCATCGGCTCGCGCTGCTGGATGTCGGCCAGGTGCAATCCCTGGCCCTCGCGCCGCGCCGCCTGCAGCCGGCCGAGCAGGCGCAGGTAGCCATAGAGTTCCGTGCCGGGCGGCAGCTGCAGTGCGCGCGGCTGGTAGCGGAACGAGGACAGCGAGGCGGCGAAGCTGGCGCCCAGCAGCACCACGGTCCAGCTCAGGTAGAGCCAGATCATGAAGATCGGCGCCACCGCCAGCGCGCCGTAGAGCTGCTGGTAGGTGGGCACGCCGAGCAGGTAGGCGGCGAAGCCGCGCTTGGCCAGCTCGAACAGGATCGTCGCGAACACGCCGCCGGCCAGGGCGAAGCGGAAGGGCACGCTGCGGTGCGGGATCAGCCAGTAAGCCAGGGTGAACACCGCCAGTTCGACCACGTTCGGCAGCAGGGCCAGCAGGCGCTGGCTGCCGTCCAGCTCCTCGACGCCGGCCAGGGCCGGCAGCGAGAACAGGTAGGAGGTGATGCCCAGGCTGCCCACCGCCAGCAGGCTGCCGAGCGTCAGCAGGGTCCAGTACACCAGGAAGCGCACCAGCCGCGGCCGCGGCGAAGGCACGCGCCAGACCCGGTTGAAGGTGCTCTCGATGCTCCACATCGTCAGCAGCAGGGACACCAGCAGGGCGACCACGCCCGGCGCGGTCAGGCTGCGTGCGCTCTCCGCGAACCCACGCAGGTAGTCCTCGACCACGCGCGCCGAGGACGGCACGAAGTTGGAGAAGATGAAGTGGGTCAGCTGGGCGGTCCAGGCGTCGAAGACCGGGAAGGCGGCCAGGATGCCGAACACCACCATGCTCAGCGGCACCAGCGCGAACAGCGTCGTGTAGCTCAGCGCGCCCGCCGTCTCGAAGCAGCGGTCGTCGAGGAAGCGGGTCCAGAGGAAGCGGGCGAAGGCATGGATGTGTTCGCGGTCCACGCGGTCCAGCCAGCGGCGCAGGGTCGGGCTCATGGGCCAAGCGTAGCGCATGCCCCCGCCGTGCACGCCAGCCTCGCGGCCGGCCCGGCTACACTGTGGCCATGGCCGAGATCCTTGTCCTTTACTACAGCCGCGGCGGCTCCGTCGCCCGCCTCGCCCGCCAGATCGCCCGCGGCATCGAGGAGGTGCCGGGCATGCAGGCGCGCCTGCGCACCGTGCCGCCGGTGGCCGCGGTCACCGCCACCGCCGCGCCGCCGGTGCCCGAGGACGGCGCGCCCTACGCCAGCGCCGCCGACCTGGCCGAATGCGCCGGCCTGGCCCTGGGCAGCCCCACCCGGTTCGGCAACATGGCCGCGCCACTGAAGCACTTCATCGATGGCTGGGGCGCGGAGTGGGCCTCGGGCACGCTGTCGGGCAAGCCGGCGGCGGTGTTCACCAGCACGGCGACGATGCACGGCGGCCAGGAGTCGACCCTGCTGGGCATGATGATCCCGCTGCTGCACCACGGCATGGTCCTGGTCGGCATCCCCTTCACCGAACCCGCGCTCAACACCACGCGCACGGGTGGCACGCCCTACGGCGCCAGCCACGTCGCCGGGGCGCAGGACGACCCCGAACCCAGCGAGGACGAGAAGCAGCTGGCGCGGGCGCTCGGCCGCCGCCTGGCGACGCTGGCGCGGAAGCTGCAGGCATGAGCACGGCGACGCGCCTGGCCGGCGCGGCGATCCTGGCGCTGTCCGCCTTGCCCTGGCTCTGGCACGCCTGGCTGGCGCCGCCGCGCAGCGCGCCCGGCTGGGCGATGGCCGTGGTGTTCATGCTGCCGATCCTGCCGGCCCTGGCCCTGCTGCTGGCCCGGCACCGGCGCGCGGGCTTCTGGGGCGCGGTGGCGGCGCTGTTCTATTTCAGCCACGGGGTGATGGTGGCCTGGGTGGAGCCGGCCGAACGCGGGCTGGGCCTGGCGGAAGCGGCGCTGTCGGCGCTGCTGGTGGTGTCGGCGAGCTGGGACGGCCTGCGCGGCCGCTTCGGCCGGCGCCGCGGCCCGGCCGTATAATCGCGCCGCCGCGCGAAGGAGAACGGGCCATGGATGAACTGCTGATCGTCACCACCGGTGGCACCATCGACAAGGTGTACTTCGACGACAAGTCGGACTACCAGGTCGGCGAGCCGCAGATCGGCCGCATCCTCGAGGAGCTCGGCGTCGCGTTCCGCTTCACCGTCATCCCGATCATCCGCAAGGACAGCCTGCACATCACCGACGCCGACCGCGAGCTGCTGCGCGCGACCATCGCCGCCCAGCCGGCCCGGCACGTGCTGGTCACCCACGGCACCGACACCATGGTGGACACCGCCAAGGTGCTGTCCACGCTCGCCGACAAGACCATCGTGCTCACCGGCGCGCTCAACCCGGCGCGCTTCCGCGGTTCGGACGCCGAGTTCAACATCGGCACGGCGGTCGGCGCAGTGCAGTCGAAGCCGCCGGGCGTGTACATCGCCATGAACGGCCGCATCTGGGACCCGCTCAAGGTGCGCAAGAACGTCGCCGCCAACCGCTTCGAAGCGGCCGGCTGAGCCGCCGGCCGGCCGCCGCGCGCCGGGCAAAAAAAGACCCCGGCCGAAGCCGGGGTCCCGAACCGCGACGCGAAGTCGCCAAGTGGATCAGAAGGTGATGCTCCAGCTGTTGATGTAGCCCGTGTCGCCGCCGGCGTTGTCGTTGACGCGCAGGCGCCAGGTGCCGTTGAGGGCCTCGCTGGACAGGTTCACCGTATAGGTCTGGATGATGTTGTCGGCGCTGCCGCCGCTGCGGTTGTGCAGCACGTAGACCGAACCATCCGGCGCGACCAGGTCCACCTTCAGGTCGCCCTTGTAGGTGTGGCGGATGTCCACCGCGACCGCCGTGGCGCTCGGGGCGTTGCCGCTGCGGCCGGACACCGCGATGGTGCTTTCGACCGTGGTGTTGTCGCGGATCTGCACGTCGGTGCCGTTGGTGTAGGTCTGCGTGCCGCCGCCACCGCCGCCGGTCGTGTAGTCGCCCTTCAGGCTGACGCCCGAGAAGGTCGAGTAGGCCTTGAGGCGGACGTGGTAGGTGCCGGCCTGCGGCGCCGCGATGGTGCAGGTCTCGTTGTTGCCACCCAGGTACGGACGGCAGACGTAGGCCGTGTCGGTCGGCTGGCTGCCGAACTGCACGTACATGTCCGCGTCGCCGGTGCCGCCCGACATGGTGAACACCAGGTTGGTGGCGCCCGCCGGCACCGCCAGCGTGTAGTAGATCGAGTTGCCGGTGCTCGCGCCCAGGCCCGTCACCGTCACGCCCTTGGTCAGCGTGCCGCCGGTCGGCGGCGGCGGGGGCGGCGGGGTGGTGCCGTTGACGGCGTCCACCGCGGCCTTGGCGTTGATGATGCCGGCGCCGCAGCCGCCCGAGCAGGCACCCGGCAGGGCGCGCGCGGTGGCCTTGATGATGGACTCGATCTCGGCCGGGGTCTTGGGCGTGGTGGCATGCGCCTGCATCAGCGCGACGACGCCGGCCACGTGCGGGGCCGCCATCGACGTGCCGTCGTAGGCGGCGTAGCTCTCCGCGCCCGGGCCCTGGGTGCCGGCGTTGAGGGTGGACAGGATGCCCACGCCCGGCGCCGAGATGTCGATGCCCGTGCCGTAGTTGGAGAAGCTGGCGCGGGCGCCGTTGCGGTCGGTCGCGGCCACGGCGATCACGTTCTGGCAGTTCGCCGGCACCGCGCCCGAGACGTTGACGTTGCTGTTGCCGGCGGCGACCACCACGGTCGTGCCGCGGGCGACGGCCGCGTTGATGGCGTTCTGGTAGCTGGCCGAGCAGCTGCCGCTGCCGCCGAGCGACATGTTGATGACCTCGGCCGGGGTGGCGTTGGCGGGCAGGCCGCTCACGGTGCCGCCCGAGGCCCAGGTGATGCCGTCGACGATGTCGGAGGTGTAGCCGCCGCCGCGGCCCAGCACGCGCACGTGCTGCACCTTGGCGCCCCAGGCGGTGCCGGCGACGCCCTTGCCGTTGTTGGTGACGGCGGCGACGGTACCGGCGACGTGGGTGCCGTGCCACGACGACGGATAGCCGCCCTCGTAGTCGCCCGGGTCGGCCGGGTTGTTGTCGCGGCCGTTGCCGTCGCCGGCCACGGTGGTGTCGCTGATCATGTCGTAGCCGGCGATGGTGTTCGCGGCCAGGTCGGTGTGCGCGGCGTAGCCGGTGTCGAGCACGGCCACGACGACGCCGGTGCCGTTGGTGATGTCCCAGGCCTCGTTGGCCTTGATGCCGCCGGTGGCTTCGAAGTAGCCCCACTGCTGGCCGTAGTTGGTGTCGTTGGGGGTGTAGATCGCCCGCATCAGCTGGTCGACCTCGACGTACTCGACGTTCGGGTTGGCGGCCAGCTGGCGCATCAGCGCCTCGGCACCCTCGCGGTCGAGCTTGCGGCTGGCGCGCACCACGTCGCCACCCACCGACAGGCGGCGCAGGTGGCCGACCTCGAAGGGCTTGGCGGCGCCGGCGCGGCCACCGGCCTGCAGGCGCTGGCCCTCGATCATCTGGTGCGCGGCCACCGAGGCCTGGCGCAGCGACGACTGCAGGGCGGCCGCGTCACGCGCTTCCGGCGCGCTGTCGCGGAACTTGACGATGAAACGATCGAACTGGGCGTCCGACTGGAGGCCGTCGAGATGCACCTGGCCGGCCAGGGCCGGGCCGGCGAGGGCCAGGGCGGTGGCCGCGGCGATGCCGCGCAGGCGGAGCTTGCGTGTGGTCTTGGACACTGGTTTGGATCCCCGATGAATGGTTGCAACGTGGGCCGTTTCCGGCCGTGCTTGCGTCCCTGCCCCGGGTCCCCTGGCAGCACTCCCCCGCGCGGGCCTTCCAGGCCTCGTCTTGTGCAACACGGGGAGCGCGTTACCACCCGGATGTGTGATGTGGTTCACAGCGACATCACAACGGGCCGGAACCTAGCGTGACCTTCGGCACGGGTCAAGCGGCGCCGCGGCGGGTAGCCGCCGAACCCCGCGGGACGGCGCAAAACCCCTTGGAAACAGCCTCGCGGCGCGGTCGCGGGCAGGCTGGCGCGCTGCGCCGCAGCAAGGCCGGCGCGACGGCGGGCGGCGGCGGATGCGCCTTGCGCTGCAACAAAAAAGCCGGCGCCGGGCCGGCTCAGAACATGCCGGTCTCGAGGCGGGCGGCGTCGGACATCATCGACTGGTTCCAGGGCGGGTCGAACACCAGCTCGACGTCGGCTTCGGCGATCGTCGGCACGCGCTCGACCTTGTCGCGCACGTCCTGCACCAGGATGTCGCCCATGCCGCAGCCGGGCGCGGTGAGCGTCATGCGGATCGCCACGGTGCGCTCGCCCTCGCCGTTGCGGCCGAGGATGCAGTCGTACACCAGGCCCAGTTCGACGATGTTGACCGGGATCTCGGGGTCGAAGCAGGTGCGCAGCTGGTCCCAGACCAGGCGCTCGACCTCGGCGTCGCCGGCGCCTTCGGGCAGCACCAGCGGCTCGGGCCTGGGCTTGCCGATGGCATCGGCGTCCTCGCCGGCGATGCGGAACAGGTTGCCGTCCACGAACACGGTGAACGAGCCGCCCAGGGCCTGGGTGATGTAGCCGCTGCTGCCCGCGGGCAGGGTGACCGCCTCGCCCTGGGGCACCAGGACGGCGGCGCAGTCGCGCTCGAACTTCACGGGTTCGCTGGTGCGGGAGTAGCTCACGCGGGTATCGCCTCGGCGGAAAGGCCGGTATTTTAGCCCGCCCTCCCCGTCCCGGGCCGAAAGCTTGCCAACGGACCGTTCCACCGGCCGCCGCCACCTGCTTCCCGCCTTCGCCCTCGCCGCCGGCGTGCTCGGCGTGGCCGCGCTGTGGCTGGCCGCCACCCGCGTGGTCGGCGGCAGCACCGGCTGGATGGCCCTGGTCGCTGCGGTGGACCTGGCCCTGATGCTGCGGCTGGCCGCGATGCCGCCGGGCCGGGCCCGCGCCCTCGCGGCGGTGGCCGGCACCGTGCTCGCGATCGCGCTGGCCTACTGGATGCTGGCCGCGGCCGAAATGGGCCGCTGGCTGGGCCTGCAGCCCTGGGAATCGGCCACCCGCCTCGGGCCGGTGCTGGCCTGGGAGCTCGTTCGCCACGGCCACGGCCTGTGGGATGCGGCGCTGGCCCTGGCCTCGCTGCCGCTGGCCTGGTGGCTGGCGCGCTGAACCGGCGGGCGCGCCGCGACCGGGCCGGCCGGCCGATCCCTCGCGCCGTGGGATCCGGCCCGCCCCGGGTCAGTGCCCGCCGTCGATGGCCTTGAGGCCCGAGATCAGCTGGCCCACCGCCGCGCCCGCGTCGCCGTAGAGCATGCGGGTGTTGTCGGCGTAGAAGAGCGCGTTCTCGATGCCGGCGAATCCCGTGCCCTTGCCGCGCTTGATGACGATGGTGTTCTTCGAGGCGACCACGTCGAGGATGGGCATGCCGAAGATCGGCGAGGCCGGGTCGGTCTTCGCCACCGGGTTGACCACGTCGTTGGCGCCGATCACCAGCGACACGTCGGTGGTCGGGAACTCCGGGTTGATGTCGTCCATGTCGGCGATCAGGTCGTAGGGCACGCCCGCCTCGGCCAGCAGCACGTTCATGTGCCCGGGCATGCGGCCCGCCACCGGATGGATGGCGAACTTCACCTTGACGCCGCGCTTGAGCAGCAGCTGCGTGAGCTCCCAGACCTTGTGCTGGGCCTGGGCGACGGCCAGGCCGTAGCCGGGCACGATCACCACGCGTTCGGCGTAGGCCATCATCGCCGCGGCGTCCTCGCCTTCGACGGGCTTTTGCGCACCGGCGATCGCCTGCGCCTCGCCGCCGGCGCCGAAGCTGCCGAACAGCACGCTGAACAGCGAACGATTCATCGCCTTGGCCATCAGCTGGGTCAGCATGGTGCCGGCCGCGCCGACCACCATGCCGGCGATGATGAGCGCCTCGTTCTGCAGCACGTAGCCCTCGAAGGCCACGGCCAGGCCGGTCAGGGCGTTGTAGAGCGAAATCACCACCGGCATGTCGGCGCCGCCGATCGGCAGCGTCATCAGCACGCCCACCGCCAGCGCGGCGACGAAGAAGCCGATGATCATCGGCTGCTGCAGCCACAGCACCGTGGCCGCGCCCAGCGCCACCGCGGCCAGGAAGACCAGGCCGTTGAACAGCTGCTGGCCCGGGAACACGAAGCGCTTGTCCAGGCGCCCGTCGAGCTTGGCCCAGGCGATGACCGAGCCGGTGAGCGAGATCGAGCCGATCAGCGCGCCCACGACGGCCAGCACCAGCGCCGTCTGCGAAGGCGCCAGGCCGGCGTCGGAGAACCTCAGCAGCTCGACCGCGCCGATCGCCGCCGCCGAACCGCCGCCCAGGCCGTTGTACAGCGCCACCATCTGCGGCATGTCGGTCATCGCGACCTTCTTTCCCGAGATCCAGGCCACCGCCGTGCCCAGCCCCACCGCCAGCGCGATCAGGCCGAGGTTGTGCAGGCCCGGCAGCGCGAACGTGGCGGCGGTGGCCAGCAGCATGCCGGCGCCGGCCCAGCGGATGCCGCTGGCGGCGGTCCTGGGCGAGGCCATGCGCTTGATGCCGAGGATGAACAGCAGCGCGGCGGCGAAATAGCTGGCCTTCACCAGCACCGGCAGCCAGCTCATGCGCCGCCCTCCTTCTTGGCCGAGGGCTTGAACATCTCGAGCATGCGCTCGGTGACCACGTAGCCGCCGGCGGCGTTGCCGGCGCCCATCAGCACGGCGAGGAACCCGATCGCCTTCTCCAGCGTCGTGTCGGCGTGGCCCAGTACCACCATCGTGCCGATCATCACGATGCCGTGCACGAAGTTGGAGCCCGACATCAGCGGCGTATGCAGGATCACCGGCACGCGGCCGATGATCTCGTAGCCGGTGAAGGCGGCGAGCATGAAGATGTAGAGCGCGACGAAGCCGTCCATGTCCCCTCCCCGCGCGGAGCGCGCGCGGCCATCATAACCGCAGGCTGAAGGCGGGCCAGCCGGGGGTCAACGCCGGCGCGGCGACCGGCGTTCTCCCCGCTGCACCCCACCGGAGGACCTGCCATGACCACCCGCCACGCCCGACTGCTCGCCCTGCTGCTGCTCGCCCTCGCGCCCTCGGCCTTCGCCCACGGACGCTTCCACGAGGAGCGACTGGACCGCCGGGGCGATCGCATCGAACACCGCCTCGACCAGCGCGGCGACCGCATCGACCACCGCCTGGACCATCGCGCCGCGCGGGCCGCCGCGCACGGCCACCCGGTGCGCGCGGCGCGCCTGGACGCCCGCGGCGACCGCATCGACCAGCGGCTCGACCGCCGCGGCGAGCGCATCGACCGCCGGCTGGACCGGCGCGGCCACCGCCACGGCCGCGGCTGAGGCCGTCAACGGGCCGGGCCCGCCTGCGTTATAAGGCGGCATGCCCGGCCCCGCCGCCCGCCCGTGATGCCCTTCGACGCCGCCCCCGCCGCGCCGCCCGCGGCCGCGCCCGCCGCCGACCTCGAGGCCTTCCTGGCCGGGGTGGAGCGGCGCGCGTTCCGGATGGCCGAGCTCGCGCTCGGCCATCGCGAGGACGCGCTCGACACCGTGCAGGACGCGATGCTGCGTTTCGTCGCCTACCGCGACCGCCCGCCGGCCGAATGGACGCCGCTGTTCTGGGCGATCCTGCGCAGCCAGCTCACCGACCGGCACCGCCGCAACCGCGTGCGGCGGGCGGTGATGGCCGTGCTGGGCCGCGGCGAGGAGCCGTCCGAGGATCCGATCGAGCGCCTGCCCGACCCGGCCGCCGACCCGGCCCGGCACGTCGAGGACCAGCGCGCCTGGCAGGCCCTGGGCCAGGCCGTGCGCGCCCTGCCGCGGCGCCAGCGCGAGGCCTACCTGCTGCGCGAGCTCGAGGGCCTGGACGTCGCCGCCACCGCGGCGGCGATGGGCTGTTCGGACGGCTCGGTGAAGACCCACCTGTCGCGGGCGATGGCCGCCCTGCGCACCCACCTGGAGGACTGGCGATGAGCCGCCACGACCCTGGCTCCACCGGCCCGCGCGCGCTCTACCAGCGCCTGGCCGATTCGCTCGACCCGGCCACCGCCGGCCGCCTGCGCGCCGCGCGCCGCGAGGCGCTGGCCGGGCCCGCGCCCGCGCCGCGCCGCGGCTGGACCCTGCCCGCCGGCGCCTTCGCCGCCGCGGTGCTCGCCGCCGGCCTGGCCTGGTGGCTGCCCGGCGCGCCGACCGCGCCGACCGCCGGCGTCGCGACGGCGCCGGATGCGGCCGAGATCGATGCCCTCGTCGTCGAGGAAGACCCCGAGTTCTACGCCTGGCTGGCCGACGCGCCGGTCGCCACCCGCCGGGGCCGGCCGTGACGCGCCGCGTGCCGCTGGCCGCGCTGCTGCTGGCCTGCCTGGCCGCGATGCCGGCCTGGGCGGGCGATCCGCCGCGCGACGGCGGCGGCCGCCACGGCGAGGGCCATCGCGGCCCGGCGCCGGTGCCCGCGGGCGTCAGCGTGCCCGCCTGGCATGAATTGAGTGCGCGGCAGCAGGAGAAGCTGGCGCCGCTGCGCGAGCGCTGGGACCAGATGCCGGCCTCGCGCCGCGTGCATGCGCTGGAGCGGCTCGAGCGCCGCGAACGCTGGGAGGCGATGACGCCCGAGCAGCGCGAGCGCCTGCGCCAGGGCGCGCGCAATTTCCACGAGCTGCCGCCCGAACTGCGCGAGACCGCGCGCGCGAGCTTCCAGGTGGTGCGCGCGCTGCCGGAACCGGAGCGGCGCGCGATCCTGGCGCGCTGGCGCGCGCTCAGCCCCGAACAGCGCCGCGCCTGGCTCGAGGCCGGCGGCCCCGGCATCGTGCCCGAGCCCACGCCCGCGGCGGCCGGCGACTGAGCCCGCCCGCCGGGCACTGGCCAGGCGCGCGGTTCGCAGCGAAGGAAACGCCGCGCGGCCTCAGCCGCGCCGTTCGCCCGCGTGCACCAGGCAGGTCTTGGCGACCAGTTCGTCGTCCCAGTCCAGCGCGACCGCGCCGTCCTTCACCGACAGCGCGAGGAAGTTGAAGACGTTGCGCGCGTACATCTCGCTGGCGTGCAGCGCGCCCTGGCTGGCGAGGTTGAGCGGGCCGGCGATCGTGACGCCCGCCTGCTCGAAGGTTTCGCCGGGCCGGGTGAGCTCGCAGTTGCCGCCGGTCTCGGCGGCGAGGTCGACGATGACGCTGCCGGGCTTCATGCCTTCGACCATCGCCGCGGTGATGATCTTCGGCGCCGGGCGGCCGGGCACGGCCGCGGTGGTGACGATGACGTCCACGTTCTTCAGGTGTTCGGCGAGGCGGCGCTGCTGTTCGGCGCGCTCCTCGTCGGTCAGCGCGCGCGCGTAGCCGCCCTCGCCGGCGGCGCTGACGCCCAGGTCGAGGAACTTGCCGCCGAGGGATTCGATCTGCTCGCGCGTTTCCGGGCGCACGTCGAAGCCCTCGACCTGCGCGCCCAGGCGGCGCGCGGTGGCGATGGCCTGCAGGCCGGCGACGCCGGCGCCGACCACCAGCACCTTCGAGGGCCGGATGGTGCCGGCCGCGGTGGTGAGCATCGGGAAGTAGCGCGGCGCCAGCTGCGCGGCGATCAGCACGGCCTTGTAGCCGGCCATGCCGGCCTGCGAGCTCAGCACGTCCATGGCCTGGGCGCGGGTGGTGCGCGGCAGTTTCTCCAGTGGGAAGGCGGTGGCCTTCGCGGCCAGCAGGGCCTCGACGCGGGCGGGATCGGCGTGCGGGGCCAGCAGGCCGACGACGATCGCGCCCGGCTTGAGCTTCGCCAGCCGGGCGTTCGACGGCGGCTGCACGAAGACCAGCACGTCGGCCGCGGCGATGGCCGCGTCGGCGTCGTCGGTGAATTCCGCGCCGGCGTAGGCGGCGTCGGGGAAATGCGCCGGCAGCCCGGCGCCGCGCTCGATCAGCACGCGCGCACCGAGCGCGGTGAGCTTCTTCGTGGTCTCCGGCGTCAGCGCCACGCGGCGTTCGCCGGGCGCGGTTTCGCGGACGAAGACGATGCAGGCCGCCATGCAGGCCACTCCCCGGTGTGGATGCCGGGATGCTACCGGAAGCGCCGCCGGGGCGTCAGGGCCCCGGCGCGTTGGCTCACGCCGTCTCGTCGCGCAGCTTGCCCATGACGCGGTGCAGGACCTGGTCGAACACGCCCTCCTGCTCGCGCACCAGCAGGTTGCCCTCGAGCTTCATCGCCGCCAGCTCCTCGACCGAGGCCACCAGCACGCGCACGCCGCGGCGGTTGACGAACATCAGGCGCGAGGAGATCGGGCTGACCCAGGACAGCTTGACCGGATGGTGCTTGCCATCCTCGCCGGCGACGTGGATCCAGGTGCCGATCTTGAGCTCGCGCAGCAGCTCGACGTCCTCGGGGTTGAACTTGAGGTCGGTCTTGCCGCCGACCACTTCCAGGCGCGGCTTGAGGTCGGCCAGCGCGGCGGCCACGGCCGCCGGCGAGCGGCGCTCGGGCAGGGGCACGACCTTGTCCTCGGCCGGCGGCGCGACCGCGGCCGGGGCCGGCACCTCGCGCTCGGGATGCTCCAGGCTTTCGGCGATGGCGCGGATGGCCTCCTGCGCGGCCTCGCCGATGATGCCGGAGCTGGCCAGCACGTTCTCCAGCGGCTCGCGCAGGGCCTGCAGGGCCGGGCCGGCCGGCCGCGCCGGCTCGCCCTCGCGCGGGATCAGCCCGAGCAGGCGGTCGGCCACGCCCAGCGCCGACTGCCAGGACGCGCTGTCCGGGCCTTCGCGCAGGGCGATCATCGACAGGTGGTGGGTCCAGGTGCGCGAGAAGAAGTCCTGCATCGCCGGCGTCAGGCGCAGGCCGGCGGTGCGGCGGTCGAGTTCGCGCGAGGCCAGGTCGCGGGCCTGCTCCAGGCGCTCCTGGCCACGCTGGGCCTCGGCGGCGCGGCGCTCGGCCAGCTCGACGCGGCGGCGGTGCTGCTCGAGGAACTGGCGCAGCTCCTGCTCCAGCGTCTCGAAGATCGCCAGGTCCTCGTTGAACTCGGCGACCAGGCGGTCCACCGTGCCCTCGGCCTTCTGCAGCAGCTCGCGCTCCTGCGGGCCGTCGCCGCGGTTGCCTTCGACGGCCTCGGCCAGCGAGTTGAGCAGGCGGCGGGCCGGGTGCGCCTTGTACATGAACAGCCGGCGGTCCATGACCGCGGCCTTCACGAACGGCACCACCAGGCGCGAGATCAGCTGGCGCGCGTTCTGCTCGAAATCGCGCTCCTCGAACATCACGTCGAAGAGCATGCCGACCAGGTCCACCGCGTCCTCGTCCTCGGGACCGATGGCGACCTGCTCGGGCGGCAGGCCGATGCGGCTGGCGCTGCGCAGCAGCTCGTTCTTGAGCAGCAGGGCCAGGGAAGCCTCGGGGCGCTCGAGCGCCTCATTCACCGCCTCGGGCACGTTCGACTGCAGCAGCGAGAGCACCGACAGCATTTCCTGCGCCGCCATCGGCCGCTGGCCGGCGGAGCGGCCCAGGGTGTGGCCGATGTAGCCCGCGCCGCCGACACCGCCGGCGCCGGCCGGCGCACGCTCCGGCCGCAGGGCGTGCAGGGCCTGCACCAGCGCGTCGAACATGGCGCGGTCGTGCGGGGAAGGCGGGGCGTCGGCGTAATAGCCGGGGGCCCCGGCGGGCGCGGCGTCCCCGTAGCCGGAGGCCGGGGGCGCGGCACCGCCGTAGCCGGCGGGCGCCGGCTCGGGCCGGGGCTGCGGGCGCGGCGGGGCGACGTTGACCGGGTGGAAGCCGGCCTGGGCGAGGCGGCGGTTGAGCTCGGTCAGCAACTCGCGCAGGTCATGGATGAGCTCGCGCTCGTAGTACTTGGCCAGGACCATGCGCACGTCGGGCGGCATGTCCACGTCGCGCTGGGCCTCGGCCAGCGCGATCGCCATCTGGTGCGCGCTGAGCGGGTTGAGGTCCTTGTCGAGCTGGGCCAGGCCCAGCATCGCGCACAGTCGCCCCGCCAGTTCGTCCAGCTGGGCGCCGTGCACGCGCATGACCGCCTCGGCGGTCATGCTGGCGGCGAGTTGCTGCTCGAGCTCGCTGGTGTCGAGCAGGCTCAGCTCGGTGGGGGCGGCGGCGCCCGGCTCGGGCGCGGCGCGGCGCTCGAAGCGCTCGAAGCCCTTGTCCAGGTGTTCGCGGAAGCTGCGCTCGATCGGCGCGCGCGAGGTGCGCAGGGCGCGCATCGCATGCAGGTAGGGCGAGGCGGTGCTGCTGGCGTCCTTCTTGGCCAGGTCGAACAGCCAGTCGTCGGCGCGCGCGAACACGCGGGCGAGGACGGCTTGCAGGTGGTTGGTGGTGCTCAGTCGCAGGCCCGCGAGGACCTCGCGCCGGATGGCGTTGGCCTGGATCGGGGTCTGCGGGGGAGGGGTCGGGCTCATGGGCTTATGCACGTCCGGGGGGTTTACGCGCCATGGCGGGAGTCTGGTCCATGTTGCCACGTCCGTCCGTGATAGCGGTCGCAAATTCCGGCGGGCGGGGCCGGCGTGTCGCCAGGTGGTACCCTGCCGGCCCCATGGACGCCCTCGATTTCCTCCGCCAGCGCCGCTCGGTGCCCTCCCGACAGCTGGGTCCGCCCGGCCCCGCCCCGGACCAGCTCGAGGCCATGCTCACCGAGGCCATGCGCGTGCCCGACCACGGCAAGCTGGCCCCCTGGCGCTTCCTGCGCATCCCGGGCGAGGCCCGGCGGGCGCTCGGCGAACTGCTGGCCGCTCGGGCGCTGGAGCGCGACCCGTCGGCCCCGGCCGCGGTGGTCGAGAAGGATCGCCAGCGCTTCGACCACGCGCCGGTGGTCATCGCCGTGGTCGCCTGCCTGGTGCCCGGCCACAAGGTGCCCGAGCAGGAACAGCTGCTGTCCGGCGGCGCGGTCTGCTTCGCCCTGCTGCAGGCGGCCCAGGCCCTGGGCTTCGGCGCGCAGTGGCTGACCGGCTGGGCGGCCTACGACCCGGTCGTGCGGGCCCGCCTGGGCCTGGGCCCGGACGAGCGCCTGCTGGGCTTCATCCACATCGGCACCGCGCGCGAGCCGGCGCCGGAGCGCCAGCGCCCCGCGCTGGCCGACAAGCTCTCGGACTGGACGCCGTGAACGGCAGCGCCTACCTGGTCGACGCCAGCCTGTACGTGTTCCGGGCCTGGCATTCGATGCCGCCGGAATTCGAGGACCACGAAGGCTGGCCGGTCAACGCCGTGCATGGCTTCGCGCGCTTCCTGCTCGACCTGCTCGAGCGCGAGCGGCCGGCGCGCATCGCCGTGGCCTTCGACGAATCGCTGGAATCGAACTTCCGCAACGAACTCTTCCCGGCCTACAAGGCCAACCGCGAGCCGGCGCCGGAGGAGCTCAAGCGCCAGTTCGCGCACTGCCAGCGCCTGTGCCGCGCGCTGGGGCTGCCGGTGCTGGCCGACGGCCGCTACGAGGCCGACGACCTGATCGGCAGCGCCCTGGGCCAGGTGCGCCGCGCCGGCCATCGCGGCGTGATCGTCTCGGCCGACAAGGACCTGTCGCAGCTGCTCGACGGCGACGACGAGCAGTGGGACTACGCCAAGGACATCCGCTGGCGCGCCGACGGCGTCAAGGCGCGCCTGGGCGTGCACGCGCACCAGGTCGCCGACTACCTGGGCCTGACCGGCGACGCCATCGACAACATCCCCGGCGTGCCGGGCATCGGCCCCAAGACCGCGGCCACGCTCCTGGGCCACTTCGGCTCGATGGACGCGCTCTACGAGCGCCTGGACGAGGTGGCCTTCCTGCGGATGCGCGGCAGCGCCCAGCACGCGGTCCGGCTGCGCGAGCACCGCGAGATCGCCCTGCTCTCGCGCCGGCTCGCCACCATCGACGTCAACGCGCCCCTGCCGGACGACCTTGGCGAGGCCGAGCGCCGCCCGGCCGACGCCGCCGCGCTCGAGGCCCTGGTCGCCGACCTGCGCTTCGGCCCGATGACCCGCCGGCGCCTGTTCGCCGCCTGACCGCCGCCATGCCGCCGCGCTAGGATGGCCGGCATGGAAACGACCCCCGAAACGATGTGCGAAGGCCAGTACCTGCGCCTGGTGCGGCGCGGCCACTGGGAATACGCCGAGCGCACCAATGCCGGCAGCGCGGTGATCGTGATCGCGGTGACGCCGGAGCGGAAGCTGTTGTTCGTCGAACAGTTCCGCGTCCCGCTCGGCGCGCCGACCATCGAGATGCCGGCCGGCCTGGTCGGCGACCTCGACGCGGCCGACACGATGGAAGACGCCGCGCGCCGCGAGCTGCTGGAAGAAACCGGCTGGCTCGCCAGCGAGGTCAAGGTGCTGATGGTCGGCCCCACCAGCTCGGGCATGAGCAACGAGCTGATCGCCTTCGTGCGCGCCCGCGGCCTGACCCGCGTGCACGCCGGCGGCGGCGACGAGACCGAGAACATCACCGTGCACGAGGTGCCGCTGGACGACGCGCCGCGCTGGCTGGCCGCGAAGATGGCCGAGGGCTACGCCATGGATCCCAAGCTCTGGGCCGGCCTGTGGCTGCTCGATCGAAACCCGGACGGCAGCGCGGCCTGATTCCCCCGTGGGAGTGCCTTCAGGGGCATCAGCGGAAGGCGTCGGTGGCGCGCACGAGGATGTCGGTGAGCTCGTCCTCGAAGGCGGAATGGCCGG
>VFQN01001795.1_pt1 | contig 34826 bp, 49 predicted proteins | sample 3512371 | NCBI WGS metagenome assembly VFQN01 (sample SAMN10412370, study PRJNA504923) | tailings metagenome | isolation source: Replicate 2 from Balatoc abandoned mine | place: Philippines: Itogon, Benguet | collected 2017-08-28 | reverse complement strand
TGTGAACTAACTTTTCCTGTAAGCCCTTTGCGTAGCACGGGCAGACACCCCTAGTGTCCTTTTGAGGGCGGCCCAAACGGCTACAGCGATACCGAGGCCAACACAAAAAGCGTTTCACGCAGCGCCCAAGACTAGATTATATGACCACGTTAAGCCTTGCGCAATCTGGCGCGGCGACAGTGTCGGGCAGTCTACAATCCGGATTTGCATGCTCGGGTAGCAGTTGCAGACTTCCCGCTTCTCCCACCGCCTACCACGTACTGCAGCTTTACTCCAACAGGCTCCATGGGAAGTAACGTGATGCCACAGAGCTGCATACGCTTGCCGCAACGTCGTCGAGCGTGGGTCGTAGTGCAAGGCGTGCATGGCATGCCGTCCTGCCTCGGGTTGGTGTCAGCGATGCTCAGGAACCTGGTGCCCAGCACAGGAAACGCCTTCAAACCACAAGCTCTACTGCATAAGGACTGCGCTAAAGCCGGCCAAGACGGCAGGGCTGTGGGGAAAGCCGTACCGGTACCGTGGCAACTGGCGCAACCACTTCTCGGGTCATGTCCACACTGCCGCAAGGGCACAGGCCTGACACCAGACCTCATACAGCAACACGACACCCAGACTTGGGATACGTAACCTCGGATGGTGTCTACAATCATTGCTCCACGAACCTCGGGCGCAACCCCCGTGACCTTCACGGGTGGCAAGCCTACAACTGGCCCAGCCTCACGGGTGCTTGCCAATCTGGACCGCAGTTACTTTGGGACAGGTTCGACCCAGTAACCATGCAGCCCTACTTACTATGTGCATCTGCTGCGGCAGCTGAGCGTTCAGTATCCAGCTGTCTCGCCGCCAACCATCAACGCGCGCAAATCCCCGGAGCCCGAAGGGCCGTCTCCCTGCCTCCACGAGGCTTCCTCCATCGCCCATCCGCCACAGCCACGCGAATCGCCCAGAGCGTTACGCAGCGAAATCAGCTGAGTCGGGGCACCAGGCGGCAGGAAAGCCCTGTAACCGCCGCGCTGCCGGGGGCCGGACAAGGGCACGCTTCGGCTCCAGCCTCGAGCGTTACGGCTGGCGCTGGTCCGTGCTCCAGTCCAACCATCTCGCCGCTAAGCCACAGCGGCAGGACCGCATCTGCTGGAGCATCTAAACTCGCATCCCCGGCAAAATTTGGGCCTCTGGGGCTCCGGCTGGTACTGCCCAGCAGTGGGCAGCAGCAGCGGCGGCACGCAGCCGCTTCGGCCTCAGCGGCCTCCAGCTTGAGCGTTGCGGACATGGGACTCGACGGTTACATGGCTGACATGCTCGCGAGGCTAGGTGTGGCTTGTGACGGCGCCTGGTGCGAGGGGGAGGAGCTGCTGGCCAGCATGTACGGCTTCCCGCACCTGCCGGCTACCGGGCTGCAGTCGGAGGAGCACGTGCGAAAGCTGTGCGAGATAGTGGCGCGCTTTGTGCGGCAGGTGCAGCAGGTGGGTGTGCGAATGGTTGGGCAGGAGGGACCCACTGGCGCTGAATGTGGGGCGGGTCGGTGCAGGTGCATACCGTAGTGTGGCAAACAGGTATGGCGTGCAGGAGTTGGTATGCAAGTACGTGTTGCCAGGCGAAGGGCCAGCCGGTCACAGCGTGACCCGTGCCGATGCCGTTTCCGTGCGCTGCAGCTTTGCATGGGGAGCCTACAACTCGTGTCTGGCGCAGTGGTTACAAAGGTCAAGGTGCACTGACCACAGCGCCCCCATCCGCGCCACAGGAGCACGAGGCTCAACTGGAGGGCAGCAAGCCGCCTGCCGCAACGCCCGACGGCCCGAGCCCGAACAGCCCATCATCCAACGCCGCCGACGACCTCCTATGGCCAAACGTGAGCTCAGGGGACGTCCGTGCCTTGGCATCTGCCGCTTCAGTGCTGCAACTGTCTCCAGCCCAGCCAACCATTCCAGGTGCGCCGTACACTGGCCACCGTGTCACGTGGTTCCCCGAGTACGGCTGCGCGCTGGTGGGCCTGGGGCAGCCGGACCGTTCATCAGCAGGGTGCAAGGCACGCGGCGCGCCCTCAGCAGGCGGTGCTGATGGGGAGACGGTTGAGGCGGTTGAGGAGGAGGAGCAGCAGCAGGAGGCGGGGAAGGGCCTGGCAAGCTGCGTGCGGCCCTGCCCGGACTCGCTGTCGCTGCACCTCGTGGCGCTGGACGGCTGGGGCTTCACGGTGCACGGCAGCAGGAAGATGACGAAGGAGAATGGGTGAGTACCATGAGTTGCTGTTTGCTGCAACTGGCCGAACAGGGGCTATGGGTACGGGGGCGCATGGCGCGTAGTGCACCATGCAAAAGCGTGTGTACGTACGATGTGTATAAAGAAGTCCGGCTTGAAGCTGGTACTGCTGGGGTGTGCTACGTCTTGAGTAGATGCTGTGGTGGGAAAGGGCTGGGCACGAAGGTAACAAGCAGTTGTCCGCTTTGCCACAAGTCAGGTCTTACATGTATGGCTGCTTTTCCAGCTGTTTACGCCTCCAAGCAGCCGTGGCCTGACCATGCATCCCTGCTGACACTCTGCTTCCCAACAGCGCGGCTGCCACCTTCCAACACGCCGCCACAGCCTCGACCCACACCGTCATGCCGTGCGGCTCCGTGGCTTCGGAGCACTACGACGGCACCATTGCGCTAGCACACAAGATCATCAGCAAGCTCAAGGCGAAGCGGGAGCGCAGCAACGACGGCATGAAGGCCCACCAGCACACCCCTGCCTTCGTCCACACCGCTGTACGGCACGCCGCAGACCACGTGCGTACGGCAGAGGATAACGACGACGGCGATGCCAGTACGGCAGTGTACGATCTGGACGATACAGCAATCGACCGGGTGATGCCACGTGGGGGCACCTCGGACGTGGGGCACCACAGCGGCAGCGAGGCTGTGCGAGACACGGCGTGGCCCCTGGTGCGGGAGGTGTGGCAGGTGGGCAGCGGGGCGGGAACATGCAGTTTACGTCACAGTTAGTACGTAGTCTGTGTGGGTTACTGGGGTTCTACGCCCAGGACAACCCGAGTGCTTGTGGGCAAGGTGCACGAGGGCACTGCTTGTGCAAAGGCAGGTGGTCTGCGGTGCGAATTAGTGTGTAAAGTGGTGAGTGCTGTACGCATGTGGGGCACACAGTGGCAGCCGTGCACGTGCGCAGCCTGGCTGAATGCTTCCTTCCTTGCATGCTGAAGCAGCTCGGCGTTGCCTTTAAGTTGACCAAGCGGCAAGCGCTGATGCCCAGACTGCCCTCGCCACATGCTTTCAATCCCACAGTTCCTGCTTCAGCACGGCGGTGGCAACGGCGGCGGCGGTGCTGCCCCCAACCAGCCCCCCGCCGCCCCCGCCACCCCGCCCCTGTTACTGCACCGCCTGGCCCTAGCCCACATGGACCTGTGGCTCCTGCGCCGCCAGCTGCAGCTGCTCACGCCCCACACCACCACACCCACAGCCGTGGATGCCGCCATGCTGCTGCTCCGCTCCGCCTGCTCCCGTGCCGCCGCCTTGGCGCACGACTTGTACGACACCGCCCACCTGGAGGCCGCCTGCACCGCCTGCCGCCGCCAGCTGGACTTCCTTGTCGCCCAGCGTGCGCTCATGGCGGCTTCGGAGCACCAGCTGGAGCTAGACGCCTCCGGCAGGCCAGTCGTCGGCACCCTGCTGCCCCCTGCTGGCGTAATCCCCGCCCCGGACCAGCCCTCCCAAGACGGTGAGGGCCTGGCCGCCGCCAGGGCCCGGGCTGCGAAGAACCTGGGCACGCTGCCTCTGCCTCCGGCAGGCGGCTGTGGCAGCTTCCGGCAGCTTCTCGCCCTGATGCAGGGGAGGGACCACCCGGGCTGGGAGGCTGACCCACGGATTGCGGGCCACGTGGCGGTGCTGGTCAAGATGCGCAGCGTGGAGAGGGAGCTGTTCCGCAGGGCGGTGGCTCTCGGGGCTGGGGTGGGCGGCGGGGGCGCGGCGGCGGGGCGGCTGGAGGGCGGAGAGCAGGAAGTGGCCGCACTGGAGGCGGTGGTTGACGGTTACCGTACTGTCGTACAGCAGTTCCTGGCTACGGAGGCGGGCGGGCATGTGATGCGGGCGGAGCTGCTCAGCCGGGAGGTGCTGGTGGTGTGGGCAGCGTACTGCTTAACACACGAGGCGGCGGGGAGGGAGCACCCGCAGGTGCTGCGGTACGGGGTGCTGGGGCAGCAGCCGTGGGAGGGGCAAAGACACCTGGTGCCTGGGGGACAAGGAGGCGGTGGACGCGGCGCTGGGGGTGTGCGCCTACCTGCAGCACAGGTGTGAGCAGGCGCCGGGAGGGCAGCTGCTCTTTTCGCTTGCGGATGGGGGCGCGGGCAGCAGCGCGTTTGCGCTGGAGTATGCGGGCGGGTGCGGCCGGCTGCAGGGGGTGTGGAGGCAGGAGGCGGCGGATGCGGCGGCAAGGAAGCGGGCGCACTGGGCAGAGGTGCTGCGCAAGCAGCGGTTGGCGGCGCAGCTGCGGATTGAGCTGAGCCAGCTGCAGAGCGAGGGCAGGAGGCTGGATGATGAGTACAACAGGTACAACACCTGGTACATGAACGCGAAGGGCGGGTCCTGGGAAGAGCAGAACTACCGGCAGTCCCGGAACCGCCTCAGCTCCCAGCGCAGCGCCAATCAGTCCGAGCAGTCGCGCGTGTCGGCGGAGCTGCGTGAAGCTGAGAAGGCTCCCCCGCCGGTGCTGCAGCCGCTGCCCAGCGGCACCAACGCCGCGCTGACGTGGCTGTTCTTTTTGCACATGCCGCCGCTGCTGCGCCGCCTGTCGCGCGCCGCCTTCCTTGCGCAGCAGGCCCTCCTGCCGCACCCCTGCACCGCCCACGAGGACGTGTGCGCGTCCCTCGCTGTCCAAGGCCTTAAGACACACCTCACCGCGCACTACAACACGCACCGGTACAACCCCGTATACCACCCCACACCTCAACAGCCCGCCAACGGGGCCGAGGGCGACGTACGGCTCTGGTCGTACGGCAGTGTGCCGAACCCCGATGACGTGGGACCCCGCCAAGTGGACTCGTGCTACACGGAGGACCACGGCGTGTGGCACCCCGACAAGCTAAGCCTGGTCATGGCGTGGCAGGGCAGCAGCTGCCAGGTGGATGCAGCGCTGGGGCTGCCGGCTGGGTGGTTCAACCCGTGGGCGCTGGGGGCGGGGCAGCAGAGGCTGGTGGTGGATCGGCTGACGGAGGCGCTGCCGCGGGAGGCAGCGGGGCTGCAGTGGGCCATGCCGGTGTACGGCGGGGCGGAGGAGACGGCGCGGGAGAGGGGCAACGTGGGCATCGCGTCGCAAGGTGGGGCGGTGCTTGGAATGGGCAGGAGTGGTTGTTGGGCAACGGAGAGGGTTTTCTCACGCAACAACGCACGCAGAAACTATCTGTTATGGGATTTGTGGCATTGCGGTCTATTGGGTCCAGCGCAGGTGGTGACACCTTGTAGGTGCCGGTGGATGCGGCCCTAGAAGTCAGCGCCGTGAGTGTTGCTGCATCTGGTCCAGTTGGCCTTGTCCTCGCATGACATTAAGCCCGTCTCCAGAAGTGACACTTTTCAGTCCAAGACGCATGAAGTGCTGCACTGTCCTCAGCACGTTGCCTCAACTGTGTTTCCCCCAGACCTCCGCCCGCCCTGGCTGTCCAAGCCCGCCTTCCTGGAGTTCACCTCCCTCCGCGCCTACCCCCTGCGCCAGCTGCACCGCCTGTGCGCCGTCCTGCGCCAGCGCGCCCTGCCCCTGCCGCACCCTGCTGTACAGACCCTCGTACGGCAGCTGCTGTACCACATCGGGCCAGTAACACCCCCACCGCCTAGACCCAACAACGTCACCACAATTAACGGCAAGAAGCAGCAGCTGCCCACCCTGGAGTGGCGTGAGGGCTGGGATCTGGACGGCGACGTCCTGCCCACGCTGTGTGCCGAGCTGCAGTCCCTGGCGGAGCAGCTGGACCCTGCGCCCCGAGACCAGGAGGCGGTGGTGCTGCTGGGGGAGGTAGCGGCCTACCTGTCGGACTGGTACGACCCGTGCCGTACAGTCGTACGACGCTTCGCGGCCATGACGAGCCGCGTGGCGGACGAGATGCAGGGGCGGGTGGAGGAGGCGACTGCAGAGGGGCAGCACGATGTGGTGGGGCAGCTGCAGGCAAAGCAGGTGCAGTGGCGGGCCATGGCGCTGGGGTGCTACGGCGCGGGGCCGCTGTGTGTTAGCGACGTGGGGCACATGGTGCAGCTGGTGGTGCAGGTGTGCCACGGCAGCCTGTTTCAGGACGACGAGGGACGGAAGGTGGCCATGCGGCGGCTGCAGGTGGGGGCGCATGGGGTGATGGCGCGGCGGGCGGAGGAGGTGGTGGAAGCTGCCAGCAGCTGCCCGGAGCTGCTGACGGATGCCGTGCGGAAGGTGCTGGGCCGCACGCCGGAGGTGCTGCCGTGGCAGAGGGTGCAGCCGCAGCGCTCAGCGGGTGTTACTGGTGCAGGTGCAGCAGCTCCCTGTGTGGTGTCGGGCAGCTTTGAGGCTGTGTGCCCCGAGGGCAACCTGTACTCCATCAACGTGCTGGACGGGACCGTGCTGCTCAACGGCCGGCCGCCAAGCCGGCTGCCCAAGGAGGTCACGGAGCACCCGCTGTTCGTGCGCACCTTTGGCCAGGGCACCAACTTCGAGGTGGCGCGGGACGCCAGGGGAGTCCTCTCCACGCTGCGGCCAGTGGGCGGGCGTTACTACGAGTTCTTCCTGGCGGCTGCGACGGGGGCAGCCAGGTTGGTGTCGCCTCAGGGTAGCGGGGTGCAACAGAGGCTGGTGGTGACGGAGGTGGAGCGGCGGCAAGGGCAGGGGCAGGGGGACCTAAGGCTGGAGCTGCTGGACCCATGGGAGGGGCAGCAGGGGGCCGGCGGGGGTGTGGGCGCGCGGGGCCCGCCGTGTGGCACGTGGGGCGACCAGCTGCCGGTGCGGCTGAGGGAGCTGCACAGCCACTGGATCAGCAGGTGAGGGGCGGGGGCCCGGTGTGGGGGCACGGCGAGCCAAGAGACTTTGTTGTGGGGCGACCATCGGTCGCAGTAGCTTGCAACTTGGGGAACAGAGCACGCAACCCGAGCTGATGCAACTCAAGCGTGCCTGGCAGCCTGGGTGCGTGCACAATCTTCGGTATGCAGTACCGTCGTACGCATTTTGTGTTGTGTTGCCTTCGCAACTCTCAACCCCTGTGCGCGCATGCAGGGAGCACGCGGCGCTGCTGCTGCGCCCTCCGCACTTTAAAGAGCACGACATCGACTTTGTCGTACAGTACGACAAGGGCGACCTGGCGCTGCTGCCGGACAGCGCCCGCCTGCCGTACGACTGCTACCGTGTCCCGCCGCACCTCCGCCAGCGCCACTGGACCCAGCTGCTGCAGCGGCCTGCACCGTCTAGCCTCAGCTACTACACCCACGGCAACCATATCGCGCTCGCCGACCGGATGCTGCTGCCCGGTGACGGTTGCCACCTGGTGTGGAGTGTGTTAGCCAAGTTCGAGGACCCCGCCTTCATCCACGTGTACGAGTTGAGCGAGGAGGAGGGCGGGGAGGAGGTGGCGGGCCGTGCGGCAGACAGCAGCGGCGGCAGAGGAGGCGGCAGCAGCCCCAAGCCGCTTGTGTTCGAGCTGCCCCGGCACGGCCTGGAGTTTGTCCTCCGCGGCAGCCAGGCGCTGTCACGTGACTACGCGGGTTATCGTATGCGGGGTCTGCAGCAGCTGGTGTGGATGGCCTCAAAGCAGCAACAGGAGCAGCAGCAGCAGCAGGACCAGCAGCAGCAGCAGCAGCCGGGGCAAACTGTGATGTCCAGCATGGCTGGGACCAGCACCTCGGCGGACAAGGGCGGCGGCAACGATGGAGGCGGCAGCGTGCTTAATTTGGTGGATGTGTCGTACACACTGCCTGAGTTCCGGCAGTACCTGGTTCTGGAGCGGGTTCCGGGAGGGGTGCTGGAGCTGGGGGCCAGGAGGGAAGAGGTGCTGGTGCTGGTGCCGGCGGGGGAGGTGGACGTGTTTAGGGATGACGGCGGCAGCGGCAGTAGGAGCGGCAGCGGCTGGGGCTGTGGGCGGGTGCGGGTGAAGCTGTCGACCTACAGCGGCACCAAGCTGCAGGTGAGCTATGGTTTGCAGACGTGTCTCACTTTTGTCATTTCCATGCTTGCGTTACAGCTGGCATCAAGCATGGCCAGGGTGGAATGCTTGCGACGCGCAAAATAAACCCAACCCTTACCAGCACCATTTTCGTGCGCGCGGTTGTTGCTGTATCGTACCGTGTCCTAACACCCCAAGGCTCGTTGCCTTTGCCCCGCCTCCTTTCCGACGCTTTGCCTTTGCCTTTGCCTTTGCCCCGCCTCCCTTCCCCTCGCCTCCCTTCCATCAGGCGCACTGCTACCAGCTGCACGGCCGCTTCTGGCACCTGGTGGCCCCCTCCATCCTCGCCCGGCTGCAGCTGGCCGCCCTCTACGCCGCCACCTCCACCCTGCTTCCCGAGCCCCTCACCCACCGCACGGGCACGGACACCGCCCTGCAGCTGCTGCGGCAGTGCTGGGGCAACGGGCCGCTCACCCCGGACGAACTGGTCCAGCTGCGCAGCGTGGGACGGCTGGGAGCCCACCTGGCGCCGCAGCTGCTGCTGCTAATACACGAACGGGAGGACACCGCTTGGCAGCTACGGCACCTGAGGGTGGCGGAGGGCCGTGCAGGGGCCACGGAGCCGCAGAGGGCTCCCCTGCTAGACACGGACGCTGCAGCAGCCTACGAGGCGACTGTTAGGGAGCCAGTGGCGGCTGTTGCGTCAGCAGCTGGTGGTGTGGGCGATGGTGGTGGTGCAGGCGGTCGGGCGTGGGTGTCCGCGGGCTGGGGCCCCAACCCCAGGCAGTTGCTGACGCCTGGGGAGGAGGAACGTGTGCTGGGCACCTGCTACAGGGGGCTTGGTGGTGATGGTAATAGCGGCAGCGGTGTGGGCTGGAGTGGGCTGGGGGCCCCAAGTTGGATGCGGAAGGGGCAGTTTGGGGCTGTGGAGGTGCAGGAGCAGCTGCCTGTGGAGGTGGGGTTTGTTGGTGAGGCCGAGGTGGAGCTGGAGGGGCTGGTGGAGGGCCCACCGGGTGGGGCTGCGACAGGGAAGGGAGCGCAGAGAGGTCGTGGCGGTGGTGGGCTGCCGGCGTACCCCCTACGCCCGGGTGGAGGTGCGGGTGGTGGCGGGGGCCCCACGCCGCTACAGAGGGATATGCATGACGAGCTGGAGGGCAGTTGGATGGAGCACCACCGTGTGGCGCGGAGGGAGGGGCGGCGCGTGGCGGCGGGGACCTTGGACCGCGTCCGGCAGCTGCGGGTGAGTGTCTGGTTGCGGGCGCCCTGCGTTGCTTTCGCGTAAGCAGAATGGTCACTGGGCAGCCCAACGTTGCCAGCGAGCTTGCCACTATTGCCGTGATGAGCTGCAAGCGCACCAATACTTGGACTGTGCATGCCTGCTGCCTGTGGCGCGACCTTGCACGTGAAGAACTACTTCGCCCGCCTTGATATTCATGTTCTGGCTCTACCTCCTTGCAGGCAACCACCCGGGCCAATCGCGACGCCGTGGAGTTGTACATTGTACGGCACACGTCGTACATCCCCGACAGCGCGGGCTGCCACGGTGCCGCCTTTCGGCTGCTGCGGCTGTCGGGCGTTACGCCAACCGCCGGGCCGTTGGACCTTCTGGGCCTTGGCGCAAGCGGCAGCAGCAACAGCGGCGGTGCTGCCGGTGGTGCTCACACACACGCACTCGACCAGCAGCAGCAGCGTGCTCGGCTGTATGCGCACCTGCTGCAGCTGGACCAGCTCAACCCGTTCCTGTCGCAGGCGGCCCGCGAGCACCTGCGCGGGGCGGTACTGCTGTGGCTGCAGCTGTGTGTGTTGGAGGACAGGCTGGGCAGGCTGGAGGAGCTGGCGGGAGCGGGGCCGGAGTACACAGACACACTCATCAAGGTGCGGGGTGGCCGCCGCGGGGTCTGTTGATTCTATCGTTATGCAGTATGTTTTCACAGGTATGGCACGTAATATCAGTAAGGCAGGCGGTCTGCAGCATTTGTCGCCTGACTGCTACAGACAGGTGGCTAATGGCGCCATGGCTCCGCCCTGTTCGAGGATGCTCTGTACCCTTTACGACGCGCGTGCCCTGCCCCCTGCTGCCCCCGATCCTGCCCTGTGCAGGAGCTGAAGGTCCGGCGCACGTGGGACGTGTCTCAGCACCCCCAGTGGCTGGCGTTCGAGGCGGAAGGGCGGCTGCAGATCCGCCCGCAGCAGTACGCGCTGGCCCGCCACCTGCTGGCCAACCCCGGCGCCATCGTGCAGCTCAACATGGGGGAGGGCAAGACGCGTGTCATCCTGCCCATGCTGGCGCTGCACTGGGCGGACGGCGCGGAGCTGGTGAGGGCTGGGGGCGGGGGCGCGTGGGGCAGGAGGGCGCACGTGCGCATGTTACCTTGACTCATGGCTGTCGGCGCTTCTTGGAGAAGTGGAATACGTCCTAATTCGTCTCGTCATACTTTAACCCTTTTCAGTTATCCGCCCCGCTTATCCTCCCGCTTCGCAGGTCCGGCTGCACTTCCTGTCCCCGCTGCTGGACGAGGCGCACGCCCACCTGCACTCCACGCTGTGTGCTAGCGTGCTGGGCCGCAAGCTGCTCCGCCTGCCCTTCCACCGTGACGTGCAGCTGACGCCAAAGGGGGTGCGGGCGCTGCGTGCGTGCCTGGAGCACTGCAAGCAGGTGAGGGTGGTGGGCCGGTGGGCCCTGACTGGCTGTGCCTAGTAAGTGGGGTTGGAGCACTGCAATCAGGTGAGGGTGACAGGACGCTGACCGGCTGAGCCAGGTGAGGGGGCAGTTGCAAAGCATGGGGAGTTGGCAGGGCTGGGGCGTTGCAAGCAGGTGGGGCCGACAGGACGCTGACTGGCTGTGACAGGGGAGGAGCCGCGGTTGGTCGGGCCGGAGCTCTGCATGCAGGTGTGATGTTGCTAACCAAAGAGGCTCCCAACCCTTACAGGAGGGCGGCCTGCTGCTGGTTGCCCCCGAGCACCGCCTGTCCATGGAGCTCAAGTGGCACGAGTTGCGCAGGGCGGCGGAGCAGCACGCAGCAGGCGGCAGCAAGAACGGCGGCGGCAGCAGCAGCAACCGTGCTGCGGAGGCGGCTGCCGTACTGTACGACATCCTCTTCCGAGTGCCGTATACTGACTTGCTGGATGAGAGCGATGAGCTACTGCACCACAGGTGGGGCTAGTGGGGTGCAGACCCCGCACGAAGCAGCCATGGCTGCAACAAGATAAGAGGGATGGGGTGTCGGTGAATGGCCGCACGCCACCACTTGAGGCCGTAGAGCAATGTGCAAGGCAGCGCACAACAAGGCAAACAGCCGGTGCTCTGCTTCCGTGTGTGCCGTTGCTTACGCTATCCCCCAACAGGTTCCAGCTCATCTACGCAGTCGGGGGCACCATGCAGCTGCCCGCCCTGCCCGAGCGTGTGGCAGCCGTGCAGGCCCTCCTGCATGCCGTGCACACACTGGCAGCGGCAGGAGGGCCGGCAGACCCCTCGGTGAGGGTGCTGGCCCCGCCACGGGTGGATGGCGGTGGCGGCGGCGTGCGGGCTGGCGGCTGGTGTGGGCTGCGGCTGCTGCCTGGGGAGGCTCTGGACAGGCAGCTGCCGGAGGTGCTGAGGGAGGTGGTGGAGCAGGTGTTTGAGCGGCCGCCGTACCAGCTGAGGTGGCTGCAGGACCACCCGCACAAGGTGGGCTGGGCCAAGGGCCAGCGCGCTCTGGCACGCTACCGTACATGGTGCCATTGTAGTGCTGCTTGCTGTTGCGCATAAATGGCGCCCGCCTAAGCCGGCCGCATGCAGTGGTGCCTGTTGCGAACGGCACATTGCGCGCGAAAGGTCCAACCCCTGTGGCTCGCCGTGTTCGCTGTGCAGGCGGCTCTCCTGCGCCTCGTGACCGACCTGTCTGAGGCGGCCGGGGACCTGCTTCCCGCCCTGGAGCAGCTGCCTCGGGACCAGGCGGATGTGCTGCTGGCGCTGCGGGGGCTGCTGGGCTGCGGTGTGCTAACCCACGCCCTGGCCAAGAGGCACCTGGTGGACTACGGGGTGGACAGGTGGGCGTTGGACGGGAAGGCCCTGACAACTTGCTAATACACACGTGCTAATACACACCCTGGCCACAACATACCTGGTGGACTACGGGGTGGACAGGTGGGCGGCGGACGGCAGGGCACGGGGAACGCGCTATTACACTTGCTAAGACACGAAAGACACGTGCTGGCTGCGGGAAGCTAGTGCACGACAGGGTGGACCAAGCCCTGGGTTACTGCCGGTACACCAGCATGTGCATACATGGTAACAAAGCATGGTCTCCTGGGTTGCACCGAAACCTTCCGTAGCTGAGCTGCTTTGCACGACAGGACGGTGCATGGGATAGAGGAAGCATACCTCGGTGCAGTTGTTGCATACGTTGCGTACTGGTTAGATGTGCCTTACCTTCCCTGCTTTGTTGCTATGGTGTTGCTTTGCGTGGTCCCTTGGCGCAAAACAGGCGCCCCTCCGCGCGCAAGCGCCTGGCCGTGCCCTTCCGCGCCGCCCACACGCCCAGCGAGCGGAGCGAGTTCGCGCAGCCCGACGTGGCGCTGGTGCTGACTCACCTGTCGTACTACTACGACGGCCTGTCGTACGACGAGTTCCGTACGGCGCTGGAGGCGCTGCTGCGCATGGGGGGCAGCGCGCAGCGGGCGCACTACCAGGAGTGGCTGCAGCGTGCGGCGGGGGCCATACCTGGAGGTGAGCGTGCGCATTGAGCTGGGCTGAGCCGAGCCGAGTTAGATACAGATTGTTACTACAACTGCATCAGCTTACCGAACCATCTGGCTCGAACACGCTGCTATTACAAGCCTGCATCCTGGTACTAACGGTAGAAAATGACACCTAGGGCAATCGCCGCCGGCATGCTGCATGCCAACCTTCATGCCCCAACACCAACCCCCGAACCCTGCAGCTGTCAAGAAGGACTTTGCCGACGTGCTGCAGGTGGATCCCACCAACCCCCAGCAGCTGGCGCTCATGCACACCCACATGTCGCACAACACCGCCGTGGTGGACTTTTGGCTGGAGCACTGCGTGCTGCCCTCCGAGACCAAGCAGTACCCGCAGCGCCTGGCCGCCTCCTCCTGGCACCTGTCGTACAACCCACGTGGCCGCGTGGCGGGCTTCTCCGGCACCAACGACAACCACCGGCTGCTGCCGCTGCTGGTGCACCAGGACCCGCTGCCCGACCCCCACCTGGCCGCCACCAACGGCCGCATGCTGGACCTCATGCTGCACAACCCGCAGTGCCACACCCTGGAACAGCAGGTGATGAGTGTTACGTGGAGCACAGGGATAGTAATGAAGTATCGCGCGCAGTTTGTGAGACTCAAGAAGGCGGCACGAAGCCTGTGATGCCGCTATGGCAATCCGGCTTGAGACAAAGTGGGCTCGGGGTGCCTCGGGAAGGGGTTCAAGGGCGCCAGGTTGGAGGCTGTGCCTTCGTTTCACACTTGCATCTTGCAGCTCCGCCAAGCTGTACCCGCACCGTGCTGTTTGCCTCCAGGCTGAGCGGCCCACGTGGCAGTGACTTGCGCACAAGCAGCTGGGTGCAGCATTGCTGGCTGCACAGTTGTCTAACGGCAGTTGCTGATGATCCCTAGAACGTCCACATCCTTGCTTGCATGCCCCCAGGCCGAGCGGCCCACGTGGCAGTGCCTGCTGCGTCTGGCGGTGGCGCTGCCGGCAGACGCGCTGCTGGACTGCGGGGCGCTGATGGCGGGCGCAAGCAACCGGTGAGGGTACGGGAAAGGGTAGTCCATAGGTGCCGTACCACACCGGGACTTCGGGAAGCAGTTGGGAACTGCCAGCCCGGGCTCAGCACCGTCACGTGTCCAGAAACTGTCCTTGACGCCCGTGCTGATGCCCCTTGACTCCCAAGTGCACAGCACGTAAATTGACAGCCATTTTAATTCATGCCTCACCAACCTTCGCGCCCCTCCTCCCTACCTTGCGCAGCGACGCCGCGCGCTTCGTGCTTCCGCTGCTGGACCCCTCACGCCACAAGGCCGTGTGCTACCACGACACCGCCTCCCGCGCCTGGGTGGTGCTGGACCGCACCGGCCGCGCCCTGCCCCTGGCCGCCTCCCCCGTGTCAGCCCGCGAGTGCTTCGCGCTGTACGACGAAGCGCGGTGCCGCGGGGCAGACCTGCAGCTACGGCGCGACGCGGTGGGGCTGCTGACGCTGGGTCCGGGGCTGTGCAAGGACAAGCTGATGCAGGCCGCGGGGCGCATGCGGCTGCTGGGCAGGGGGCAGACGGTGCAGTTCGTGGGGGCGCCGGACGTGATGGGCAAGGTACGGCAGGCGGCGGCGGTCCTGAGGGACGGGGTGGCGGGGCAGCGGGGGGTGCAGGGAGGTGGTGGTGGGTCAGGGGGGGCTGTGGACTCGAGGGCCGTGCTGCAGTGGGCCATGGGTAACACGGTGGCGGCGACGGAGGCGGGGCTGCTGCCGTGGGCGGCGCAGGGGCTGCACTTTGCCGCATCGCGGGGGGTTCCGGAGCGTGCCGTACAGGACGAGCTGCTGGAGCTGTACGACATGTACGGCGGCAGTAAGGTGCTGCGGCCGGTGGGCGAGGTGGTGGGCGAGCGCGCGGCGGCACAGCTGCGGCTGTGCGCGGTTGCGGACGGGGGCAGCACCGGCGCCGCTGGCACTGGGCTAGGAAGCCGCGGACTGCAGCTGAAGCAGCAGCGTACGCAACTGATGCACGACATCGCACGCAACGCAGCAGAGTACGGCGAGGGCCACCAGGTGCCCTCCGGCGGCGGCGGTGGTGCCGCGGACGAGGAGTGCGAGCGGGAGCTTGAGCAGGAGGAAGAGGAGGAGGAGGAGGTGGAGCGGCAGGTGCCACGCGCCAAGGCAGTACAGGAGGCCGACTGGTCGTACGGCACCGTACTGCGCGCCTCGTCCGTACAGCAGCTGGACGCTGCAGCGTACCCTGTGCAGCTGGCGAGCGTGGTCCAGCGGCTGCTGGCCCCTGACTCGCTGGGAGGACTCCCTTGGTGCCCAGAGGTGTACGGCACGAGGAACTTCGTGGTGGCGGTGAGCCTACCGGAGGACCAGCAGGTCCCTGGAGCCAGCAGTGGCAACGACGGTGCAGCCAAGGTGTCCATGAACGAGTACCTGCGGCAGGTGGACGCAGTGCTGCTGTTTCCCCCGCAGACCGATGGAGGTGGCGCGGCCGCGGGTCCACTGGGTGTGGGGGCGGGTGCGGCGGCGGGGGCAGGGGCTGGTTGGCAGCTGCTGTTGGTGTCGGAGCGTGAGGCGGACCAGCTAGTGGCCGTCATGCGCCGGGGTGCGGGTGGCGGTGCGGGTGCAGGGGCGTCAGCAGGGGGCGGCAGGGGCCCCGTGCTGATGAGCCTGTGCTACGCGCATGCAGCGCTCGTCGGTGAGAATGGCAGCACCGGCGGCAGCACTGGCAGTGGCCACGGTGGTGGTGGTGGAAGTCCGGGTGTGCGGAGGTGGCCCCTGGCGTGCAGCAGCAACGGTGGTGGTGCGGCTGAGGCTGCAGCTCTGGTGGCGGCGGCAGCGACGGCATGGCCGGCTGGCGCACAGAGCGGCGGTGGGCCTCAGGCGGCGGCAGGGCTGGCCCAGGTGCTGGCAAGCGCCATGGTGTTCAACGGCGACACCACTTTCACCGCTGGAGGCACGGGTAGCAGCTGCAGCGCCGGTGATGGCAAGGCGGAGGGAGCAGACGGGGGAAGCAGGGGCGGGGGCGAGGTGGTAAGGGGGCCTGGAAGCGGTGTACCAGCACGGCGCAGTGCTGGGGGGCGGGCCATGCATGCAATTGCAGGCTTCGTGTCTCGCAAGTGCACGGCTGCTGAGGCGGTGAGGGAGGATGCGGCCTGCGATGGGGGTGAGCTGTTGCTGCGGGAGGTGCGTGGGCTGGTGGCGGGAGCACGCGAGGAGGTGGAGGTGCTGGTGGGCATGAGGGGCAAGGGGGTGCTGCTGCCGCGCAGCGAGCTGGAGGGGGCGTGCAGCCAGGGGCCGGAGGGTGGGGCCTCAGGGGCAGCGTCCAACCGCCCAGTGCACGTGCCGTGAGGTGCTGAGGCTGACGGGGGGAGAAAGAGCTTGGCGCAGTCGACAACACGTAAGGGTAAGGAGCAGCGGACCTGCAGTCCTTGAGGGTGAAGCCCGATGCGACGCTAGTGCAGTGAGCGCGAAGGCTGGAGTCAAGATGGAAGGCAGGCAGCGAGGCAGGACGTAGCTTGCACGTGTGGGAATGAGTGTTGCCGGTTGTGTGTTGGTTGGGGGCGCAGGTAGAGGCGCACAGTTCCAGCCACTGAACATGATGCGTGGGGGAGGCACAAGCCGTGAACAGCCCGTGCACAGCCCGACAGCCACCGAGCGTGGGGAAGGCATAAGTGCGCGTGCAGGGGCAGCGGTTGCATGTTTGCAGCGCCTTGCCGCAGCAAGCCCCCGTACCTCCAGAGTGCGAAGTAGGCCTGGGACGGCAGACGGTACTGGCGCTCCCATCCACACCACGACCTCGTGTGCCTCGTGTGCCTAATGTGACACTCCGTACTGGACAAAGTTGCTCTTGGGGGCGGTCCCCTGGTTGCTGCACGTTGCTGTGCCGCGAGGGCGAGGGCGAGGGAGGTCAGCCAGCCAGCCACACGTTGGTTAATGTGTTGGAGGGAGGGAAGTAGGAGGTCACTGGAATTGAGTTTTAATGTGTACGCTGCGCTGCGTTATCGCGTCGGAGTGGGCGAGTGGGGCCAGTCTCAGCGGAGGGACCTGCGCAAGGGCAGCCTGGTACCTTCACTCGTGCCACCACCAGTGGGCCCTGCGTGCCACTTAGATAGCCCCAGCCATCAATCACAGTGTAGGCCTGCACCAACCAGGACTATCCAACCAGACGAAATATATCAAGAGGCCCGCTTTCGGACGCGGGTGTCGAGAAAGTTAAAAGTACGAGCCAGGGCAGGGCAGCTTGGGTGAGCACTGGGGCGCAGGGGAGCCCACGGACCGAACAGGGGAGGTTCGTATACTCCCCCGTACACAGCGCCGCACCCGCAACATGAAAAGAAGTAATGTTCGAGTATGGTGCTCAACTTGGAACGCTGTTTGTACGTAAGGGACGCAATATCAAGGTGTATTTGGGCCCCGCTCGAATCAACAGAAAAGCGAAGAAGGCGTCCGCGTAGTACTGTGCAAGGACTTTCCAGGCAGCTGTACCTGATGGCTAGACCTTGTAGCAGTTCCAAGTTAATGCGCTAGGGACACTATTTGTCACCTTTTGAACATGTGTGGCCTGCCTCTTTTCACGACCGCACTGGTCACGCTGTTGGTATCCGCTGGAAGTCATTTTAATGGAGTGCAGTTACGACCTGATGCGGATATCGTCCCACACAGAGGTGCGATTAGCCAGGCGAAGGATAGCTGCACGGGCGCTCGCGTCGGGCTGGCACGGCTGTACCATGCTCGGGGCTGGCAGGGCCCACTTGCTCCCAATCGCATTTGCAACCATACAGCAAGGCTGACGCCTTGATCCGGGAACAATTGCAGTTACTGACATGCGAGTGGCACCACACAGGTACCCCATACCCTGCCTTTACATGCCCTGGCCCCAAATGCACACCTCTCCCCTTCTGCCCGCCTCTTCCGGGATAGAGTACGCAGCCACACAACAACGGACGCAGGCAGCCAGTGAAGTGGAGTCAATCAGTACAGGCGCCAAAATTGCGCTCCCCGTCAGCTTAACCAGCTCGTCCACACCTGGTGGAAGCACCACCAGCACCACCAGCACTGGCACCCTTGCCGCTGCTTCCAGCACAACCAGCTCCTCCAACTCCTCCACTTCCTGGTCATGGAGCGCCTACCACACCCACGACGATATGCTGGCCTTCCTTCAGCGCCTGGCGGCGGGCAGTGGGGGCAGGTGCAGGGTGGAGCAGCTGGGCAAGAGGTGAGGGCGAGTGCATGTGCTGTACTGCTGTTGCTCGCATTTGAAAGTGCTCTTGTGCGGGGCATGAAGGCACGCGTAATACGCGAGGGTCTGGTGTTGGCAACAGGTTCCTTTGGCGGTTGGTGCCAGTTGGTTAAGGCAAGGCTGCACGGATACGGGGGAGGCGGCTGACAGGGAGTGTTTACATGCAGGCCGGTTGCATATGTATGCGTACATTACCTACGGGTGCACGGGGGTCAGAAGGCCGCCGCGGGATTCCGGCCAAACCCGTTTCACAGTCTCGTGCAATGAGTGCTACCTCACCATGCAACAGTGCGCACCGCACCAACAAATCTTCAAGGCGGGCCTAAGCACAGGCCCCGACATGCAACCTGCTGCTGAAGCCCTTACTGCGTCCCACTCCTGCGTGTGCGCCTCCTGCTCGTTCATCCGCCGCAGTGTGCAGGGCAGGGCCATTGTGGCCGTTGTGGTGGGCAACGCCAGCGAGGCCCTCACCTACAACACCACCAAGCCGCCAACGCGCAAGGTGCTGTACTCCGCGGTGCTGCCCAAGCCCAGCTTCACGGTGCGTGTGAGGGCTGGTGCTGGATCTGCATGTGCGCAAAAATTTACATGTATATAACTATATATTATACATACAAGAACAAATAATAGGGTCCTGTTGGAGCCAAGCCCAGCTTCACGGTGCGTGTGGGGCGGATGCTGTGGATGCATGCGTGTTGTCATGGATCACAAGACGGGGCCCTTTGCATGCAGTAGGGTGCTGTTGGAGCCAAGCCTAGCTTCACGGTGGGTGTGGGGTGGGTGCTGTGGGCGCATGTTTGTGTAGATGTTGCACGGGGTTCGAAAATGTTTGGTTTGTTGCATCATTTTTGTGCGACGACTGGGAAGAGGAGGACGGGAAGGACCTGGAGGAGGGTGCTGAGACGGTGGACGAAGGGGAGGACACCGAGGGCGGGGACGCGCTCACTCTGCCTGATGGAGTGTCCTTTAACCGAGCCTTGCTTCCTCTCCCTTCCCGCCCCCGTTCCCCAGTGGATCGGCAACATGCATGGCGACGAGACGGCCAACCGGGAGCTGCTGCTGCGCCTGGCGGCAGGCATGTGCTCGGGGGAGCTGGCGGCAGCCGCAGGGGCAGGGGATCACGGCACGGGGCCGGGGAGCAGCGGCACCGGGGCGGGGGCGGGAGCAGGTGTGAGCGCTGCGGAGGCTGGCCGGTGGTCGGCGCTGCTGGGGTCTACCGTGGTGCGCATCGTGCCCTCCATGAACCCGGACGGGTGGGTACACAGGGAGGAAAGGCCAACAGGCACGTGCGTACCACTGCAGACACTCAGGTGCCACGGCCAGGAGGGGCAACAGGCACATGGGTATCCTCGTGGGAATGGGCGCAGTGCACGCACGACGCATGTCTTCGTAAGCAAATGCCTGCCTAAATTTTGTGCAACATGTTGTTGACCTGACACTGTGCGTGGGCGCCGACCGAGCGCTCTCCTGCCCTCGGGCCCTCCACCGCAGCTGCCGGCAGGTGCGCCGCTGGTGTGACGTGTGGCGCATGCTGAATGCTAACCCACACGCGTCTGATGTGCCCCATGCCTCAGGTACTCCGCCAACCCCAAGACCCGCTACAACGCCAACTGGGTGGACCTCAACCGCAACTTCTGGGACGACAGCTTCCCATACGGTAGGCACCGTTTTTATTTTGTTTGGCGCCCGCCTGTACCGAAGCCCCTGTACGACAGCCCCTGTACGGGAGCCTGCGCGGGGAAGGCACATGCCAAGCTGTCGGCCGCATCTTTGCATCCCGCCGCCGACCCACACGCAGTGGCAGTACGGCGCTCTTGACTCACCACATCCTTACCGTGCGTCCGCTCCCCTGGTCCCGCACCTCCCCGCAGCCAAGCCGAGTCCCGAGGAGGCCCTGGCGGTGGATGACAAAGCGCTCTACTACCTGCACTACACTGCTGCAACGTGGTCAAGGGTACGGCGAGCGCCAGTGTAGCGTGTCTGGTGCACGTGAATTCCGTTAGAAAGCCGCTCTTTGAGGCATGGGGTGTCTAAATGTTGCTGTTGGCAACCCCTTCTTTTCCGGAATCCTAGCTAGCCTATTGCACCGCCATCATCTTGAGACTCACATGCAGGCAGTCAGTCTACTTTCGTGCCGCCACTGCTGCTCCTCCCGTGCTATGGTAACCACACCTGCAGACTGGCAACTTCTCCCTGCAACCTGAGGGGAAGGCCGTTGCCTCCTACCTGTCCGCCACGCGCCCCGAGCTGTCCGCCAACCTGCACGGCGGCTCACTTGTGGCTAACTACCCCATGGATGCGTGCGACAGCCTGGTGGGTCATATCCACCCATGACTGAGACTGTGGGTGTGTTGTTGAGAATCTGGTGCCTAATGACCCATGGATGCGTGCGACAGCCTGTTGGGTGCAAAACGTGCTACAGCTCTGCAAAAGGTGTATTAGCTCGCTCACGTCATGAAAGCATGCGGCGGCGTGGTGGGGGTTGGTTCTTGGTTTGCTTTCGTCACATGGGCGCACACAAGCACGCGTCACCATGCACACCTACCCCACCGAACACTGCATCACCGCCGAGGAGCAGCAACTAACATGCATGCCATGCAAGCACATCCAGTACAGCCAGCCCCCAAACACAGCGTATGCACGCACCACGTACCAGCAATGACATGAATGCATTCCTCCCCCAAACACCACCAACACGCCCCATGCAGGGCGATGTGGACAACTGCACCACGGAGGACGAGCCACTGCCGAGGCTGCTGGCAACCGCCTACGCGGCGCACAACGCACCCATGCTGCACAACAACGGGTTCCCTTTCGACGACGGCACGGTGCAGGGCGCCGTGTGGTACACCGTGCTGGGCAGCATGCAGGTGGGTGGTGGTGCGACACCTTGTTAATACACAGCTAGTGGTGGTGACGTGTTGGGCAGGCGGCACGGTGCAGGGCGCGGTGTGGTACACCGTGCTGGGGAGCATGCAGGTGGGTGGTGGTGCGGCACCACATTAATACACAGCTAGTGGTGGTGACGTGTTGGGCAGGTGGCACGGTGCAGGGCGCCGTGTGGTACACCGTGCTGGGGAGCATGCAGGTGGGCGGTGGTGTGGCACCACGTTAATACACAGCTACCGGTTATGGCTTGTTGGGCAGGGCGACGTAACACAGGGCGGCCACGTGGTGGGCAGCGTGCAGGTGCGTGGGAGGCACGCACCAGCCAGCAGCCGGGTTCCACACACAAATGATGTACCCTCACCAGATTGCAACACGCTACCCTTCTATAGTGCCAGGCAGCAGGAGACACAGGAGCACGAGCTGAGTTGGCTACTACGTGCACAAGGCGTGGGGGCATGGTGTTACTGCGTTGCGTGGGACAGGGAGTAGGTGTAGACGGCGTGTTGCTGGGCAATCCAACACGCCGCAGAGTCTGTGTGCGAGTGCTTGCGAGTAACCCACGAGTGACTACATTGCGTTGGGCAACGATGTATGTACCAGTCTAAAACCAGAGCCTATGGGCCATTGGGCAGCGATGTATGGTGATGGTGTTCACGTGCACACGTGCTCACGTCACACTCGCGCCGTCACGCGTCCGTGTGCACATGCACCCTGCGCCCACGCCCACTAGCCACTACCAACGACACGGCCGGTCTGCCTCCTTGTCCATAGTCTTCCGCATGCCCCAGGACTGGACCTACTGGCCTACTGGCCTCCTACTGGATTCATAGCCCTCTCAACCCACTGGCCCTCCGTCCCCTCCCTCCCCTGCCTCGCCCCAGGACTGGACGTACCACGCTCTGGGGCTGCTTCAGCTGACGCTGGAGCTGCATGAGGACAAGGACCCGCCCGCCTCCGAGCTGCCTGGGCTGTGGGCCGACAACCGGGGCGCCATGCTGCGGCTGATGGAGCTAAGCCACATGGGGCTGCGGGCGGTGGTGCGGGACGCGGACACGGCAAGGCCGCTGGCCGCAAACCTCACCGTTGTGAAACCCAAAGGCGTCCGAGGTGCAGTCGCAGATGCGAGGGGCTACCTGCACAAGCCCATGGCACCCGGCGTGTCGTACTGGTTTACCTTACAGCCGTACGATCCTGCGGCGCCTGCCGTACGGTACGAGGGGATTTCCTTTACGGCGTCGCTGCCCGTGGGCCGTTCGGAGATGCTGTACGGCACAAACTTTTCGAAGCTTGGGGTGGTAAGGACGTTCTTGGGCGTGAAAACTGGCGGGACCTCGGGCTGAGTCATGCACACGTGCTCAGATCGTCGTAACTTTTCATGTCGTGTGGGAAGCACAGCGTTGCCATGACGCCAACGGCGAAGCCTTTGCTGTGTTACCAGTAGCTTGAAGAGCATAATGTCGGGAAGATATTGTAGGCGTGTCCGTTGAACCGTGCACGGTTTTGTGTTGATTATCAATGACAATACACGCGCGGGCGTGAGTGAAGCAACCATTCATGAGTGCAGGATGGTACATAGGTAACATCTTCTTGGTGAATCTGTAATCCCTTTAGCAGGAGTCGCTGCAAGCCAGCAGCACAGGATAAGTGGGATAAGTTGAATGTGGGGCTGCGGTGTGGGGTAGTGCACAGTGGTCCCTGTCGAATTTCGCTCTGGCACAGGCGGGGAGTGCAGGGGGGCACTGGGCAACGGTTGCTGGACAGCTGAATGTGGATGTGTTTGGGCTCGCAGGCCTGCACCTAGGAGTTGGCTACTGAAACACCGGGTGGCGGTCAGGGGACCCTGGTGACAGTTGTGTTCGACTGCCCCAGCTGGCCCCAGTTACTGTTGTCCCTTGCTATGAGGTGTATATGGTATGGAGCTGGTGTGGATTCATGCGCATGTCGAGGGTTACGACACGGAAAGAAGGGCTTGAGTGTTGAACCTCCATGGCCGGGCTGTCCTCGTGTGGCGTTGCTGGGGCCGCAGGGAAGGGCCCGAACCCCGAGGGGACAAGTGCCTTGTTCTGCAACGGTTGGTTTAACACAGGCGCATTTCGAAGCGCGTTTACGCCGAAACGCGTTGGGGCCTCATCGGAACGGCCCAGGTACGTGTGGGGCGCACAGCTACTCATCTCGAACGCCGGATGCCCTCGTGCCGTAGTGGGCTGGGCTGCTGTTGGGCAGCACACAGTTTGTGGTACGGTAGAGCACACACCAAGATCACAGGGCGCATCCATGGCAACGCATAAGAAGCCGCATGGGCACTGGCGTGTAGAACTGCAGGCACACTCAGGGAGTAACCAGCACTGCTACGAAAATTGTGAGGTAGGTTTAGCGGTGAGGGAGTACGCGTTGCGCCCTCTCTAGCCGGCTGCGTGTGCCCTCGTGCCGCAGTGGGGCCCTTGGCACGTGTGGGGCGCTTGCCTGATCATCTCGAACTCCGTGTGCGTGTGCCCTCGTGCCGTGGCGGCACGTGGCGCTTGGATATTGCGACAGCAAGCGGAGCAACCGCCGCTAGCTGCTTGCTAGCAGTTTTCTACGGATGCAAGCTGCAGTTCATAGACATAAGCTGTACATCTTCACTTCGAGTTGCCGTCATACGCGGCCTAGCCTAAGCCTCTCGTCGCTCGTCTCGTTGGTCGTTGGGCAAGCAATCGCCTTGTGTTGTTGGTGGGCGGGAGGTGGCAACATTACGAAGTCAAGTGCGAGGCTAGGTGTCGTTAGTGCTAGTAATACTTAACAGTCGCATATGTAAGCTGTTGTCTTCGTCGTCCAGTTCTGTGCCGATTGGCCGATTGGCCGAGGATACGTGTTCGTAAAGCTGGATTTTAGCCTGCAACCGCGTAGGCTAGCCCGAGCAAACACTAATAAATCAGAAACACATTGATATGCTCACAATACTGCTCTTAGGTCAGTGCCCATTCCTAGTCGGTCCGACGGCAGGATGTCTGTCGCAGCTCTGCTGTTCGCCCTCTGCGCTGCGGGCTCTTGCATCACCACGGCCAAGCAACACTTTAGACCTGATGCAGACTTACTGCCTGAAGGTGCGTTGTCTCTTTCTTGCCGGTTACATGCGGCGGTACCTGTCACCAGGGGAAGGTAGGGGAGCGTCCCTTGGTGTCCTGCCTGAAATGACTTGGTACCGGTAGCCCCTCGCTGCGCCAAGGGAACCGCCTTCCAAACCACCGCCGTGAAAGATGCGACGACGTTCATATCTCATGCAACTTCTCCGCCTTACAAGCTCTTGCCGTACACAGGCGGCGTTCCGTGGAGCTCTCAGCACGCCGGGGAGCAGCCGCAGCTCGGAACGCTGGCTGCGGAACCCTCCGCTGCAGGCATAGCAGCAAGGGATGTCGTAGGTAGCATTGACATTGGGGAGTGGTCCTGGAGTTCCTATCACAGCCATGAAGAAACGGTGGCCTTCCTGCAACGCCTGGCGGAAGGCAGCGGGGGCAGGTGCAGGGTGGAGCAGCTTGGGGTCAGGTGAGCGAGGCCACGTGCGGTACCGACGCGTGCATGGGGCCTTCGGCACTGGTACCTGACACGCGCCAAGAATGTGCAGAGCTGAAACTATAACACTGGTAACAGGGATACATGAGCATCAGTGGCGCCTGCCAACCAAGCTGCGGTGATGCATGCTTGGGCCCCACACCCACTTATCGTGGCCACCCCGCATCGCATTTTCTCTACACATACGGTATCGTGGCCACCCCGCTCCAATCAATGGCAGGTACCGTAAGCCATACAACCGGCTTCGCCAAGTGCTTCTTTACTTGACATGTGTGTGACTGCATGTGGTACAAAGCCATGACCACCACGTGCAATCTGCCTGACCCCCCGCAGCGTTCAAGGCAGGGAGCTGGTGGCGCTTGTGTACGAGGAGCCGGCAGGTAGCACAACACAGACGGATAAGGTCCAGCGGAGAAGTGGCCGCACTAAGACACTGCTTGGGCAGCATCAGCACCAGCAGCACCAGGCGGGCGGGCAAGGGGCAGAGGCTGAGCCGCAGGGGGCAGCCCTGCCTGGGCCAAGGAGGGCAAGGGCCGCGGCGCGGCGTCTGCTTCAGCAGGACGGCGGGACAGAGGGTGCCGAGCTGCCCAAACCAAACTTTGTGGTGCGTTCAGTGGTTACCGTACGAACGGACCTTGTGTCTGTAGGCACAGGGAAGCAGTTTGTAATTGCTCATGTGAGAAACGAGTGTACGTAGTGCGGCCAGGACGACGTTATAGGTACCGGCAGCAGGGGAGTGCACCGATTGTGGTCTTGCGCATGGAAGCCCGTTGACGAGGAGGTACAGGTTCATCAGCAAGCGTAACAGGTTCTGGGCGAACACCTGGCTGGGAAGTCGTGCATCCTTGTGACGGCTGGCGTTTTACTGCTACCGGTATCATATATAAACCCGCACCGGCCCAAACATACCCCCCCTCTCATTCCTCGCCCTGCCCCAGTGGATTGGCAACATGCACGGGGACGAGACGGCCAACCGGGAGCTGCTGCTACGCCTGGCAGCGGGCATGTGCTCGGGGGAGCTGGCGGCAGCGGCAGGGGCAGGGGCAAACAGCACGGGGCCGGGGGGCAGTGGGGCGGGAGCAGGTGCGGGCGCTGCGGAGGCTGGCCGCTGGTCGGCGCTGCTGGGATCCACCGTGGTGCGCATCGTGCCCTCCATGAACCCGGACGGGTGAGGTGCTAGGACTTCTGTCCTTCGGATGGTCGGTAGGGATAACGTACCGATCGCAAAGCATCTCCGTGCGGCGCTCAGCGCTGATGCGACAATGAAGGCGAAGTGCGGCATGCGTTCAATGGCAGCAACAACGCGCTGCTGCCGGGCCATGATGTGAGGATCAGGGTATGTGCATGGATGAGACGTGTGCAGGAACGGGCCTGCTCGGCCTGCACTCTCATTGGGACACGGCCTGTGGGTGGATGGGCGCAAAACAGCCCTACTACACGCTGATACATAGGGGGTTGCTGCTTTTGAAGCCAAGTCAGCGGAAAATTCTAGACGGCCACAGAGAAGCGTGCGCTTTCCCTAGGGAATGAGCGTACGACACACACCAGTACCCTGCCCCATGCTGCAGGTACTCCGCAAACCCCAAGACCCGCTACAATGCCAAGGGTGTGGACCTAAACCGCAACTTCTGGGATGACAGCTTCCCATACGGTACGCTTTTTGGTTTGCACCAACAAATGGTCATATGCATTATTAACCTTCACAATCTTTGACACTCTATGCCAGCGCACGTGGCACGTCCGTACCCCGTACCCTGCCGCTGCCACACCTGCCCACCCCGCCTTCCGTGCATGGCTCCCTACGCTGCCTTCGCCACGCATACACCCCTTAATACCCTGGGCGCCTGCAGAGAAGCCCACGCCAGAGCAAGTGGAGGAGGCTGCCCCCTTGGGACAGCTGCTGGATGCATGGGTGCCCTGGGCACAGGTGGGTTAGCAGCAGGGGACTGCGCGGGGGAGGGCATGCCCACACGCAGCGGCCAAGGGGCCTGGTCACCAGGGTATATGCAGTTATGATGTCATGGCACCGTGAACGTTTGGCTGCTGGGCTGCTGCAAAGAATAATTCATCACGGAAATTAGTTGTGAAGACGGTATACGATTTTCAGAGCACGTGTACCGCTGGCAGTGAGGGTGCACATACAGGGATGCAGCATAGCACCATGGTGCAGCACGGCGCACATGCAACCTGCTTACGCGGCCTCAGCAGTTTCTGTGCTCCTCTTCTGGTCGTCAACTCTCCCCTCCAGACCGGCGACCGACCACTCCAGCCCGAGGCCCGGGCCGTTGCCTCCTACCTGTCCGCCACGCGCCCCGAGCTGTCCGCCAACCTGCACGGCGGCGCGCTGGTGGCCAACTACCTCCTAGACGCCTGCGACGGACTGGTGGGTCATATGCACCCTTACAATCTGTAAGCGTGTCGATGTCTTGTCCACAGTGCGGGTACTGGGCAAAGCTTTTATTCCTCGACAGCTTTTAGCAGCTGCCGAGGATCTGGTGGGTTCGCACGTCTTCGCCCACAAGCTATGGCTGGCTAAACAGTTAGCGCACGGTACTGGTACCGGTGAACACGCGGCCAGGACCAACGAACACGAAAACACAATGAAGTAGAGCGAGATACAGCGTACGGCATCCCCCTTCTGGCCTCACACGGTCTCTCGCGATTTACGCGTACCCCCTTCTGGCCTCCCTTCCTTCCAAACTCACCCGGCCCTGGACGGCTGGCGCTCACACCACCCGCAGGGCCTATCGCGGTCCTGATGCAGCGTACGGCATCCCCATTGTGGCCTCCCATTCTTTGCCAAGCTTGCCCGGCCCCCCAACACCCCCTCCCCCGTTCCCCCGCAGGGCCTGTCGCGGTCCTGTCCCACCGCCGACGAGCCGCTGCCGGAGCTTCAGGCACGTGCCTACGCACACGCGTGCGCCGCCATGCGGCGCAGCGAAGGGGACGCCATTGCCCAGCAGGGCGCCTTCCAGGACGGCGTGACGCGGGGGGCCACGTGGTACCCCGTGCTGGGCAGCATGCAGGTGGGTGGTGGTGGTGCGACACTTTGCTAATACACAGCTACCGGGACGGGCTTGTTGGGCAGGACGGCGTGACGCGGGGGGCCACGTGGTACCCCGTGCTGGGGAGCATGGCGGGGAGTGGGGGCTTGGGCCACGTGGGAGAAGGGGCGTGGGAGCCTGTGTACCGTAACGTATGTGTGCTGTGTCGTACAGTGGAGGGCTGTCACAAAGCAGCACCTTGAGGCCATAGGTTCAGGTGGGGTACCACGTAATGGGAAGCACAGCAGTAGCAGCTTTGGTATGTGGCGTGTGTACGGTATGCCTGGCACACCTGCAGTCATGGGCCGGCTCATGATAGACTGCGAGGGTTCCCTGAGGAATTTCCACAGGACTCTTAGCCCCCTCAACCCACTGGCCCTCCGTCACCTTCCCTTCCTTGCCCCAGGACTGGACGTACCACGCCCTGGGGCTGCTGCAGCTGACGCTGGAGCTGCACGAAGACAAGGACCCGCCCGCCTCCGAGCTGCCGGGGCTGTGGGCCGACAACCGTGGCGCCATGCTGCGGCTAATGGAGCTAAGCCACATGGGGCTGCGGGCGGTGGTGCGGGACGCGGACACGGGAAGGCCGCTGGCGGCAAACCTCACAGTCGTACAACCAGAAGGTGTACGGAGTACGACAGCTGACGCCAACGGCTACATCTTCAAGCCGATGGCACCAGGGGTGTCGTATTCGTTTGTCGTACAGCCATACGACCCGCTGCAGCCTGGCGTAGTGTATAGTGCAATTAAGATGGTAGATGCCAAGCTGCCGGTTAGCAGGCAAAAGTACGCCCGGGGCAGGGGGCTGGAAGGATTGACACTCAAGCGGACGTTATTGGCTCAGAAGGTGAAGCGGTAGCCTCTGCTATCTATGGTAACTGCAAAGCTGCCTCCTGACGTTCGTGACAATCGGATCACATACATTTGATCGAATGACCTACAAGGATTAGCTGGTATCAAGCTCACAGTAGTTGCTCGCACCTGCTCGCATCAGAAGTGCAGCACTTCGTACCGGTACCCTCTTATCCTGTTTTGCGGATGGCTGGGCTGCAACCTGTCGCTGCCTTCTGCCTTGTACCTCTGTTGGATGCTGGATGGATGGTGGCCACATGCTACCGTGTATATCGTTGCGATTTGGCGTGCAACCCCACCCCAGCTTATGTGCACTTACTGCTCCTAAAGTCAACAACGCGATGGTATGGCCCGGTGTTCATGTTCGGCTGTATGCAATTCAGTGCCAGCCTACACAACGCTGCAACAGACCGCATGCCTGCATACACGTGCCTCATAGCAAACTGCTTACATAACTCTACATACTGTAAGTAATGGCGGGTTTAGTGGCGGCGGCGCGTGCCTAGGGCACGGCTCATGTACGACAGCACGGATCTTTATGTGAGGGGACTTGATCTGCTGTGTCCAGTCAGGTGGCATTGCTCCTGGCAGAAGTAAAGGCCAAGTAAACGCTAGCAAATGCCGCTTGAAAGTGTACGAAGCTGTCAAGCGCCTCAGCCTCGCTTTTTGCTCCACGCCTCCACCGTCTAACACCTGTAGACTGCCACCCTGCGGTAATGACCATACCAGTACGGTCAAATGCGTCCGTCGAACACCTCTTAGTCGCGCAGAACACGCAAAGCGCCCAGATGTCTGTCCTTGTCAAGCGGCGTGCCACATTCATTCCAACTCGTCAAACATATTGTCATAAGCCCGGGTCCCTAGGCGGAACACGTGCACATTCCTCGTTCCTGCCATGCAATGTACGCCATGCATTCACGCCACAACCGCCGTCCAATGCAACATGCAACGGCACGGCTTTGATCCTAGACTGGTCCAATATGCAACATAAGCGTCCCGTGCCACATCAATACTCTAAGCAACTGTACAGAAACCCCCATCCCTGCACCGTTTGTCACCCTAGTTGCCTCACGTTGTTCATACACGTTCCGTATCCAAGCCCCCAGCACCCTGCTCCCTAAAGCCCCACCTTTGGGAACCCTTTCGCCTTCCCGGTCCCCCTCCTCGGTGGTCTTCTCACTACAGACCGCACCCTCCGCCGTCTGCGATCCCAAGTCCACATCCAACCACCCCTAAAACACACGCCTCCTTGCCATTGCCCTACTACAACCTAATACTACAATTCGCACATCGTATACCCCTTGCCCCCTCACCTCCCCCCTGCCCGCCGTTCCTCCACCGGCCGCGGGTCCCAGTCCACATCCAGTGCCGTCATGACCACCCCCAGCCCCGCCGCAGGGTGCACCACCTGCCGCCGCTCCAGCTGCTCCATCAGCAGCTGCCACGGCTTCGCCGGTGTGTTGTGCAACTCCAAGCCCGGGTGCGCCTCCCGCAGCTCCTCCTCCCACTCCTCCAGCACCCACCCCGGCTGCAGCCGGTGCACCAACGGCCACACCACCTTCTGCACCAGCTGCACCGGCAGCCGCCACGCGAACGCGCGTGTCAGCGTGGGGTGGTCCGCCATGCAGTCCAGCACCGATACGGCCAGGGCACTGCGTACGGCAAAGTGCGGCGAGGCGGCGCACTCGCTCGCCAGCTTGAACGCGCTGTCCACCAGCGCGCGGTGCTTCTCCTGCTGCTGCTGCGTCGCCTGCGGAAGCCCCCGCGTCTCTCCCGACCGCGACCCTGCCGCCACTGTACTGCCGTACTCCTCCTCATCGTTGTCGTACTCGTAGTCGTACACATCGTCCATTCGGCCCCCCGCGCCGTCCAGCTGCCCCCGCCCGCCATCCGCACCGCCGCCGGGCAGCGCCGCCAGCGCCTTGCCCACCGCCAGCCACAGGTCAAACAGGAAATCGAACAGCCCGCCGTGCCACTCGGCGTCGTACAGGTCGGGAAATCGCGCCGCCACGTGCGCCCGCCAGTTGCTGAGCAGCACGTGTTCCGCCGCCACGCTGCTGCCGCCGCCGCCGCCGCCGCCCAGCGCACCGACCCCGGCCCCCGCCGGCACCCCCAGCCGCTGCTCCGCCTCCGCCTGGTCCAGCGCCGCACGCATCGGCCCCTCCGGCAGCACTACAAGCTCCCTCCGCCGCTGCTTGCCCCTCCCCTGCTTCCCCTGCCCCCTCACCACCACCTCCGGCAGCTGCCCCAGCTCTCCGTCTAACACACCCGCCATATCCAGCTCCCACGCGGCTGCATCCTCCCCCACGCTGCCTCCACCGCCCAGTCCCAGGTCCAGCCCTAGGTCGAGCCCCGATCCCGGCACAGCCCCCGCTCTCCTGCCCCACAGGTCCACACCAGCTAGGTCATCCTCGTCCACCATCACCTGGTCCCACACCAGCTCACCCTGCTGTTGCTGCTGCTGGCTGTGCGGGAAGGTCATGTGGGACGGGGTCGCTGGGTCCTCCTCCCACAGCGGCAGCTGCTCGGCAGCTGCTGCCCGCTGGCGCTGCGGCGCGGGCGGTTGCTGCGGCCAGCTAGCACCGCCGCCACTGGCACCGGCTTCCTGCACAGCGGCGGCAGGGTGGGTCCCAAGCGCCCCTCCGTCAGGGACTGCCCCATCCACATGTGCTGGGGCTGAGGCTGCCGGCTGGGGTGGCGGCAGCTCCCACGTGACCTCCGGCACCTCCGGGGGCACGAAGTCCGGAACCACCAGCGCCCTGTCAACACGCGCACGAGAAGACGCCTCTGCCGCCGCCGCCGCCGCTGCTGCGGCTGCTGCCGCTGCCGCCGCCACCTCCCGCGCCGCCGCCCACTCCTTGCTGCGCACTCGGTCGGTCCGTGACGACCGCGTCGAGCGAACCACGGGAGCAGCAGCGCTGGCAATACGACCAGCACCCGTGGCCAGCACGGCTGCTGTGGACCGCGGGCCGTCCGTCGCATCCCCACCTCCCGCCGCTGCCGCGGGCAGAGCCACGCGCTGCCGTCGCCTGACGACGCCACCCACAGCCCCGGCCCTGCTGCTCCCTGCGCCCAGCTGTGCGAGCAGGTCTAGCTGCGCCAGCGGAGGAGGCGCGAGTGGTCCTGAGCTGCTGGCGGCTGCCGGGGGGGAAGCAGCAGGAGTGACAACAGCAGGAGCAGCCGCAGCAGGAGACGTGATTGCCATAGTGCCAGCGGGCTGTGACGGTCCTTCTGCTTGCTTGGGCTGCCTGGGCTGAGGCTTGGGCAGGAGGGACGCGGTGGCCTCCGCGGGCTGTGGCTTAGGGGGTGGAGGGAAGAGGGACGGGGTGGCGACGCTGGGGGCAGCAGCGGCTGCCGTGCTGGTGGGTGCTTGCCTGGTGGCACCGGAGCTGCTGTGTGCTGATGGTGGTGCTGCTGGTGGTGGAGGCGTGGGAGCTGGTTCGGAGGCTGCGATGCTAGGGGGTGTGCTCGTGGCAGCCGTGGGGGCGGCACCGACGGGCTCCGCATCTCTCGTGGCACGTGCAGGGCGGGCCGGGGGCTCTGCACCCCTGGCACCCTGAGCCTCGTCCCCAGGATCCTGTCTCCTGCGCGACAGCCGCACACCCTCGCCCTGCTGCTCTTTAACCTCCGGCTGCTGCTGCTGCTGCTGCTGCTGCGGTTCCTGCTGCACCTGCGTGGTGGACCGCCTGCCCCTGCCCCGCGCTGCCTTCTTGACACCACCTTCCCCCTCCCCAACCGGCGACCCAGCTGCACCGGTACCGGATGATGCAGCCGCCGCAGGCGGTGCGGCGCTGGAGCTGGTACTAACGGCCGCAGTCCCGGTACCCGTCGCATCCACAGCGGGCGCCTCCCCTGTACTCCTTCCCCTGGTCCCACTGCGCCGCCTCCTGCTGCTGCGACCGCCCTCGCTTGCCCCCGTGTCCTCGTCCCCGCTGGCTGTCTGCCTCCTACGGCCCCGGCGTGCTGGCACCACCGCTGCCACGACGCCTGCTCCTCCGCCTGTGGCGCTACCGGACTCATCTGAGCCGGGCTGGTCTGGGGAGCGGGCAGTACCAGGGGACGTGCTAGCTGCTGCAGCTGTGGTGTCGCCACCCGGCTGTGCGTCACCTTGCAGTGGTGCAGCACCCGACTCCCAGGGCAGCACCCCGCGGCGTTTGGATTTACGTTGAGCGCTGGGAGCGTCCGCGGTGGCAGAAGTGGTCCGGCTGCTAGAGGAGGCATCCTGATTCCCGGTGCCGGTTGTGTGCGCGCTGCCCGTGCCCCCATGCCGCTGGTCAGTACCCCACTCCCAGCGCTCGGGCGGGACCGCGCCGCTCAGCAGGTCGTCCAGCGACAGGCTGGGCATTAGCGAGTCAAACTCATCGAGCCCTGTGGTGTCCTCCTTGGAGCTCGCGGCGGCCGGAGCATGCGACAATGACGACAGCTCGTCGACTGTCGTTTGCCGTTGATCGTTATGTACTGCATCTTTTGGGTTGCTTGTTGTGGTTCTGCGTGACCGGCCTGGTCGTTTCGGCTCTGCCGCCTCGGGGACTACTGGACCACCGCGCATTGCCGCAGGCGCAGCAGGCAGGGCGTCTAGCCGTGAAAAGCTCCATAGCCTAGATAGAGAGCATAAGCGAGATTGTCCTTGCAACGTAGTTTGGGAGCGGGTGGTGCGCGGGCGAGCAGCGGAAGTGCAGCAGTCGGCTGCTCCTTTTGCGGTAGCCCGCTGTCGTGCCCGAGATAGCGATGGTTGCAGTTCTGTCATTTTGTAAGTACGTAAGGACGTCTTGCTGGGTTGCTACACCAAGAAGGCCGCTTGGCATGTTGGCAACCGCCTGTCGGTTGCCATGTGCCCATGCGGGTGACTGTCTACCGCGCCGAAGGAGTCAGCCTACACTCAAGCTGCAGACATGAGGCTACTGCAGGAGCACAACAACAGCTTGGATCTCTGCTTCGTCTGCTATGCACAACACAACACCTCGCTTACTGCCATGCCACACCTGGCCACACCTGGCCACACGCCTGCCAGCCAGACCTGCTCAGCGGTTGCTCCCGCGCCTGCGCCAGGGTCAGTGCCGCAAGGTGACATCTTCGCTTCATGCCACTGCTTGTGTTGATTCCGCATACGTGCATGGCTCAGCCGGAACTGCCTACAACACTGCACGGTAGCATTGTAGCAGGGCACTTCCTCGTTCCTCCATCCGAAGTTCCGAACGAGTGCGTATTGGCATACCCAGGCATACCCAGCGGCAGGGGAGCCCTGCCCAGCGGAGCCCTTTGCGGGAAGATCTTTAGGTGACTGGCGTCAGAAACACCGCCGGGCGTCCCAGCGTACCAGTATGAAGCTGTGTCGTACGAGGTACGACTCATGTGCGCAGTTCCCCGCCCGCCTCACCGATGGCCCGTTGCACTAATGGCCCGCCTTCCGTACCCTTGACCATTGCTCCCAGTCGGAATGCCGTACACCGGTACCTGCCCACCCTTCATCCCGTCCTTACGCCCACCACATCTGTTCGCGCGGATACTGAAGCAGGTTGACAGCCGGCTACTGCGTGGGCAGCTGCAGGCCACTGGGCCTTACCGCAAGGCACCTCGGTCTCCCGTACTTGTGTACTGCCCGCACCGCCCACCATTTCGCCCGCCCACCAGATGTAGTACGGGATGTACTGAATGGCAGTTGAAGCCAATTACGCCTGGCGCCGCAAACAGGCCGCCGTAAGTTGCGTGATAAGCTCGTAGACCAAAAGGGGACTTGCGGGAATCGAACCCGCGACCTCTCGCACCCAAAGCGAGAATCATACCACTAGACCAAAGTCCCTCGTTCTGCCAATCAAAGTGCAATAAACGTACTAACTCGTACGCCGTACTGGGGGTGGGCGCGAAAAAAAGGGTGGGCGTGGGGTGTGCGGCCGGCCAGCGGGCGGGCAGGCGGGCGGTGTTACTGGCCTTGTCTGTCCTTCAACACATCCCGTACAACATCTGGTGGGCGGGTGGAATGGTGGGCGGTGCGTGCAGTACACAAGTACGGGGAGGCCACGGTGCCTTGTGGCAAGGACCAGTGGCCTGCTGCTGCCTGGTAGCCGGCTGTCAACCAGCTTCAGCATCCGCGCGGACGGGTGTGGTGGGCGCAAGGGCGGGATGAAGGGTGGGCGGGTACCGGTGTACGGCATTCCGACTGGGAACGAAGGGCTCCCCTGTAGGTTCCAGGGGGGCGTCGAGGCCGATGGTCAAGGGTACGGAAGGCGGGCCATTATTGCAACGGGCCACCTGTGCGGTGGGCGGCGAACTGTGCACACGAGTCGTACCTCGTACGATGCAGCTTTCTGATGGTACGCTGGGACGGCCGGCGGTGTTCCTGACCCACTCACCCTGAAGATCACCGAAGCGATTAACATTGGTTAATCACCGAAGCGATAAAGGGGAACCCTTTGAGCGGAGGGCTAAAGTTGTTGCGGGGCTAGGGGACTTGAGAGATTTGT
>VFQN01001794.1_pt1 | contig 34830 bp, 34 predicted proteins | sample 3512371 | NCBI WGS metagenome assembly VFQN01 (sample SAMN10412370, study PRJNA504923) | tailings metagenome | isolation source: Replicate 2 from Balatoc abandoned mine | place: Philippines: Itogon, Benguet | collected 2017-08-28 | reverse complement strand
ATTCAAACGATGGTCAGCTCAGCTCGTTGCGATAGTGATGCGACGCGGTGTTGTAGAGGCCACGGCGAAGCTCGACGGGCTTGTCGCCGTACGTGAGCGAGAGGCGCTCGACCAGCAGCAGCGGCGTGCCCGGGCTCACCGCGAGCAGCTCGGCCGCCTGCCCTTCGGCCGCCACCGCGCGGATCTTCTCTTCGGCGCGGATCATGCGCACGCCGAACTCCGATTCGAACAGACCGTACATCGGCCCGCGGTAGCCCGACAGCCGCTCCGCCGTGAGCCCCTTGAAGGGCGCAGCCGGCAGCCAGATCTCGTCGAACACCACCGGCACGCTGCGCAGCGACAGCACGCGCTTGATCTGGATGGCCGCGTCGCCCGAACGCAGGCCGAGTGCACGCGCCACGTCGGCCGGGGCGCGCAGGCGGCGGCAGTCGATGAACTGGCGCTGCGTGCCTCCGGCTTGGCCGTCGTCGGGCTGCAGGCGCAGGAAGCGGTACTGCGTGGTCTGCTCGGCGTGCGTGGCCACGAAAGTGCCCTTGCCTTGCCGGCGAACGAGCAGGTTCTCGGTGGCGAGCTCGTCGATCGCCTTGCGCACCGTGCCCTGGCTGACCTTGAAGCGCGCCGCGAGCTCGGTCTCGCTCGGGATCGCTTCGCCGGGGCGCCACGTGCCGGCCTGCAGGTCGCGCACCATCAGCGCCTTGATCTGCTGGTACAGCGGACTGAAGGCGGGGCTCGCGGGTTCGGAGACGGCAGTGGACATGGCCCGATTGCAGCACAAGAGTGCGCCATCGTCCACGATCAGCTGACAGATGTCTTATAGAAGACATAAGACCCGGGATTCCCCTCGCTCGAGCTCCTTTCTCGGCCTACACTCGCGCCCTGACACCCTCCAAAAGCCCTCTTTCCCTCTTCCGGAGCCTTCCATGAGCAAGAAACCCGTTCGAGTCGCCGTCACCGGCGCTGCCGGCCAGATCGGCTACGCGCTGCTGTTCCGCATCGCCTCCGGCGAGATGCTGGGCAAGGACCAGCCGGTGATCCTGCAACTGCTGGAGATCCCCGACGAGAAGGCCCAGAAGGCGCTCAAGGGCGTGATGATGGAGCTCGAGGACTGCGCCTTCCCGCTGCTGGCCGGCATGGAAGCGCACAGCTCGCCGGAGACCGGCTTCAAGGACACCGACTACGCCCTGCTCGTCGGCGCGCGCCCGCGTGGCCCGGGCATGGAGCGCGCCGACCTGCTGGCCGCCAACGCGCAGATCTTCACGGCGCAAGGCAAGGCGCTGGACAAGGCCGCCAGCCGTGACGTGAAGGTGCTGGTGGTCGGCAACCCGGCCAACACCAACGCCTACATCGCGATGAAGAGCGCGCCGAGCCTGAAGCGCGAGAACTTCACCGCCATGCTGCGCCTGGACCACAACCGCGCGCTCAGCCAGATCGCCGCCAAGACCGGCAAGCCGGTGGCCTCGATCAAGAGCCTGTGCGTGTGGGGCAACCACTCGCCGACGATGTACGCCGACTACCGCTTCGCCACCATCGACGGCAAGAGCGTGAAGGACATGATCAACGACCAGGTGTGGAACAAGGACGTGTTCCTGCCCACCGTCGGCAAGCGCGGTGCCGCCATCATCGAGGCGCGCGGCCTGTCTTCGGCCGCCTCGGCCGCCAACGCCGCCATCGACCACATGCGCGACTGGGCCCTGGGCACCCAGGGCGAGTGGGTCACGATGGGCGTGCCCAGCAACGGCGAATACGGCATCCCGAAGGACGTGATGTTCGGCTTCCCCGTCACCTGCGAGGGTGGCCAGTACAAGATCGTCGAGGGCTTGGCCGTAGACGCCTTCAGCCAGGAGTGCATCAACAAGACGCTGGCCGAACTCCAGGGCGAGCAGGACGGCGTCAAGCACCTGCTCTGATGACGCCACGAGAGGCGCTCTTCGACGCCGCGGATCTCGCACCGGCCTTGCCGGTGTGCGACCACTACAGCGGCGTCGAGGCGCGCATGCGCAAGAGCCTGGCGCTGCAGGCCGAGCTCGGGCCGGTGTTCGACGTCACACTCGACTGCGAGGACGGCGCACCGGTCGGCGGCGAGGCGGAGCACGCGCAGCTCTGCGCCGAGCTCGTGATGAGCTCGGCCAATCGCTTCGGTCGCGTCGGCGCGCGGGTGCACCCGGTCGACCACCCGAGCTTCGAGCACGACGTCGACACGCTGGTGCGCCGCGCCGGTTCGCGGCTGGCCTACCTGATGGTGCCCAAGCCGCGCGGCCTGGCCGACGTGCAACGCGCCGTCGACGAGATCGACCACTTCATCCGCATCCACGGACATGGCCGTGCGGTCCCCGTGCACGTGCTGGTGGAGACGCACGGTGCGCTGCGCGAGGTCGACGCGATCGCCGCGCTGCCGCGCATCGAGTCGGTGTCCTTCGGCCTGATGGACTTCGTTTCGGCGCACCGCGGCGCCATTCCGTTCCATGCCATGGGCGTGCAGGGCCAGTTCAGCCACCCGCTGGTGCTGCGCGCCAAGCTGGAGATCGCCGCGGCCTGCCACGCCCACGGCAAGGTACCGTCGCACTGCGTCGTCACCGAGTTCAAGGACCTGCGCGCCCTCTCCGAGGCCGCCTCGCGCGCCTGCCGGGAGTTCGGCTACACGCGCATGTGGAGCATCCACCCCGACCAGGTGCGCACCATCGTCGAGGCCTTCGCGCCCAGCGCCGCCGAGACCGACCTGGCCATCGAGATCCTGCGCTCGGCGCGGGACGCGGCATGGGCCCCGATCCGCCACCGCGATACCCTGCACGACCGCGCCAGCTACCGCTACTTCTGGCAGGTGCTCGAGCGCGCCCACCGCACAGGACAGCCGCTGCCGGGCGAGGTGCGCGAGGCCTGGTTCCCACCGTCGGCCACCTGAATGCGCGCCAGACTGTGGCAAGCACCACGGCTCGCCGGCAGTGCACGTGTTCACATGTAAGCGGCGTGCCGGGCGCGCAGCAATTGGTTGCACGACCGGGCCGGCCGGCCGCATGCTCCGCCCATCGTCCACCGACGCGCCCTTGCGCGACACCGCCATGAACCTGAAGAGCACCCTCGCCATCGCCGCCGCCCTCTGCCTGGGCGCCACGGTTGCCGTTGCCCAGACCGCCCCGGCCAAACCGGCGGCCAAGCCCGCGGCCACGAAGAAGGCCGCGCCCGCGGTGGCCCCCGCACCGCTGCCCGCCGCGGACGCCGAGCAACTCGCGGCCGCCGAGCGCGCCTTCACGGGCGAGTACCAGTGCGAGTTCAGCCAGTCGATCGATGTCTCCATGAACCCCAAGGCCAACGGCTACGTCGACGTCAAGCACAACAAGCAGGTGTGGACGATGAAGCCGGTGCTGTCGTCCACCGGCGCCTTGCGCCTGGAGGACGTCAAGGGCCAGACGCTGCTGCTGCAGATCGCCAACAAGTCCATGCTGATGGACCAGAAGGCCGGCCGCCGCGTGGTCGACGGCTGCGTGCACGAGAAGCAGCGCTCCGCCGCGGTTGCCGCCGCCCGATAAGCAGGTTTTCCCTCAGCGAACAGGCCCGCCGCGAGCGGGCCTTTTCTTTGCTTGCCGGTGCAGCGACAGTGCGACGTCAGCCGCCCATGCCATGCTTCCCTCAAGTCTTATATAAGACATAAAATATCGGGGTAACCCGAAGACCGCCCGCGACACCGCAACGCCACCGGAGCCTCTCATGCTGCAAGCCTATCGCCAACACGCCGCCGAACGCGCCGCCCTCGGCATCCCGCCGCTGCCGCTGGACGCCAAGCAGACCGCCGAGCTGATCGAGCTCATCAAGGCCCCGCCGGCCGGCGAGGACGCCTTCCTGCTGGACCTGCTGACGCACCGCGTGCCGCCGGGCGTGGACGACGCTGCCAAGGTGAAGGCCTCGTTCCTTGCCGCCGTGGCGCATGGCGACCTGACGGTCGGCCTCGTCTCCAAGTCCAAGGCGACCGAACTGCTCGGCACGATGGTCGGCGGCTACAACGTGCACCCGCTGATCGAGCTGCTCGACGACCAGGAAGTCGCCGGCGTCGCCGCCGAGGGCCTGAAGAAGACGCTGCTGATGTTCGACTTCTTCAACGACGTCGCCGAGAAGGCCAAGGCAGGCAACGCCAAGGCGCAGGAGGTGATGAAGAGCTGGGCCGACGCCGAGTGGTTCACCAGCCGCCCCGAGGTGCCGAAGTCGATCACCGTCACCGTCTTCAAGGTGCCCGGCGAGACCAACACCGACGACCTCTCGCCCGCGCCCGACGCCTGGAGCCGCCCGGACATCCCGCTGCACTACCTGGCGATGCTGAAGAACACCCGACCCGACGCGGCCTTCAAACCCGAGGAAGACGGCAAGCGCGGCCCGATGCAGTTCATCGAGGACCTGAAGAAGAAGGGCCACCTGGTCGCCTATGTCGGCGACGTGGTCGGCACCGGCTCCTCGCGCAAGAGCGCCACCAACAGCGTGATCTGGGCCACCGGCCAGGACATCCCCTTCGTGCCGAACAAGCGCTTCGGCGGCGTCACCCTGGGCGGCAAGATCGCACCGATCTTCTTCAACACGCAGGAAGACTCGGGCTCGCTGCCGATCGAGGTCGACGTGTCGAAGCTCGAGATGGGCGACGTGATCGAGGTGCTGCCGTACGACGGCAAGATCACCAAGAACGGCGCGACCGTCGCCGAGTTCAAGCTGAAGAGCGAGGTGCTGCTGGATGAAGTGCGCGCCGGCGGCCGCATCAACCTGATCATCGGCCGCGCGCTGACCGGCAAGGCGCGCGAGTTCCTCGGCCTGAGCGCCTCCACGGTGTTCCGCCTGCCCGTCGCCCCGAAGGACAGCGGCAAGGGCTTCACGCTGGCGCAGAAGATGGTCGGCCGCGCCTGCGGCCTGCCCGAAGTGAACGGGCAACAGCGGGGCATCCGCCCCGGCACCTACTGCGAGCCGAAGATGACCACCGTGGGTTCGCAGGACACCACCGGCCCGATGACCCGCGACGAGCTGAAGGACCTGGCCTGCCTGGGCTTCAGCGCGGACCTGGTGATGCAGTCGTTCTGCCACACCGCGGCCTACCCGAAGCCGGTGGACGTGAAGACGCACCGCGAGCTGCCTGCCTTCATCAGCAACCGCGGCGGCGTGGCCCTGCGCCCGGGCGACGGCGTGATCCACAGCTGGCTGAACCGCCTGCTGCTGCCCGACACCGTGGGCACCGGCGGCGACTCGCACACCCGCTTCCCGATCGGCATCTCGTTCCCGGCCGGCTCCGGCCTGGTGGCCTTCGGCGCCGCCACCGGCGTGATGCCGCTGGACATGCCGGAGAGCGTGCTGGTGCGCTTCAAGGGCCAGATGCAGCCGGGCGTGACGCTGCGCGACCTGGTGCACGCGATCCCGCTGTACGCCATCAAGGCCGGCCTGCTGACCGTGGCCAAGGCCGGCAAGAAGAACGTCTTCAGCGGCCGCATCCTCGAGATCGAGGGCCTGCCCGACCTGAAGGTGGAACAGGCCTTCGAACTGTCGGACGCCAGCGCCGAGCGCTCGGCCGCCGGCTGCACGATCAAGCTCAACAAGGAACCGATCATCGAGTACCTGAAGAGCAACATCGTGCTGATGAAGAACATGATCGCCGACGGCTACCAGGACAAGCGCACGCTGGAGCGCCGCATCAAGTCGGTGGAGGCGTGGCTCGCCAACCCGCAGCTGCTCGAGGCCGACAAGGACGCCGAGTACGCCGCCGTCATCGAGATCGACCTGGACGAGCTGAAGGAGCCGGTGCTGTGCTGCCCGAACGATCCGGACGACGCCAAGCTGCTGTCCGAGGTCGCCGGCACGAAGATCGACGAGGCCTTCATCGGCTCGTGCATGACCAACATCGGCCACTTCCGCGCCGCGGCCAAGCTGCTCGGCGGCCAGCGTGACATTCCGGTCAAGCTGTGGGTCGCGCCGCCGACCAAGATGGACCAGCAGGAGCTGGTCAAGGAAGGCCACTACGCCGCCTTCGGCACCGCCGGTGCGCGCACCGAGATGCCGGGCTGCAGCCTGTGCATGGGCAACCAGGCGCAGGTGCGCGAGGGCGCGACCGTGGTCTCCACCAGCACGCGCAATTTCCCCAACCGCCTGGGCAAGAACACCAACGTGTTCCTCGCCTCGGCCGAGCTGGCGGCCATCGCCTCCAAGCTGGGCAAGCTGCCGACGGTGGCCGAGTACCAGGAGGCCATGGGCATCATCAACAAGGATGCCGCGAGCGTCTATCGCTACATGAACTTCGACCAGATCGAGGAGTACGCGGAGACGGCGAAGTCGGTGGCGGTCTGATCTGAAGCCGTCGGTCTGCCGATGGCTGGCAGCGGCCGGCGTGCTGAGCACGCTGGCGCTGTGGGTCGTCTGCAGCGTCGGCGTTTCATCGGCCTGGTGGGCCGAACTGCTGCGCTTCGTGCCGTTTCCGGCCCACCTGGCGCCGGCCCTGCTGGCGCTGGTCGTCTCCGGGTGGCTGCGCTGGCCCTGGCGGCTCTCGGCAGCCGCTTGCGTGGCCCTGGTGCTGATGGGCGTGATGGACCTGAAGTGGGGCCGCGCCGACTCCGGCCAGGGCTCGTTCCGTCTGATGACGTGGAACGTCAAGGCCTTTCACCATACCCGCACGCCCGAGCGCGACCATCTCATCGCGCTCGAACTGCTCGAGCATTCGCCCGACGTGCTGGTGATGCAGGACGCCATCGACCTGACCCGGCCCGACACGCCCCTGCCCGAACCGATTGCGCTCGCGCTGCGCGGCTACACGCTGTTCCGCCACGACCAGTACCTGGTCGCGAGTCGACTGCCGCTGGCGGCGTGCCGCGCCCAGCCGATGCCGGTGCGCGACGAGCCGCGCGAGTTCGTGCGCTGCGTGCTGCGCGTGGGCGAGGCGGACATCGACCTCGTCACCGCACACCTGCTCTCGCCCCGTGAAGGACTCAACGCCGCCCGCTGGGAATGGCTGGACGGCGGCCTCGACGACTGGGAGCAGAACTACCGCGACCGCCTGATGCAGTCGGCAACGCTGGTGCGGCACCTGGCAGGCAACCCGCGCCCGATGATCGTGGCCGGCGACCTGAACGCCGCGGAGGATTCACCGGTGGTGCGCTCGCTGAAAGACCTCGGCCTGCGCGACGCCTTCGCCAGCGCAGGCCATGGCTACGGCTACACCCACGGCCACTCGCTCAAGCCGCGGTTCAGCTTCCTGCGCATCGACCACGTGCTGGTCAGCCGCGACATCGGAGTGCGCGACGCCTTCACCGGGGGGCGCGAAGCCTCCGAGCACCGGCCGGTGATCGCCGACCTGCTCGCCCGGCGCGACTGACCGGCTCAGCGCTCCGGCGCGATCTGCTCCACCCAGTTGTACAGCGCCGCCAGGATCTCCTGGCCGTTTTCGTCGGCGGCTTCGCTGAGCGCATCGATGCGCTCGAAGAAGGCTTCCACGGTCATCGCCCCGCCCTCGCCTTCGTGCAGCCGCGCCGCGCGGTGCTGCTCCCAGCGGGCGCGCTCGTCGGCACTCAGCGTGTCGGGGAAGTTGCGGGCCCGGTAGCGGAAGACGATCTCCTCGAGCCGGGCATCGTCGAAGCCGATGCGCTTCGCGGCCAGTTGCCCGGGCGAGAGCTCGCGCAGGCGCTGCAGCCGGCCCCGGTCGGTGTGGCCGACGAAGCCGCCGTAGAGATCCTCGTCCACGTCGACCGGCTGCGCCGCCTTCGGACGCTCGAACACCTCGCTCCAGACGCCCGCCAGCGCCGCGCTGGCCTGCGCGGCAGCGTCGACGCGGCCCAGCGCCTGCGCCACGTCGAGCCCCCAGCGCTCGGCCATCGCCGGGCTCAGCGCCTTCAGGTTGCCCACCACCACCGGCGACTTGTTCAGATGGATGGTCTTGATCGGCAACCGGGCCATGCCCTCGGGCAGATCTTCGCTGCGGGTGAACATGCGCTCGCGGATCGCAGCGGCGTCCAGTGCGAGCAATTCCCTGGGGTCGGCCGAAAGATCCCAGACGATCACCTCGTTCTTGTTGGTCGGGTGCGGCGCCAGCGGCCACACCACCGCCAGGCAGCCGCGCTCGGGCGCGTACATGCCCGAGACGTGCAGGAAGGGCCGCTGCCCGCCGATCTCGGCGATCACCGCGTCCTTGCGGCGCAGCTTCAGGCAGAAGTCCCACAGGCGCGGCTGGTGCTGCTTCACGAGGCGGGCCACGGCGATGGTGGCGCGCACGTCGGACAGCGCGTCGTGCGCCGCTTCGTGCGCCAGGCCGTTGGCGGCACTCAGATGCTCGAGCTTGAACGAGGCCTTGCCGTCCTCGTGGCGGGGCCACTCGATGCCCTCGGGGCGCAGCGCGCGGGCGGCGCGCACCACGTCGAGCAGGTCCCAGCGGCCGCAGCCGTTCTGCCATTCGCGCGCATAAGGGTCGATCAGGTTGCGCCAGAACAGGAAGCGCGTGACCTCGTCGTCGAAGCGGATCGAGTTGTAGCCCACGCCCACCGTGCCCGGCCGTGCCAGCTGCGCCTCGATGGCGGCTGCGAAGGCATGCTCGGCCACGCCGTGCTCGGCGCACCGCTGCGGCGTGATGCCGGTGAGCAGGCAGGCCTCGGGGTCGGGCAGCGCATCCCGCGGCGGCTGGCAGTACAGCATCACCGGCGCGTCGATCTCGTTGAGCTCGGCGTCGGTGCGCACGCCGGCGAACTGCGCCGGCCGGTCGCGCCGCGGCACGCGGCCGAAGGTCTCGTAGTCGTGCCAGAAGAAGCTGAACGCGCCGCTCGAATCGCTCATGCCGGCACGATACCCGAGCGCCGGCGCTTCACTTCTTCGACGAGGTCTTCGGCTTGGCGCTGCCGCCCTGCGTCAGCGCGTCGGACATGCCGATCAGCACGCCGCTGACCAGCGCCGCATAACTCTCGGCGAGCGTCTGCGCCGCCTTCAGTCCGGCGGCTCGGCTGTCGCGCATCGCGCTGTGCATCTGCTGCACGAACTGCTCGGCGGTAGTGGCCGCCTTGGCGCCGGACAGCGTGCCCCCGGCCTGCATCTTCTCGAGCACCGGCGCCCATTGCGAAGCCACCTGCGTGCCGGCGGCGTCGGCGGCCTTCTTCAGCGCGTCGATGAAGCTGTCTTCCATCGCCTCGAGGTCGGACAGCGCCTTCTTCAGGTGCTTCTCGCGCAGGTCGGCGCCCTGGTTGACGAGCTGCTGCAACGCCACCCGGTTGGCATCCACCGCCTTGAGCAGCGCCGCATCCATGCCGGCCACGGCCTGGTCGAGCAGCGCCTCCACGTCCACGCCGGGCAGCTTGTTCTGCGCCGCGCCGGCCGACGCCGCCTGGGCCACGGTCTTGAGCACCGAGCGGATGTTCTTCAGGCTCAGCTCGCGGCCCTGCAGCGCGGCCAGCGTGGCCTGCTGCACGCCCTTGCGGACCTGCTCGCTGCCGCCGGCGCTGGCCGTGGCGAACATCTCGATGATCTTGTCCTGGTCGATGCCGGACTTCAGCATGGCACGTCTCCTCAGCGTGGATGGAAGGGGTGCGGCGATGCTGTCACCAAACGCCGCGCCGCGCCAGGGGGCGCCGCGGCGTTGTTGGGTATGCTCGGGGCCCCCTTTCACCCGCCGCCTCCGGAGATTCGTTCCATGACCCGCGTCTACAACTTCAGCGCCGGCCCCGCCGCCCTGCCGGAGCCGGTGCTGCGCCAGGCCGCCGAGGAGATGCTCGACTGGCAGGGCTCGGGCATGTCGGTGATGGAGATGAGCCACCGCGGCCGCGAGTTCATGAGCATCCACGCGGAGGCGATGCACCTGCTGCGCGAGTTGCTGGCGGTGCCGCCGGACTACAAGGTGCTGTTCATGCAGGGCGGCGCGATCGCCGAGAACGCCATCGTGCCGATGAACCTGCTGCGCGGCTTCACCGGCGCCGACTACATCGACACCGGCGAGTGGTCGAAGCGCTCGATCGAGGAAGCCGGCAAGTACTGCACGGTCAACGTGGCGGCCAGCAGCCGCGACAGCGGCTACACCAGCATCCCGCCGCGTGAGTCGTGGAAGCTCGATCCGAACGCCGCCTACGTGCACATCTGCGCCAACGAGACCATCGGTGGCGTGGAGTACCACTTCACGCCCGACGTGGGCGACGTGCCGCTGGTGGCCGACGTCTCCAGCAACATCCTCTCGCGCCCGCTGGACGTCTCGAAGTACGGCCTGATCTACGGCGGCGCGCAGAAGAACATCGGCCCGGCGGGCCTGACCATCGTCATCGTGCGCGAAGACCTGCTCGGCCGCTCGTTGCCGATCACGCCGTCGGCCTTCGACTACGGCCAGCAGGCGGCGGCGGATTCGATGCTCAACACGCCGCCCACCTACGCGATCTACATCGCCGGGCTGGTGTTCAAGTGGATCCAGGCGCAGGGCGGGCTGGCGGCGATGGAAGCCCACAACCGCGCCAAGGCGGCGCTGCTGTACGACTACCTCGACAGCCAGGACTTCTACAGCGCGCCGGTGGACAAGGACTGCCGCTCGCTGATGAACGTGCCGTTCCGGCTGCGCGACGCGACGCTGGATGGCGCCTTCCTCGAAGGCGCGCAGGCGCGCGGGCTGGTGCAGCTCAAGGGCCACCGTGTGGTGGGAGGCATGCGCGCCTCGATCTACAACGCCATGCCGCTGGAGGGCGTGCAGGCCCTGGTGGCCTACATGCGCGAGTTCGCTGCCCGGCACGGCTGAAGCCCGCATGGGCTTGTCGCCCGCGGTAGCGGGGGCGCGCGATTGGCGCTAGCGTTGCGGGCACCCGCCACTCGAACGCTGCGCACCATGGCCGCCCATCCCTTCGCCTCGACGATCCAGACCTTCCGCACCGCTTCCGGCAAGGAAGGCCGCTACTTCTCCCTGCCGGCGCTGGCGAAGAAGCATCCGGCGATCCACCGGCTGCCCGTCTCGATCCGCATCGTGCTCGAGTCGGTGCTGCGCAACTGCGACGGCCGCAAGGTCACGGCCGAGCACGTGGCGCAGTTGGCGAACTGGAAGCCCAACGCCGAGCGCACCGACGAGATCCCCTTCGTCGTCGCCCGCGTGGTGCTGCAGGACTTCACCGGCGTGCCGCTGCTGGCTGACCTGGCGGCGATGCGCAACGTCGCCGCCACCATGGGCAGGAACCCCAAGACCATCGAGCCGCTGGTGCCGGTGGACCTGGTCGTCGACCACTCGGTGATGGTCGACAACTACGGCACGAAGGACGCGCTCGACCTGAACATGAAGCTCGAGTTCCAGCGCAACCGCGAGCGCTACGAGTTCATGAAGTGGGGCATGCAGGCCTTCGACACCTTCGGCGTGGTGCCGCCGGGCTTCGGCATCGTGCACCAGGTCAACCTCGAGTACCTGGCGCGCGGCGTGCACCGGCGCGGCGACGGCGTGTGCTACCCCGACACGCTGGTCGGCACCGACAGCCACACGACGATGATCAACGGCATCGGCGTGGTCGGCTGGGGCGTGGGCGGCATCGAGGCCGAGGCCGGCATGCTCGGCCAGCCGGTGTACTTCCTGACGCCCGACGTGGTGGGCTTCGAGCTGACCGGCCAGCTGCGCGAGGGCGTGACCGCCACCGACCTGGTGCTGACCGTCACCGAGATCCTGCGCAAGCACAAGGTGGTGGGCAAGTTCGTCGAGTTCTTCGGCGAAGGCACGCGCACGCTCGCCCTGCCCGACCGCGCCACCATCGCCAACATGGCGCCCGAGTACGGCGCCACCATGGGCTTCTTCCCGGTCGACGAGCGCACGGTTGAATACTTCAAGGGCACCGGGCGCCGGAAGAGCGAGATCGAGGCCTTCGAGGCCTACTTCCGCGCCCAGGGGCTGTTCGGCGTGCCCGGCACCGCAGGTGCCTCCCAGGAACTGGCCGAGATCGACTACAGCGCGGTGGTCAAGCTCGATCTCGGCAGCGTCGCGCCCAGCCTGGCCGGCCCGAAGCGCCCGCAGGACCGCATCGAGATCGGCCAGGTGAAGGCGAGCTTCGGCGAACTGTTCAGTGCGCCGGCAGCGGCCAACGGCTTCAACCAGCCGGCCGAGAGACTCGACCGGCCCGTGAGCACCGGCAGCGGCATCGAACTGCGCAATGGCGACGTGCTGATCGCCGCCATCACCTCCTGCACCAACACCAGCAACCCCGGCGTGCTGCTGGCCGCCGGCCTGCTGGCCAAGAAGGCAGTCAAGGCGGGGCTGACGGTCAAGCCGCACGTCAAGACCTCGCTGGCGCCGGGCTCGCGCATCGTCACCGATTACCTCGAGAAGGCCGGCCTGCTGAAGTACCTCGAGAAGCTGGGCTTCTACCTCGCCGGCTACGGCTGCACCACCTGCATCGGCAACGCCGGCGACCTGGCACCCGAGATCAACGAGGCGATCACCGCCAACGACCTGGTGTGCGCCGCGGTGCTGTCGGGCAACCGCAACTTCGAGGCGCGCATCCACCCGAACCTGAAGGCGAACTTCCTGGCCAGCCCGCCGCTGGTGGTGGCCTACGCGATCGCCGGCACGGTGCGGCGCGACCTGATGACCGAGCCGGTGGGCACCGGCAAGCACGGGCGCGCGGTCTACCTCGGCGACATCTGGCCGACCAGCGACGAGATCCACGCGCTGATGAAGCACGCGATGGACGGCAAGGCCTTCAAGGCCAACTACGAGAAGGTGCGCAGCAAGCCGGGCAAGCTGTGGAACCGCATCGAGGGCACCGAAGGCCAGGTGTACGACTGGCCGGCCTCGACCTACATCGCGAAGCCGCCCTTCTTCGACGGCTTCGCGGCGCAGCCGGGCGCGGCCGCCACGAGGATCGAAGGCGCGCGCATCATGGCCCTGTTCGGCGACTCGATCACCACCGACCACATCTCGCCGGCCGGCTCGATCAAGGAGAGTTCGCCGGCCGGCCAGTGGCTGAAGGCCCACGGCGTGGCCAAGGCCGACTTCAACAGCTACGGCTCACGCCGCGGCAACCACGAGGTGATGGTGCGCGGCACCTTCGCCAACGTGCGCATCAAGAACCTGATGATCCCGCCGGGGGCGGACGGCTCGCGCGAGGAAGGCGGCGTGACGCTGCACCAGCCTTCCGGCGAGAAGCTGGCCATCTACGACGCGGCGATGAAGTACATGGCCGAGGGCACGCCGACGGTGATCTTCGGCGGCGAGGAGTACGGCACCGGCTCCTCGCGCGACTGGGCGGCCAAGGGCACGCAGCTGCTGGGCATCAAGGCGGTGGTGGCGAAGAGCTTCGAGCGCATCCACCGCAGCAACCTGGTCGGCATGGGCGTGCTGCCGCTGCAGTTCAAGCCGGGCGATTCTTGGGAGAGCCTGGGCTTGAAGGGCAGCGAGGTGATCGACATCGATCTCGGTGGCGAGATCCGGCCGCAGGCCGATGCCTCACTGACGATCCGACGCGCCGACGGCAGCACGAAGCGCGTGACGCTCACGCTGCGCATCGACACGCCGATCGAGGTGGACTACTACCGGCACGGCGGGATTCTTCCCTATGTGCTCAGGCAGTTGATCGCCTGACCTACCAGCTGGCTTCACGCTCCGGCGTGGCGCCGATCTTGTGGATGGAGAGGTCGGCGCCCTCGTACTCCTCTTCCGGCGTGAGGCGCAGCGAGGTCACCGCTCGGATCGCGCCATAGACCGCCAGGCCGCCCGCGAAGGCCCAGATCACGCCCATCAGCGTGCCGACGAACTGCGACAGGAAGCCCACGCCGCCGAGCCCGCCCAGCGCCGTCTGGCCGAAGATGCCGCAGGCGATGCCGCCCCAGGCGCCGCACAGGCCGTGCAGCGGCCACACGCCGAGCACGTCGTCGATCTTCCAGCGGTTCTGCGTCAGCGTGAACAGCACGACGAAGATCGCTCCGGCCACGCCGCCCACCACCAGCGCGCCGGCCGGGTGCATGACGTCGGAGCCCGCGCACACCGCCACCAGCCCCGCCAGCGGGCCGTTGTAGGCGAAGCCCGGGTCGTTGCGGCCCATCAGCACCGCCACCAGCGTGCCACCCACCATCGCCATCAGCGAATTCACCGCCACCAGGCCGGAGATCTTGTCGATGGTCTGCGCGCTCATCACGTTGAAGCCGAACCAGCCCACGGCCAGGATCCAGGCGCCGAGCGCGAGAAAGGGAATGCTCGAGGGCGGGTGCGCGCTCATGCCGCCGTCCTTGCGATAGCGGTTGGCGCGCGGCCCGAGCAGCAGTACCGCGGCCAGACCGATCCAGCCGCCCACCGCGTGGACGACGACGCTGCCGGCGAAGTCGTGGAAGGCCACGCCGGTGGCCGATTCGACGAAGCCCTGCACCCCGAAGCGCCCGCCCCAGATCGCACCTTCGAACAGCGGGTAGATCACGCCGACGATCACCGCGGTGGCGAACAGCTGCGGGCCGAAGCGCGCCCGCTCGGCGATGCCGCCGGAGACGATGGCGGGTATGGCCGCCGCGAAGGTCAGCAGGAAGAAGAACTTCACCAGTTCGTAGCCGTTCTTCGCCGCCAGCGTCTCGGCGCCGCTGAAGAAGGCGACGCCGTAGGCCACCGTGTAGCCGACGAAGAAGTAGGCGATGGTGGAGACCGCGAAATCGACCAGGATCTTGACCAGCGCATTGACCTGGTTCTTCTTGCGCACGGTGCCAAGCTCGAGGAAGGCGAAGCCGGCGTGCATCGCCAGCACCATGATTGCGCCCAGCAGAATGAACAGGGCGTCGGTGCCCTGCCTGACCTGATCCATTCGGAGTCCCCTCTCGTGCGTTGTTGTCGTGCGCGGCGCACCAGGATAGCAAGTCGCATGCCTTGTTTGGTGCAGATCAGACGCACCAGACCGGTGAATTGACAGGCACAGTTGCCGCCGCTTGGTGCGTCGGCGCACGAACGCTGTGCGGGATCTCGCCGCCGTATGCTTGTCGCCCATGGCCGAGCCGTTCAAGAACCTGATCAACCGCGCCGGCGTGGCGGCGATGCGCCGCCATCTGCAACGCGCCTGGCCGGCCTTCGACGGCGCGCGCTTCGAGGCGCTGGGTACCGACGGCCTGGAAGCCCTGGAGCTGAAGGCCCGGGCGCAGCACCTGTGCGCCGCGCTGGAGGCCACGCTGCCGCAGGATTTCGAGGCCGCCGCCGCGGTGATCGAGGCCAGCCTCCTGCCGGTTCGCGGCGACGAGGAGCTCGGCGAGATGCGCAGCGGCGAGGCCGGCCTGGCCGGCTGGCCGCTGTGGCCGATGACCGAGTTCGTCGCGCGCCGCGGGCTGGATTCTCCCGAGCGCGCGCTGCGCTGCCTGCACGCGCTGACGCAGCGCTTCACCGCCGAGTGGGCGGTGCGTCCCTTCATCGTGGCGCACCCGGCGCTGGCCTTCGCCACGCTGGCGCGCTGGACGGCCGACCCCAGCCCGCACGTGCGGCGCCTGGCCAGCGAAGGCAGCCGCCCGCGCCTGCCCTGGGGCCTGCAGCTCAAGGGCCTGGTCGCCGACCCCGCACCGACGCTGCCGCTGCTCGAAGCCCTGCTCGACGACCCGAGCGAGTACGTGCGGCGCAGCGTGGCCAACCACCTCAACGACATCGCCAAGGACCATCCGGCCCTCGTCGTCGACTGGGTGGTGCGGCACCTGCCCGGCGCCTCGGCCGAGCGCCGCGCGCTGCTCAAGCACGCCAGCCGCACGCTCATCAAGAAGGGCGATGCGCGGATGCTGAAAGCCTGGGGCCTGGGCCGGCGCTATGCGGGCACGGCGGCGCTGTCCATCAGGCCAAAGAAACTGCGCGTGGGCGAGAGCCTGACAATGACGCTCGAACTCCAGTCGAGCGCGAAGCGCCCCCAGCCGCTGGTGATCGACTACGCCGTGCACCACGTGAAGGCCAACGGCGAGCGCACACCCAAGGTGTTCAAGGGCTGGACGATCGAGCTGGCCGCGGGCGAATCACGCACGCTCGCGAAGAAGCACTCGATGCGCGAGGTGACGACGCGGCGCTACCACGCCGGCCGCCATGCGCTGGACCTGCGCATCAACGGCGACGTGGTGGCCGAGGCCGAATTCGACCTGAAACTCTGATCGTCGGGATCAGGCGAACAACGCCGCCCAGTCGTCGGCCTCGAAGCCGACGAGCAGCGCGTCGCCGCGCACCAGCACCGGCCGGCGGATCACGCTCGGCTGCTCGAGCATCAGCGCGATTGCGCTGGCGGCATCGGTGACGGCCGCCTGCCGCGCCGGATCGAGCTTGCGCCAGGTCGTGCCCTTGCGGTTGAGCAGCGCCTGCCAGCCGAGCGCCTTCACCCAAGCGCGCAGCTGCGCCTCGGGCACGCCCTGCTTCTTGTAGTCGTGGAAGACGACCTCGACGCCGCGCCCGGCCAGCCAGGCGCGCGCCTTCTTGACGGTGTCGCAGTTCGGGATGCCGTAGAGGGTGACGGTGCTCATCGGTGACGCAGCAAGCCGAGATGGGGAACGTCGACGTCGTCGCACAGCGGATCGGGGCCGAAGCCGGTGTCCTGCACGACGCCGTCGGGCCCGAGGCCGACCTGGAACCACTGGCAGAACGGGCTCGAGTAGCGGTAGTTCCACACCGTCTGGTTCTGCCAGCCGACGAAGCCGAGCTTGGACGGGCGGCCGATGGTGCGCAGCACCTCGTCGCGCGTCATGCCGGCCTTGATGGTGGCGAAAGTCGTCTCGTTGAGCACCTGCGTGGCCTTGATCAACGCGCCGGCGCCGTCGACGTCGAGCATCCAGGTCTCGCGGCCGAACGGCCCGCGCGCATATTCGAGCCGGGTGGCGCCGCCTGGCATCGTGTAGCGGCCGGTCGGCTCGCCGAGCTGGGTGCGGATCGCCTCCGCACTCGCGCCGGGCGCGAGTTTCGTCGGGCTGCTCATGTTGACGCAGCCGGCCAGCAGCAGGGCCGACAGCGCGAGGGAAGGCGCACGGAACATGGGGCAGACGATAGCGGAACTCCCGTCGTGCGGCGCAGGGGCGCTGCCTAGAATCCCTGCCCATGTCCTCACTACCTTCCTACGCCCAGGACCTGGGCGACGGCATCGTCGCCATCGACACCGGCTTCCATCGCCCGGTGTTCGACGCCGCCTACCTGATCGTCGAGACCGGCCGCGCGGCCTTCGTCGACACCGGCACCAACTTCGCCGTGCCGCGCCTGCTGGCCACGCTGGAATCGCTCGGCCTGGCGCGCGAGGCCGTCGATTACGTGATCCCGACGCACGTGCACCTCGACCACGCCGGCGGCGTGGGCCTGCTGATGAGCCATCTGCCGGCGGCGACGGCCATCGTGCACCCGCGCGGCGCGCGCCACATGATCGACCCGACTGCGCTGGTGGCCGGTGCCACGGCGGTGTATGGCGAGGCGGAGATGGCGCGCTCCTACGGTCAGATCGTCGGCGTGCCGGCGCAGCGGGTGAAGGAGACGAGCGACGGCATGACGCTGTCGCTGGCCGGCCGCGAGCTGCAGTTCATCGACACGCCGGGCCACGCGCGCCACCACCACTGCATCTGGGACACGCGCACCCGCGGCTTCTTCACCGGCGACACCTTCGGCCTGAGCTACCGCGAGTTCGACACGGAGCGAGGCCCCTGGCTGCTGCCGACCACCACGCCGGTGCAGTTCGAGCCCGACAAGCTGCGCGAATCGGTGCAGCGGCTGCTGTCGTACCGGCCCGAGTGCATGTACCTGACGCATTACAGCCGCGTGCGCGACGTGCAGCGTCTGGGCGAGAGTTTCCTTGCGCAGCTGGAGCGGCTGGTGGCCATCGGCCGCGGTCTGAAGAGCGCGCCGGACCGGCACGACGCGCTCAAGCGTGCGCTGCTGGCCGAGTACGTGTCTATCGTGAAGGCGCACGGCTGCCGCTTCAGCGAGGCCGAGGTGGCCGAGCTGCTGGCCGTCGACATCGAGCTCAATGCCCAGGGCATGGGCATCTGGCTCGACAAGGAGGCCGCGTGAGCGCGGTGAACTTCGGCCTGGCCGGGCGCGCGGCGGTGATCACCGGTGCGGCGCAGGGCATCGGCGCGGCCTGCGCGCGGCGGCTGGCGGGCGACGGCATGGCGGTGGCGCTGTGGGACGTCGACGCGGCGCGCGGCGAGGCGCTCGCGGCCGAACTGCGCGGCAACGGTGCGAATGCCCTGTTCGTGCACTGCGACGTGGCGAAGAAGGCCGAGGTCGAGGCGGCGCTGACGGCGACGCTGCAGGCGATGCCGCGTCTGCACGCCCTGGTGAACAACGCCGGCATCTTCAAGGCGGCGGATTTTCTCGACATCACCGAGGCCGACTGGGACGCGGTGATCGGCGTCAACCTCAAGGGCGCATTTCTCGTGGCGCAGGCGGTGGCGCGGCACATGGCGGCCTCCGGCGGCGGCGCCATCGTCAACATGAGTTCGGTGAACGGCGTGATGGCGATTCCGAGCATCGCCAGCTACAACGTCAGCAAAGGCGGCGTGGACCAGCTCACCCGCGTGATGGCGCTGGCGCTGGCCGACCGCGGCATCCGCGTCAACGCCGTGGCGCCGGGCACCATCGCCACCGAACTCGCCAAGAACGCCGTGCTCGGCAGCGAGGAAGCGAAGGCGCGCATCATGAGCCGCACGCCGATGCGCCGGCTCGGCGAGCCGGACGAGATCGCCGACGTGGTGGCCTTCCTGCTCAGCGACGCCTCCAGCTACCTGACCGGCGAGATCGTCTATGCCGACGGCGGCCGGCGTGTGCTCAACTACACGGTCTGATCGTTCCCACGGGAGGCCGCGATGGCCGAGACGATGACCTTGCAGGGCGGCTGCCTGTGCGGCCGCATCCGCTACGAGGTGAGCCTGGAGTCGGACGAGGGCTACTACTGCCACTGCCGCATGTGCCAGCTCGCCTTCGGCAACACGCGCGCGGCGTTCATCAACGTGCCGCAGGCAGCGGTGCGCTGGCTCACCGAGCTGCCGAAGCTGTATGCCTCGTCGACCTTCGCGCGGCGCGGCTTCTGCCCGGACTGCGGCACGCCGCTGTCGTTCGCCTACGTCGATTCGCAGAAGATGGATCTGTCGGTGGGCAGCCTCGACGATCCTTCGCGGATCCGGCCGGTGTCGCATTTCGCAGTGGAGTCGCGGGTGGCGAACTGGCATGCCGAGGATGGGCTGCCGGGGCACCGGCTCGATGCGAGCGAGAAGCTGACGGCGCGGTGGAAGGCGGCGTATGGCGAGGATGTGGTGCCGGGGGTGGAGGCGGCTCGCGGTTCTTGATCGGAGTGGGCGCGGCAGACGTGGCCCCGTGAGGGCTCATGCGGGGTCGGTCGGCTGGCGCCGACTTCCCTGTGGTGCTCGCAGCGGGGTCGGCGTCGCCAAACTCGCTACGCTCACTTCGTTCGCTGCGCTCGGACAAAGGCGACGAGTCAGATCACGAAGCGCGCGATGACGCGCGCCGACCCCGCCGCTGCGCTCCTCGGCGACCCCGAAATCGCCCCCACGGGGCCACGCCTGCCGCGCTGCACCTATGGTGGCACGCCACCTGGTGGTCTGCCGCGGGCGGCGCGTTGCCGCTCAAGCCGCCACGACCCGACGCTCGACCAACTTCTCCCGAATCGGCAGATGCAGCAGCGCCGCCGCCACCGCCAGCACGACATCCGCGTACCACATCCAGTCGTAGTTGCCGTTCGCCTCGAACGCCTTGCCGCCCAGCCAGGCACCGAGGAAGCCGCCGACCTGATGCGACACCATCACGATGCCGAACAGCGTGGCCATGTTCGCCGGCCCGAAGAATTTCGCCACCAGCCCGGCGGTGGGCGGCACGGTGGACAAGAAGGTCAGGCCCATCAACGCCGCGAAGACCAGCATCACCGCCGCGCTCTTCGGCGCAAAGACGAAAACCAGCACCGCCAGCGCACGCGTGGCATACACCAGCGACAGCAGCGACTTCATCCGCCAGCGCCCCACCGCCCAGCCCATCGCCACGCTGCCGACGATGTTGAACAGGCCGATCATTGCCAGCGACCACGCCCCCACCTCCGGCGGCAGCCCGCACGAGGCCACCACGCCGGGCAGGTGCGTCGCCAGGAAGGCGACGTGGAAGCCGCAGACGAAGAAGCCGGCGGCCAGCAGCCGGTAGCTCGGGTCGGCCAGCGCACGTGACACCGCTTCGCGCGTGGTCTCCTTCCTGGCAGGGGCCGCGCCGGGGGCCGGGGCATTCGAATGCCCGCGCAGCACCCACGCCGCCGGCAGCGCCAGCAGCGTCAGGGCCGCCAGGGTCTGCAGCGAGGCCATCCAGCCCGCCGCCGCCGTGATGCCCTGCGCGATCGGCGCGAAGACGAACTGCCCGAAGCTGCCGCCGGCGTTGACGATGCCACTGGCCATGCCGCGCTTGTCGGCCGGCACCAGCCGCGTGGTCGCGGCCATCAGCACCGACGGCCCGGCCATGCCGGCGCCGCCGGCAGCAAGCACGCCGATGGCGAACACCAGCCCGGCGGTCGTCGTCATGTACGGAATCAGCGCCGTGCCCAGCGCCACCAGCAGCACGCCCGTCACCAGCACACGCCCGGCGCCGATGCGGTCGGCCACGATGCCGGCGAAGGGCTGCGTCAGACCCCACCACAGTTGCCCGAAGGCGAAGGCCAGGCTGATGCTGGCCAAGCCGAGGCCCGTGCTGGTGTTGATCGGCCCGAGGAACAGGCCCATCGACTGGCGAGCGCCCATGGTCAGCGCGAAGGTGCCGGCCGCGGCCAGCAGCACCAGGGCCAAGGGCGGCAGCGCGCGGCGCACGGTGTCATTCATCGTCGGTCTCCCCGTCCTCGAGTGCGGCGAGGCAATCGTCGAGCAGCGCATGCAGCGCGGCCACCCGTTCGTTGCCCAGTCGTGCATTCAGCGCCAGCTGCGCCTGCTTCCAGGCCCGCTGCGCCTCGGCGCGCTGGGCGCGGCCCGCGTCGGTGGCCACCACCGAGCGGCTGCGCGCATCCTCCCCCGGGCCCTGCGCCACCCAGCCGGCGGCGATCAGCGGCTGCAGGTTGCGGGTGAGCGTGGACGCATCGAGCCGCATGCGCGAGGCCAGCTCGCCCGGGCGGATCGGCCCGAGCAGGACGATGTGCGACAGCAGCGAGTACTGCGAGTTCTTGAGGCCCGTGGGCGCCACGTAGGCGTCGTAGTGGCGCGTGACCACGCGACTCAGTTCGCGCAGCTTGAGGTTGGTGCAGCCCTGCGGCTTGACGGCGTCGGCCATGGCGATTATTGTAGCCACAACCTTTGCATATGCAAGTTAACGATTCCGAGGACCCTCGATGAACCACGCCCACGACACCGAAACCACGCTCGCCCGCTGGCGCGAAGAGGAAGCCGCCGTGCGCGCCCGGCGCGGCGCCATCGGCGTGGCACGGCCCGATCAGGTGGCCGGCCTGAGCGGCATCGAGGTCTTCCAGGCCATGTTCGACGGCCGCCTGCCCGCGCCGCCGATCGGCGAGACGCTGGACTTCGTGGCCGTGCACGTCGAGCCCGGTGTCGCTGTCTTCCAAGGCAAGCCCGGCTTCGCGCACTACAACCCGCTGGGCACGGTGCACGGCGGCTGGTTCGCCACGCTGCTCGACTCCGCAGTCGGCTGCGCCGTGCACTCCAGCCTGCCGGCCGGCAAGGCCTACACCACGCTGGAGCTGAAGATCAACATCGTGCGCGCGCTGACCGACAAGGTGCCGCTGGTTCGCGCCGAGGGCCGCGTGATCCACGGCGGCAATCAGGTGGCCACGGCCGAAGGCAGGCTGGTCGGGCCGGACGGCAAGCTCTACGCGCACGCATCGACGACTTGCCTCGTCTTCGACGCTCGCCGCTAGCGACCATTCCTCCACAAGGGGCTGAGGAACCACAACCCGATCGCCGGCCCCACCGCCAGCCAGGGCAGCACCTGCGCCAGCGGCCAGTGCGCTGCCATCGCGGCGAACAGCGTGATGGTGGCGGTGGACAGCGTGAATCCGATCGCATTCACGAACGTGAGCACGCTGCCGACCATCGCGCGCGGCGCGTTCGCTGCGGTGAGTGCGCTGAACTGCGGCGAATCACCCGACACGGTGGCACCCCACCACAGCAGCCAGAGCCCCCACGCCCACAGCGGCGCATCGAGCAGCCACGGCGCGAGCAGGCCGCACAGGCCGCTGCTGGCAAGCTGGAACGCAGCCACGCGCGAGCCGCCGACGCGCCGCACCAGCGCCCCGCCGACGATGCAGGCCACGCCACCCAGCCCCATCGTGGCGGCCACCCACCACGACGCGGCCGACCCCGCGAAGCGCGTCGCCACGATGGCCGGGATCAGCACGAAGAAGGCATACAGCTCCCACATGTGGCCGAAGTAGCCGAAGGCCGAGGCGCGCACCTGGCGGTCGTTCCAGATCACCGTGAGCGCCTTGGGCGTGATGCGCGCGGCCGGCGCGAGGTGCGGGCCGTCGGGCACGAAGGCGGCCATCAGCAGGCCGCCGCCGGCCGCCACCGCGGCCACCGCCAGCATCACCGCCTGCCACGACCATTGCGCGCCCAGCGCGCGCAGCACGAAGGGCAGCGCATTGCCCAGCACCAGCGCACCCACCAGCACGCCCAGCGCCCAGCCCAGGCCCTGTGCGAACCAGCCGGCGGCGATCTTCATGCCCACCGGGTAGATGCCGGCCAGCGCCACGCCGGTGAGAAAGCGCAGCACGAGCAGCGAGGTGAGTTCCGGCGGCAGCAGCGCCGTGGCCGCGGCCAGCGCGCCGGCCAGCAGCGAGCAGACGAGGAAGACCTTGCGCGGCGAGAAGCGGTCGGCGATCGACAGCAGCGCGAAGCCGAAGGTGCCGGCGATGAAGCCGATCTGCACGGCGGCGGTGAGCCAGCCGATGGCGGCGGCGGGCAGCGCCACGTCGCGCTGCAGATCGGCCATCACCGCGTTGATGGCGAACCAGACCGAGGTGCCCGCGAACTGCGAGATCGCGATGACGGGCAGGATCCTCCGCGGGATCGGATTCACGCCGCCTGCCTGCGGAAGACGAGGCGATCGGGGCTCGACAGCGCGGGCACGAATCCGTAGCCCTCGGCGTCGAACTCGCGCAGCGCGGCCGGATCCTGGATGCGGTTCTCGATCGCAAAGCGCGCCATCATCCCGCGCGCCTTCTTGGCGAAGAAGCTGACGATCCTGTAGGTGCCGCCCTGCCCTTCCTCGAACACGCACTCCACCACGCGCGCCTTCAGCGCCGGCCGCAGCGCAGCGCGCGAATACTCCTGCGAGGCGAGGTTGACGATCACCGGCGCGCGCTCGCCGCGCTGGCGCTGGTTGAGGTGGGCGGCGAGGGTGTCGCCCCACCAGTCGTAGAGGCTGCGGCCACGCTCGGTGGCCACGGCCGTGCCCATCTCGAGGCGATAGGGCTGCAGCTTGTCGAGCGGCCGCAGCGCGCCGTACAGACCGGAGAGGATGACCACGTGCTCCTGCGCCCAGGCGAGGTCGTCGACGGCGAGCGTGCCGGCCTGCAGGCCCTCGTAGACATCGCCCGCGAAGGCGAGCACGGCCGGGCGGCTGTTCTTCGCGGTGTTGCGCCTCGACCAGGCCGCGTAGCGGGCCACGTTGAGCGCGGCGAGTTCGTCGGAGAGGCCCATCAGCTTCGCCACCTGCAGCGGCGTCTTGGCCTTCATCACCTCGATCAGCGCGGCGGCTTCGGTCATGAACTTCGGCGCGGTGGCGAGTGCAGCCACCTCGGGCGGTACGGCGCTCTCGTAGTCGAGGCGCTTGGCGGGGGAAAGGAGAAACAGCATGGGGCGATTTTCAATGAAAGTCGCGGCTCTTCGCCTTTCACCGGAAGTCGCGACTTCGCGCGACGAGGCCGGCCAGCAGCGGGCTGTGGTCGATCAGCTTCATCGCCACCAGGTGCATCACCTCGCCCTCGCGCTGCCACTGGCCGTAGACGGTGAGCAGCCGCGTGCCGAGCAGCTCGCGGCGGTGCGCCTCGAAGACCTGGGGCCAGACGATCACGTTGACGGTGCCGGTCTCGTCTTCCAGCGTGACGAAGGTGGTGCCCTTGGCCGTCTCGGGCCGCTGGCGGTGCGTGACCAGGCCGCTGGCGCGTGCCAGGCGGCCATGCGGATAGGTCTTGAGCACGCGGGCCGGCTGCACCTTGAAGGCGGCGAGCTCCTCGCGCAGCAGCCCGATCGGGTGGTGCTGCAGCGACAGGCCGAGCGCGCGGTAGTCGGCCAGCGTGTCTTCCACTGCCGAGGGCGCGGCGAGCGTGGCCTGCGCCCCCTCCAGCGTGCGCGTGGCGCGCAGCATGGGCGTGGCGCGCGTGTCGACGCCGGCCACCGCCCAGGCGGCCTGGTGGCGGTGGCCGGCCAGGCCGCGCAGCGCATCGGCCTGGGCCAGGGCCTGCAGGTCGTTGGCGTTCAGCATGGCGCGGCGCGCGAGGTCCTCGACGCTGGCGAAGGAGCCGCCCTCGCGGCGTGCGGCGACGATGCGCTCGGCGGCCTCCAGCGCGAGGCCGCCGACGCGATCCAGGCCCAACCGCACCGGAAGCAATCGTTCGCCCACGGGCTCGTCCAGTCCTTCCAGCGCGGAATGAACTTCGCTCGCATGCACATCCACCGGCCGCACTTCCACGCCATGCGCGCGCGCGTCGCGCACCAACTGCGCCGGGGCGTAGAAGCCCAGCGGCTGGCTGTTCAGCAGCGCGGCGAGGAACACGTCGGGGTGGTGGCGCTTGATCCAGCAGCTGACGTAGACCAGCAGCGCGAAGCCGGCGGCGTGGCTCTCGGGGAAGCCGTATTCACCGAAGCCCTCGATCTGCCTGAAGATGCGCTCGGCGTACTCGCGCTCGTAGCCCTTCTCGACCATGCGGCCGACCAGCCGGTCGTGGAACGGCCCGAGGCCGCCCTTGCGCTTCCAGGCCGCCATCGCGCGGCGCAGCGCGTCGGCCTCGCCGGGCGTGAAGTCGGCGGCGATCATCGCGATCTGCATCACCTGCTCCTGGAAGATCGGCACGCCCTTGGTGCGCTGCAGCGCGGGGCGCAGCGCCTTCGGGTAGTCGATCGCCTCGTCGGGAAGGTTCCGGTTCTTCAGGTAGGGATGCACCATGCCGCCCTGGATCGGCCCGGGCCGCACGATCGCCACTTCGACCACCAGGTCGTAGTAGGTGCGGGGCTGCAGGCGCGGCAGCATGCTCATCTGCGCGCGGCTCTCGATCTGGAACACGCCCACGGTGTCGGCGGCGCAGATCATGTCGTAGGTGCGCGAGTCTTCCCGCGGCACGTGCTGGACCTCGAACGGCCGGCCGAGCTTGCGCGCGATGTCGGCCATCGAACGGCGGATGGCGCTGAGCATGCCCAGCGCGAGGATGTCGACCTTGATCAGGCCGAGCTCGTCGAGATCGTCCTTGTCCCACTGCACCACGCTGCGGCCGGGCATGGCGGCGTTCTCCACCGGCACCAATTGCTCGATCTGGTCGCGCGCGATGACGAAGCCGCCGGGGTGCTGCGAGAGGTGGCGCGGGAAGCCGATCAGCTGCTGCGTCAGCTCGACCCACTGGCGCACGATGGGCGCTTCGGGGTCGAAGCCGTTCTCGCGCAGCCGCTCGGCGCGGATTGCGCTGCCGTCGAACCACTGCTGGCCCTTGGCGACGGCGTCGATGCGCTGCGGGTCGATGCCGAGCGCGCGGCCGACGTCGCGCACCGCGCTGCGCGGGCGGTAGCTGATCACCACCGCGGTGAGCGCGGCGCGATGCCGGCCGTACTTGCGGTAGATGTACTGGATGACCTCCTCGCGGCGCTGGTGCTCGAAATCGATGTCGATGTCCGGCGGCTCGTTGCGCTCGGCGCTGATGAAGCGCTCGAACAGCAGCGTGGCCTCGCGCGGGCTGACCTCGGTGACGCCGAGGCAGTAGCACACCACCGAGTTGGCCGCGCTGCCGCGGCCCTGGCAGAGGATGCCCTGGGCGCGCGCCCACTGCACGATGTCGGCCACGGTGAGGAAGTAGGGTTCGTAGCCGAGCTGCGCGATCAGCGCGAGTTCGTGCTCGATGCGCGCGAGCGCATCGGCGCGCGCCCCTTCGGCGCCTTCTTCCGCCAGCGGCCCCTCGATCGGAAAGCGGCGCTCCACGCCCTGCATCACCAGCGTGCGCAGCCAGCTGGCCGGCGTGTGGCCCTCGGGCACGATCTCGCGCGGGTATTCGTAGCGCAGCTCGGCGAGAGAGAAGCTGCAGCGCGCGGCGAAGGCCAGCGTGTTGTCCAGCCACTCGCGCTCGTACAGCGTGGCCAGGCGGGCACGCGAGCGCAGGTGCTGCTCGGCGTTGGGCGCCAGCGCGAGGCCGCACTCGGCCACAGGCCGGTTCAGCCGGGTCGCGACCAGCGCATCCTGCAGCGCCTTGCGCGAGCGCACGTGCATCAGCACGTCACCCGCGGCGACGATGGGCAATCCGGTGAGCTGCGCGATCTTCTTCACCATCGCGCGCAGCGCCTCGTCGCCCGGGCGATGCAGCAGCTCCAGCGCGAGGCCGGCGCGCTCGGTGCCGAACCAGGTCTTCAGCCACATCGCCTGCGCGAACACGGCCTCGAAGCCCTGCGCCGCATCGGGCACCAGCAGCGCGAGGCAGCCTGGCAGGCCGGCGAGGAAAGGCGCGTTCGGCACGCGGCCCTCCAGATCGGAGGGATGCGCGAGGTACTCGCCCTTGGGTGCGCGGCGGCGGGCAACGGTGATCCAGTGCGAGAGGTTGCCGTAGCCACGGCGCGTCTGCGCGAGCAGCACCAGGAGCGCGTGCGGTGCAGGCTCGGCGCTGCCCCCCGCGGGGGGCAGCGTGAGCTGCATCTGCGCGCCGACGATCAGGTGCAGGCCGCACTCGCGCGCCTCCACGTGCGCGCGCACCACGCCGGCGAGCGAGCATTCGTCGGTGATGGCCAGCGCGGCATAGCCGAGCCGGTGCGCGCGGCGCACCAGCTCGTCGGGCTGCGAGGCGCCGCTCAGGAAGCTGAAGCAGCTGCGGCAGTGCAGCTCGGCGTAGCCCGGCAGGCTGCGCGAGCGGCCGGCGGGCGTGGCGACAGGGGGGTGGGTGTCGGCAGATAACACGGCGGATCGCTCTCGCGGGCATGACGGCCCGGGCGCAGGGGCATGGCGTGGGGGACGTACGACGTCGTCGCGGACGGCGGTGCCGATGCCGCGAGCTGGTCGAGCGGGCTGCGCACCGCGCCGCCGCCGAGCTTGAGCACGTGCGTGTAGATCATCGTCGTGCTGACGTCGGCATGGCCGAGCAGCTCCTGCACGGTGCGGATGTCGTAGCCCGACTGCAGCAGGTGGGTGGCGAAGGAGTGGCGCAGCGTGTGCGGCGTGGCCGGCCGGGCGATGCCGGCTTCGTCGAGCGCGCGCTTGAAGGCGCGCTGGAAGCCTTGATCGTAGAGGTGATGACGGCGCAGCGGCGGTGGCGGCGCATCGCGCGCCTCGCGGCCGAGCGGGCGCTCGCGGGGATTGACGGACAGCGTGGCCTGCGGGAAGACCCAGAACCAGGCCCAGGACTCGGCCGCGCGCGGGTACTTGCGCGCCAGCGCGTGCGGCAGGTTCACGCCGGCCACGCCCGCGGCACGGTCGGCCGACCAGAGGCTGTGTGCCTCGGCCAGCTGCGCGCGCAGCGGCGCCTCGAGCGCGGCGGGCAGCATCACGACGCGGTCCTTGCCGCCCTTGCCTTCGCGCACGACGATGGCGCGACGGTCGAAGTCGATGTCCTTCACGCGCAGGCGCAGGCCCTCCATCAACCGCAGGCCGGTGCCGTAGAGCAGCTGCGCGAAGAGGCGGTACGGCAGCGACGCCTCGGCCAGCGCCGGCGCGGCGAGCAGGCGCGACACCTCGTCGTGCGACATCACCACCGGCAGCCGCGGCTGGCGCTGCGGGCGGCCGATGTCGTCCATCCACGGCATGCGCTGGTTGAGCACCTTCTGGTAGAGGAACAGCAGCGCCGACAGCGCCTGCTTGTGCGTGGCCGGCGCCACACCGCGCTCGGTGGCCAGCCAGCCGAGGAAGGCCTCGACCTCGGCGCCCGACAGCTCGGCCGGATGGCGCAGCCCGTGGAAGCGGATGAAGGCACGCACCCAGTGCACGTAGGCCTGCTCGGTGCGCAGGCTGTAGTGCATGTAGCGGACCTGCATGCGCAGGAGGTCGAGGAGGCGGGGCGGGCGAGCACGATCGGCAGAGTGCGGGTGCATGGCGGATCTCCAGCTGAGGTTGACTCGAGTACTGTACATATATACAGTCTCCGACGTCGAGCCTCTCGCCCACTCAAGCTGCCGCACGCACTCATGCCGCCGCGCGAAACCCCTGCGCCCGCCCGGCAGCGCCGTGCCGATGCCGGTATCCCGTCGCGTGAACTGCGGGTGACGAAGAAGCTGCTGCCCGGGAAGGGCGGCACCAAGAAGCTGCTCGCCCACTACGGCTCGGCACTCGTGTGCGTGCGCTACCGACAAGACACCTTGAAGCTGTACCGTTACACCACCGTCGAGTTGGTGGTGCGCGCCGGCCCGATCCACCCGGCACGATTCGACACCGCGACTTTCGGCATCGACCTTCAACGCCACGAACACGGACTGCGGCGGGCGCTTCAGGCCGCGGGGGCACGCTGGGACCCCGTCGAACGCCTGTGGCGGCTGCGAGGCCGCGACATCCGCAAGCTGGACCTGGCCGATCGGATCGTCAGTCTCTGAGCCTCAGCCCACTTTGCCTAGATATGGACAGGTGGGGGTGGAGGTGGATAGTCTTGGATAGATTGAATGATGTCGAAATCACGTTAGGCCGCACATGAAGAGCGACGGTCCCTGGACCACTGACGACTTTGACTCCCTTTCGTGGCATGACGTGCATGTCCACGGTCTTCGCTTGGCGCCATTCAATGAGAGCCATGGGGCCGCCGATCTCGTGCTCGACATCGACTACATCCTTAAGTGGGAGAACTCTGGCAATGGCATTCGGTTCACGCTCTGCCCAGCGGAGCTAGTCTTCCAAGGAGTCTTCGGCCTGAAGCTGGAGCTTGACTACGCTACGCCCACAGCGGGCATGTGCCCGTTCTCTATTCACGCCATCAACCGAGAGCCCTTGGAGTTTCCAACTGGCAGCAAGTCATATCGCTGGCACATTCCCATCAACTGGCCACAAGGCTCACTAAGGTTTGAATCACCTGGCTTCAAGCTCACGCTGGTCGGCACACCCACTGTTCACTCTCAGCAATCACTTCCGCCGGAGCGGCGAGCGGGTGCGGCCTAACCCTTCGCTCGAGCCGACCCGCTCCGGCAAGGCCCACTGGCCGCCGAGAGCCCAGTACCATGTTGCTCTCGTCGGCCAGTGGCCCTTGCCTCCACGGTCGGCTCAGCTCAAACGTTAGGCCTCAGATGCCCAAGGCCCTGCTACTCTGGCCGTCGTCAAAGACACCGCAAGCCGAGATTGCCGCGATCAAGGATCTGAACGCTCACCTCATAGGGCTTGAGTACAGCGTTACGGCTTGGCAAGCTGGTCTTCTGCTCTACGAAGCGGCGAAGCATCCTCCCGCGTCGATCCCAAGAGATGTCGCAAGCCGCTGGCGCTTCGTAGCATGCAACGAGTGCGTGCTTGAGCTGTATCACTTGCGTGCACGCCTTGAGAAGATCCAGTCGGTGCAACTCCGCAAGTGCCCGTCGTTGCGTGCTCGGATCGACATTGACAAGCTACGCGGCGCTAGGAAGCGGCTGGATGAGAGTTTCCCTGGCATCGAGGCTCTACGACATGCAATCGCGCACAAAGGCGAGAACGAAGCTCACCCCGAACTGCATGCCCCCGACGGGCAGTTCGCCCTGTCTGGGTTTCGTGAACCCGACGTGTTCAGCGCGCCCTACAAAGGCGAGCTCTATCGCCTCCCTCTCACTGACCAGTCTCTGGAGCGAATTCGCCAGGTCGTCGCTGAGTTCTCCCAAGGATTCGCCAGCGCGGCTACCCAGCTCGAGAGCGAGGGACACCTTGATTGAAAACCGCGGGCTGAGGCCTAACCCTTCGCTGGAGCCGACTCGCACCGGCATGGCACATGGCCCGCCTACTGGAGTGGTTCATCATCCATCCGGCGGGCCAAGCGCCATCCCGGCGCTCGCGCCTCAGCTCAAACGTTAGGCCTCATGCGTCACCCGCGCTCCTACCTCCATGCAGTAGCTTGTGTTGGTGCATTGGGCGCCCTCTACTTCGCCGCGACTTGGCTTGCCCTCCCGACCGAGTTGAGAAGAGACGATGCGCAAGCTAGGACTGTTGAAGCTCGGTATGTCTACGCGCGAACCGGACAAGCCAGGCTGATTGGTGAAGACGGTGTAGCCGAGCAGGTGTCTTGCGGGAGGGTGCAGCCACTTTGCAGCCGCCTCCAGCAGTCGCCCATCCACAAGCTACAAGTTTGGCTCGTTCCGTCAGCCTTCGGCGAGGAGCCATGGATAGTCGCAGCAGAAGCAGAAGGGCAAGTGCTGCTACCGGAGGTGCGGCAACGCACCATCTTCTCGGAGTTCAAGCGAGTTCCCGCAGTCCTCTGCGCACTGTTTGCTTTGCTTGCGGTTTGCACCTTCCTGGCCTCTAGGCTCGTGAGGCCAAAGAATGAGGCCTAACCCTTCGCTCGAGGCGACCCTCCACGGCTTGGCGCCTGGGCCGCGAGGCTTCCAAGTCTATTCTCCGCCTCGCGGCCCAAGCGCCAATCCGCTCCGGTCGCCTCAGCTCAAACGTTAGGCCTCACGGGCCACTCACCGAGTCGCTTATGTTTAGAAAGTCCATCTTCGCTCCGCTCATTCTTATTGTGCTGGGCGTTCTGTTCTTGCTGTCAAACCTCGGCATGCTCCCGCACCTCGGCCCGCTGTTTGCCAAGTGGTGGCCGCTCATCCTCGTAGCAGTCGGCGTTTCGCTGCTCCTGCGTCGCCTTTAAGAGGTTTGGCCAATGAAAACTGTGGTCATGTCGTTCTCCCTACTGGCTCTCGCCCCACCCTCACCGCTTGTTCCTCGCAACAGCTCTACGGTGCAGGCCAAGCCTCGCAGCGCAATGAGTGCTTCAAGATCACCGATCAACAAGAACGAAGCCGATGCTTGTCTAGCAGTTCAACCTCATACGAGCAGTACAAGCGCGAGACCAAGGCCGCCTCGGAGCCGAAGTAGCTTGAGTACAGGGCTAGTTGTACTGCCGCCGCGGAGTTCATTCGCAGTGAGGCCTAACCCTTCACTGGAGCGGGACCTCCACCGGCATGGCACTTGGCCCGCGAGGCGCTCGCTGTCATCATCCGCCTCGCGGGCCAAGCGCCATCCCGGCTCCGGCCCCTCAGCTCAAACGTTAGGCCGCACAGGCGTGAGACCGATTCATCGCTACAGCCTCGAGCCGCACGACGGTCCGTACGACTCTTGGCCCCTCACATCTCGCCTCTTGCTCGACGGTAAGCCTACCGACGCGCGGATTCCTGGCCACTACATCGAGGCGCAGTACGAGTCCCCAACGGGCCATCTCGTCGTCACGTCGTATGAGTGCCCCTTCGAGGAGTCCAACAGCTTTGTGCTACTCAATGGCTCGCTTGAGGTCGTCGCCCGCGCCGAACTCGGCGTTCCGTACGGTAGCTTCTTGCTTCACGAGCACTGGCCAGTCGACGAATCGACGCTCACACTTCACTACCACGAAGACCTGTTCTACCGGCTTAGCGTCGTTCAGCCCAGCGGTTGGCTACGCGCGTCGCCTCGCCTCAAGCTCCGTCGCGAGCGGGCATGGCAGCAGGATGCACAAATGCGTGAAGCTCACGCTCGTTTGCAGCAACGCCTGGCCGAAATCGAGACAAGCTCGCAGGCCGCTGGCAACTCGAGTGCGGCCTAACCCTTCGCTCGAGCGGACCTCCACCGGCTAGGCACTTGGCCCGCGAGACGGTGTGGTCCATCATCCGCCTCGCGGGCCAAGCGCCTATCCGGTGTCGGCCCGCTCAGCTCAAACGTTAGGCGTCAGCAACCTCGCATGCGCATCGTCAGCTTCGTTCTCGCACTCATCGTCGGTTTGGTTTGTTGGGCGCTCGTCCTTGTCTTCTCGGGAGGAGTCGCGCCGCTAGGCAAAGCCGGTCAAACCGAAGGCCTCATCTTCTTCACACCGGTCGCTCTGTTTGCGCTGCCGCTTGCCATCCTCGCGTTCGTACGGGGCCATGTGCTTGCCTCCTCGTGGTTGTTCGCGCTTTCTCCGCTGCTCGGCTTCGCGAACTTCGCCCTTAGCGTCTCGGCCGCAGTGCGCACAGCCAACTCAGCCGGCGCAGGTGCTGGCGGCCCCAAGACATTTGCGCTGCTATGGTGCGCCATGCTCGGGGTCGTCTTGCTCTTGTTGGCCCTGGGCCGAAAGCTCGCCCCTGCAGGCGCGGGACAGTCGGGGCGGTAAGCGTCGCCGCGGCTGGCGCACAGGCCGTGACGCCTAACCCTTCGCTCAAGCGGGACTGCCACCGGCAAGGCACTTGGCCCGCAAGGCGCTCGCTGTCATCATCCGCCTCGCGGGCCAAGCGCCTTCCCGGCGTCAGCCCCTTAGCTCAAACGTTAGGCATCGCAATCCAACCTCAGTGGCCAAGGCGCGCGTTCCTCTTGCCCCCCCGGCATTTCCAGATACGGAAAACCAGGTTGGTGCGCTGGTCTGCATAACCATGCGGCCAGATGATCCGCTTATCCGTCCGGCGGCCTTTGCGTATGACCTCAAGGTTGGCATTGCATGGGTGGAGCCTAGCTATGCGGATCCATACGGCGCTGCATCACCGGCGCTTCACTTTCGGTTTGGTCGGCGTATCAGCCCTACGACGTTTCAGGCGGAACGGGAGCTCATTCAATTGCTCGCTTACCACCACGAATGCGACAGCGACATCGCTGGCGGCTCCCTTGTGTGGTTTCATCGATGGCTCGCAGCGAGTGGTCGAACATACAAATCGGAGATGGTCCGAGTCTGGCGGCTTGTCAGGGCATCCGCACGTGCCGCCATTCAAGAGCACCTTGAGCGGGCACAAAGCGATGCCTAACCCTTCGCTCGAGTGGACCGCCACCGGCAAGCCGCTTGGCCCGCCAGCCGGTCTGGGTCATCATCCGTCTAGCGGGCCAAGCGCCTTCCCGGCGTCAGCCCCTCAGCTCAAACGTTAGGGCGCACACGCAACCCGAGAGGTACGCATGTTTAGGAAGTCCATCTTTGCGCCGCTCGTTCTCATCGTTCTCGGCATCCTGTTCCTGCTATCCAACCTGGGCCTTCTGCCACACCTAGGGCCGTTGTTCGCACGGTGGTGGCCGCTGATTCTCATCGCAGTCGGACTTCTCTTGCTCTCACGGCGCATGCGTTGAGCCGAGTAGCAGGGCCAATGCGGTTCATCAGTCTGGCCATTGGCGCGTTTGTTGTCAGTGTCTTGGCTCTAGCCTTGGCTGCGGTGGCAATCTGGCGCCTGCACTGCGAGGGCTTTGGCTGCGTCGGCATAGGTGTCGCTTGGTTCGCCTGGGTCGCCGCCTTTGTGGTGGTGCTCGTAGGCGGCCTGGTTCTTCTCTCCCGCCGTGAACTAGGCCAGTTCGGAGCCAGAGCCACCAAAGGAGCTCTCGTCGGTCAATCCATCATGGCCCTAGTCGCCATCGCGGCCTGGCTTAGCAAGGGTGCGCCCTAACCCTTCGCTGGAGCGGGACCTCCACCGGCATGGCACTTGGCCCGCGAAGCGCTCGCTGTCATCATCCGCTTCGCGGGCCAAGCGCCATACCGGCGTCGGCCCCTCAGCTCAAACGTTAGCCGTCAGCTTCGCAGCTCTCTCGGTCCGCCACCAGCGCAAATGCCATCAGTCACTCCAAGCTTCCGCAGCGTCCTTTGGGTCGATGACAACCCCAGCAACAACACCATTGGCGCCGACTACCTCGCCGCAATCCAAACATCGGTCACAAAGGTTCACTCCACCCGCCAGGCTCTAGCCCAATTGCGTGTCCGGTCCTTCGACGCGATCATTTCCGATATGGGGCGTTGGGAAGGACAGTACGAAGGCTATGTGCTGTTGGATGAAGTCCGCCGCCTCGGAATCCAAACACCGTTCTTCATCTTCGCGGCAGGCGGTGGCGAGCCACAGCATCGCAAGCAAGCGCATGAGCGCGGGGCGAACGGCTCTACAAACAGCATTGAAGAGCTCCTCGACATGGTGCAGGGCGTCTTCTTCAAGTAGCCGCCGTCGCTGGCTGCTCAAGGAGTGACGGCTAACCCTTCGCTGGAGCCGACTCGCACCGGCATGGCACTTGGCCCGCGAGGCGCTGGTTCTTATCATCCGCCTCGCGGGCCAAGCGCCATTCCGGCGCTCGCCCCTCAGCTCAAACGTTAGGCGGCATGAACCTTCTCTGGCGAGCGTTTAAGCTTTTGTTGTCAACAGCGCTTCTCCTCGCAGCAGGAACGCTCTTCTGGCTGCTCTTCACTCGCGAGTTCCAACCAGTGGTGTTGGTTATTGCGAGCGTATTGGTGTTCTTTGCAGCGTGGCCGTGGGTCAATCACGAAAGACCAAGCCGCGCCCTTGCACTGGTTGGCTTCGTCTTTGCGCTGGCCTTCGCCTTTGTTGCAGCAAGAACCGCCTCCGGCGAGGTCGTCTTTCCGAGACGCTGCAGCGGCCGCGGTTCGCTCTTTTGCGAGCTGGAGAATCTCCTGTACGCAATCGGCGGAACGGGTCTTGCCGCTCTGCCGTTCGCAGTCTTGTCGGTCGTGGTAATGGCGCTGAGCCTCCGTGCACTTGCTCGCCTTCGAGTGCAGAGCCGCTACTGACCAACCGCAGTCCGTCACGAATGCCGCCTAACCCTTCGCTGGAGCGGGACCTCCACCGGCATGGCACTTGGCCCGCGAGGCTCTTCCGGTCATCATCCGCCTCGCGGGCCAAGCGCCATTCCGGCGGCGGCCCCTCAGCTCAAACGTTAGGCGTCAC
>VFQN01001793.1_pt1 | contig 34833 bp, 27 predicted proteins | sample 3512371 | NCBI WGS metagenome assembly VFQN01 (sample SAMN10412370, study PRJNA504923) | tailings metagenome | isolation source: Replicate 2 from Balatoc abandoned mine | place: Philippines: Itogon, Benguet | collected 2017-08-28 | reverse complement strand
ACTTGAGCTCGACCTCGATGACGCGCATCGGCCGCGCGCCCGGGTTGGCCACCATGTGCGTGGCATTGGGCCCGCGGAACCCGACGCTGCCGCTCGAGAAGGAGACCGTCTCCTTCTTGCCGTCGGCCTCGGTGAAGGCGAGCTGCCCGTCGGTGAGGATGACGCCGACGTGCGCCAGGTCGTGCGTGTGCATGCCCGTGTCGGGCACACCCGGCGGGAAGGTGACGTCCTTGACGCGCACGCGCTCGTTCTCGAACACGACCTGCGAGGAGTACTTGATCGCGCCGGCCTTGGGCGCCGCGGCCTGCGACGCCGTGAGGGCCTGCAGCCCCGCCATCCCTGCCGTCAGCAGCACCGCCGTGATGGCCGAGCCCGCCAGCATCCCCGCCAGAAACGTCATCCGCGCACGCGTCATCGGTCGTCCTCCGCGCGTATCGTAGCGCGTAACGCATCACGCATAGCGCATAGCGCATAGCGTCTGACGCCACAGGTAGGCTGTAGGCCGTAGGCCGTAGGCTGAAGGCGGCCCCGCGCCAGGCGGACGGCTCGGAGAGCCGTCCCTACCTCTGCGCCGTGCGGACGGCCGTCCCTACCTTCGTCCTGATGCCACAGGTAGGCTGTAGGCCGTAGGCCGTAGGCTGAAGGCGGCCCCGCGCCAGGCGGACGGCTCGGAGAGCCGTCCCTACCTCTGCGCCGTGCGGACGGCCGTCCCTACCTCTGTCGTATGAGCGGCTACACGATGAGCATCGCGTCGCCGTAGCTGTAGAAACGGAAGCCCTCGGCCACGGCGCGGGCGTAGGCGGCGAGCACGTGTTCGCGGCCGGCGAACGCGCTCACGAGGAACAGCAGCGACGACCGCGGCACGTGGAAGTTGGTCATGAGCGCGTCCACCACCCGGAAGCGGTGGCCCGGGTAGATGTAGAGCGACGTGGTCGCCGCCCCCGCGCGGACCAGGCCGGCCTCGTCCACCGCGCTCTCGAGTGCACGCGTGCTGGTCGTGCCCACCACGACGACGCGGCGCCCCTCGGCCTTCGCACGATTGATGGCATCGGCCGTGGCCTCGGGCACCGCGTAGCGCTCGGGATCGACGACGTGCGCCTCGACCTCGTCGACGCGCACCGGCTTGAAGGTCCCGTAACCAACGTGCAACGTGATGGTGACGATCTGCACACCCATGGCCCGCAGCCGGTCGAGCAGGTCGGGCGTGAAGTGCAGGCCCGCGGTGGGCGCCGCCACCGATCCGCGCTGTGCGGCGAAGACCGTCTGGTAGCGATCGCGATCGGCCGATTCGTCCGGTCGATGGATGTAGGGCGGCAGCGGGACGTGCCCGATGGCCTCGATGGCCGTGTCGACGTCGGCGTACCCCTCGGCGCGCAGTTGCACGGTGCGCCGGCCGAAACTGCCGCGCGCGACGATCTCGCCGTGAATCGCCCCCTGCGGCCCCGCGCACACGAACCGGCTGCCGATGCGCAGCCGCTGGCCGGGATGCACCAACGCATCCCACACATCGCCCTCAGCACGCTGTTCGAGCCCTGAGCCGTGAGCCCTGAGCCCTCCCTGAGCCCCGAGCCCTGAGCCCTGTCCCGTGAGCCCTGAGCCCTGAGCCCCGAGCCCCGTGTGTCTTTCGACGAGCAGGCATTCCAGCCGTCCCCCGCCGGGCAGGCGCGTGCCCAGCAGGCGCGCGGGGAACACGCGCGTGTCGTTGAGCACGAGCACGTCGCCCTCGCGGAGCCAGCGCGGCAGGTCTGCCACGGTGCCGACGGTGGTCTGGCCGGTGGCCCGGTCGAGCACCATCAAACGTGAGGTGCCGCGCACCTCGGGCGGGCGCTGGGCAATCTGCGATTCGGGCAGGTGGAAATCGAACTCGTCGACGCGCATGCGGATTGTCCGGGGGCCAATCGGACGCAGGCGGCGTCCATAGGCAGGTCGCCATGATCGCGCGGGTCCGGCCGGATGGCAACGGACCTGGGGTCGGGATCCTCCCCGCGCGAGACCGGCGTCGTAGCTCTTACGCCGCCATGCGGCACCGCGGCGCCCGACGAACCGGGCGCGTCATTCACGCAGTACTGGAGGGACTTGCCATGATTCGTCGTATTGCTCTTGCGGCCGCCGTCGCCGTCGCGTTCACGGCCGCGCCGGCCTCGGCCCAGACGAAGGACATCGTCGACACGGCCGTCGGCGCCGGGATGTTCAACACGCTCGTCACGGCGGTGAAGGCTGCCGGCCTGGTCGAGACGCTCAAGGGCGCGGGCCCGTTCACGGTGTTCGCCCCGACCGACGATGCGTTCAAGAAGCTGCCGGCCGGCACGGTCGAGGGCCTGCTGAAGGACACCGCGAAGCTGAAGGAGATCCTCACCTATCACGTGGTGGCCGGCAAGGTGATGGCCGCCGACGTGGTGAAGCTGAGCGAGGCCAAGACGGTGCAGGGCCAGAGCGTGAAGATCGCGGTCAACGGCGGCACGGTGTCGGTTGACGGCGCGAAGGTCGTGAAGGCCGACGTGGCCGCCAGCAACGGCGTGATCCACGTGATCGACACGGTGATCCTGCCGAAGGCCAAGGCCTCGAACTAACTCGATAGTTCAGTAATTCAGAGTTCAGGGTTCAGAATGAAGGAGGCTCCGCTACGTGGGGCTCCTTCATTCTGCATTTTGCATTTTGAACTCTGAATGGCGGGCCGGAGACATACAGCGCCCGCCTCCCCGTGATCACTCGCCGCTTCTCCGTCGCTCTTCCTGTACATCCGGCCCGTGCCTTCGCGTGGCACGCGCAGCCCGGCGCCCTCGCACGTCTGCTGCCGCCCTGGGATCGCGTGCGCGTGCGCTCGCGCGACGGATCGCTGCGCGATGGCCGCGTGGTGCTCGAACTGCGACAGGGGCCGCTGACCCTCACCTGGGACGCACGACACGATCCTGAGGGCTTCGTGGACGGCTCGCAGTTCGTGGACACGCAGGCCTCCGGCCCCTTCGCGCACTGGCGGCACGAGCATCGCCTCGAGCCGGGCACGCAAGCCGGCACCAGCGTGCTGCACGACAGCATCACGTGGCGGTTGCCGCTCGACCCTCTCTCCCGGCCGGGCCGCCCTCTCGTCGAGCGTGTCCTGCGGCGCATGTTCGCGTATCGTCACTGGGTGACGGCCGCCGACCTGGCCCGTCACCAGTCAGGAGCTGCGATGCGCATCGCCATCACCGGAGCCAGCGGACTGGTCGGTACGGCCCTCGTGCCGTTCCTGCAGGGCGGAGGTCACGAGGTGATCCGCCTCGTGCGCGGCACACCCCGCGGCCCCGGAGAACATCGCTGGAGCCCCGAGACGGGCCTGGTGGACGCGGCCGGGCTCGGCCCGCTCGATGCCGTCATCCACCTCGCGGGCGAGAACGTGGCGGGCGGACGCTGGACGCCGGCCATGAAGGCCCGAATCCGCGACAGCCGGGTCGGCCCCACCGCCGCGCTCGCCCGTTCGCTCGCGGCAGCGCCCGTGAAGCCGCGCGTCTTCATCAGCGCGTCGGCGATCGGCATCTACGGCAACCGCGGCAACGAGGCGCTCAGCGAACAGAGCGCTCCTGGCGAGGGGTTCCTGCCCGAGACCTGCCAGGCGTGGGAAGCGGCGGCCGATCCTGCCAGGGCCGCAGGTATCCGCGTGGTACACCCGCGCTTCGGCATCATCCTCGACGCGCGCGGCGGCGCGCTCGGCAAGATGCGCCTGCCGTTCAGCCTCGGCCTCGGGGGACCGCTCGGACCGGGCACGCAGTATTTCAGCTGGATCGGCATGGAAGACGTGCTCGGCGCGCTGCTGTTCGCGCTCACGCACGACGAGGTGTCGGGGCCGATGAACGTCACGGCGCCCAATCCGGTGACCAACGCGGAGTTCACGCGCACCCTCGGCCGCGTGCTGCGCCGGCCGGCGTTCATTCCCGTGCCGGGCTTCGCGCTCACGGCGCTGTTCGGCGAGATGGCCGACGCCGAGCTCCTGGGCAGCAAGCGGGTGCTCCCCGTGGCGCTCCAGCAGGCGGGCTTCTCCTTCGTCCATCCGCAGCTCGAGGACGCGCTGCGCTTCACGCTGGGCCGCGTGGAGGCCACGCCGGTCGCGTGAGCATGAGCCCCTCGGTGCTGCTGGTGGCCAACGCCGCGGCCACCTGGTTCATGACCGGCCTGATCTGGGTGATCCAGGTGGTGCACTACCCGCTGTTCTCGTACGCCGACCGCACCACCTATCCCGCCTTCGCCGACGCCCACTCCCGCCTCATCACCCTCATCGTCGGACCGGCGATGCTGGTGGAGCTGGCGACGGCGGCGTGGCTCGTGATGGATCCCCCGAAGGCGCTCCCGCTCGGATGGGCCTGGGTCGGCCTGGCGCTGGTGGGCGTGATCTGGGCGTCAACGGCACTGCTGCAGGTGCCCATGCACGGCCAGCTGGCCCAGGGCTACGACGCGCAGGCGCATGCCTGGCTGGTGCGGTCCAACTGGATCCGGACCGTGGCGTGGACGGCGCGCAGCGTGCTGATGCTGCTCGTGCTCGTGCGGGCACTGCAGTCGGCCACCTGAGCCGCCGATGGCATACTTGGGCGCCGCCCTCCCGGCTACGGCCGCGCGGCGTCCGCGTGACGATGAAAGTCTGGCCTGGTTCCCCGTATCCGCTCGGCGCCACCTGGGACGGCATTGGCGTCAACTTCGCCCTGTTCTCCGAGCACGCGACGGGCGTCGACCTCTGCCTGTTCGACTCGCCCTACGCGGGGCGCGAGTCGCATCGCATCCCCCTGCGGCAGCGCACCGAGCAGGTCTGGCACGGCTACCTGCCTGAAGTCAGGCCCGGCCAGTTGTACGGCTACCGCGTGCACGGTCCCTTCGACCTGCGTGCGGGCCATCGGTTCAATCCCGCGAAGCTGTTGTTCGATCCGTACGCGAAGGCCGTGGGCCGCAACGTGCGCTGGCACGACAGCATGTTCGGCTTCACGATTGGCGCGCCCGACAGCCGCGACGACCGCGACAACGCGGCCTATGCGCCGCTGGCGTCGGTGGTGGACACGGCGTTCACGTGGACCGACGATCGGCCCATCAAGCGCCCGTGGCACGAGACGGTCATCTACGAGGTCCACGTCCGCGGCTTCACGAAGCGGCACCCGGGCGTTCCCGACGACCTGCGCGGCACGTATCTCGGGCTCGCATCCGAGGCGGCCATCGATCACCTGCTGCAGCTCGGCGTCACGGCGGTGGAACTGCTGCCCGTGCACCACCACATCGACGACTGGCACCTCGTCAAGGACGGGCTGACCAACTACTGGGGCTACAACACGCTGGCGTACTTCGCGCCGGATCTGCGGTACTCGGTGAGCCGGTCGGCCTACGGGTCGGTGCGCGAGTTCAAGTCGATGGTGCGCACGCTGCACGCGGCGGGCCTCGAGGTCATCCTCGACGTGGTGTACAACCACACCGCCGAGGGCAGCCACCTCGGGCCGACGCTCTCGCTGCGCGGCATCGACAACCTGTCGTACTACCGCCTCTCGCCGGCCGATCGCCGCTACTACGAGGACTTCACCGGCACGGGCAACACGCTCAACATGCAGAGCCCCCGCGTGCTGCAGCTGATCATGGACAGCCTGCGGTACTGGGTGCTCGAGATGCACGTGGACGGCTTCCGCTTCGATCTCGCGAGCGCACTGGCGCGCGAGCTCCATGCCGTGGACAAGCTGGGGTCGTTCTTCGACATCATGCACCAGGACCCGGTGCTGTCGCAGGTGAAGCTGATTGCCGAGCCGTGGGACCTCGGCGAAGGCGGCTACCAGGTGGGCAATTTCCCCGTCGGGTGGACCGAGTGGAACGGGCGTTATCGCGACAGCGTGCGACGGTTCTGGCGAGGCGACGGCGGGCAGATGTCGGAGTTCGCGACGCGCCTGGCGGGCAGCAGCGATCTCTACGAGCCCACGGGACGCCTGCCGAGCGCGAGCATCAACTTCGTGACGTGCCACGACGGCTTCACGCTGGCCGATCTCGTGAGCTACGAGCAGAAGCACAACGAGGCCAACGCCGAGCAGAACCGCGACGGCGAGTCCAACAACCTGTCGATGAACTTCGGCGTCGAGGGGCCGACGACCGACCCGGTGATCCGGCAGGCCCGCGTGCAGCAGCGGCGCAACTTCATGGCCACGCTGCTGCTGTCGCAGGGCGTGCCGATGATTTGCGGCGGCGACGAGATGGGCCGCACGCAGCGGGGCAACAACAACGCGTACTGCCAGGACAACGACATCAGCTGGTTCCACTGGGAGCTCACCGAGGAGGACCGCGAGTTCCTCGAGTTCACGCGGATGCTGATCGCGCTGCGCCAGAAGCACCCAGTGCTGCGGCGGCAGCGGTACTTCCAGGGTCGGCCGCTCCGCGGCGCCGGCGTCAAGGATCTCGCGTGGTACGACCCGTCGGGGGTGGAGATGAGCGACGCGATGTGGCTCGCGCCGCACGCCCGCGCGCTCGGGGTACTGCTGAGCGGCGTCGCCATGGACGAGGTCACCCGTCGCGGCGAGCCCATCGTCGACGACACGCTGCTGGTCCTGCTCAATGCCGACGAGAAACCTCTGCCGTTCAAGCTTCCACAGCTCGGCAGTGGCCTGACCTGGACCCGGGTGTTCGACACGGGCATCGAGCATCAGCCAGTCGCCCCGGCCGAGCGAGGCACCTACCACGTCGCAGGACGTTCGGCGGTCCTGCTGCGCGCCGACGAGCGCGGACGGGCGCCTCTCCGGTAGGATCGGAAGCGTCTCACCTTCCGGCCCGGTGCGGCGCCACGCGCGGCGGCATCGGCCCGGTTTCCCTGTCACCTGCGCGCCAGCGCGGGATGGCTGGCCGTTTCCCTCACTGGAGGCACATTGGACGAGCTTTGGCGCGCGCAGCGTCCGGACTGGTACAAGGATGCCGTCATCTACCAGGTGCACGTCCGCACCTTCTTCGACGGCAACGACGACGGCATCGGCGACTTCGCCGGGCTGACACGCCGGCTCGACTACCTGCAGTCGCTCGGCGTCGACACGATCTGGATCCTCCCGTTCTATCCCTCGCCCCTTCGCGACGACGGGTACGACGTGGCGCACTACCAGGGGGTGCACCCGGCATACGGCACCCTGCGCGACGTGCGTCGCTTCCTGCGTGAAGCCCACGCGCGCCGCCTGCGGGTCATCACCGAGATGGTGATGAACCACACGTCCGATCAGCATCCGTGGTTCCAGCAGGCCCGGCACGCGCCGCCGGGCTCGGCCGCGCGCGACTTCTACGTGTGGAGCGACACGGACCGGCGCTACGAGGACGTGCGGGTCATCTTCACCGACACCGAGACCTCGAACTGGACGTGGGATCCCGTTGCCAGGGCGTACTACTGGCACCGGTTCTTCCATCACCAGCCCGACCTCAACTTCGACAACCCGCGCGTGCTGCACGCCCTGCTGCGCGCCATGCGGTTCTGGCTCGACCTGGGCGTGGACGCGTTCCGCCTCGACGCCATTCCCTACCTGGTGGAGCGCGAAGGCACGTCGTGCGAGAGCCTGCCCGAGACGCACGCGATCATCCGGCAGGTGCGACGCCTGATCGAGGCCGAGTACCCGGGGCGGGTGCTGCTGGCCGAGGCCAACCAGTGGCCGGCCGACGTGAGCGCGTACTTCGGCATCGGCGACGAGTGCCACATGGCGTTCCACTTCCCGCTGATGCCGCGTCTCTACATGGCCATCGAGCGCGAGGACGGCGAGCCGATCGTCGAGATCCTGCGGCAGACGCCCGACATCCCCGAGAACTGCCAGTGGGCGCTGTTCCTGCGCAACCACGACGAGCTCACGCTCGAGATGGTCACGCCCGAGGAGCGCGAGTACATGTGGGGCGCGTTCGCCAGCGATCCGCGCATGCGCGTGAACGTCGGCATCCGCCGGCGCCTGGCGCCCCTGCTCGGCGGGGACCGTCGCCGCATCGAGTTGCTCAACGTGCTGCTGCTCTCGCTGCCCGGCACGCCGGTCGTGTACTACGGCGACGAGATCGGCATGGGCGACAACATCTACCTCGCCGATCGCCACGGCGTGCGCACGCCGATGCAGTGGACGGGCGATCGCAACGCCGGCTTCTCGCGCGCCGACCCGCAGCAACTGTGTGCGCCGCTCGTGATGGACCCGGTGTTCGGCTACCAGGCGGTCAACGTGGAGGCGCAGGAGCGCGCGCCCGCGTCGCTGCTCAACTGGACGCGCCGGATGATCGCGTTGCGGCAGGCGCATCCGACGTTCGGGCGCGGCACGATCGAGTTCCTCGACACGGGCAACCGCCGGGTGCTCGCGTTCACGCGCACGCACGGCGACGACACCGTGCTGGTCGTGACCAGCCTGTCGGCGCACGTGCAGGGCGCCCACGTCAGGGTGCCGGCCGGCCACGTGCTCGTGGAGATGCTGGGCGGCTCGCGGTTCACCTCGCCGGGTGACGGACGGCTCGCGCTCACGCTGGCGCCGTATGGCTGGTACTGGTTCGAGGTGGTGACACAGGACCACGCCCGCGCCGCGCTCGACGCGCCCATCGACGTACGCCGGCACCCGCTCCCCGACCTGCTCGTGAGCGACCGATGGGACACGCTGCTCGACGGCCCGGTGCGCGAGGTGCTCGAGCGGCGCTACCTCGGACCCTACCTGGAACGGCAATCGTGGTATCGCACGCCCGTCGGTGGCGTGCGCGGCGTTCGGATTGCGAGCCACGCGCTGGCACGGGGCGGGGCCGAGCCGCTCGCGCTGGTGGCCGTGGACGTCGAAGGCGAGGCCGAGACCTGCCGGTTCGGGCTGGTGCTCGCCTTCACCGGCGGCCCGCGCGGCGAGGACATCCTCGAGCGTCATCCGGATCGGGTCGTGGCCCGGATCGCGGGGGCGCGCAGCGGCGTGCTGCACGAGGTGATCGAAGCCGACGCCGCACGCGTCCTGCTCCGCCTGCTCACAGACGGGACGACGCTGGCCGGCACCGGTGGCGTGTTCGACAGCGCGTCGCGCGGCCCGGCCGTGCTCGCCGACTGCGAGCCGCACACGCTCGTGCCCACGACGCTCGGGCAGACCGTCGTGACCTGCGGCGTGGCGGCCGAACTGAAGATCCGGAGGCGACTGCTCCCCGGGCGCTCGCACGAGGACCGCGTGCTGTCGGCGCTGGCGGGGAACCTGGACGTCGAACTACCGGTGGCGTACGCGTCGCTCGACCTGCGCACGCCCGACGGCGAACGCTGGCCGTTCATCCTGCTGCGGTCGCGGGTGTCGGCAACGCAGGACGGCTGGGATCGGGCCGTCGAACTGGCGCGGCGCTGGCTGGCCGACCCTGCCCCCGTCGCCGGGGTGCTCGATCCGTTCGCGTGGGCCGAGGACGTGGACGCGGCGCCTCGTGTCGACGGCGAACCAATCGCCGAGGTGACACGTGCCACGCGCGCGCTCGGGCGTCACCTGGCCCTGACGCACATCGCCATCGGCGACGCCGGCACGACGACCGAACCGCTGCTCGAGAAGTCGCAGGAGGCCGGGAACGTGCACGACCGCGCGATGGCGGCCGCCGCGCTCGACGCCCTCGGCGCGAAGGACACCGAGACGGCATCGGCCTGGGGACGCCTGCTCGAGGGCCACGCCGCGGATCGCGTGCTCGCCTCGCGGCAGATCCTCGGGTCGCTGGCCCGCTGGCGATGGCTCGACGGGAGCCCCGTGCCGATCGACCCCGACGACAGCACGCCCGGCGTGCTCGGCGAGGCCGGCGACTACGGCGAACGCGACATCGGGGCACTGGCGGCCGACCTCGCATGCGTGGCGATGTATGTGCGGGGCCCGGCCGACACGGCCTCCGAGGCGGTGCAGACGGCGACGAGGGCGTGGTGGGCGCTCTCCACGTGGAGCCTCGTGCGCGGCTGGCAGGAAGAGCTGAGCTCGCGGGGGCGGCCGATACTGCCCGCCCGTGAAGTGAGCGAGGGCCTCCGCTCGAGCCTGGCGTGGCGCCTGCTCGTGGACGCCGCGGGCGCAGCCCCGGCGCGGCGCGAGCTGGCCGGCCAGGCCCTCGAGGCGCTCGCAATCTCCGTGACGCGGGGTGACCGGTGAGGGGGTGGACGCCAACCTTCGGCGCACACCTCGATGCCACGGGGGCGCGCGTCCGCGTCTGCTCCCCCGGCGCCTCGGGCGTCAGGGTGCTGGTCGGCGATCTGCCCCCCGTCCTGCTCGACTGGGCCGGCGACGACGTCTTCGAGGGCCACGTGGAGGACGCACGCGCGGGTGATCGCTATCGGCTGCAGGTCGACAACCACACGCCCTGGCCCGATCCCTGCGCCCGCTGGCAGCCCGACGGCGTACACGGCCCCTCGATGCTGATCGACCCTGCCGCCTTCACGTGGACCGACCAGGCGTGGCGCGGGGTGCCACGGCACGAACTGGTCATCTACGAGTTGCACGTCGGCACGTTCACGACCGAGGGCACCTTCAGGGCGGCCATCACGAAGCTGCCCGCGCTGGTCGATCTCGGCGTGACGGCCATCGAGCTGATGCCGGTGGCCGCGTTCCCGGGCACGCGCAACTGGGGCTACGACGGCGCGGCGCTGTTTGCGCCCTCGGAGCACTACGGGCACCCCGACGACCTGCGCGCCCTCGTCGATCGCGCGCACGCGCTCGGCCTCGCCGTGCTGCTCGACGTGGTGTACAACCACCTCGGCCCCGACGGCGCGTACCTGGCCGCGTGCATGCCGACCATCTTCAGCGACCGCCACACCACGCCGTGGGGTCGCGCCATCAACCTGGATGGTGCCGGCAGCCACCACGTGCGCCGCCTGCTCTGCGACAACGCGCTGCACTGGCTGCTCGAGTACCACATGGACGGCCTCCGTCTCGACGCGACGCACGCCCTGGCCGACGAGGGCCCGCTGCACTTCCTCGCGCAGCTCGCGCGCGAGGTGGATGCGGCCGTACCGGGTCGGCACGTCCACCTGATCGCCGAGGACGAGCGCAACCTCGACACGCTGCTACTCGCGCACGAGCACGGCGGGCACGGCCTCACGGGCGTGTGGGCCGACGACTTCCACCACGCCGTGCGGCGGCACCTGGCCGGCGACCACGAGGCGTGGTTCGCCGACTTCACCGGCACGTCCACGGAGATCGCGCAGGCCGTCCGCGACGGCTGGGTCTTCACCGGCCAGCACGCCGAACACTACGGCGGGCCGCGCGGCACGTCGCCAGAGGAGGTGGCCATCGAGGCCCCGGTGATCTGCCTCCAGAACCACGACCAGGTCGGCAATCGCGCCCACGGGGAACGCCTGCACCACCAGATCGGCGAGGCCGCGTGGCTGGCGGCCACGACGCTGCTGCTGACGGCGCCGGAGACGCCGATGCTGTTCATGGGCCAGGAGTGGGCGGCCAGCACACCCTTCCTCTTCTTCACCGACCACGCCCCCGATCTCGGCGCGCGCGTCGTCGAAGGGCGCCGCAGCGAGTTCGTCCATTTCGCGGCATTCGCCGACCTCGTGACGCGCGAGCGGATCCCGAGCCCGCAGGACGTCGAGACGTGGCGTCGCAGTCAGCTGCGGTGGGCCGAGCGCGACGACGCGCGCCACGCCCGCGTGCTCGCGGAGACCACGGCGCTGATCGGGATCCGTCGTCGTCACCTGGCGACGCCCCGCGACAGGCAGGCCGTGCGATGCGAGGCGCTGGACGATCGCGCCCTCTGGCTGGTGCAGCCTTCCGCACGGGGCGGGCACCTCGCGACGCTCGTGGACTTCTCGGGGCAGCGCGCGCATCGGATCCCGACACGCGCCGACGCCATCGACGTGCTGCACGCCACACGACCGGGGTCGTCTCCGCCGGTGGTCAAGGACGTGCGGGTGGACTCCGACGCCGTGGTCGTCGAAACCACGGGCGGACCGTTCGGCCTGGTCCTCCATCTTCTCGAGGAGTCGCGATGACGATGCGGCCGGCAGCGTGGACGCCCACGAGCACGTACCGCCTCCAGCTCGGACCCGACCTGACGTTCGCGCAGGTGCGCGCAGTGGTGCCGTACCTGGCACGACTCGGCGTCGAGGCGATCTACCTCTCGCCGATGCTCAAGGCGCGGCCCGGCAGCACGCACGGCTACGACATCGTCGATCACGCCAGCGTGAACCCCGAGCTGGGCACGGAAGAGGACCTGCGGCAGTTGGCGGCCGACGCACAGGCCCGCGGCCTGCGCCTGATGGCCGACATCGTGCCCAACCACATGGGCGTGGACCCGCGCGCCAACCAGTGGTGGCGCGAGGTGCTGGAGAACGGCCCCTGCTCGTCGTACGCCGAGTACTTCGACATCGACTGGGAACCGATCACGCCGCACCTCCACCAGAAGGTGCTGTTGCCGATCCTTGGTGACCAGTACGGCGTGGTGCTGGAGCGGGGCGAACTGCAGGTGGAGTACGAAGACGGGCGCCTGCAGCTGCGCTACTACGACCACGTGCTGCCCATCAACCCACGCCAGACGCCGCTCGTGCTGCGGCTGGTCGTACCGGCGCTCAGGGAGACGCTCGGCGACACGCACCCGGCCGTCATCGAGTTCCTCAGCATCCTCGAGGGCCTGCAGAACCTGCCGCCGTACACCGACACCGACCCCGAACGCATCGCCGTGCGCGAACGCGAGAAGGAGGTGCTGCGCGGGCGCCTGCTGCGGCTGACCGACGACACGCCGCTCGTCGTGTCGGCCATCGGCGACGCGGTTCGTGAGGTGAACGGCCAGGCGGGGCACCCGCGGTCCTTCGACGCGCTGCACGCGCTGCTCGAGGCGCAGCCGTATCGGCTGGCGTCGTGGCGGACCGCCGTGGACGAGATCAACTACCGCCGGTTCTTCGACGTGAACGAGCTGGCCGGCGTGCGGGTGGAGCACGACGCGGTGTTCGAGGCGACTCACACGCTGGTCGGGCGGTGGCTCGCCGACGGCCTCGTACACGCGCTGCGGCTCGACCACCCCGACGGCCTCTACGATCCGCCGGCCTACTTCGGGCGCCTGCAGCAACTGGTGCGCGACACCGCGCCGCAGCTGGCCCCGCTGTACGTGGTGGCCGAGAAGATCCTGTCGGGCGACGAGCAGCTCCCGTCGGACTGGGAGGTGCACGGCACGACCGGCTATCAGTTCCTGAACGAGGTCAACGGGATCTTCCTCGATCCCGACGGCCTGCGGAACGTGCGTCGGCTCTACGGACGCCTCACCGGGATGCGAGCGCCGCTCGACGAGGTCGTGTACGACGCCAAGCAGCTGATCATGAACACGACGATGTCGAGCGAGCTCGGCGTGCTGAGCGACGCCCTCGCGCGCATCGCCCGCGCGGATCGCCGCACGCGCGACTTCACGCTCGACAGCCTGCGCGAGCTGATCATGGAGTACGTGGCGTGCCTGCCCGTCTATCGCACGTACGTCAGCGGCCGGGGCTGGACGTCGGAGGACGCCCGCGTCATCGACCAGACGATTGCCGCCGCCGCGCGACGCAATCCGGCGATGGAGCGATCGCTCTTCGGCTTCCTCCGGAGCGTGCTGCTGCCCGACTGGCGCGACGCCGGATCGCCGGAGCCCGGTGAACCGTCGATGTACGAGCGGCGCCTCGCCTTCACGATGAAGCTGCAGCAGTACACCGGACCGGTGCAGGCCAAGGGCGTGGAGGACACGGCGTTCTATCGGTACAACGTGCTCGTCTCGACGACCGAGGTGGGGGGCGAGCCGGCCCGGGCGCCGCAGGCGGTCGCGCAGTTCCACGCGGCCAACCGGCATCGTCAGGGCGCCTGGCCGGGTGAGATGACCGCGCTGTCCACGCACGACACGAAGCTGGGCGAGGACGTGCGGGCGCGGGTCAATGCCATCACCGAACTGGCCGACGAGTGGCGGCACACCGTCGGCCGCGTCGTGCGCGTGGCGGCCGGTGCCCGCACACCGCGGCAGGGCGGCTGGGCGCCGGATCGGAACGACGAGTACCGGTTCCTGCAGGTGCTGATGGGCTGCTGGCCGGCGGGCGTCCCGATGCAGTCGCCGGCGCCGGCCGGACTGGCGGATCGATTGAAGGCCTACATGCTCAAGGCCATCCGCGAGGCCAAGCGACACACGAGCTGGATCGCACAGGACGAGGCGTACGAAGCCGGCGTGGTGCGCTACGTGGACGCGGTGCTCCACGGCCCGGCAGCGCCACGGGTGCTCGCCACGCTGCGTCCCATGGCCGAGCGCCTCGCGCGTGCCGGCGTCTGCAACGGCCTGGCGCAGACGGTGCTGAAGCTCACCGCACCCGGCGTGCCCGACACGTACCAGGGCACCGAGGTGTGGAAGCTCGACCTCGTCGATCCGGACAACCGCCGGCCCGTGCCGTTCGACGATCTGGACGGGCTTCTCGATGCCGTGGACACAGCTCGCGCGGGGGCCGATGGCCCGCCGCTGGCCGAATGGCTGGAGCACTGGCCCGATGGCCGCATCAAGCTGCACGTGGCGTCGACGCTGCTGCGGGCGCGCCGATCCGATCCGTCGCTGTGGCTGGATGGCGAATACGTGCCCCTCGAGGTCGAGACGACCGTGGATGCCACGGCCGTGGCATTCGCGCGCCGGACCGACGCGGGAGCGGCGGCCGTGGTGCTGGCCGGCGTGCGCACGGCACGCCTGCCGGGGGCGTGGCCCATCGGCAGCGTGTGGGCGACGTCGCGGGTGCTGCTGCCAGGCGACCTGCCGGGCGGACCGTGGCGCGACCTGATCTCCGGTGCCGTGATCAACCCCACCGAGACGGCATCGGAGCGGTGGTTCTTCCTGGCGCAGGCCTGGCAGCAACTGCCCGTGGCCGTGCTGGTGCCACTGCCGCCGGACTGAGCCGCATGGACGTCCCGTCAGGATGCACTTTCGTGCCATCATGGCACCACGCACCGCTCGTGAAGGAGTCGCCGTGACCAGCGAAGCCCGTCCCCCCATCCGCCTGCTCGTGGCCGACGATCACGACATCCTCCGCCAGGGCCTGGTCGCCGTGCTGGAGCGCGACCCGCGCTTCGCCGTCGTCGCGACGGCCAGCAACGGCGAGGAAGCCGTCGCCGCGTTCCGGCGGACGCACCCGGACCTGGCGATCATGGACCTGCGGATGCCCGTGATGGAGGGGCCGGAAGCCATCCGCGCCATCCGGGCGGAGTTTCCCGATGCCCGGGTGGTGGTGCTGACGGTCTACGAAGGCGACGTGGACATCGCGCGGGCCCTGTCGGCAGGCGCGGCGGCCTACGTGCTGAAGGGCATGCCGAGCGACGAACTGTTCGAGGCGATCCTCGCCGTGTACGAGGGCCGGCAATACATCCCGCCGCGCATCACGCAGGTGCTCGACCAGGCGGGCCGCACCGACCTCACCAGGCGCGAGATGGACGTGCTCCGTTTCATCGTGGCGGGGCACAGCAACCGCGAGATCGCACAGCAACTCAATACGACCGAAGGCACGGTCAAGTCGTACGTCAACGGGCTGCTCGGCAAGCTCGGCGTGCGCGACCGCACGCAGGCGGCGACGGCGGCCATCCGCCGAGGCCTGGTCAAGCTCGAGGAAGCCGAGCAGGCGCGCGCCGCGCGCGCAGCGCAGCAACATGACGCCTAGCGATTAGCGATTCAACATTCAAAGTTCAGAATGAAGGGCTGACCGCCCACCCTTCATCGTGAATTCTGAACGTTGCATTGACGCGCTCTGCGTCATGCGCCGCGCGTCAGTAAGCCCATCGCAGCAGCACCGACCCCACGGTGAACCCTGCGCCCACCGACGCCAGCAGCACGAGATCGCCCTTCTTCAGCCGACCGTCGCGCACCGCGTCGTGGAGTGCGAGCGGGATGGTGGCGGCCGTGGTGTTGCCGTACTCGCCGATGTTGAGGACCATCTTCTCGGGCGGCACGCCGAGGCGCTGCGCGGCCGATTCGATGATGCGCTTGTTGGCCTGGTGCGAGACGAAGAGGTCGAGGTCGTCGGCGGTCAGGTTGTTGCGTTCGAGCAGGCGGCGGCACACCTCCTCGTTCTTGCGCACCGCGAACCGGAACACGCTCTGACCATCCTGGTGCACGTAGTGCTGCCGCTTGTCCACGGTCTCGTGCGAGGCGGGCAGCTTCGATCCGCCGGCCGGCATGCACAGGGCCGGACCGCCGCTGCCGTCCACTTCGTGCGTGAAGTCGATCAGGCCCAGCCCGTCGCCCGGTGACGGCGACACGACCACGGCGCCCGCGCCGTCGCCGAACAGCACGCACGTCGTGCGATCGGTGTAGTCGATGATGCTCGACATCACGTCGGCGCCGACGACGAGCGCGTGCTTCGCCATGCCCGCGCTCACGAAGCCGGCCGCGGTCGTGAGGGCGTAGGTGAAGCCCGAGCAGGCGGCGCCGAGGTCGAAGCCCCACGCGCGGCTCGCGCCGATCTTGTACTGCAGCAGGCAGGCCGTGCTCGGGAAGATCGTGTCGGGCGTGGTGGTGCCGACGACGATGACGTCGATGTCCGACGGCTCGAGGCCCGCCTGCGCGATGGCGGCGCGCGAGGCCTCGGCGGCGAGGTCGGACGTCGCCACGCCGGGATCGACGATGTGCCGCTTGCGGATGCCCGTCCGCTGCAGGATCCACTCGTCGCTGGTCTCGACCATCTTCTCGAGATCGGCGTTGGTGAGTGTGCGCGGGGGCAGGTACGTCGCCAGCCCGGTGATGCAGGGCTGGACCGTGGGCGTGCCTCCGCTGAGGATCCCGTGTGGGCGGGCCGCAGACTGGGTTACCACAGGCGATTGTCCTTTCCGGGCTCCTCGAGCCCGAAGAATGCGTACGCGCGGCGCGTCACCATCCGGCCGCGTGGCGTCCGCTCCAGAAAGCCCACCTGCATCAGGAAGGGCTCGTAGATGTCCTCGATCGCGTCGCGCTCCTCGCCGAGCGCGGCAGCCAGCGTGTTGACGCCGACGGGGCCGCCGTCGAACTTCTCGATGATGGTGCGCAGCAGGCGGCGATCCACTTCGTCGAAGCCGTAGGCGTCCACCTCGAGCAGCGTGAGCGCGGCTTGCGCCACCTCGCGGGTGACGATGCCATCGGCCCTGACCTGGGCGTAGTCGCGCACGCGCCGCAGCAGCCGGTTGGCGATGCGCGGTGTGCCGCGTGACCGCCGGGCGACCTCGGACGCCGCATCCGCGTCCATCGAGACGCCGAGGATGCGCGCCGACCGCGTGACGATCTCGAACATGTCGGCCTCGGTGTAGTAGTCGAGGCGATGCACGAGACCGAACCGGCTGCGCAGCGGCGCCGTGAGCAGGCCCGTTCGCGTGGTCGCGGCGACCAGCGTGAACGGCTGCACGGGCACCTTCACCGATCGCGCGCCGGGCCCCTGCCCGATCACGATGTCGAGCTCGTAGTCCTCCATCGCCGGATAGAGGATCTCCTCGATGGCCGGCGAGAGGCGGTGGATCTCGTCGATGAACAGCACCTCGTGGCGCTGCAGCGTGGTGAGGATGGCCGCCAGGTCGCCCGGACGCTCGATGACGGGGCCAGACGAGGCCTTCATCGAGACGCCCAGTTCGTTGGCGATGACGTGCGCGAGCGTGGTCTTGCCGAGCCCGGGCGGCCCCGACACGAGCACGTGGTCGAGCGCCTCGCCCCGCTGCCGGGCGGCGGCAATCGCCACCTGCAGGTTCTCTCGCACCCGGTCCTGCCCGATGTAGTCGTTCAGCGTGCGCGGCCGGAGCCCGGCCTCGTATTGCGCCTCGTCGTCGGCGCCGCGTCCGCTCACCACTCGGGGATCCTGCATGCCGGTCCTGTCGCGATCAGGCGCGCGCGAGGCGGCCGAGCGCCTGCCGCAGCGCCTCGTCGAAGGTCGCGGAGGGCTGCGCCTTCAACACGTCGCCAACGGCTTTCTCGACGAGCGGCCGCTGGTAGCCCAGGTTGACGAGCGCCGACAGCAGGTCGGCGCGCACTGCGCTCTCGGGTCCGGCCGGGCTCGCCGACACCGGCAGTGCCGCGGGCAGGCGATCGCGGAGCTCGAGGACGATGCGCTCGGCGGTCTTGCGGCCGATGCCGGGAATCGTCGTGAGCCGCGCGGGCTCGTTGCCCTGCACCGACGCCACGAGGTCGCCGGGCGCGATGCCCGAGAGCACGGCGAGCGCCACCTTCGGGCCGATGCCGTTCACCGAGATGAGGCGCTCGAAGATCTGCTGCTCCAGCGCCGTCAGGAACCCGAAGAGCGCAATCTGCTCCTCGCGGACGTGCGTGTGCACGCGCAACGCGATCTCGCCGCCCACCTCGCCGACGCTGCCGTACGTGGACAGGGGCACCTGCACGTCGTAGCCGACGCCATGCACGTCCACGATGAGCCGGGCCGGCTGCTTCTCGAGCAGGCGACCTCGCAGGGCGGCAATCACCGGTGCTCCAGGTCCTCGGGGCGCAGTTGTCGCCAACTCGTGATGCGCCGGCCGCGCGCGAAGGGCGAGGCGTCGGCCCGCGGCACGACCGAGGCGGCCGTGTGTGCGTGGCAGAGGGCGACGGCCAGGGCATCGGAGACGTCGAAGGGCGTCGGCGGCGCGGCCAGCCCGAGCAGCATGGCGACCATCTGCTGCACCTGCGACTTCTCGGCGCGGCCGAAGCCGACGATGGCGCGCTTGACCTCGGCGGGGGCGTACTCGACCACGGGAACGCCGTGCTGGGTGGCGGCGAGCAGGAGCACACCGCGGGCGTGGGCGAGTGCGAAGGCGCTGCGCGCGTTCACGCCGTGGAAGAGCGACTCGATGGCCACGCAGTCGGGACGCGCCTCTGACAGGCGGGCTGCGAGGCCGAGATAGAGGGCCTGGAGGCGATCGGGGAACGCACTCCGGGCCGGTGGCACGATGGCCCCGCTGCAGACCAGGACGCTCTGCGCGCCGCTGGTCTCGATGCAGCCGTAGCCGGTGCGGACCGAACCCGGGTCGATCCCGAAGATCCTCACGCCAGCGAGGCCTCGATCTCCTTTTCCTCGATGTCGAAGTTCGACCACACCTGCTTCACGTCGTCGTGGTCGTCGAGGGCGTCCATGAGCTTGAGCATCTGCTGCGCCGTCTTGCCCTCGAGCTTGATGGTGTTCTTGGGCAGCATGGCCATCGCCTGCGCGCTGGAGGGCTCGATCGACAGGGCCTTCACGGCCTCGAGCACGGCGTCGTAGCTGGCGATGTCGGTCGTGATCTCCCAGTTGTCGCCGTCTTCGCTCATGTCCTCGGCGCCCGCGTCGAGCACGGCAGCCATGAGCTGCTCTTCGTCGACCTTGGCCTTCTCGACCACGATGTAGCCCTTGCGCTCGAACATCCACGCCACCGAGTTGGTCTCGCCGAGGCTCCCGCCGTTCTTGGTGAGCAGGTGGCGCAGCTCGCCGACGGTGCGGTTGCGGTTGTCGGTGAGCGTCTCGATGATCACCGCGGCGCCGCCGGGGCCGTAGCCCTCGTAGGTGATCTCGTCGTAGCTGACGCCTTCTTCCTCGCCCGTGCCCCGCCGGATCGCCCGCGTGATGTTGTCGTTGGGCATGTTCACGGACTTGGCTTCCGCGATGACCGTGCGCAGGCGCGGGTTCATCGCGGGGTCGCCGCCGCCGCTACGTGCCGCGACGGACAGTTCCTTGATGATGCGCGTGAAGATCTTGCCGCGCTTGGCGTCGAGCGCGCCCTTCTTGTGCTTGATCGTGTGCCATTTCGAGTGGCCGGACATCGCGTGGGACTCCTCGGCAGAACGACGGAAAAACCTTGGAATCTTAGCATGGCGGCCGGCTCGGAGAGCCGGCCCTACCTTTGTGCGCCTGAGGGTTTGCGCGCGATCAGCAGCCAGACGTCGGCCCGGCGGTCCCAGGGCGCCCCGCGGTAGTCGCCGAGCACGGCCTCGACCTCGAAACCGGCACGCTCCACCCGGCGGGCGACGGTGGGCACCGGCAGGGTGCGGAACCGGATGGTGAAGGGCGTCACCTCCCGGACGGCGCCGCGCCCCTCGATGTACTCCTGCTCGAAGGTCGTCACCCCGCGCTCCCGGTCCTGGCGCACGGTCTCGCGCAGGGTGATGGGCAGCCCGCGGGGGCCCTCGGGGCTGAAGAACACCACCTTGCGGGTGTATTCGCGCCACCGCGGCACGTCGGGCACGAGGTCGATCCCGAGCAACCCGCCCGGCTCGAGCACGCGATAGGCCTCCCGGAGGGTCCGCGACAGGAGCGCGTCGCTCAAGAGCGACTGCAGCATGCCGTAGGGCGCCATGACGAGCCGGAAGGCCTCGTCAGCGAGAGGCAGCCGGGTGATGTCGCCGCGCACGAGCGGCGGCCGCGTCGCCCGGGCCCGGCGGGCCCTCGGCGTGACGCGACGCAGCATCTCGTGCGTGTAGTCCACGCCGACGATGGCCACGCCGGCCTTTCGGAGGGGCACCGTGAGCCTGCCGGTGCCACTGCCGAGCTCCAGCACCCGCCCGCCCGTCTGGGCCGCGAGGCGTTTCCAGAACGCCAGATCGCGCCGCCCCATCGTGCGGGCATTCTCCCAGTCGTAGAAGGGCGCGTATGCGCCCCAGCCTTCGTGTCCGGCGGGCATGCGAAATAGAGCCTACAGCCTATGGCCTACAGCCTACGGGCCTACTGTGGCCGGCGGCCCTGGACGATCAGGGCGCGGCTCGTGCGCTTGAGGCGGCGCATGGCGTAGTCGCCGTACCGCTGCTCCACCTCGAACCCCGTCGTCCGGAAGAGCAGTTCCACTTCGCGCGGGTAGTAGACGTGCGACGTGAAGTCGCTCAGGTACCGGTCGACCCGGCCGTCGGCGGTGAGCTTGTCGTAGATGAACCGGATGTCGGCGCGCTGCTCGTGCGGGTCGTAGCGCGTGGTCTTGGAGCGCAGCAGCCGCGCGCCTGTCTCGGGGTCCTCGGTGTCGATGTCGATCTCCACGGGCGTGCGCGGGGGCGTCCGCAGGGAGTCCACGTAGGCCGCCACGTCGGGCATCACCAGGTCCACCAGGAAGCGGCCGCCCGGACGCAGGTTGTCGTAGGCCCGCCGCCACGCCCGGATCTGGTCGTCGAGCCCCAGCACGTGCGACATCGACCCGCAGGGAATCACGATGAGGTCGAAGGGTTCGGCCGCCGCCCATTCGAGCAGGTCCCCGCGGACGAACTGGAGACGATCCCGCGCAGCAGCCGGCAGGTCCGCCTTCTTCCGCTCGGCCACCTCGAGCATCGTTTCCGACAGCTCGAGGCCGACGATGTCGAAGCCCTGGTCGGCGGCACGCTCGGCCAGCGGCACCGTGACGCGCCCGCTGCCAGACGCCAGCTCGAGCACGCGCGCCGGCTTCAACCGGCGGACCAGTTCCAGGTAGAAGCCGATGTCCTCGTCGTCGCCCTCGTGCTCGAGGTCGTAGTCGTGCGGACGCGCGTAGATGTCGTCGGCTCGACCTCGCGACTCGCCTGCCGGCGAGCGAGATGAACCGGGCGGCCGGACGTCGGGACTGGACATGGCTTCGACAGTGCTCTGGCGCGCGGGGCGAGGTCAAGCCGAGCCGCAGCGGCCGGGTTCGCCGGGTCCCGTCAATGCGGACGCTGCGCCAGGGTGGCGATGAGCAGGGCGTGCTGCACCTCCACGAACGCGGGGCCGAGGGCGTCGGCCTCGGTCCGGTATGCCTCGAGGGCGGCCAGCAGGCGCCGGCCGTCCTGCTCGCGACCCGGCGCGCTCGCCAGCGCCGTCAGGATGCGCTCTCGCGCCTCCCACACGCCTGGCGGCGGTGCGCCGAGGCGGGCCTCCGGCACGGGCAGGGGTTCCACGGAGAGCGGCTCGAGGCCTGCGGCGCGAACCCACGAGACCACCTGCACGCCGAGACGGTCGGGGGCCCGGGGCGCGAGGTCGCGGTGCCACTGCCGCAACGTGTCGCGACAGACGGCGTAGGCGGTGTCTCCTGCGGCCGATGAGCTGTGCCAGTAGCGGGCCTCGTGGTCCGGCTCGATGACGAGCAGGCGGCCGCCGGGCCGGAGGAGCGCGGCCAGCGTTCGCAGGCCGGTCTCGGGGTCGGCGAGGTGTTGCAGCACCCCCACGCACAGGACGGCGTCGGCCGCCCCCGTGGCGAGGGGAAGCGCCCGCAGGTCGCCGGCCACGGCCCGCGGCGTGACGCCGACGTCGCGGCCCAGGTCGCGGGTGTGGCGGGCACGCGCGGGGAAGACGTCGAGCGAGACCACGTCGAGGCGCGGCGTGGCCAGCGCCAGCGCCACGTCGATTTCACCGTTGCCGCAGCCGACATGGACCAGCCGCTCCCCGGGGTCGCACCGGAGGTGACTGCTCACCCATTGCGTCCACCGGGTGGTCCACCACCGGTCCCTCAGGTGCTTGAGCGTGTAGGAGGTCAGCGCATCGATGTCGCGGGACATGGGCGATTACAGATCTGCGGACGGATGTCGAATTCCAGAAGGCGGGACCGCTCGCCTCGGGGCCGCCATGGGCGTGGCCGACGCGACCAGACGAGTCCCTGCGTGAGGTACGAGTCTTGCCATGGCAGTGACCGACATGATCGCATCCCGTGCGTCCAACCGGGGCCTGACCCTGATTGAAGTGGTCTTCGTGCTGGCCATCGGGGGCATCCTCATGAGCATCGGCGTGCCGGTGCTGCAGGGCGCCCTCGGGGAGCAGCGCCTGCAGGCCGGAGCGACCGACATCGGCAACGCCCTCTCGGAGGCCCGGCGCGAGGCCTTCCGGGCCAGTGCGCAGGCCCGGGTCGAGGTGGATCCCGCCGACGGCCGCATCTCCGTCTTCGCCTGGTCGGTGGCCGCAAACGCGCAGGTGGAGGTCCGCCGACTGTACCTGCCCAACGGCGTGAACTTCGACGGGATCGACGCCGTGACGTCGTTCACGTTCGACACCCTCGGACGCCCCACGGCCCTGCCGATGACCATCCAGGTGCGGTCTGCCGCGACCGAGGAGGTGCGGACGGTCACGGTGCTTGGTACGGGGCGCGTGACGATCACCTAGAGGACCGACCCATGAGCCCGCTGTTCCAGACACACCTCCCGGCTCCCCCTGCAGGCGCTCGCGCCGACGACGAGCGCGGGTTCGGCCTCGTCGAGTCGCTGATGTCGCTGGGCGTGGCCGCGGCGGGGCTCCTCGCCGTCGCCGGCCTGCTGGCCACCGGCGCCAGCCTGCAGTCGCGCTCGCGCGACGGCGGGCGGTCGGGCATGGCCGCGACGCAGCAGCTCGAGCAGCTCCGCATCCTGCCGCGGACCGACCCGCGCGTGCAGATTGGCGGGTCGCTCGTCGCCAACGTGAACAACTACACCGCCCTCGTCAACGTCCCGCCGGCCGGGCAGGTGCGCGTCCGCTGGGTGGTGCAGGCCGGGCCGGCCGGCACGCTGGACATCACCGTGCGGGCCATTCCGGCGGTCCAGGGCGCGCGGGCATCGGAGGCAAGGAGCCTGGTATGGCGGTGACCGGCCCGCGCGACGAGCGCGGCTTCACGATGGTGGAGCTGCTGGTGAGCAGCGCGGTGATGGTCATCGTGCTCGGCGTCAGCACCAGTGTGCTGGTGCGGTCGAGCACGATGTTCACGCAGCAGCGCACGGCCCTCGATGGCCGCAACAGCGCGGCTGCGTCGATCGACATGCTGCAGCGGCTGCTGCGGCAGTCGTCGTGCATCAGCGCCACCGACGTCTACTGCCAGTCGATCATCCCCGACCCCGACAACAACGGCATCTTCGACTCGGTGCGCGTGCGGGGCGACTGGAACCCGCGCGACGGCGACCTCAACGATCCGTACGAGGACGTGCTGTTCGTCGTCAACAACGGCGTGCTCTTCAAGCGCGAACCGGCCGACACGGCGCTCATCCCCTTCGGCGACGGCATCCAGTCGCTGCGCTTCACCTACACCAACCAGAACGGCGGCGTGCTGGCCAATCCGGTCGCGCGCCCGGACCTGATCGGCGGCGTGACGATGACCGTCGTCACGTTGCCGGCCAACGGCCTGCCGGCCGTCACCAGTTCGACCACGATCAGCGTGCGGAGGATCAAGTGAGCCACCCGACCCACCGGAGCGCCCTCCACGACGAGCGTGGAGCGTCGATGATCTTCACCCTGCTGTCGCTGACGATGGTGACGGTGCTGGGCCTCACGCTCACGAGCGTGGCCATGTCCACCGTGGCGATGGCGACGGCCGAGAGCGAGACGACCGAGACGCTGGCCATCGCCGACGCGGGCATCGAGCACGGCAAGCAGCTCGTGTTGTGGCAGGACTGGCTGAGCCTCAACCAGTTCCTGCAGCGCGGCGACGGCGTGGCCTGCTCGTGGGACGAACTGGCCGACCAGCCCCTGGCGCCCGTGCCCGCGGGATACCCGGCCGCGGGGTCGAACAACTTCATCCCCGCCGCGGGCCGTCCGTTCGGGCAGGGACGCTACTTCGTGCAGTTGTGCGACAACCACACGCGGGAGCAGGTTGCGCCCGCGCCCTTCACCAACGCCGACCCCAACACCGACGTGGACAAGGTGATCATGATGCGGAGCGTGGGATTGGGTCCGCGCGGATCACGCGCGTCGGTCGAGCTGATCCTCGGTGCAGCCGCGATGCCGGCCGTGGTCGTCGATGGCAACCTCGAAGTGAAGGGCAACCCGACGGTGACCGGCCCTGCAGGCTCCATCCACGCCAACGGCACGCTGCTGCTCTCGGGCAACCCCTGCACGCACGTGTACTACGCGAGCACCAACGCCACGACGGAGAGCGGCAACGTCCAGGGCGGCGCCAGCTGCACAGCCGCCGGCGTCGACCGGCGTCCGTTCTCGCCGCGCATGAACCTGCCGCGGCTCACGCCCTTCGAGGTCGCGCAGCGGGCCCAGGCGGCCGGCTTCACGGTGACCACGCTGTCGTTCCAGGGCAGCACGGGCAGGGCCTACAGCGGCCTGCCCGCGACGGCAGGCACCAACCCGCCCGCTGGCAACGAGATCGCGTGGCCCCAGGGCTGGGACTTCAAGAACAACGGCAAGACCTGGGAGTCGAAGGGCCCGACGGCGGCCGGCACGTACTACATCATCGGGAACGCCGACGTCACGGCCAACACGGGCGGTGTCGGCGGGGGCAACGCCGCCCTGACCGTGCTGGCGGAGGGGTCGATCACGGCCAACGGCAATCCCGATGTGGTCCCGCACTCGACGGTCCCGTTCATGGGTCCCATCCTCATGGTGGCGGGACACGACCTCGATCTCGGCGCCACGTTCGACGCCTCGTACGAAGGCCTCTTCTACGCCCGGCATCAGCTCGACATCAAGGGCAGCCCGACGCTCAACGGCCAGGTCATCGCGCTCAACGAGAACGACGTCGCCTACCAGAGCAAGAACCCCGTGACTCGCAGCAGCGGCGTGATGGTCATCGCCGGCAGCCCCACGATCAACTACTCGGGCAACGGCCTGCAGACGGTGCGCGCGCTCACGTGGCGCGAGTGCCGCGGCGCCTGGGACGCCACCGTCGCGCCAGGCACGGCGTGCGGAGCGCCGTAGGGAATTGCAGAATTGCAGAATTCAGAATTTCAGAGTTGCATCACCTTCAGTGCGCTTCGAAGGTTGGCAGTGGTGACGCAATGCTGCAATTCCTGCAATCCTGAAATTCCTAGTGCGTCGCCTTGTCTGGCGCGGGGGCCGAGGCGTGGAAGTCCTGCAGGAAGCGGCGCGAGTAGTCGTCGAGCCTCTGCTGGACGACTGTGCGTGAGGGGCTGCACACGATGAGCCCGGCATGGTGCGGCATGTCGATGCGCTCCACGATCTCCGGGTCGTCGTAGGCCGACGTGTCCGGGTGTTCCTGGCGGGCCAGGGAGAGGACCAGGCCGGCGTAGTCCTCGCGCGACGGCGGCACCTCGTAGTGCCCGTGCTCGCCCGCCATCTCCACCTTCGCCCACTCGTGCCACAGGTTGAGCCCCGTGGCGGCGGCAATCACGTCGACGATGAACGCCCCGCCGACCCGCGCCGCCGTCTCGAGGAAGTAGAACCGTCCGTCCGCGTGCGCGCGGATGAACTCCGAATGCGTGACGCCGCGCACGAGCCCCAGCGCGTCGAGCAGGTGCCGGTTGAGGGCGTCGAGCAACTGGGCGTCCTCTGACTCCCTGTCGATGGTGCTGGTGGTGAAGATGCCGCCGTGGTGCGCCACGGTGAAGGGCGGCGATCCGTAGCGGTGGGCCGCCGTGAACACCACCTCGCGCTCGGACACGATCGAGTCGACGTGGTAGATGTCGCCCGGTACGAACTCCTCGAGCAGCGAGAACGACCGCATGTCGCCGAGGGCGTCGACGTGCCGCCACACGTCCTCGCGCGTGTGCGCCTTCTTGATGCCGATGGCCGCGGCCTGCGACCGCGGCTTGACCAGCCACGGACCCGGCACCTCGTCGAGATAGGCGTTCACCGCCTGGTCGTTGAACAGCCCGACGAATCGCGGCACGAGGATCTGCCGGTCGTGGGCCCGGGTGCGCATCGCCAGCTTGTCGCGGAAGTACCGCGCCGTCGTCTCGCCCATGCCCGCCACGCGCAGGTGCTCGCGCAGCAGCGCGGCCGTCTCGACGTCGAAGTCGTCGAGCGGCACGATGCGGTCGATGCGTCGGCTGCGCGCGACGTGGCTCACGCCCTTCAGCAGGTCGTCTCGCGACAGGTCCGCCGGAATGGCGAACACCTCGTCGATCGCGTCACGCGGCCAGCTCGGCGCGTCCTTCAACGACTCGCTCGTGAGCAGGAGGACGATGCAGCCGTGGCGCTTGCACTCACGCAGGAACTCGGCGCCCTTCTCGTAGGTGGCGACACACAGGATCGTGAGTGGCTCTGCCATGTCACGCGATAGTAACCGGAGGCGACGTACGTTCGGCGTTCGGCGTTCCCGAGCGTCAGTCCAGCGCCGCGAGCTCACCGGGGACGATCGGGCGTGTGCGGGGCAGCCGACCCTTGTAGGCGAGGATGCCCATGGCGGCCAGGACGCCGACGAATGCTGCGAGCTTGAACACGTCGAAGGCGAACCCTCGCGGCAGCAGCAGGTACAGCAGCCACAGGACCGGCTGCGCAATCGCCACCGCCCACACGGTGCCGTAGAAGTAGCGGCGCTCATGGCCTTCGCCCGCCGTCGATCGCTTCACCCGCGGAAGATGTCCGGACAGGCCCGCGATCCAGATGGCGCCGGCCAGCGGGAAGTAGGCATAGCGGTAGATCTCCTTGAGCATCCACGTGCCCGTGGCGATGGCGACCACGAGTCCGACGATGTTCAGCACTGCGAAGGTGACCGCCTCGCCCCAGGCAAACGAGTAGCAGATGCGGCGGTAGAGCGGGTTGGGCCGGTCCTCGGTGAACCGGATGATGTAGGGCGCCGGCTCACACCCCGGGAGGCGCCCCCTGAAGAAGGGGATGCCCGTGCCCACCAGGACGACGGCCAGCCAGAGGGCCATGCGGGTGTCGAAGCCTCGCTCGAACAGGTCGAACGTGAGGGGCCCGGGCGCGATGAAGAAGACGAAGATCCAGAGCGGCCAGTGCAGCCAGCGGTAGTACAGCTTGTTGCGCGTCCGGATCGGGCGATGGGTGTCGAGTTCGACGGGAATCGTGGAGTTCACGCGTGTGCCGGACCGGTTACTGGGGCTTGGCGCCGACGTAGGACCCGGCCGCCTTGGCGATGTTGTAGGGATTGCCGGTGGGCTTGGCGAAGGCCCGGCCGAAGAGTTCCTCGGCCTTCGCACGGTCGCCGTTGAGGTTGTAGTACACGCCCATCTCGACCAGCCAGTCGACGTCCCTGGGCGCCAGGGTGAGCACGCGCTCGAAGTGGGGGCGGGCCTTCTCCCAATCGCCGGCGTCGGCGTACGCCTTGCCGATGCGGAACAGGTCGCTCGCCTCGGCCTTCGGCCTGGCCGCCCATTCCTCGAGGATGCGCTGGCCGTCTTCCTTCATGCCCCCGAGGTAGTAGGTGCGGCCGATGTAGATGTTCTCCCAGCTGCCGTCCTCGGCCGCGCGCCGGGCGACGTCGAGCAGCGCCCTCGCGGCCTCCGCCGGCGCCTTGCCGGTGTAGAGTGCCGGCGCCACGGTCTGTCGTCCCGCCAGGACGCCTGTGGTGAGCCCGGCGATGAACAGCCCCAGACCGGCAGCCATGAGCGTGGGACGAGCGTGCCTGATGGACATTGGTGGTAGCCTCCTCGAAAGGACCGCAGCATTTTCGCAGAGTTCGCCCCCATGTCCGAACGCACCCCCCTCGCACCGTCGTCGCCCGTGCGGCGGGCCTGGGTCGCTGGCGCGGCCCTGGTGCTGGCAGGCCTCGGCACGGCGTCGCTCGCAGCCCAGACCAGCAGGCCGCCGGTGACGGTCGCGAGCGTGGACCTCACGCGCTACGCGGGGACCTGGTACGAAGTCGCCCGCTTTCCCAATCGCTTCCAGCGCCGCTGCCTGGGCGACGTGACCGCCAGCTACCGTCTCCTCGAGAACGGGCGCGTGGAAGTCGTCAATCGCTGTCGCACCGCAGACGGGCCCATCGAGGCGAAAGGCGTGGCCCGGGTCGTCGATGGCAGCGGCAACGCGAAGCTGAAGGTGCGCTTCGCGCCGGCGTTCCTCTCGTTCCTGCCAATGGTGTGGGGCGACTACTGGGTGCTCGACCTCGCTGCCGACTACTCGACGGCGGTCGTGGGCTCACCCGACCGGGCCTACCTGTGGCTGCTGACCCGCTCACCTGACGTCGACCCGGCGACCTTCGACCGGATGGTCGAGGCCGCACGGACGCAGGGGTTCGACATGAGCCGCCTGCAGCGGACCGGACGCTGATGGGGCCGGGTACGGGGTGCCGGGTGCCGGGTACCGGGGGCCGGGGACTGGGAGCCGGGGACGGGGTACCGGGTACCGGGGACGGAGGTACGGACCCGCGGCCCCGCCATCAGACATCAATCATCACTCCCGCTTCCCCGGGCGCGGGTACGTGCGCTCGAGGAATGCGTCCCAGAGTCGGTCGGGGAGTAGCCGTCGAATCGTGAGGAGGATGGTTGCCGACCAGGTCACGCGGTAGCGGGCGCGCGGGTTGCTGGCCGTGAGCGCGGTCTCGATGACCTCGGCCACCGCCTCCGGTTCGTCGGCAAACGGAGCGAGTGAGCCCTTCTCGTAGGACTCGCGCGTGATGCGGTCGACCTCGGCGGTGAACGGACCGTACGGGTCGGCCGGCGAATGGCCGAGTCCCGACAGGCTCGCACCGGCGGCCTGGCTGAAACCCGTCCGAATCAGGCCCGGCTGCACGAGCACCACGTGGATGCCGAAGCCCGCCACTTCGAAGCGCAGGGCATCGGTAATCGCCTCGAGCGCGTGCTTGGTGGCGTGGTAGATGCCGCCGCCCGGCAACGTGAACCGGCCCCCCATCGACCCGATGTTGACGATGCGGCCTTTCCGGCGGGCGCGCATACCGGGCAGCACGAGCTGGGTGAGCCGGACGAGGCCGAAGACGTTGGTCTCGAACTGCCGTCGGATCAGCGCGACCGGCACGGCCTCTATCGCTCCGGACTGGCTGTATCCCGCGTTGTTGACGAGCGCCCCGATGCCGCCGGCTTCTCGCAGCACGACGTCGACGGCCGCCTGCATGGAGGCCTCGTCGTCGACGTCCAGGGCCAGGACACGGCAGCCGTCGGCCGCGAGGTCGTCGAGGCTGGACGGATTCCGGGCGGTGGCATACACCCGCCAGCCCCGAGCCTGGAGGCGGCGCGCCGTGGCCGTGCCGATGCCGGAAGAGCAGCCCGTGACGAGAACGACGCGGTCGATGTCGTGGTGCATGGCGATGTGCGGCAATCAGCGGAGCGCGGCGCGGCCGAGGACGCGGACGTCGCCGCCCGCCGTTCCCATCACGAAGACGGCCTCTCCTTCAGCAGGCACGAGGCCTGTCAGCGCGGTGATGTTGACCTGGTGGGTCACGAAGATGGTGGGGCGTCGGCTGTCGATCTTCTGGAGCACCGCCCCACGCAGGGCGCGTGTCGCCTCGTCGGCCGAGGCGCGACCCGCGAAGAAGGAGTTCAGGAACGGCGCCTCCCGCACGGGGCCGACGTCGAGCAGGCGGGCGGTCTCGAGGCACCGGCACCATTGGCTGCTCCGCACGTCGGCGTCGCGGACCCCCACGCTTCGGAGCGCGCTGCCGAGGGCGCGCGCGGCCTGTCGTCCATCGTCGGAGAGGTTTCGCTGGGTCGTGCAATCACCCAGGGCGAAGGTCGGCGGATCGCCGACGCCGGGCGCCTGCGCGTGGCGCAACAGCGTGACGACGCCCGGGTCCCTCGACCTGGCGAGCGCCGCAGCGTTCGTCGTCTGGGCCGCGCCGCGGAGCGCCGGGCTGTGGGCGCCGACGAGGGCCGTGGCAAGGTATCGGAGCGCGGTGCGGCGGTGCACGGGCGGTCCTCTCTGGGAGCAAAAGAAAAAGCCCTGAACGCGCGAGGCGTTCAGGGCTTCGATATATCCCCGGCAGTGACCTACTCTCCCACAGACCTGCGCCTGCAGTACCATCGGCGGTGGAGGGCTTAACTTCCGTGTTCGGAATGGGAACGGGTGTGACCCCTCCCCTATGGCCACCGGGAAACTGGTGGGCGGCCGGCACCGGTCGCGTCGCGGCATGTCATGCGACGGAGAGACCGGGCCGAGCTCCCCGACGGCATCGGCCGCCTGGGGTGCGCACGCCTGGGGCCCCAGAATACCTAGGGGCATGACGTGCAGCCGCGCATCTTGAGAAAGAGCGTGCCTGAGGCGTGCTTCCTCAGGACTTGTCCCGCCGAAGCGGCCGCGAGGCCGCGAAGGCGGACAACTGAACATCCTGCAAACGGTAGTGTTTACGCGACACCACGCAGTGGAGTGAAGTTATGGCAAGCCTCACGGCTGATTAGTACCAGTCAGCTGAGGATGTCACCACCCTTACACACCTGGCCTATCACCTGGTGGTCTACCAGGAGCCTTCAGGGACTTGCGTCCAGGGAGATCTCATCTCGTGGAGGGTTTCACGCTTAGATGCTTTCAGCGTTTCTCCCTTCCGAACGTAGCTACCCAGCGCTGCCACTGGCGTGACAACTGGTACACTAGAGGTTCGTCCAACCCGGTCCTCTCGTACTAAGGTCAGCCCCACTCAAATCTCCTGCGCCCACGACAGATAGAGACCGAACTGTCTCGCGACGTTCTAAACCCAGCTCACGTACCGCTTTAACCGGCGAACAGCCGGACCCTTGGAACCTGCTACAGCTCCAGGATGCGATGAGCCGACATCGAGGTGCCAAACCTGGGCGTCGATGTGAACTCTTGGCCCAGATCAGCCTGTTATCCCCGGCGTACCTTTTATCCGTTGAGCGATGGCCCTTCCATACGGAACCACCGGATCACTAAGGCCTGGTTTCCCACCTGCTCGACGTGTATGTCTCGCAGTCAAGCTCGCTTATGCCTTTGCACTCTACGGCTGATTTCCAAACAGCCTGAGCGAACCTTCGCGCGCCTCCGTTACATTTTGGGAGGCGACCGCCCCAGTCAAACTACCCGCCTAGCAGTGTCCCTGACCCGGGTAACGGGTCGAGGTTAGAACGTCGAAGTATCAAGGGTGGTATCTCACCGGTGACTCCCCGAACCCCAAGAGGCTCGGTTCAACGTCTCCCACCTATCCTGCGCATGACACGTCAACATTCACTACTAAGTTGTAGTAAAGGTGCACGGGGTCTTTTCGTCTAGTCGCGGGCAACCGGCGTCTTCACCGGTACCACAAATTCGCAGTGCCACTCGTTGAGACAGCGCCCAGATCGTTACGCCATTCGTGCAGGTCGGAACTTACCCGACAAGGAATTTCGCTACCTTAGGACCGTTATAGTTACGGCCGCCGTTTACCGGGGCTTCAGTTCAAAGCTTCGCCTTGCGGCTAACCTCTCCCTTTAACCTTCCGGCACCGGGCAGGCGTCAGACCCTATACGTCGTATTCGACTTTGCAGAGCCCTGTGTTTTTAGTAAACAGTCGCCTGGGCCTCTTTATTGCAACTCCTTCACGCTCACCGAGCAAGTCGGATCACGCTACTGGAGCACCCCTTCTTCCGAAGTTACGGGGCCAATTTGCCGAGTTCCTAAACGAGTGTTCTCACTTGCGCCTGAGGATTTTCTCCTCGCCTACCTGTGTCGGTTTGCGGTACGGGTACCCGAACATCTCCTTAGAGGCTTTTCTTGGCAGCGTGGCGTCAACGACTTTGTGACCCGAAGGTCTCGCTCTGGGCTCTCAGTTCAACGATTGACCGGATTTGCCTAGCCAATCTCCCTACAGCCCTCGAACTGGTCGCCTTGCGGCCCTAACCAGTCTCGTCTAGCCTCCTGCGTCCCCCCATCGTGATAACGATGTCCAGGTAGTTCCGGAATGTTGACCGGATGTCCATCCGCTACGCCTTTCGGCCTCGCGTTAGGTCCCGACTAACCCTGAGCGGACGAACCTGGCTCAGGAATCCTTAGGCTTACGGCGGAGAGGATTCTCACCTCTCTTCTCGCTACTTATGCCGGCAGGGTCACTTCCGTACGCTCGACACCAGTGCTCTCGCTCTGGCTACATACGTACGGAACGCTCCTCTACCAATGTGCGCGCCCGCAGGCACGCGTCCATTCTACGACTTCGGTCTCATGCTTGAGCCCCGTTATATTATCGGCCCAGAGACCCTTGACCAGTGAGCTATTACGCTTTCTTTAAAGGATGGCTGCTTCTAAGCCAACCTCCTGGTTGTCAGTGCGTCTCCAGATCCTTTACCACTTAGCATGAAGTTAGGGACCTTAGTCGGTAGTCTGGGCTGTTTCCCTTTCGACGATGAAGCTTAGCCCCCACCGTCTCACTGCCGGGCTATGTGTCTCTGGCATTCGAAGTTTGGTTGGATTCAGTAACCTGGTAAGGCCCCTAGTCCATCCAGTGCTCTACCACCAGAGCCAACCACCCGACGCTGCTCCTAAAAGCATTTCGAGGAGAACGGGCAATCACGGAGTTTGATTAGCCTTTCACCCCTACCCTCAGCTCATCCAAGCTGTTTTCAACCAACACTGGTTCGGGCCTCCACGCGGTGTTACCCGCGCTTCACCCTGGCCAAGGGTAGATCACCCCGCTTCGCGTCTATTCCCAGCGACTATGCGCCCCATTCGGACTCGCTTTCGCTTCGGCTCGCTTTCGCTTAACCTCGCCACTGAGAATAACTAGCCGGCTCATTATGCAAAAGGCACGCGGTCAGGCAACGACGGTTTCCCGTCAAACGCCCTCCCACTGCTTGTAGGCATGCGGTTTCAGGAACTGTTTCACTCCCCTCGACGGGGTGCTTTTCACCTTTCCCTCACGGTACTGGTTCACTATCGGTCGCCAAGGAGTATTTAGCCTTGCGAGATGGTCCTCGCAGATTCCCACGGGATTCCTCGTGTCCCGCGGTACTCAGGTACCTGCCCAACGAGGTCACGACGATTTCGCCTACGGGGCTTTCACCCTCTGTGGCGGTCCGTTCCAGGACCTTCGACTATCGTGTGACTTGGTAACTCGTCGGCCTTGCGGCCTGACAGGCCCTACAACCCCTCCGTGCAAGCACGAAGGTTTGGGCTATGTCCGCGTTCGCTCGCCGCTACTAGCGGAATCTCTGTTGATTTCTGTTCCTGTGGGTACTGAGATGGTTCACTTCCCCACGTTGCCTTCCAGGACCTATGGATTCAGTCCAGGATACCCAGGCATGACCCTGGGTGGGTTTCCCCATTCGGAAATCTCCGGATCAAAGCTCGTTTGCAGCTCCCCGAAGCTTATCGCAGCTTACCACGTCCTTCATCGACTCTTGGCGCCAAGGCATTCACCGCACGCCCTTAGTAGCTTGACCATAAAAACACCCGATTTTCACTGCGCCGCCCGCGAAGGAGACGCAGCAGAAATCTGGCTTTCACACACTGCTGTGTGGTCGGTAAAAACTACCGTTTGCAGGATATTCAGTTGTCAAAGAGTGTTCGCCTGCGCCCTTGCGGGCTTCGGCGTGACCAGCCGCGCAGCGCGCGTCTGACCCACATCCAGTTCCCTCTTCACCGGACTGGCCCAGCCGAAGCTCGCGAAGCGAGCGAAGGCTGGTGGAGAATACCGGGCTCGAACCGGTGACCTCCTGCTTGCAAAGCAGGCGCTCTCCCAGCTGAGCTAATTCCCCATGTGCCGGTGAGGGGGGTGGTCCCTGGAGGGTGCGGCACGAAGCCGCCGCCATCCACAGGGCCGGCGCTGGTGGGCCTGAGTAGATTTGAACTACTGACCCCACGCTTATCAAGCGTGTGCTCTAACCAGCTGAGCTACAGGCCCAGGAACCGCGATTTCTCAAAGAGCCAGGTCGGTTCGACCCGGTTCTTTCAAAACTAGACAGAACGTGCGAGGCACTCGACCCGTGAGTACCAGATCGATCTCGAGTCCGCCTCCGTCCGCGTCGAGCGCGGCTTCGGCGAGAAGCTCTAGAAAGGAGGTGATCCAGCCACAGGTTCTCCTACAGCTACCTTGTTACGACTTCACCCCAATCACTAACCATACCTTCGGCGCTAGCCTCCCTTGCGGGTTAGCGTGGCGACTTCTAGTACAGCCAGCTTTCGTGATGTGACGGGCGGTGTGTACAAGGCCCGGGAACGTATTCACCGCGGCATGCTGATCCGCGATTACTAGCGATTCCAACTTCATGCAGGCGAGTTGCAGCCTGCAATCCGAACTGAGACCGGCTTTCTCCGATTAGCTCACCCTCGCGAGTTTGCAACGGTTTGTACCGGCCATTGTAGCACGTGTGTAGCCCCAGACATAAAGGCCATGCTGACTTGACGTCATCCCCACCTTCCTCCGGTTTGTCACCGGCAGTCTCTTCAGAGTGCCCAGCGTGACCTGATGGCAACAGAAGACAAGGGTTGCGCTCGTTGCGGGACTTAACCCAACATCTCACGACACGAGCTGA
>VFQN01001792.1_pt1 | contig 34842 bp, 55 predicted proteins | sample 3512371 | NCBI WGS metagenome assembly VFQN01 (sample SAMN10412370, study PRJNA504923) | tailings metagenome | isolation source: Replicate 2 from Balatoc abandoned mine | place: Philippines: Itogon, Benguet | collected 2017-08-28 | reverse complement strand
GGTGGGGAAGGCAGGCAGCACGAGGGGAGTTGTCGTTTTGGTCCCGCCCCGCCCCATCCCTTCCCGCCCCGCCCCAACCCTGCCCTCGCCATCGCCATTCCAGGGTAACCTGCCACTTCCCCTTTCTTCACCGCCAAATCCACCCCTCCCCACCACGCCCACTCCCATGCCTAACCCACATGCTTGAACTTGGAGCCCAGCGTACACACCCACGTGCGTACCCAGGGCCCCACACGGCATATACCCACATGCGTACTCGGAGCCCAGCGCCTCCCGCACGCTGGCCGCCGCCTCCTTGGTCGCCGGGTCCATGCGCGTCAGGTCGGCCGCCTTGACCTCCACCAACTTCACGCTGCCGCCGCCGCCGCCCTTGCCGCCCCCGCGCTTGGCAGCGCGCTCCTGCTCCTCACGCAGCGCCGCAGCAAACAGTTCCTCAGCCGTGGGCGCCGCCCCCGACCCTGCTGCCCCGGGGGCCTCCGCGCCGGCCCACGCCGCCGCAGCCGCCGAGGCGCCCGCCCCCGACTGTTGGTGCTGCTGGAGGTGGGCATGGGCGTACTGCTGCTGGTAATACTGCTGGTAGTCGTACCCCGAGTAGCCGTGCCCTGCCTGGCCCCCGTAATCGTACCCGTACGGCTGCTGCTGTTGTCCGTACGCACCAGCCACCGAGGCCGTGCCGCCTTCCTCCGGGTGCGACACACGGAACGCCTCGTTGGTGTACACGGCAGGGGCAGCAGCAGCGGCCCCGGACGCCCCCGCACCCGCCCCGTTCGCGCTACTCCCTGGCCCCTCTTCCGCGTCATCTGCCGCACCGCCGGCCCCTGCGAAGAAGTCCGACGGCAAGCGGCTGCCCTTGCCGCTCCCTGCCCCCGCCCCTGCCCCCAATAGGGACCGCCCCGAGCCGCCTGCGCCCCCGCCCAGCACCCCGCCGCCCAGCACTGCGCCCGGCCCTGAGGTGGAGTGCTTTGGCGGGGGCAGGAAGTCCATGAGCTTGGACTGGTTACCCCCTGCTCCTGATTTGAACCGCTTGGCTGCAGGCTGTTCGTCATCGTCCGAATCCGCGGCAGCTGCCAGCAGCTGCTTGTGTATGGGCAGCATGACCACCTTGCGTGTGCCGGGGACCACTGCGCCGATGCCGCCACTGGGGACGGTGGAGGAGGAGGTGGAGGTGGAAGGAGGGGGCAAGGATGCAAACGTGGAGGGGCCGGCAGAGGGGCCACTGGGGGCTGGTAGGCGGGAGAAGAGGGCGGAGGGGCCGCTGGAGGTGGAGGAGGGGGTGGCGGAGGGTGGAGCGGGCACCTGCGTGTGGGGCGGACGGGGGGCCAGCTTGTCTGCGCATGTATGACCAAGTAAAGTTACAAACCGTGCGAGTGACAGTGAGGGTTGTTATGGACAGCTGCCGGGGTGCACAGATGTGCAGGTATGCGCAAACGTCCGCGGGGCGGGCGAGGAAACCTTGTAGGGGTACTGCTTCGGTTTAGGCACACTGGGCAACGGATACCCACTGTTGGTTGCCTGCTCATGCGTGTATCACAGGAATAAGTGCCATTAGAAGGTGATGTCATGGGACAGACCATAGCTGCAGAAGGCTGTAAGGGGACTGGGGCAGCGCAAGGCCCACCTACCCGGAAGGCTGGAGGGGGCTCCGCAGGCTTGGTGGCTGCAGCCTGCTTGGGCGATGACAGCGGCCGTGGCGGAGACCCCTTATCTTCATCCGATTCAGATCCATATCCGCCTAGAAGGTCCATGGCGTTTGCGCTGCACGGATAGGCGACTCCTATGTAGTGCGTCTTTTGTGTAACCACGACTGCGTTAATGTAAACGTGTAGCAGTCAAATGCCAGGCACAAAGATGCACTAAGGAGTTACGCAGGACTATGGAGAGCCTTCTTCGCTGACTGACTGTATGCCTTTCGCGAATGTGTCGTGCATCGCGCTCTGCGCAGGCAACTCAACCTGTCAGCTTTCCTTCATACAGAAGTTTATGTTCGGCTGAATTCTGACACGTAAATGTACAAACACCCAGCCTTGCGCACGGCGCACTAGTCGACAAGAACCCCTGTCGTGTGAGCACGCCCCTCTGCGCGGGGCACTGGGGCCTGCATTCTCCCGTTGCGTCCATGTTTTTCAGCGGCCTATTCGGAAGGACCAAAGAGCAGTCGAGTAGTGCACAGTGTGAGACCAGCAAGATAGGCTGCGCACAGAGCGTGCGGGCAGAGGCAGATGATCCTGTGGTGGCTTCACGGGACAACTCGGTTGTGGCAACACAGCCGGCAGCATCGCCCGCTGCGCCTCTGCTGAGCCCGGCCGCTGGGTCGACAGCGAGTAGCACTGGTGTTGCTACCGCCAGCGCAGCGGCGTCTTCCCAGCTGCTGGCAAACACTTTGACACTGCCAACAACGCTGTCCATACCTCTCGACGGCTACTGTGTTTCAGTCGAACTCGCGCCACATGGTCCCCCGCACAGCGGAAATGGAAGCACCACGACAGCCATTAACGGGCTTCAGGTCCAAATTGCGCAGCAGATGCTTGCCTTTGCGACTCAGCAGGCCACTCTCCTGCAACAGGCGCTCCCTTTCATGCTCAACTTGCCACCAGCTCGGGTCACCGCAAAGCTGCGAGAACTGCTCACGGAGGTGCACGCGAAGCCAGCGCTGGAAAAGCTGATGAAGGCAACTGGTATTAACGAGCCGACAGCTCAGAGGGTCTGCATCGAGTACATCAACCGCAACGGTGGGCCTGGACCCAGTGGTCACTCAGCTGGCGTCGGCCTAGCACCTTCGCAACCCCGTCTCTCCGTGCTTCCGTGCCATGCTTGTGCAGCTTGCTACGGCCGGTGTTGCAAGCGCAGTGCATGTTGCGCTACGCACAGAAGTAACCTGTACGCCTTCCCGCCCGCAGGCAAGGGCAAGGTCGACCCCCAGAAGATGCTGCAGTTCTACAACCAGCACAAGGACACGGTTGACTTCGGCAGGTGCGCCCTCTCCCGTCCGCCCCGGTCCCCCATGGCTAAGCCTCGCAGCCTATCAAACCCACGCCGTATGCCTCTTCCACACGCCGTATGCCTGGTCCACTGCCTCCGCCACCCTACCCCGCCCCTGGTCCACATCAGCCCATGTACCCCGCCCACATGTCCTCCCTCCCCCTCCCTGCGTCCCCAGGCCCCTGACGGTGCAGGACCTCCTGCGCCACGTGGACGTGGCCGCCTGCATCGCCGCCATCAGCGAGCGCGTGCCGGGCATACCCCACCAGACGGCGGAGCTGGCGGCCACCCTCTGCATGGCGGACGCGGACGCGGCGGTGCAGCTACTCACAGCTTCCGCAGCGGCGCCCTCCGCGCTGGGCGTGGGCATGGGGATGGGCGGGCCTGTGTTCGTCACGGAGGTGTACGGCGGAGGGGCGGGAGGGGCGGCCGGGGGCGTCACCGCCGGAGAGGGTGGGGCGCTGAAGCTGGGGCTGCCGGCCGGGGCAGCGGCCGGACACAATGCCAAGGGTCATGGCGGCGCGGGACTGCCCGCTGCGGCGACATTGGTTCTCACACCGGCGGGCAGCGGCGCAAGCGGCGGCGGGAGCAGCGGGGGCAGCAGTCGTACCTCCCTGGACGGCGTGCAGGGAGGGCAGGGGTACGCGCATGGCGGCTCACAGCACGGGGTGCAGGGCCAGGGGCAGGGAGGCCAGGCGCAGGGGCACTACACGGACGTGGCGGGCTCCATGTCGCAGACCCATATGCTGCAGTCACACGCGCTGCAGCAGCAGGTGCTGCATGACAGCAGCGCGGGCACGGGCAGCAGCAGTGCAGGCAGCTCCCACACGAATGTCAGCATGGGGCAGAGGAGCTCCTCGTCGGGTGATGGGACCCACGCCCCTGGGCCGTTGGCATGGGGCCCGGGGCAGGTTCAGGTGCAGCTAGCGGCGCCGGGGCAGGGGTACGTGGGCGGGGACAGGGGTTTGGTGCTTGAGCTTCCCGCGGGAGACCTGAACGCGCAGGGGATGGATATTGCGGGGGAGCTGAAGCTGTTCACTGACAGGCTCATGCAGCTGCAGCAACAGCAGCAGCAGGCTGCGGCGGCAGCTGTGGCGGGCGCTGGCGGAACGGGCGGCGGGGCTCCCGGGGGAGGGGGCAGCAGCAGCATCCTGCTGCCGCCTTCGCACATCGACATGCTGTCCAACCTGGTGCTGCAGTCCAACGCCGCCATCAATCGCTACCTGGTGGAGAGGCAGCAGCTGCACAAGGACCTGGCGGTGCTGAAGAAGCATAAGGTACGTGGAGGTGGACAGGGCGCTGCGTAGCATTTGAAGCAGGTCACCCCGACTTTACTCAGAGGCAGGTCGGGAAGAGTGGCCCGACAGCCGGTGCCTGCAACCGGACCGACGACTATGCATGTGTGCTGGTTGACTTGCAAAGCAGCCAGTTACAGTTGTCACTAAACACCAGTTGTACCACTACCACGTGTCGTGCACACCCTCCTGGGCGCGTCCTGGGCGCGTTTTACAGGAGTGGGCCGACAGCCGCATCAGCGACCTCATCAAGAAGGCGTGCGAGAGCGACAAGCCGTTTGCGGAGGAGGTGCGCAGCCTGCGGGAGGAGGTCAAGCGGCTGCGGGCGGACAAGGAGGCGCTGGAGGCGCGCTGCCAGGAGGTGCGCGGCCACAATCAGGGTGTGCACGCGCGGCTGCAGCCGCTGCCTTGTTCTTTAGGACAGAGCGCAGCAAGGAACAACAGCAACTGCCTGATCACTGTGTTGTGCGTCGCGTGGGCCAGGGCTGTCTTGTCAAATGGCTTATGGGTAATGCACGGCGTTTTCTCCCGCCTGTCGTCGCAGGTTGAGGGCGCCCTTGGCGGCCTGAAGGAGTCTGTGTACGCCAAGGACGGCGCGCGGCGGCAGGCGGAGCAGCAGCTGGCGACGCTGGAGGCGGAGGTGCGCGGGGCGTCGCTGCGGGAGGCGGAGCTGCACCGCGAGCTGCAGGAGGTGCAGACGCAGGTGAGTGCGGGGGAACCGGGGTGCGGTGCGCCGAGGGCCGACCAGTGCGGAGTCTGGTGGGGAGTGGCATTGGAGGGAAGCGGAGAGATCTGCAATACGTTGCAGTGCGGTATAGAGGGAAGTATGCTGTGAACGAGCCTGACGCAGGAGGGTTGGCAAAACCGCCCCTGTTGGTCATTGTGCCTCCACCTTCCTTCGTAGGTAATGTGAGTGTAGGTACCGTAGTGTGAATGAAAGGAAGATGCCCTTCCGGGTACCCGTATCGCATAACCATAGCGCCGAACTAACCTGTAATTATACAAGCATGGCTCCCCTCTGTGCCAATCTGCATGCCCCGCAGCTAAAGCAGGCCACCAAGCGTGCAGCTACGCTGGAGAAGCAGCGCGCCAAGGCGGGGGAGGACCGCGCGGAGGCGGCCGCCGCCGCCGGTGAGCGCGCCAAGGAGCTGGAGCGGCTGGGGGCAGCTCTGCGGGCGGCGGAGAAGCTGGCGCGGGAGCGGGGCGAGGCGGTGGAGGCGGAGCGCGCGGCACGGAGCAAGGAGCAGCGGTGGGTCCGCCTGTGTGGACGCATGTGCGCTGGTGGCTGGGAGTGAGGAAGGACAGTGTGGCGGGGGCCGGGGCCTACGTGAATGGCCTGCTTGGGACTGCCCTGGGTTTGATTAGGGCTGCAAGTGACTTTGGATGCTGTCGCTTGCACGTGGGTGTTGCCTGTGCAGCGCCTCGGAGCTGGCGGCCCAGACTGCCGAGGCCCTGCGCGCTAACCTTGACGCGGAGCTGGAGCGCTGCCGTGGGGAGGTGCGGGAGCTGCAGGGCAGGCAGCGGGAGGCGGAGGAGGGGGTGGCAGGGGAGCGCGCGCGGGCCGATGCTGCAGAGGCGGAGGCAGCGCAGCAGCGGCAGCGAGCCGAGGCCGCGGAGGTGGCGCTGGCGGAGGCGCGCAGGGAGGCGGAGGCGAGTCGCGCGGAGGCGGAGGCCGCAAGGGCGGCGGCGGAGGCGGCGAGGGCCGAGGCCGAGGCGTCCAGGGCGCAGGCGGCTGCGCATGCGACGACGCAGGCCCAGCTGCAGATGGGCATGGCGCTGTCGCTGCCATCGGGCCGGCTGGAGGAGGACCTAGCTGCGGGTGGCATGGACGGCAGCGGTAGGGCTGGCAATGGCAACGGGAACATGCCGCTGGCCACGCACCGCAGCGCCAGCAACAGCCCAGCGCCTGCACCGGGCAGCCTGTGGGGCAACGGGCACTACTGCGCGCCCGACTTCCTCGGTCTGTCGGCGGGCCTCGGCCTGGGTGTCGGGAACCCGCTGGGTCCGGCGGGCTCCGGCGCCGCCCAAGGAGGACAGCACCAGCACCAGCAGCCCAACGCTTCCGCTGCTGGTGGGGCAGCCGCTAACGGACTGCCGGGCGACCTGGGTATGCCCATGGGCGCAGCGGTGGCCGGCTTGGGAGGGGCCGCCGGCGTCGGCGCGGCCGCGCTCCCTCCCCGCGGCATGAGCCACAACGGCCGCATGTCAGCGTCCGGAGCTCTGGGCGGGGGACCCAACGGCCTGGCTGGCCAGCTGTCGGCGGCTCAGGCTCAGGCGGAGGCCAGCAAGACCGCGGCAGCCGCTGCAGCGGCGGCTGCCGTCGTATGCGCCACGGGTGAGGCCAGCGGCCGCGGGCCAGGGCGCCTGGTGAGCGGGTTCGGGGGGCCGCCACAGGCCGGCAGCGGCAACGGGGGCCCTCCCCAACGGCCGAACATGCTGCCCAAGCACCAGTCGGAGGGAGTGTTAATGGGCGGGCTGGCAGGGCCGGGGGCCCTTGGGGGCCAAAGTCCGTTTGGGCTCGACGGGCTCGGTGGGCGCAGCATTGGCGGCATGGGCCTGGGCATCGGGCTGGGGCCGCTCGGCGGCAGCGAGAGCGGTGCGGCGGGTGCGGAGGCGGGGCTGGCGGGCCTGCCGCCCATGGATGCGGCGCGGGAGCGCGGCCTCGTGGGCGACCTGGGCCTGGGCCCCGACCCGCAGCAGCAGCAGCAGCAGCAGGCCAACCAGCAGGCGCAGATGCTGGCGCTGGCGCAGGCGGCGCGGGGACAGCTACCTGGCATGCAGGCCCAGCCCCAGCCTCAGCAGCAGGTACAGCAGCCCGGCGCATTTGGTATTGGGCTGGGCGGCGGGCTGGGCGTGCAGCTGGGGCCCGGGCTTGGTGCGGGCGGCATGGGCATGGGGATGCAGGCGGGCGCGCTGCTCAGTGGCCTGGGCCTGGGCCCTGGTGCCGCAGGCAACGGGGGCATGGCGGGCCCGCGGGGGCCGGCCCAGGGCAACACGCTGAACCTAGGCCCGCTGGGAACGCGGCCGCTAGGTCTCCAGCAGCAGCAGCAGCAACAGCAACCCCTGCGGGTTGGCATGGGCGTCGGCATGGGCGCGAACATGCAGCTGCAGCAGCAACTCGCCATGGGCGGGCCGATGGGTATGGATGTGCCGCCGGGTCTGGGCTTGGGCGGCAGGGGCGGTCAGGTGCCGCAGCAGCAACAGGTGCAGGCCCAGGGCGTGGGCCAGGTGCGGCTGGGTGGCCCCCTGGGGCACATCAACGGGCCGCCTACGAACGAGGCATTACTGAGGCAGCTGGAGCTGCTGAGGCAAATGTAACCGCCTTATCATCTAGTACGTGGAGGTTGAAGAGGCGATAGCTCTTGACGGAGGCCCGCAAGTCGCGGCAGGCTGCTCGACTTTGCCGACGTGTGTCGCTGCATGGTGCATGCTGCAGGCGCTCCGTAACGATTGCTATGAGTGTGACTGCACTGACGCCTGATGTGGCATCTGATAGGGGCCTTTGGACTAAGTGGGTGGTGACCTACTAACCTGTTCGGATGAGAGCAGTGCGGAATACGGGCGGGTACGCTGAATCAGTTGGTCAGGTGGTTCGGGGGTGGGGCACTGGGCAAACGGGCTGGGGCACTGTATTGAATGCCGTTGTTTCAACTTTGTGGTGCAGTGCCAGCAACTTTGTTGGCTCTTAGGCTGGTAAACAGAGCACCCCATATGGTCATCGGCATGGGGCATGCTGTCGAATGGTCGCAGACGCACTGGGCATTTGCATGCGTTGTCGCACGTGGATCAACCGCGTCACACCGCTCGTGGCCTGCGCTAGAGCGCTGATAGCAATAGCATCGCGCTGGGCGGGCCACCGCTACAGGGTTTTGGCGTCTGTACCCCTGGCCTAGGCGCTAGAAAGGAAGAGAAGTGTGCATCCAACATGGTCCTAAGCCGGGGTGGGGCTCGCACAACAACGAGTGAAAAGCTCAAGGTCCGGCAAAGCCGTACTCGTGCATCACGCACACAAATATAGTAGCGGGGGATGTCTTGAGTTAGAGGTTCAGTGCTGCCCGTCTGCAGGCAGGTCCCTAGGGCTTTTCACATTCTTTGTTGCACATGTGTTAAACGGGTCAAGATGTGTGTCAGGAAGGTGGTGGCGTGCACAAGGCCCGGCATGCGGCTCTTGTGGAATTTGTGGCAAGCCCAAAACCTAGTTGCACTGCTTTCAAGCGGGCAGATTGGTGTTTTTACGACGCCGTGTGGGTTTCTATCGCACACGCTGCACGCTGCTGCCGTGCACCACCCAGTGCATGGCGCTTTTGCAGCTCAGTATTGATGCCGCAGTCCTGTGTAACGGAACGCCCTTTTCGTGCGTGCGGTCGCCCATTTGGCCTAGCCGTTCCCTATCCGATACCATGGCTGCTGTGGCTGCTAAAGGTTGGTGTGAGCGATTCGCCAACGCGTCCCATGACGGATTGTTATGTGTCGTACACGTGCTGGTCCATGTAGATACATCTGGGTGCACCGGTGCAGGTGCATCAGCCATCGCGTAACGCGGATGCGGGCCGAGCCATGCTGTGGATACCGGTCGCCATGCCATAGTCCAACCGTGCATGTCCTGGTAGGCTGGGAAAAGATTGCCAGCAGCGTGCAGCTGAGCCCATCCCTTACTTACTGCGACAGTGGAGGGAGTGCTTCCTGGGTGGAAAGCAGGCCCTAACGTCATGGATAGGATGTCGTACTTCGGCATCTCCATGCCGCAGGGGTCGGCACAAGAGGGAATACAGGTGCAGGAGCTGGTTGGACACAGGTCGACAGGTGCAACAGTGCTTCAACGCTGTATCTTGTGATGCAGGCCAAGGCGACCCTTGGTCCCGTAAGGCTGATATTGGGTCACCAAGGGGGCTCGTTGACTCCCACACAATGCCTTGCGCTGGGGGCTTAAGGGTACCGGTACGAGGAAATCATGCATGCAAAGCGTCCCATGCTGGTACACCCCACGCCGCCTCACGACCGCCATCACCTGCAAGTGTCAATCACAGCCAACGTCTCTTCTCTGGTGCCTGGACGGGCGCCATTGTTTGCCCTGTGCAGGTATTCAGTCCACGTTACGGCCGCAAAAGCTTGGCCGCCTGGTCACGCGCGCGCGCCGTGTCCGACCACGTACCAAAACAGCACTGCGCACGTGACTGTTGACAACCAGGTGCTGGCCCCCGACGATCCAACACCGCTCAAAAAGGCAATTTCCACTTCACCGCGTGCATGAACCATGTACGAAGTATACGAGGCCAGAAGCAGCGGGCACCCGCCCGCACGCCGCGCGCGCAGTCCTACGCCCCACACGCCTCCTCGCAGCCCCGTAGCGCCAAGCAGCACCTCCGCGGCTCAGCCAGTGTCCCCACAGGCCAGCAGCTTGCACTTCTACCCTGAGGTGCAGACCTCCATCGACCACCGATGCTCCTGGCTCTGGCCTCGTCAACAGCCGGCCTCCGCTACTCTCAGCTTATCTACAAGCCAGGCGCACCAGGTGTCATATCAAGGTGCGACCGGCCAACACGCAGCACACCGCGGGACGAAAGCATCATTGCTTGGCTGTACCGGCACACAACCGAGCGCTGCGTGCCGGCAAACAGCGCGCAGGGCTTGTACGGTGGCGCCCCTGTACGGTGTACGGTGCATGCGGCAGCTGCTTAGGTGGTGTACTCGGCGTTGATCTTGACGTAGTCGTACGACAGGTCACAGCCCCACGCCATGCCCTTGCCGGGGCCCTTGCCCACCGTCACAAACACCTGCAGGAGGGAGGAGGGCACGGGGAGCGGTGAGGCTGCAGGCCGCAGAAGGAGCCGCACAGGGGTGGCCGCTAGCTCGGGGACCAGCCGTGCACGCCAGCACGGGGCGACCCCAACGGATGCCAACCCGTATCCGCGCCCCGCGACCTCGCGGCCCCACGGGCCCCTCCCCACCTGCACGGTGCCGTGCACTGCGCACGTGTCCTTGAGGTACTTGTTGGCGGCCGCCTTGTCGAAGGGCAGCGGCTGGCCGTCCTGCATCAGCTGCATGGAGCCCAGCCGCACGCCCAGGTCGGCCTGGTCGAAGATGATGCCTGCGGGCGGGGGAGCAGGGGGGCCGGCGGCCGGGGGAAGACATCAATACTGTTGGTCGGACCGGGTTTGAGGCATGGAAATGAAGTACGGCAAGGTGTACGATGTGTGGTCATAGGGGGAAAGGCGGGCGGGCAACTCAGCGGTGGTAAAGGGACACCCTCGGTGTGCGTACTCGCGCGCCGGCGGTTAGGAGCGGCCTCGGGGGCCGGGGACCGGGCGCGTTGCCACCCAACGGAGGCAGCACCCCGACAGCGAAGGCGGCTGCAAGGCATGCACAACCGCCCACGGGCACACGTGCGGCAATGTGGTGCAGGACTGCCGGGTCACCAAAGCATGAGCGGTATTGTCTTGCCCGTGCCGCACGCACCCGAGTAGCCAGCAGCGGCGGCGATGCGGCCCCAGTTGGGGTCGTGGCCGAAGAAGGCCGACTTGGCCAGCGAGCTGCCCGCCACGCTGCGCGCAATGACACGTGCGTCCGCGTCGGAGGCGGCGCCCGTGACCTCGATCTCCAGCAGGCACGTGGCGCCCTCGCCGTCCCACGCGATGGACTTGGCCAGACCCTGACAAGTGCCGAGAGACGCCGGCCGGGCGGGTGGGGGTAAATCGGGTTATCCAAGTGTTGAGGCTCAGGACCAGGATTCACAAGAATTAGCCGGTAGCACTCGAGCGGCGTCGAGGATCATCCAGTGTCGGGATCGAGGTGCAAAGCAGCGTGCCCTCCACAAGCAGGCAGCAACGTTTCCTCATGAGACCCGCGCCTGTGCAAGTCCATGCAGGAGTGCGTGCGTCGACTCGTCACCCTTCTAATCCAATCACCCACCCCACCTGCATGAGCGCGGTCACGGCGCTCTCCAGCAGCTTGGCGTCGGCGGAGGCGGCGTCCGCCAGCGGCGCATTGCCGGCGGCCCCGGAGGCCAGGCCGATGACGCAGTCGTTGGTGGAGGTGTCGCCGTCCACAGTGATCTGCGCCACATGTGGGCGGGCGGAGGAGGGCGTGGGGGCAAGGAATTGTGCGTCGGTGCGCAGCCCGTGCATGCAGTGCAAGCTGGCCCCCATGCGTTCGCCCTGCCCTGCCCTGCCCGCCCCTGCGCCCCTGCCAGTCTTGCAACCCTTAGCAGCAAGGAGTGAGCGACCCACCGAGTTGAAGGACGCCACGGACGCCTTCTTGATGATGGCCGTCCACAGGCCGTGCTCCACCGCCGCGTCGCAGGTGACCACTCCCAGCATGGTGGCCATGTTGGGGTGGATCATGCCGCTGCCCTTGCACATGCCGCCCACGTGCACCGCCTTGCCGCCGATGGTCACCTTGAGGGCAGCCTCCTTGGACACAAGGTCTGGGGGAAGGAAGGAAGGGGGCGAGGGCACGGCGTTAGGCGGGGTGCTTTACGACCACCGCGGGGTCAAGGCGCGAGTACTGGGTACTGGGTGACACAGCGCGCCTAGGGGCGCGCGCTGGGTACGGCAGAGGGGCACACGTGCACTTTAATGCAAGGCAGCACGGTGGCTTACTTAGCAGTCCAGGTAATGACCAGTGGGTACTGGCAGCCTCCGGCAACCCAGCCCACCCCGTGCGCCTGCAGCCCCTGGCCCTGCCCCGACCCCGCACACCCCGTCCTTGTATCCCCACACCAACCACGGCGCCCTCGTGCCTCACATTCCGTGATGGTAACGGCCATCATCGCCCAGTTCTTTTGCGCTTCCTGAATAGCATAATTTTAGCGCTACATACCAACCCGCCCCTCACCAGTTGTGGTGATGGCGACCGCCGCCCTGTGCGCGTCCTCCTTGGTGGCCCCCAGCGTGGGCACGATCTCGGGGATGGCGGGCACGAACGCCTCCATCTTCATGCGGCGGCCGATGACGCCTGGAGCAGGCGTCAGCCGCAGGACGTGGAAGGTGTGTGACGAGTGTCAGGGCACGATGCGACAGAATGGCCCGGGGGAGAGGGAAAGAAACCTGGATCCCACCTCTCACAGACGCGACGGCCCACCCGCCCTAAACCCCACATCGCATGCTGCTACAATCTCCGCCCTCCATACATGCGTGTATAAACGCTCCAGTGCGCACCCACGCCCACACGCCAACACGTATCCGTGCTCCGCAGCAACACATTGCCCGGCTCCCCCACCGCCCCTTGGCACCTCAAGCTGCCGTACACTCCCATTCCCACGCATGTGGCTACTGAAACCCCTCCCCCTCCCCCTCCCCGCCCACCCGTGCTCTGCAGCAGCACGTCGTCCGGCTGCACGCCCAGCGCCCCCGCCAGCGCGTTGGCGCACGTCACGGCGTCCTCGTAGCCCTGCGTGCCGGTGGCGGCGTTGGCCTGGCCCGCGTTGGTCAGAACCTGCGACACGGGGGAGGCGGACCAGGGCGGTGTCGGACAGTGCCCCGATAGCAGGAACACGCACTGGGTGACAGCGTTTTACTCCCTCTCCTTCGTGCGCTTCCTCAGCGGCAGACTGGATAACAATACGCTATCCTTAGCCGGAGGGCGGTCGCCCGTCCGCCTGCATTCCCGGTATAAACAAACCGAGCCGCCGTGCGCCACGCGCCCGCCCTGGTCCCCCGCGCCGCCCCTCCCTCCCCTGCGTCCTCCTGCCCCTGACCCTGCCCTCCGCCCTCACCGCGCGCACGGTGTGCTTGCGGCTGAGCACGTCCTTGCAGTACAGCACGGGCGCGGCGCACATGACGTTCTGCGTGAAGGTGCCGGCGGCCACGGCAGGGGCGTCCGCCACCACCAGCGCCAGGTCGGCCTTCTTGCCCGAGGCGCGCAGGCCGGCGTACACGCCTGCGGCCATGCATGGCGGCGGATTTGGAATGGCTCGTTTTAGGGAGACGTGGCTTACACGCAAAGGGAGGAGTGCTCCTGCCGAGCAACGTTGCTCGTGTTGGCGGGAGGGGCGGACGGGTCGATGCAGGTTGGGATGGGGTTGGACGGTGGGGTACGGCAGCCTCATCCAAAATGGAGGATTGCGGTTCTATGGGAACAGCATAAGTTTTTCCCACTTCGTTGTCGTGTGGGAGTCGGTGCGTGCTCAGCAGGGAGGTGAAGCTTAGGGTGCATGGGGCACATGTGGCGGTAGCGAGGCAGCTAGGGTTTGGCAGCAACCCTAGCTGTGGCACGTGCGCATCGTGTGGCAGGCTGCCCTTGTGGAGATGTGAGAGAGCGTATAGAATGTGTAGACCATCGTGGGTAACCTTGCGCATGTGCAGTTGTCCTGACAGGCAGGTGCAAGCGGCGGTTGAGGCACGGCTGGACAAACGAGCCACATGTGAACTAACAGCCAAACCTGTGCAGTGGCAGGTCGCCACTTGTAAGTATAGGTCGGCATTGTAAGACACGAGGTGGTAGCTTGATTTAAGGTAAGGGGCCGTATATGGCCCTGCCAGCTGTGCTGTCCCTTGGCCGAGGGTGCACTCAGGGTGCCATGCCCCCACAACCACCCCCGTGCACCAGCGACTCCTCACCAGTGGCCTTGAAGCCCTTAGCAGCGCACACACCACCCTCCACCTTCTCCCATGGGCCGTCGGGGATAAGGTCCGGAGCCGCTGGGATAACAAAGCTCTCCTTGTCAGTGGAGATGGCGAGGCAGGGCTGAACCTGGAAGCGTGCAGTAGTGGTCCAATATGATTCCATCATTATCGTTACGGTGATCATGCTACTGATCGCGCTTGCGGGTGGACCTCACCTTCCGCACGTGAGCAAGGGCCGGCGCGCCTACATGGCAATACCGGAGCCCGTAAGCAAGCACAGTCTTAATCAAACGTCACGTCTTTACAACAGCGGCCACTTACCCACAAGGAAGCGCCGCTTAGCGTGCGGCGCCCCGCACGCCATCTGCTGACGCGCAAGCTGCATCCTCGCCGGGGCTGACTTGGGACCTACGGCTACTGGTAGTAACTAAGGTATCGACCCCGAGTGAGATAAACAGCACACCCTGGCAAGCCTCGGCTCCTGCTGGAGCACTTCAGAAAGTCAACATTAAGGCCCTGCCGAAGCTGTCGTGCATTGCAGCAGTACAGGTGGGACAGCCCTGCCCTGCCCCCTGCCTTTCAACATGGATGTCAGCACCGCCATGTATCATCAGCCCTTGCCTGCGGGCCGAAAGAAGCCTGCAGGCGTCAGGCAGCTCAACTGCTTGCGGCATTCTGTATTTCTGTTACTGCTCCGACGGGGAGGACACACGACACAGTAGGCTGCCTGCTGCCGGCTTGACGCCCACGCACAACCGGAAGCTGTCGGAAGCAGGGATCCTGGGGCACCGCTGACCGGAAGCGGCTCTGCAAGCACTGCCATGTTGCTAGCAGCGTGGTGGCGCCTAGGGCTACCTGGTACCTGCGCAACTCTGCAGCACGTCGGGTGAAGCGCACGTGCCAGGGTGATACACGTGAAGCACGTACAACGGGCTGTCCCCGGTCCAGTCCCACCAGCACCGAAGCAGAAGAGGGTCGGAGAGGACAGAGGAGGCATCTGATGCACAGGGGTCCCCTGTTGGTGTTGCAAGAAGGAAGTGCCGGCGTGCAGCACCTCTGGTGGCGTGGTCAGTACATATCCCCTGGTACATATTGGAGCTGCGGGCTCCTAACCGGACAGCGAGAGGGGTGGGGAAACCCTGAGTCCCTGATTGCCGGGACCTGCCGGGACCAGCCCTGTTTCCCGGTGGGGGCTGGGCTCTGGAATGGGACCAAAACTGTACAACCATACATACCCCTGATGCCCTGAAACAGACGATGCTGCGCCGTTTCCCCAAAGGGTCCTGCGCCTTGGCCAGTATGATTTGGTCCCTGAAGCACCACTCGGCATCGACCATTGATTACAAGTCTCGGTGCTGCGGGCTCCTGCGGCTAGCAGGAAGCATCCTGTGCGACATGTGTTAACATTGTGAGGCATGCACCCGCGCAACGAAGCGTCGTGCGCCTACGGTACGGTGTCCGGGCGTCGTTGCACAAGTCGGGCGCCTAGGTGCTCACGCCCGTGTGCCTACGAGGGATGCCCACGCATGATGCCGTAGCACGATAGCAGCACGCCTTCGGCGCACTACACAAGTCCCTGGTTGTCCAGCGTCGGCGCCGGTGCTCAGGCCGATGGGACACCCACAATGCGGACCCACACGCGGACCGCAGTGCCGCTCCAGCCTCCCAGCTGATCCCTACAGCTGTACAGCATACCGTCCCGTCACAACGACTGCAGAGCACATTCGCGGCTGCGCCCTTTTACCACAAACGTCCCAAAATGTCCAAAATCTACCGGAACGTCCCACAAGGTTTGTCAGCTACTGCTATAAAAGTTGTCGTACAGTATTTTGACAGTTACGACGCGACAGGTAAACTGTCCGACCCGCCAGCTCGTGCGTTACCTGCCGAGCGCTGCATTCCAGCAAGGTTGTGCCGTACCTACACCGCCACAGTAAAACCAGTGTGGGGAATGCCCCACAAAAAGGCATGCATTTGGACATTGCGTGCAAACCCATTCGTACTTTCGTGCAGAAAGCGTGTTCGAGCCAATGATGGGCTCCCTGCCACGTGCCATTGTGCCGTCGGACTCCCACCGCAGCGGCGCAACGGCCAGCTGCTCCCATCCCTGCCTGATTGACCCCGGCCCCTCCTGCCCCCACGTTCAGTGCAGCCGCCGCCGCGGCGTCTTGGCGGCGGACCGCGGCCGTCCCTCCCCATCGCTGCCCTCCCCACAATCCTCATCCCCTGCATCCTCCTCCTCCTCATCGTCGTCGTCACTGCCCTTGCGCGACTTGCGCTTGCGGCCCCGCCCGCCGCCGCCGCCCCTGCCGCCGGCGGTAGACTTGGCGGCGCCCCTGCCGCCGCCGGAGGCGGTGCTGCTGCGGCCGCCGCCGCGCGAGCCGCGGCCTCCCCGACTGCCCCTGGAGGTACGACAGCGCACAGGCTGCATGTTGCCGTGCCAATAATGCACGACACAATCTGTGAACATCCAGGTGTGTGGCCAGGCACGTACGATGGCCGCGTGTGTCGGCTGGGGACGCGACATGCTTCGCTACGTCCGACCGACCTCAGGTTTCCCACCCTCATCCCGAGCTATCCTTGTTGCTACTAGCTGGCGGTGCCTTGCACGTGTCACACCCACAGCGCCGTACCTGCCACGAGGCGGCCTGCCGCTCGTCGTCGCCGCCGTACCCTCCGGCGCCGCCATCGCCGCCGCTAGGTCCAGCGTGCCGCCGCCGCCTGGCGACGAGGTGCCGCCCGCCGCTGCCGCCGTGCCCCCAGCGTCGCCGTCGGCGCCCTCCCGCACGTGGGCCGCCCTGCAGGACAAAGTGGGAGCAGCAAGGCCCCAGGCACGTGACGTGTACCGCAATCGATGTCCAACAGCGCAAGCCAGTGTAGCTTCTCCGCAGTGCAAGGAGGAAGCGACAGAAGCGCTCCTGTAATCCGTTCTATGTTGCGTCCCAGCCATCGCGGCGAGCAGCCCGCCATTGACATGCTCACGTCGAGTTGTAAACATACAAATTGGCTCTGATCCGTCCCAAGCTCCCACCGCGACTGCTCTTCCAACCCAACAGCCGCCCTGCGCCCATCGCCCTCGACTCACCTGTACTCCTCCGTGTCCTGCTGCACCAGCGTCTTGAGCACCTTGTAAGCCTCGTCAACGCCACCCTTCAAGGCCTCGCCGTCCATGCCTCCACCGCCGCCACCGGCCGCCCCCTCCCCGGCTGCTCCCCTTGCTGGAGTCGCCGGCCCCGCCCCGCTCCCCCGCCGCCCCGCCGCCGCCCCCTTGGCGGCGGAGGCGGACGACGGCGCGGTGGCACCAAGACCCGAAGCCACCGGCTCGCCGGTGGCGGCGGCGCCGGCGGCGGCGACGAGAGACGCGTACGAGGTGTGGCGAGCGGGAACGAGCGCGGCTGCGACGTCTGTGCGGAGCACGGAGCCGTTGAAGCGGAGCTTGCCGTTGTGTACGGCGTTTAGTTTCTCCTCAGTCTTGCGCTGGGGGCCTGATGGGTCGTACCTGACGGAATAGCCACGGGCAGGGGGTAGGGGCGAACATGGTTGGAGCGTTCAGCAACGCACTTGTCCACTGGACACGAGCACGGAGCAAGGTAGGCAGATCAAGTGTAGATCCAGGTATCCTAAGCAGCCCGTCATCAGCGCCAGGCCCGTCCCAGGCCCAAACAAACACCAGAGCCTACAGCTGTGCGTCAACTCTTCCAGCCGCAAGACTCAATCCTGCCCCGCCCGCCACCCACTGGACAATGCGCTCCGGAGCCACGTCGTACGACAGCCTCAGGTACTTCTTGAGCAGCAGCAGCAGGCACACCGCGCAGGAGGCGCGCACGGTGGCCCCCAAGCCGCAGTGCGTCGCCGCGGTGCGTGACGCGACGCCGCCGAGGCCGCTGACGGCGACGCTGCTGGTGGCGCCACCCGCAGTAGCGGCGCCGCCGTTCGGGGTGCCGACAGCGGCGGCGCCGTTGGCGGTCTGTGCGGCGCCCTTGGCGGCGGAGGCGGGTGTGGCGTGGCCGGCGGCAGAGGCGGCGGGGGCGGCGGCGTGAGAGGGAGTGGCGAGGGCTCCTTGGGCTCCCCCCTGCGGCACGACGGTGGGAGGGGCGGGGTTCTCAACAGCGGGTGTCGCGTCTGCTCATACAATGGGCTACCAAGGACCGAGTCAATGGGCTACCGAGGACAGGGCAATGTCCGGGGAAAGCGCACAGAATACTTGGTATTGGTAACGGACAGGCTTCGAGCAAGTCTCGCGCCTGCACCATGCACCCCTGCAACATCCCCTACCTACACGGTTCCTAGCGTGTCACGCGTACGGCGTACCCCTACCCACCTGCTGCTGCCTCAGCTCCTGGAAGCGGCCCAGCACCGCCTCGGCGCGGCGGCTGAGGATCTGGTTGATGCGCGCGAACACCGCCAGCAGCTCGTCCATCTTGCGGTACGGCAGCTCGGCCACAATGTACGACAGGAAGGCCAGGTAGTACGGGTCCGACTGCGGGGCCGGGGCCGGAGAGAGCAAGGGCAGCGGGTCACCTCTAATGCCCGCGAGCGGACGTCACGCTGCACTAGGCCCCATTCACCTACGCTGTTGCCCTACACATGGCAATATGCAGGTACCGGTAGCTGTGTCGCACCTTTGCCGCTCCCCCGCTGGCGAGGCAGCAGCCGTCGTCCAGCGGCTTGAGCAGCGCCGCCAGGAACTTGGTCTTGAGCGTGCGGTCGGGCTGGTAGGCGGCGGACCACACGGCGGACAGCCCCTCCATGGCGGCACACAGCTGGTCTGCGGGGGGCACGGGATGGAAGGGGCGAGTGGGTGGGGCGTTGCTCGTGGCGGTAGCGGTAGTCCACGTCAAACAGCGATGGCATGTTGTAAGGCCCCGCGTCACTTGACGCGGCGCAGGGATGCAGCTGCATGGTGCAAAAGAGCTGAGTACGCTTGTCGAGATGCAGGCTGCCCGCCACCTGCTCACAAAGCAGGGTTATGCAGGACCCCAGCAGCCACGCAGCGAACGCCACCCCCACCGGGTCGGAGGACGCCCGCCGCCCCGCGCTTGGCCGCCCCGGGCCCCGCCTCCACCTCCGCTGCGGCGATGGCCAGCTGGCGGTGGAAGGCGTACGCCTCCGCCACGCCCGCAGCCACCTGCGGTGCAGCACACGTGTAGGCCACAGTATGCACGCAAATTCCAACTCCAACATGGCGCAAGGTGCACGAAGTCACCTCCCAGCATGGCCGGTAACCACATGTGCGCTGCAGCTGCCAAAGGAGCAGCCCTTTCCAAGGCCTGCATCAAGGCCTGCAATATGTTCCTTCACGTCCCACCCCAATAAGCCCCTGCAGTCCTCCACCCGCGGCCCCGCCCCCACCCGCACCTGGCCCGCCGCGAACGCCGCGTTGCTCGCCACCACGCCTCGCAGCGCCTCCAGGGCCGCCGCCGCCGTGTCCCTGTCCGCGGGGTCGGTGGCCAGCGCCGTGAGGGCGGGCAGCGCCGACCAGGGCACCACGATGCCGCCGCGCACCACCACGCGGATGAGCGACAGCGCGCGGCGGCGGACGGCTGCAGCGGTGCAGGGGATGGGTGAGAGGGCGAGGTGCGGGGGAGGTAGGTGTGGGAGGGTAAGGGCCGGGACCGGGTCAGAGGGGCTACGGGGTTGGGTTAAGGAACGCAACGAAAAGCAACCGAAAGGCCAGACTGGGTGCAGTGTTGTGAGGATAGCTCAAGGTTTGCTTGTCAGGTGTTTTAGACTGCTGCGCAGTTCAGCAAGGGCGGGCAAGCCGCTTAACTGTTTTACCGAACCCGTGCCACACTACCCACACCCGAGGCGCCCACCTGCCCCTGGGTTGGCGCCCAGCGGGCCCCCGCCTCCCCCTGCCGCCCCGCTAGGTGTGGGCGGCGGCGTGGCGGCCCCGGGGCCCCCGCCCGAGCTGGCGGGCCGGGGCCCGGTGGGCGGGGTGGTGTCCCGCGCCAGCACCAGGATGCGGTCCCACAGCATCTGGGGCGTTGAGGGAGGACGGGCATGGGGTCACATGCATGGGCATACCGGTAGGCCGGCAGGGGGAATGTAGCGGAAGGCGTTACGATTTGCAGACGGTATGACGTTCCCGGCAGCGAGGGCCTGGCTGAGCAGCCTTGCGGCAACACCGGCAGCACAACACAGCGCACCAGTCGCTGCCCTAGGAGCACCCTTTTCCCCAATCGCCTACCCTTAGCGCGGCTCACTGCAGGCACTCTGCTTGATCCTGTGGCCCAGCTTCCCAGTACCGCGCGTACTACACAAACAATGCTAGCACCCCTTACCCCCCGCCATAACACCCGTAACCCACCTGTATAAGCCCGCTGCTGACCGACCCCGTGTCCCCCTCGCCGTTCCGCCGAGCCAAGCCCCTGTTCCCCGCCGCCCCCGCCCCGTCCTCCTCCCCTCCCTCCTCGCCCTCCTCCTGCTCCTCCTCCTGCCCCCGCCCCCTGCCCCCTTTGCTGCCCGCCACGCCGACTGCCACCACCGCCCCGCTGTCTGCGTCCCTCCGCTCCCGCGCCGCCCGCTGCACCGCCTCCTGCCTGCCCAGCAGCGCCTCCTCCTCCGCCTCCAGCAGCTCCGTCAGCGCAGCCAGGCAGCGCACCTTGAGGCTGGCGGGCGCGGAGGGAGACAGCGCGCCGGCCAGCGCATCACGGACCTGGGGGGGCAAGGAGCATAGGGACAGCGTGGGGAGACACGTGACTAGGTACACGGAGCCTTTGTGCGGGGTGTAAATGGCGGTGGTAGCAGTCTGAGTGGGCAAGCGCCTCGTGGCACCACTCGGGCGGGCGGGGCGGGCGAGGTGCCGTCAGAGCAGGGTAGGATAGCACCTAGCTGAGGGCTCCAGAGTCGTTGGAGTCATACGGAGACCCCGTGTGATCGTTTTGTAATGAGCAATGGAGGAGCAAAGCAAGAGCAGAGCAAAGGCAGCAGATAGGCGTTGGCAGTTCGCGGGAGCCTAATGCAGCAGTGGAGAAGGCAGAACGGGTCTTTGGCCAACGACCGTCATCACCCATCCTGCACAGCCGCCCTCCTGTTCCCAACAAGGCTTGGTGCCCCTGCTTAGCCGCGTCCCCCGCGGTACACCCCATCCCGCTGCCTGCCCTTATCCCACCTGCGGCACGTCTATCGCCAGGTCAGGCCGCGCTATGAACAGGTTGCCCAGGGCCTGGAGGGAGGGGGAGGGGTGCGGAAGTGGACAGGAGGCCATGAGCGGGGAATTGGGTTAGGAACGATAAGGTGGAGGTAAAGAGGGCGTGGAGGCGAGTTGCCGGGCGTGTGCAAGGACAAGGGCCACGGTGCGCGGTCGAGGTGCAAAGCAACACTTAGCAGCCCGCCAAAAGCATATGCAGCCGCTGAAATACCGCCCTTCTCGCCTGGGTCATACCTGCAGCGCCATGTCTGTCATGCGAGGGTCCTCCGCAACGCGGGGCACCAAGCCGCCACCAGGACCGCCGCCTCCGCCGCCGCCAGCCCCCTGGCCCCCGTCGGCCTGCCTGCCGTACAGCCTCAGCAGCAGCTGCAGCGCCTGCATGCAGCTGGGGTGCTTGGGGGCCTGCGCGACACAGGGAGCAGTTGAGGTTGGCGCAACCGAGCTAGCCGTAAGCCGCAGGCCAGGACAACGTCTGCAATCCACTCAAGACGGCTGGAGTGCCCACGGTCACGTGCAACATGCCACAATCGTAAGAGTCTTTGCTGCGCGACAACAGTTGCTGGTGTTGGGTAGTGCAACAGGAAGGCGCAACATGCCTACGCTGCACACCGGGTGCCGTACGGCAGGTCCCACCTCCGCCTGCTGGTCCAGCATGGCCGCCCCGTGGCGGCACAGCATGCCCAGCGTGTACACCACCCGCAGCAGGGAGGACAGGGAGGCGGGGGCGGAGGAGGTGCGGCGCAGGCGGTCGGGCTGGGAGCCGGAGGCCTGTGTGGGGCCGAGGGTGAGGAGGCACGAAATGGGATTCGCTCCATCAGTGGAGAACTGTAAAGGCCAACCAGTTCAAGAGCTGAGCAGGTGTGCCCCCATCCACTTATTCACCCGTGTCCGAGAGCACAGCGCTGGGTGTTGCCGGCGAGCAGCAAGGCCATTGGTCGCAAGAAGTCCCGTCCGCACCTCCTGTTGCTGCTGCTGCTGCTCCATCTCCCGCCGCTCCAGTTCCTTCTCCAGCAGCGCCCCGCACAGCGCCGCCTGCCGCCGCACGGCTGCCGCCGCCTCGGGCTTGAGGCGCGCCAATGTGCACAGGCACTGCACCACCACCGCCACAACCTGCGGAGATAAGATGCGGAGTACAGGGGTGGGAGCTGGCAGACGCATCCTATATGCCGATACAATGAAAGGCGGCGGGACTGCAGCAACGCAGCTCGCCTGATGATGAGGGATAGGGAGCACGGTACACAGGTTGAACGGCTGGACGCCCTGCTGCCTGTGCACCGCCCTGACCTCCACAGACACAACGCACGTGGGGGCAGTGCGCCCAAGCACCCAGCTCCAGCCGTAACCTCACCTGCACCTGTGGCGCCCGGAATATGAGGGCCTGCAGGTCTGCGGCCAGGTCGGCGGCTAGCAACGCGTCCAGATGCCGCAGCTGGGTGGCGGAGGAGGCGGAGACGAGGGCGGAGGAGGCAGCAGCACCCGCGCCCGCATCGGCCTGTGCCTGCGCGGCCTGTGCCTGTGCCTGCAGGCGCGCCCCGCCGCCCAGGCAGCCGTCGATGATGGCCAGCACGCACAGCAGCTGCTCGGCCCTGCGCCGGGTGGCGGCATCGTTGGCGCCCGTGGGGCAGTCCTGGGGGATGACCGCAGAGTGGGAGGGAGGGAGCGAAGGCAGCGTAGCTTGAATACCGTTGACGGTAGAGCATTGAAGGTATTGACGGTGAAGGCGCACATAGTGCGCATGCCAGGCCGAGTGGCCGACAGCAACAGCCTTTGTAGCAAGCCATCTTAGCAGCGTGCCCCTCCACGCCCTCACACCTCACCTTGACGTAGGGGGCCAGGCTTCGCACCACCCGCTGTGGGTCGGCGGGTCGGTGCAGCAGCCGTGGGTCCGCCACACACAGCGCGTGCAGCGCCAGCAGGCACTGGCTCAGCTCCTCCGACGCAGCCGCTGCCTCCTGCTGCTGCTGCGTGGTCTGCTGCTGCTGCTGGCTGCCGCCCGGGCTGGGGGCCACCGCGTCCGAGTGGGCGGTGTTGCTGTGCACGTTGCTGTTGGTGTTGGTGTTGCCGCCGGTGGCTGTGGGGCCCGCAGCTGCTGCCGGCGCCATGCCCTGCAACTCCAGCACGCGGGCCAGCAGAGCGTCCACCACCTCAACCGCGCCCGCTCGTACGGCATCGTACTCCGGCTTGCCGTCCTACACGGAGATTCGCCGTACGGCCGGCGATACGGTGCGGTGTAGAGTCACGGCCGATTACGAAATACAAGTTCGTATCCTAATAGTACTCGTCGGACGACATACCTGCAGGCACGCGGGTCGCCTTCTTAGCGCAAGACAAGAATTGTTCCGCACCTGCCCCACGATGCTCCGCACGGTCGCCACCACTGGGTTAGAGGGCGGCAGGGGCACGGGTATGGCGCCCTGCCGCCCGCAGGAGGCGGCCACCACCGCCCCCAGCTGCGCCGCACGCTGCTGAGGGCTAAGGCTGTGCTGCTGCACCGCGCCAGATTCCTCGTCCTCTGCAAAAAAGCGGACGTCGAGGGACAACACAGGACCGGTAAGGATCATGTCGCAACAGACTCGCACCAGGCCCGCACCACATGCCGCCCTTGCCCCTGGCCCCCGCTCGCCCGTGTGGTCCCATCTGGTACACCCCTCACACCGCGTCCCACACCCGTCCTGCTCACCCAGCTGGAAGCGCGGCAGGAACCACACCTCCGCGCAGATCTTGCTGACCTCGTGCCGCATGGACTCCTGTCACGGTAGAGGGGCACCGGTTGAGCAAGGAAGAAGACGGATACAACACATGGCACGGCTGTCGGGCGCACGAGACACATACATGCGGATCGCCGCACACAATCAGATAGAGCATCCGTAGCGTATGTGCGGTGCAGGCCCTTTCGCCACCCCAATCACACGGGACGCAGACGCATGGACAGCGCTATCACCATGCTCCTGAACTTTCCACGCGCTATACCCACGCACGGCGGTCGCACCCCTGCTTAGCCCCAAACGCAGAATACACACACAAAACAACCGGAGACACAACGACAACGAACAGCGACACAACGAACATCAAGGACCCGTCCCCCACAACAGTGACGCACTTGAAGGCCCCAGCCACAGCCCAAGGGCCCCAGCCCTCCCTCCCCTGCCCCACCTCGGGGTCCGTGGCCCGCGCCACGATCCGCAGCAGCGCCTCGCCCCTGTGCCTGAAGCCCAGGCAGCGGACGCAGCACTCCCACATCAGCCGCAGCGCACGCCGCCGCACCATCAAGCCCGCGTCCTCGGCGGCACGCGCCAGGATGTCGAAGTACTGGTCGGCCAGCTCGGCGGAGCGGGAGATGTGCCTAGGGGGCACGAGAGGGCGTGGGTGGGGCATCCAGGGTGGGGCATCCAAGAAAGCAGGGGTCCGGTACCGAGCAAGCGCGCGTAATTCTAGGCGCTGGAACCGGTGTAGTACTGCTCTTACCCATACGTTAACCAGGTCTAGGCGGGCTGCACCACCTCCTCAGCATGCCCGTATCACCTCCACGCAACCCCCACTGGGCACCCGCCCCTTTCCCTCCCCAATACAATCCTTACTTTCCAATGAGCCCCAGCGCTGCGTCTCGCACCGAGATGCTGTCGTCCGCAAGGGCTCCCTTGATGCCCTCCTGTATTCGGGAGTAGGATAGGAGGGAACGGAGCGCGGGAGGTGGAGTGGGGTCACCGGAGGGGCAGGCGTCCAAGTGGAGGCTGATGCTTCAGGCGAGGAGTGAGTGCCACCCTCCGTTGCGAGCTACAGCACTGCTGCAACCCGGCTCAGCCGCAGGTGCAACCATGCAACAACTGGGTGCGCAGACAGCGCCTCGGCCACTGTGCCGCACATCGTTTCGCCGCTCGTCCTACCGAACACCACCCCTAACCTCCTGGCTCTCTACCCCACCACCTTCCCGTGCCCGAACCAACACCACTGTCGACTAATGTCCCCACTGCCCTACCCGCTCCCGGCCTTCCCGCTCCGCGCACCTGCACGTCCTGCCTGCCCAGCGCCCCCACGTCCACCTCCACCGCCTTGCCCAGCAGCCGCACCGCCTTGGCGCGCACCACCGCCGCGTTGGTGTCGCCGCGCGTGCGGCCGCCGCCGCCTGCACCCGCCAGCCACGACAGCAGCGTGTAGCGGCTGCGGCCCAGCAGCGAGTCCGCCACCAGCCAGCGGGACAGCAGGACAGCGGAGGCGCGGGGCACGGGAGGGGGGCCTGGGGGAAGGGAGGGGCGGGAAATGGGAGCGCGCAGCGGTGTGTTAGGACGGCGGGAAATCAACCTGGGCTATGGAAGGGTGGCGGCAGTGCAGCGGTGGTGGCAGCATGAGGGGAATAGGAAACAGCGGGTGACACGGCGAAGGCCGACACAACGTAAGCCAGCCCGTCCGACCCTGCGTTAGCCTATGGCTGAAGGAGCACCACGTAATAAACAAACACGTGGCGTAGACAACGCTTACAGAACGCCCTCACGCATTCCTCACCGGCCCCTGGCGCTCCTAGGCTGGACCGCTGCCGCTCGTACAGCTGCCGGTAGCGCACAACCGCCGCCGCCTCCGCCGCCGCTGCGGCCGCCGCCACCGGGTCCTCGGCCCCTCCTGCTGCTCCCTTGCCGCCCTTCCGGCCCCCCTTGGCGGCTCCCTGGCTGCTGGCCCCCAGCGCCCCGCTGCTGCTGGGCGGCAGGCCGTGCGCTTCCCGCACCCCCTTGACGTGTGTGGCCAGCATGCCGCACACCAGCAGCTGCCGTGCACTGCCCGCCACAGATGTCTCCGCCGCGACGGAGGTCACCGAAGCAGAGGTGGAGGAGCCTTGCCCGGGCGTGGACGCGGGCGCGGCGTGTGTGCTAAGGTGTGTGTTAGCGGGCGTGGCAGCTGCCAGGTGCTGCAGCAGCATGAGCTGCACCAGCTCCGCCTTGTCGGCGGGGCAGGGGGAGGGGGCACCGCCGGCCTCGGGCGCCTCCGAGCAGGCAGCTGGCCGGGTGTGGAAAAAGAGGGAAGGGGCCACGAGGAAGTTCAGCCCATGGGGTGCTTTTGAATGGTGCAGGAAAATGAAGCACCTGATCAGAGTGCGATAAGGGTGTGTGTCGCCTGCTGTTGCAATCGGCAAGCAAACTGTGTCAGGCACCCTCAACGCAGACTCAACGCAGACTCACATGCTGTCGCACATCCCTGCAACCGCCAGTTACGGTTCCCCATCCCTCCAAATCTGCCAATGCCCGTCCCGCACCCCGCACCCCGCACACACCCCAGAGCCGCCCACCTGCTGCCTCCTCCACCATCCGCGCCACCTCCCTCGCCACCTCCGGCGCCTCCACCTCCCGCCCCAGCGCGCACAGCGCCCGCGCCACCGCCCCCAGCAGCTCCACACACACGCCGCGCACGCCCATGTCCGCGTGCAGCAGCCAGCCCTGCCACTCCTTGCTGCTGCTGCCGATGGCCAGCACGAGGCGCCGCAGCAGCACCCCCGCGCCCGGCCACTCGGGCAGCGGCAGGGCGGCCAGCAGGTCATCCACCAGGCCGCTAAGCCACACGCGTACCTCGGAGGCGGAGGCGGAGCCGGGCAGGGGTACGGAGGGGGCGGTGGCGGCGGCGGCGGTGCCGTCGGCTTTGACGCGCGTGGGGAGCCTGGAGGGTATGAAGGAGCGGCGTGAAAGGGAGCTGCGTTGGTGAGGCCCGTGTACGTATGTTGCGGTAGGCGTGCGAGCTGGAGTGTTGGCGGGTGCAGACCCGGGGGCAGCCCAAAGAGATGAGGACGCCTTGGTGCCAGTGTGTGGCCAGGCCAGGCGCTGGTCCACATTGAGGGCAGGCAGCCAGAGTACTTCCCGTGACCCAACCAGCCGGATCCCCTTCCATGTCGCTACCCCCTTCCCAAGAACGCGAGCCAGCGGAGCGAACCTTCCAGTCCTGCAGTCCGCCCCATACCGTTCCGTATCACGCGTGCCCCATACCAATTACCACCATGTCATCATACCACCAGCCGCACACCTTCAGCCACCCTAAAAGTCCGCTGCCCTGCCCCGTGAAACCCGAGCCCTACCTCGTGAGCACGGACCGCCACAGGTAGTCAGCCCACGCCACCGGCAGGCTGGCGGCCGCCACTGCCGCCCCCGGCGGGGCGTCCGCGGGTGGCAGCTCCGCCGCCGCCTGCACCAGGCCCATGACCAGCGCCGAGGACATCTGGATGCGGGCGGGAGGCTCGGACTGCAAGGCACGGCAACAGGAGGACGCGGCGGCGGCGCACTTATAGCCTACTGTCGTGCGCACGGACAAGCCCTTGTGGCTGTGCAGCTGCCCTGTTGCTGATGGGGCAGGAAGATCGGAGAGGACGGCGCAACTGCGATGAAATTGCACGGGACACTCAGCGAATTTTTATCACGAACTTAGCCCGGGTGCAGGAGCCATTCAGCGCAGTACGTGGCAGCACTGCGCTAGCATAAATGCCCCGTACACGGCGGCGTCCGCGTGAGTCTTGCGTCCGGCCTGCAGCGCACCCGGACAGGCCTCTACTCCCGACCCCCCAACAGCCTCAACACGCAGCAACGTCCAGGACATCCGCAATCAACTTCGCCTCCGCTCAATAAACCCGCCTCAAGCGGGTTCCCCACCTGCAGCGGGTAATGCCGGGCCAGGTGCGTGTCCTTGCCCCCCACCGCGGCCAGGTGCGCCGTGACGCCCGTCACCAGCTCGTCCAGCACGGTGGACCGCTGGGCGGGGTAGTACTTGAACAGGGAGGTCACCAGGGCTGAGGGGCGAGAGGGGGAACGGAATGGAATTACTGAAGTCATTTTCAGCATGCTTTGAAAAGGAGGGACAGAGGGAGCATGCCGGAGGGAGGGGGAAGGGGGAAAGGAGGGGTGACCGGGTAGTGCGCCGGATGGAGAACACGGCCAGTAATGCAGCATACAGGAGGGCCGGGGGGAAGGAGGCGCAACATGCGAGAGGTCAACGCAAGCGCACGCCCCCGCATAGGCCCTGCCCTTCCGTTAACTCCTACTAGCGGTAATTGCCCTCCTTGCCCTCATCGATGAGTTCTGACATTCCTTACTTCCCGCCCCCCATCCCTCCAGCCCTACCTATTGCCCGCACGTGCAGCCCCGCCAGCGCGTCCACGGTAAGCGCCTGCAGGCACATGCGGCCCAGCGGCAGCAGCCCCTCCGCCGCCAGCCGCACCTGCCCCACCACCAGCGCCAGCAGACCCAGCCCCTGCTCCACCTGCCCGCACAGGCCCGCGAACCAGCGGGGGCGGCTGCGAAGGCAACGCGGAGGGGGGCAGCGCGAGGGACGAGGGGCAAATGGCGAGGGGCGGGACTCAGCAGAAAGGAGGAGGGGGGAATGCGTACGTTACGCTGCTCATAGGGTGTGCCGCCTTGTCCTGATGGAGGCTATGGGTCAGCGGCTCCATGCGGGACCTGCGGAGTACGACTTCGCGTCGGGCCCCAATTGCTGTGCTGTCCCCCACCGTTGGGGTGATGAGCGAAAGGGGTGGGCCAGTCCCAAACTGCGGCTGGCTAAAGGCTGCAAGTGGGGATGCTGCACGGTAGCCCCCGCAGACTCACTGAGAGTGTGCAGCGGCGGCCGCAGCCCGGGCGCCCCTGCCGCGCCCCCTGCCGCGGATGGGGACAACGTAGGCCTCTGCGGGTTTCCGGAAGGGCATAGCGAAATGTGTCACAATCGAACTTCGAACATTCGCGGCAACCTGTGCACAGGCGGGTTGGCCGACTGGAGCAGGAGAGCAGTGAAAGGTTAGCAGGCCCCAGGCGTGCTACACCCACGGCTTGCGCATGGAGCGAAATCCGTACCCACATCCATAACAGCCAGCCCAACACAGCGCTACCAACTGCACCCCAACGCCTCCACCGCAATGTGTCCGGGCGACCGCTGGCCGCAAAGCGGCTGTGCAGGTCTGAGTCTTCCTCTTTCACAGAATGGGAGTTGGAGCGCTACCCCAGTTGGTCATGGTTGTCCTTACTGCCCGAGCATACTGCTATGTCACACTACTTACTGTCTACCAGCACTCTGTTTCCCGCGCAAAGCGGTTCCCCGTCGCTCACCTTCGCCCCCCTCGCTACCCGGCCGGTACATCCGCCGCATGCGCATATCGGCCGTGGCCATGAGGTTGTACGTCAGGTGGTACCTGGAGAGTGGACATTTGCAAGGTGTACTTGGCGTGAGGAGTGGACGCAGCAAAATCAGGCGTTTCCGCTTGCTGGATGCATTACCTTAGGCGCCTACCACCCTGCGTGCGGCACTAATATCCCCACAGCGGCACCTCATGCACCCGGCCCCCATGCAACCCCACCTGGTCAGCTCCACCGACAGCCCCAGCAGCTCCTCGGTGTACAGCTGCGGCGGCAGGCCGGGGCAGCCCAGCACGCACAGCGCGCACAGCAGCGCGTCCAGCGCCAACCCGACGCGCTCCACGGCGGGGGACTTGGGCTGCGCAGCAAGGGAGGGGTCAAATTACTGATAAGCGACCCGGGGCATCCGGGACGCGAGGCTCGAGCACCTAGGTGCGCAACAGCGACGCTATCCCGGCGTTAGCGCGTAGTAGAGCGTCCACACCAGTGCACACAGTTGCAGACATGTCGAATGCGAGTTGTTTCCACGGATCTCCTCGCCTCCTTCCAGCCGCACCTCCTCGTCCTCCGCCAGCAGCCTGTTGCGCCCCCGTGCCGCCGCCGCCGCCAGCGCCCCCAGCAGCGCCGCCAGCGACGCCGCCGGCACCGCCGCCAAGTATCCCCCCGCCGCCGCCGCCAGCAGCTCCTGCTGCAGCCGCCGCAGCGCCTCGCGGCTGAACCGGTAACGCCCGCCCGCCGCCCCCGCTCTGCCGCCGGCCTTGCCACCCCGCCCGCCTTTCCCGGTGCCGCCACGCCGCCGCCTGCCGTCACCCTGATCTGTGTCAGGCTCGGCGTCCGCCGCGCCGTCGTCCCCGTCGCCGTTTGCGTCCGCGTCGCTGCCCCCCTCCTCCTGCTCCCCCTCATCGCCCTTCCCCCCGGCTGTCGCCGCCGCCTGCTGCGCACCCCTCAGCAGGGTGTCAAGGGAGGCGGCCAGCGCGGCTGCGCAGGAACGCACAAGTGCACACCACGTTTCAAGCCACGACCAGGAAGCTAGAGTGTAGGAGTCATACGCAAGCCTCCTCTTCCCTTCCTTCTGCCTAGGGCAAATGCTTGCACTTCCCCTCAGACGCACACACAAGGGAAACCCACACTCGTACCTTCACGGGGCCCTACCCTTCCAGCCCGCCTCATCAGCTCCCTTACCCGCCCCGACCCACCTGCCGCTGCCGCTGCGTCCTGCTCCCCCAGCTCCCGCCCGCCGCCCGCACCCTCGTCCCGCTCCCGCACCCGCGCCTCCCGCCGGGCGCGCTTGCGTTCCGACTCGGCCGCCCCGCCGCCCAGCGGCGCCTGCGCCAAGCAACGCTTAGGACAGGTGAGGTGTCGGCAGCTGACGTACAGCACACAGCACAGTGCGCTTCATGCGCGCTTATGCACACGCGTAGGGTGAGAGCTCGACAGCTGACAGCAGGTGGAATGGGCAGCTGCGGTCCACAGGGGCCGTCCGGCTCCCGCGCTTTTTCGCTCTCGGGACCGTGGGGACGGCACGCACATAGTGAGCAGTACGGTGCGACGACATGATTGGTATAATGCAAGGCGGCACCGTGCATCCCGCTGACCTTCCTGCCGGTGCCGGGGCGCGTGTGGAAGGGGGTGCTGTCGGGGTCGGCCCGGGCGGCGGGCGTGGAGGCGGCTGCGCCCCCCAGCACCACCGCGGGCGCCAAGGCCCCCGGCGTGGCGGCGTGGGGCCCGGCGGCAGCGGCAGCGGCACCCGCATCCGCGTCTGGGGTACGACCAGGATCAGCAAGTGTTTCATGGTTGTTCATGCTATGCTGGTTTGTATTGATAGGCTGTCACGCGGTGCGGCAGCTGGGCGTTTCGGTGCGGTCCGCCATCTGGGTCAGCACAGCACTGGCAGTCAACAGCGGCAGCGGCTACAGCAGCAGTACTTGCACACATCCCAGACAAGGTAGGCAGGCATCACGCTGCGAGTTGCGTGATACAGCAATAACTTTGCCTGGCGGTTCTTACCGTCTACTGCGTAGTGAAACAGGTCAGGGTTGAGGGCCACCAGGTGACTGGCCAGCAGGCCTGACGGCTGCGTGACAGTCGCCACGTGGCTGTTGATGGGTAGCCTGCGTGAAGACCCACACACGTATGCATCAGCTTCACAGCCCGTACTATGGCGAGCTGAGTCGAGGGCTGAGCTTTGCGGCCCATGCATGGGACAGTGTTGTCCGGGCGGGGAGGGCACAGCACGCGCAGCAGCGAGGGCGGGGCGCCAGCCCGCCGAGAGCTCACACATAACCGAAGTCCGTCTCCGCTAGCACGCGCTGCAGCTCTTGAAGAAGAGCTGGTTGCGGATCCATAGGATGTGCATCGTGCTGTGTAAGCTCAGTGCGCGAGGGCTCGACGGCCAGCGGCAGCGGCACGAGGGTCGCCGGGTCGTCATATGTCACAAGGTCGAGTTTGAACCTCGGCAGCGACATGACCCCTTTCCAAGCCCTGTAATTCACAACTAGGCGCCGAGAAGCTGGGGGTTCTAGGTCCTGGGTTGTTGGGGCACTGCTTTGGAACACATCCTTTCGGTCGACTGATGACAGGCCACCTTACTTCCTACATATGTATGAGCAGTAAAATGCTCTAGCGAAATGTACTCGACACCGTAGACCTTTAGCGAGCAAGGGGAGACCCTTCCCGCGCTGAGTCTCGCATGAGGATGAACGGCCCCATCTTGCCTCTATTCGCGTCTTCGGCACAGAGTCTAACCCTAACCAAGTGCATCCCTGTGTCACAAATCCATCTTACTGTAACGACTGCCTAGTTTGCTCTTCATCAATTAGCGTTCTATAGCCACCACCACTGCGCATAGGCGTCCTATGGCAGGGGCAACGCCGGGAGCCGAGGCAGCGCAGGAGCTTTACACGGAGCTTGAGTGCGAGGTACGCGAAGTACAGCATGCCAGAGGAGCGAGCGACTTGAGCAAAGCGCGACTGGGACTCCCTTGTCTGCCCCATATCCAGGTCTTCCACGAGCTCGAGCAGTTTGTGTCCGACCCCCACTTTGTAGCTGCACTTGATAGGCCAGCAAAGGACGGTAAAGCAGGTCTCCTGCAGCGGTGGACCAACTGGGCACAACGCGGGAGCAACAAAGGACCCAAGGACGCGCAAAGCAGCGAAGCGGTAAGCTGTTGTGAGGATGAGTACGAGGGTCACCAGGTCCTGTACCGTGCAGCGAGGACGCATGTCCAGTGGGAAAGCCCTAAAGCGTTAACGCCTTCCGTTGCAGGAGCCGCGACATGCATCCGCCCTAGCAACATATGGATTTTTGGGTGACCAGCCTCCGGACTCGGCAGATGGGGCAGCGGACGGCGACCTGGAGATGGCTCGCAGCTTTGACGTGTGCGACGAGCAGGTGCCGTCGGAGGAGCAGCTGTCTGGCGTGCCGTCACAAGAAGAGTTTGTCATGGTGGAGAAGCAGCACGCCATTGAGGCCATGGCGTTCTACATCGCGGCTTGCATCATGGACATGCCCGAGTCCAACAGCTTGACCCCCAAACAGCTCCAAGCAGCACTGGTGGAGGCGCTGCGGGTACGTGCTTGCCAGTCCTGCCACAGTGCTGAAAGCGATGTATGGGGATGATTAGTGGGCAGCCAAGCCCAGAACTCGCTCAGGGTTTCTCGCCAATACTTGTCGTGGACTTCCACACTGGAACTGCCAACCGTCGTCATTTTGCCAGCTTTCAGGCACCGTTGAAGGCCGCATAACAGCGGTCGCCCCCGTAGTGTGCATTCAAAGGAGTGCGTTGATGCTGTGCTAAAACCAGGCAACCGCCAGCTCCCAAGCTAGTACGACAGGGTACGTGCCCTACCCCTGAACCGCCACCCTCTCGCCTGCCCACACCCTCCTGCAGCTCATGCCCATCCCCTCCACAAACACGCACCATCCCTTACGTCCTCCTGCAGAACCTCAAGCGCTCCCGGTTCCAGAAGGCCTGCTCCTTCGGCCGCAGGGTGTACCGCTGGACCACCTACACCTACTCCGCCGTGCAGGTGTACCAGAACCCCTGGCTCATGCGCGCCCTGCTGACCGCGCTGTGGGCCACCTCGCGGGTCTCCATGCGGTTCCTGCTGTGATTGAGAACCCAACGTCCTAGCGCTGATACTTGTGGTGTCCTAGTTCCTCATATTTTCCATTCCGTTGCGTTTTCGTGTTGCTGTTGCTGGGTGCCGCTGCATGAGTGTGTTTACCAAGCAATGCAAACGGGTAGAGCGGTGGGGGCTCTGCACTTGGGTGTGATGTACAGCCTAGCGTGAAAGCTCCTGTGCTGCAAGCGCCTGTAACTTTTTCTTCGCACTTTGGTAAACTGTGCTACTGGAAGGTGTATGATCAAGCTGCATACCGTAGGCATCATTGTCAACGCAATGCTTGGCCGGCGGTCTCTGTTCTGTAAAATATTGTGAGGATGCAACAGGCCCCGTTTTTGCTGTGGAGTGGGCGCCACGCCCTGGGCTTATGGTCCGGGACCCGAGTAAGTCCAACCAGGCATGCAAACTTACATTGATGCACTCGTGTTACCTGCAGTGGACATAGCTGTTGTGGGTTGGTGAGGTTGGTGCGACTGGGGGCGTGAGACACCACCACCAAACGGAGCAAAGTCTAACGGTGGGCCTGCATTGATGTGGTGTAGGTTTGCACCAGAGTGCAGTGTCCTGACAGGGGCGGTATGTAATATATGGCAACGTCATGGCGCTGTGTTATGGCCTTAACTGTCTTTGAGGTGGACAAAGATGGTGACATGCACACGTCGTTGATGGGTCAAGCCCGAAGTGTTTGTTGCTAATTTGGACACTTTTATGCTCAGAGCAGGGAAGCCTGGGAAGGGGATTACTGGGGCTTACTTGTGCCTGCCTCCGCGTATAATGCCGCCATGGTTATCTCCATGTGGGCAAGGAAGGCCCCTCTCCTGCCAGCAGCCCCGTGTGTCGTAATGTGCAGCCGCGGGCTGGCCCACTAGCTCCACCGGCTGACGTCGTGACGGACCCGTAGGCAAATGGTCAGGCGCAGACTGCGAGGGGATGGAGGCTCGCCCTCTCCCCTCTCAGTGTTCTTCAGCGTTCACTGCACCATGATACAACTTACACGGGACCGTGCCAATGGCAGCACTACAAGCAGTGTTCACCTCAATGTTCACGTTTCCTGTGACCAACAGGCTACCGGTACGGCGTCCTACCCATGCGCTCTTGCCCTGGCTACCACGCATAGCCCATTCACTCCACACCATCTAACCACCGGTCAGGGGTCCCCTGCTACCGGTATCCTGAAGTTAAGGGGCCGTCCAGTTGACCACGAACCGGTGAAATTGCGTCTTGACATTCGCCCTTCGTGTTTCGCTAAATGTGCTGCCTACACAGTGTGAACGGCGTACTAGTCAACGCTCAACGAGGTACAGGTCCTTTGTAGCAGGGAGCCAGGGACAGTACATGAGGAGAGATCATCAGGCGCGAGTAGGCACGGTACGGTACGTTGCAGCAGTGCGCTGCACCAGCGTTGCCGCTGGTACCGGGACTCAAAGCACTACCTTGCCCCCTTCTGAAGCCCTTCAACCAGCCCCGTCCGAAGACCGCCCCCGGTGACCGATCTCCCCGCCCAGTGCACACGAAGGCCTGGGCACACACAAGGTCGCTGTCACAGAGTCCACCTGTAAAAGCAACCAACAACATGGTTAATAATAATAATAATAATACTAACGCGGGAGGCGAAGCACCTCCGCGTGGGTTAAG
>VFQN01001791.1_pt1 | contig 34843 bp, 30 predicted proteins | sample 3512371 | NCBI WGS metagenome assembly VFQN01 (sample SAMN10412370, study PRJNA504923) | tailings metagenome | isolation source: Replicate 2 from Balatoc abandoned mine | place: Philippines: Itogon, Benguet | collected 2017-08-28 | reverse complement strand
ATGTCGCCGATGCGATGGTGGCGCTGATCGACGAAGCGCCGGCCGGCATCCGCCGACGCAGCCTCTATGACGAAGAGCTGGTAACGCTCATGCGGGCGCATCACCCTGCACTCGCTGGAAAACTCACACTCGACCGTTTTCTCGCGCTCGAACATATCGTCGTGAGCGTCACCGGCATCGGGGCCGCGCCTGTCGACGAGGCGCTTGCACGGATGGGCCGAACGCGACGGGTGAAGCTGCGCGTGCCGAACTTCTTCGCGGCAGTCGAGATCGCGGCCCGCTCCGACCTCATCATGACCCTGCCGTCGAGCCTGGCACGAGCGGCCGCCGACATGAGGCGCTTCGTATCGTTGCCTCCGCCCCTCGAACTCGAGAACTTCACGATGAGCCTCGCCTGGCACGCGCGCCAGCAGGACGCGCCCAGGCACATATGGCTGAGACGTGCTATTGTCGGGGCAGCGATGGATATGTCATCGGCAATTGACGTTGGAAGCTGAGGCCGCAGAACGGGCGATGTCTGACCAATGCATCCCGGGGGTCGTCGTCCGCAACGCCGTTCCGGCCGATGGTCCCATCATCGTCTTCGATGCGATGTGCGTGCTGTGCTCGGCCAGCGCCCAAGCTATCCTGACGCGCGACCGCTCCCGGCGCTTTCGTCTCGCGTCGATGCAGAACGCGGTGGGCGCAGACCTCTATCGGCAGCATGGCATCGATCCGGAGAACCCCGAAACGATGATCGTCGTCGAGAACGGAGCCGTCTTTCGTGACAGCGACGCCATCCTTCGGATCTATGCCGGATTGGGCTGGCCGTGGCACGCAATCGCGGTCTTCCGCTTCGTGCCCCGCTTCGTGCGTGATCCCGCCTATCGCTGGGTCGCCCGCAATCGCTACCGGCTCTTCGGTCGGCGCGAAACCTGTTGGCTTCCGTCCGGCGATGATGCCGATCGCATCCTGTGATCCGGTTTGGCGTGTCGTGAAAGCCGCCGCGGCCTCGTAGGCCGCGGCGGTTCGGGCAGCCCTCCCTGTGGACGGGCTGCCTTTCGATCGTCAGATGATGACGAAATCCGAAGCCGTCAGGTTCAGATTCGGCTGCAGTGTCGCGAAATGCGTCGATCCGCCAGCGGCGCTGCCGTTGGAATCGTAGAACAGCTTGCCGGTATCGGTCTCGTAGATGATGTGGTCGTTGGCATCCTGCGCCAGACCGGTCGTGTTCTTGGCGAAGAACTTGTCCGCCAGGACGCCGGTCGCGGTCAGCGCCGTGAACACGGCATTGTCGAGATGGATGACATCGTCGATCACCGAGAAGTCGGTGATCTTGTCGACATTGGTCCGGGCGTTGAGGGCCGTGTCGAAGACGAAGGTGTCCTGTCCGGCACCGCCCGTCAGCACGTCGTTGCCGAGCCCGCCCTTCAGCGTGTCGTTGCCTGCGCCGCCGCTGATACGGTCGTTGCCGGCCCCGCCGTCGAGCAGGTTGTTGCCGCTGTTGCCGGTGAGCACATTGGCGGCGCTGTTGCCCGTGCCGGAGATGTTGGCCGAGCCGGTCAGCGTCAGGTTCTCGACATTGGCGCCGAGCGTGAAGCTGACCGAGGCGCGCACCGTGTCGGTGCCTTCGCCGGCCTTCTCGATGACCTTGTCGCCGATATTGTCGACGAAATAGGTATCGTTACCGGCCCCGCCGATCATCGTGTCGGCGCCGGCGCCGCCATCGAGGGTGTTGTGCCCGGCATTGCCCGTCAGGACGTTGGCGCCGCTGTTGCCGTAGGCGTTGATGTTCGCCCGGCCGGTGAGCGTCAGGTTCTCGACATTGGCGCCGAGCGTGAAGCTGACGGACGATTTCACCGTATCGGTGCCGCCGCCGGCCAATTCGGTGACGATGTCGCCGATATTGTCGACGATGTAGGTGTCGTCTCCGGCCCCGCCGGCCATCCGGTCCGCTCCGGCGCCGCCGTCGAGGATGTTGGCGCCCGCGTCGCCGGTCAGCACATCGGCAAATTTCGAACCGGTCAGGTTCTCGATGCCGACCAGCGTGTCACCCTGGGCGTGGCCGCCGGTGCCCTTGCCGGTTGCGAGGTTGACGTTCACGCCGGCATTCGAGCTGGCATAGCTCGCGGTGTCGTTACCGGCGCCGCCGTCGATATGGTCGGCGCCCGCGCCGCCTTCGATGACGTCATTGCCGCCGAGACCGTAGTACTTCTCGTTGCCGGCATTGGAGACGCCCGTGGCCGGCAGCTTGTCGTTGCCTTCGGTGCCGGTGATCGTCTTGACGGTGCCACTCGTGACGCCAGTTCCAGGAACTTCCGGCGTGGTCGTGCCGCCGGTACCGGCGCCGGAATCCGTGCTGCCATTGCCGCCGTCTAGTGGCGGGTTCGGTGCCTGTCCGGGCGACAGGTTGTGGTTTCCTGAGACGGTGACATTGCTCTTCTCGACCGAGTAGTAGCCGTAGACGCCCTTTTCCCACTCGTTGTTGGTGATCGAGACGCCAGTGATGGGGCCGCCCGAGGCGCGGGCGTCGACATAGACCATGTAGCCAGGATTGCCGATCAGGTAGTTGTTGTTGACCTTGACGTTGGAGATTGGCCCGAAGTCGTTCTTGATGAAGATATCCGAGGTGTCCGTGCCGGAGATGGTGTTGCCCTCGACCAGCACATTGCTCTGGCCGCCATGCATGGCGACGCCGTCATAGTGAGGGTCACCCGGCGCCTTCAGATCGTGGATGTAGTTGCCCTTGATGATGGTGTCGTTGCCGGTGACGCCGATGCCGTTCTCGAAGCCACGGATATCGTTGCCGATGAAGGTGCCGGCGGCCAGGATGCCGTAGGAGCCGGCGACCTTGCCCTGGCCGTCGATGTCGCAGTTCTTCACCACCAGGCCGTCGGCGTTGCCGTTGGTGTTGATGCCCTGCCAGGAGCTCGACGTGATGCGGCAGTTCTCGATGGTGACGTTGGGCGCCATCACATAGACGTCGCCCTTGATGTCGAGGTTCTTGAGGACCGTCCCTGCCTTGGTGACGATGATCGAGCCGGATGGCGTCAGCGTCACTCCATCGGGAACACCGGTGTTCAACTCGTTCGGGAATCCGTTCGTCGTGCTTGCCATTATTTGTCCTTTTTTTGCTTCGCGCCTTGGACGGTGCGCGGACATCATTTGAGTGGTGGTTAAATCAAAATGATTAAGGTCATGCTACTGTAGTAGCTACTAATGTATAGATTTGTGACGCCGCAAATCAATAAAAGTAAAGGAGTGTGACGGCGTCGTGGTCGCAAATTCGCCGCAATGGCGCGGCGGGCGAGGGCAATCAGAACTGGATACAGCAGATGGCGAGGGGGCCGCCCGGTCGTTGTTGGCGGCGAAGTGGCGGTTTTGGTTTGGCGAGCTTGACGAGCCGGATACCCAAGGCCAGCTGCTGGTGCGCGCGCTCGACCCCGGACTAGTTTGGCTCGCGCACGAGCGCGAGCCGTGGCGACCCCGCGCCGTGTAAGGACGTTACGCCGGCATACTCTGGGCGGGCGCGTCAAGCATATCGAATGTGACTGCGCCGCCCTGGTGAAGATCATAGTGTATTGCGCCTCGGTCACGCGGCGTCTGGAGGAGAATGAGAGTATGGCTAAGCTTGTGTTCGGAATGAACCAGTCGCTGGATGGGTCGACCATATGGCGTTTGGGCCAAGCCTGAACGGCAGACAGGCAGTTTGTACGGTCGCCGGATGTACGAGATCATGCGCTATTGGGACGACGATCATCCTGAATGGAATGCAGAGGAACACGCCTTCGCGTCGGCGTGGCGAAAGCAGGCGAAATGGGTCGTCTCGCGTTCGTTGAAGTCTATTGGTCCGAACGCCCGGCTTGTTGAAAATGATCTTGATGGTGCGATCCTCGCGCTAAAGGCGGAACATGGCGGGGAGATTGAAGTTGCTGGCCCGGACCTGGCGCACAACCTTACCGAACTGGGCTTAATCGATGAGTATCGAATCTACCTGCACCCCGTCGTGCTGGGTCATGGCAAGCCATATTTCCCCGGGCCTCGGCCGCCGCTCCGCCTTGTCGCTAACGATCGGATTGGTGAGGATGTGATCAGGTTGATCTACGTTCCTGCATGATCTCGTGACTCGCCGATTGGAGATTGCTGCTGGGGTCCGGTTTGGGGTGCCCAAGGCGATGAGCAACCGGTCCGCCTTGGTGGCATCCTCAACGGACATGCCGCGTGGGCAAAAGATCGCCTACAGCGGAAAGGAAAGCTGCGGTTCCTTCCAATCGGATTCCGTTAGCAGCGACGAAAGCGTGATTCCCAGCAGTCGAATCCCTTTCGGCGCCGGAAATGTCCCCTCCAACAACACTGCCGCCAGCTCAAGCAGTTCATCCTCGCTCCGGACGGGACCATGAACGGTTCTGCTGCGCGTAATCACCTGGAAATCAGCGTACTTTACCTTCAAGGTCACTGTCTTGCCTGAGAAGCCGCGATTTTCGCAGTAGCGCCAGACCTTCGCCGCCAACGGAAGCAACTCCGCCCTTGCCAGCTCCAGCTTGAAGATATCCGTTGTGAACGTGTCTTCTGCGCCGATCGACTTACGCGGGCGATCGGGTTCGACGGGACGGTTATCAATCCCGCGAGCTATGCGATAGTACCATGCGCCCGCCTTACCAAAATGCTCCTGCAGGAATGGCAGGGGCTTCTCGTGCAGATCGGCGCCGGTTTCGATTCCAAGTTGTTGCATCTTCGCCGCCGTCGCGGGGCCGACCCCATGGAACTTCTTCACCGGGAGATTCGCTACGAAAGCAGGTCCCATTTTCGGCGTGATGACGGCTTGGCCGTTGGGCTTGTTCAGATCGCTCGCCATCTTTGCCAGGAACTTGCAGTAGGAAATCCCGGCCGAGGCATTGAGACCCGTTACCTCCTTGATTCGCGCGCGTATGAGGCGCGCGATCTCGGTGGCGACGTTTATGTTCTGCTTGTTGACCGTGACGTCGAGATAGGCTTCGTCGAGCGAGAGCGGCTCGACCAAATCGGTGTGCTCGGCGAAGATTTCGCGGATCTGCGCCGACACCGAGCGATAGACGTCGAAGCGCGGCTTGACGAAGATGAGATCAGGGCAGCGGCGTTTGGCCGTCACCGAAGGAAGTGCCGAGCGTACGCCGAAGGCTCGCGCCTCATAGCTCGCCGCCGCCACGACGCCCCGAGCCGCCGCTCCGCCGACGGCAATCGGCTTGCCACGGAGCTCCGGATTGTCGCGCTGCTCGACCGAGGCATAGAACGCGTCCATATCCACATGGATTATCTTGCGAATAGGCGGCTCGGCGTCTGACTCGTCGCGGTCATCTGGTCGCCCCGGCATGTCGGCATTTTCTATCATCGCCAGTTTCCTCGGCCGGCACGCTCACGTCATCGCGGACGTTCGTCCAGCGCCGCATGCCGCGGATGCGCATCCCGACAGCGAGGCGGACCTGCCGCAGCCCCGCAACACCTCTTTCAGCGGCAGCGACCACCGGCCAGGTTCGGCGCTCGCGACTAGCGGAAAGAAGCGTGCCGCGAACATAGACATAACGACCGCCGTTCGACGATTTGCTTGGGCGAGGAAGCATTGCTGCACAATGCGGCTTAGACCAGTCCTTGGCTCGCGTGCAATCGCCATTCTTGATTGGGCTGGGCGAATTACCGGGCAGTCGGCGCCTGTAATGCGGGCGAACACGGTATCGTTGCCGCACTCCTAGCGCAGAAGTTGGTCGAGGAGCTTTCCGATGTCTCCTTTCTTTGCATCCGGTGCAGGCGGAGCCTCCGGTTCCGGCGGGGCCGCCACCTCGCCCTGAGCGCCTCCGGTGCCCTGGGGCTTCCCGTCGGCCGCATGATTGGGCTGCTGCCCCGTCAAGGCGCCGTTTATCAGGTCGCCGAGTCCCGATCCGGCGCCTTTGTCATTGCTGCCGCCCTTGAGCAGGTCGCCTATGAGATCGCCGGCGCCCTTGCCGTTGCCGCCTGCCCCTTTTGGTCCCGGGAGCAACTTGTCGAGGTTCAGCTTGCCGGTCGGCAAGCCAAGACGGTTCAAGGTCTCCAGCGCGCCCTTGGGATCCTGCAACAGCTTGCGCAGGTCCGGATAGATACGAGGTGCCGAAAGCGGGCCGTTGACGACGATCGGCACGCCGACACCCTTTGCCGCGATGTCGCCGCCCTGCCCGGAAAGCGAGGCGACGACGCGTGGGTTGAGATTGATTTCAAGCGTCTGCTCGGCAAGATCGATCTTGCCGGCGCCGTCCATCCGGACAAGCGGCCCGAGCAGGCTGATGTCCTTCGTCTCGGCAACACCATTCACGATGGAAAAGGACGCGCCGAGTTCTGTGAATGTGGTCTTCTTGCTGTCGTCCGGCTTGAAGCCGCTGGCAAGCAGCCCGACCAGATTGTTGTAGACCTCGGCGATGTTGATGCCGCACAACGCGCCATCGCTGAATTTGACCGAGGCCTTGCCGCCAAGTGACCGCGTCAGGGCCTTGGTGGTTTTTCCGGCGCCCGAAACGGCGACGTTCGTATCGAGTTTCCCCTCCAGCCGGTTGAACCCCGCCGCATCGCGAAGCAGCGACGCGGCCGCCGCACCGCCGATCGCCATGTCCAGCGTTATCGCCGGGACGTCGCCGGAACCGTTGGCGGTCATTTTTGCGGCTAAGGTGCCACCGTAGAAAGGGCTTTGCGGCACGGTCAGATCGGCAGTGCCCCCCGTCACGACGAGCGTGGTTTTCACCGGACCCGCAAAAACCTTGCCGTAGCCGATCCTCTCTGCCGCGACGTCGATCTTTGCATCCAGTCCTCTGAGGAACGAGAGATCGACGGGGGCGTCACCGGACCCGGCCTGCCCCTGCTTTCCTCCGGCCGTGTTCTTGCCCTCACCGGCGAGTGCTGCGAAGTCGAGCTTCTCGAACTGAAGCAATGTGCGAATGTTGAGCGGTGCCCCGAATTTGACGGTCCCTTCGCCGGATGCCTTGAGCCCGTTCAGGCCGACCTGCGCCTTTGCAAAGGAGACACCTAGCAGGCCGGCGTCCACCGTGCCCTTGAAGTCGAAATCCTGCAGGCCACCGGAACCGCCTTGCCCCAGCCACCGCAGGAGCTTGTCGAGTGAGGGCGTTGCGGCCGAAACCTGACCCTTGAACGTGCCGCCCCCGGCCACCGTGCCGCTTGCGCTGGCGCGCAGCAACTTCGACGAGACTGAAAGGCTTACCGGTCCCGATGCCTTGGCAATCGATGGTCCGGAGAGGAAATCGGCGGGCGCTACCTGCGACTGGAAAGCAACTTCCTGCCCTTGCCAGATCAGCTTTCCTTTCACGTCGACCGGCTTGGCGATGTCCTGAATTTTCGCGTCGAGGCTCAGGCCGGTAATATCGCCGCCCTGCTGCCCGATGAGCGCCGCCAACGGAACCTTGCCCTGGCGGATGCCGACCGTACCTCGCAGGTTGAGGCTTTCGCGCATCTTGCCGGCGCTCAGCCCGCGAAAAGCAAAGGTCGTATCCACTGTCACCTTTCCCGTCAGCGGAGCGGATTGGCCGACGAGCTTGGCCATCGCGCCGATGTCCAGCCCGGAACTGACGACCTTGCCCTGAAAGGTGGGCGACGCCCTGGCCAGATCGGCCGAAACGGCAGCGGAGATGCTTCCGGCATCGAGGCCGAGATGGTCGAGATTCGCTTCGAGATGCCCGTTGCGCAAGGTCGCAGCGAACTGGACATCGGACGCCGCGAGCGCACCGCTGACCAGTTCATCCACCGTGACGCTGATATCGGCATCGAATGCCGACAACATCGCCAAGCCGGTTTCGCCGTCTCTGCCCGGCGCCGCCTTTCCGTTTTCGGCCTTGGCGAATGCGCCGATATCGATACGCTTCGCGGCAAAGTCGGCAAGGAAGCGATGCCGTTCGCCAGGCTGGAAGAGCGCGTCCACCTGGAAGGACTGTCCGCCGAGCTCGAACTGCCCGCCCCTGATCTGATAGCCGCCATCCTGGTTCAACCTGATCTCCCCATTTGCCTTCACGGAGGCGAGCAGGGGAGACGGCGCGGGCTCGATCTTCGTGGCGAGCGCGATCTTGGCGGGCTGCCGCTGGAGGATCGGCCTGAGCGCGGAGAGGGTACCGTCCAGGTGCAGGCGCCGGACGCCTTGCGTAGCCGCGAGCGAGAATGCGACCTCGCGGTCGAGATCCGGAGCCCTCAAGTCGAGGTCGATCGCGCTGACAGTGCTTCCAGCCCCGGTTCCGTCGTCTGTAACGAGACTGCCATTTTCGATGGTTATGCGGGTGACGGCGAGCCGTTGCAGCACATCGACAAGTGTTGCCAAGGGGTCATTGTTCGCCTCGCCGGCCGGTGCTTGTTGCGCGGCCGCCTTAGCGGCCGGCTGTTCGACACTGATGATCGGGCCCACCAGCGCGATGGACTCGATTTCGAGCTTGTCCGACCACAGCGACGAAAGCGTGATCGCCGTCGAGAATCTGGGCACTTTGACGGAAACGCCACCGTTGTCGGACGAGATGGCGATGTCCTTCGCCACAACGGCCAGGCGGGGCAGGAACGACAGCTGGACCGGACCGTCCAGCAGGATATCCATGCCGCTTGCCGAAGACAATTGCCGGCCCAGTTCGGATCGGGCCCAGTCACTCGAAATCAGGGCGGGGAGAACAAGAAGCAATCCAGCAATGGCCGCTACGACGACAATTGCTGCGGCAGCAGCTTTTTTCATATTGATCAGCCAGCATGATCGAAAAGAATCAGTGCCATCACACCATACATCAGCGCATGCCGGATTTCACAACCGCCTTGGGCGGCCATGTCGAGAGCGACCGCAGTTGACTCGTCGCAAATGGCTGCGGAGAACGTGAGTGATCATGACAGGAGCAAGCTGAGCCGAGATAATACCAGTTCGTGAGAGCGCCGGCGCAGGCACGCTGAGGCAAGGGCCGACGCGTCCGTTAAGTTGATGCTCATGCTCCGTACGTCTTCGGCGCAAGGTTCGGCACAGCTTTTGTCTTTAGCCTAAGGCCCGCGCCAACTTCGACATGGGCCAATCGCGCGATATCAGCGGAGGAGGCCGTCGAGATCGAACTCCTCCCAACCGTCGAGCTTCGGTTGCGACGTGTCCGCCATGTGTTTGTTTGAGCTACCGGCGGTCTTGCGACTGAGCTTTCCGGCCCGCGTGAGTGCCGCCTTGCCAGCAGCACGCCGCCTGTTTGCGGTAGCCGCCATCGCATCTTCCTCGCGCCAGACCGAAACCATGTCGCGATCGAGCAGGTCCTCGATTTGACGAGGATCGAACACATGGAATGTGATCTTCCTCGCACGCCCTCTCAGTTTCACCGTCCTCGTCCCCGCGCTCGGCAGTCGGCTATCCTTGAGCCAGCGATGACGTTCGACGGAGGAAATCGTCAGGATGTCCTCGACTTCTCGGGGGATCACGGGAAGGTCTTCGATGCCTCGCAGAGCCTCGGAGATGATCCCCGCTACGTGCCGACACTCGTCTTCGCAATCCTCCGGTACGCGAAGGGTGAGAAGTCCGGCTTCGAGGCCGACAAGCTTTCTCGCCGTGAGCGGCACGCGGGCTCGCACCTCAAGCAGGATTCCCTTGGCCCGCACCACAGACCCCAGCGTCGCTGCAGGCGCGAGCTGCCACTGCGCAATCAGCTTCGTGGGGATAACTGCTTTTCGTCGTGAGTTCATACCGCGGAAATAGGTTCTCGGCCAAGGCGCGTCGAGGGTCCCAAGACGGGAACGCCGCCCGCCACTTGAGGCACGAGCAGATATCGTCCCGGATGTGATGCCATTTTCGCGGGGATGGCTTGCGCAAGTGGTTTTTTCATGATTTGATCAAATATCAATAATCAACTTCTGATTAGTTCATAGGGCCCGGAGGAGGGGAAATATGGCGACGGAGATCTCACGCCGACACATGCTCGTTTTGGGGGGCTCCGCGTTGGCGGCGGGCCTGACGTTGATTTCGCCCGCTTTCGCGCAGGAGGCGACGTTGCGCGTCGGTCATGTGCTCGCGCCGACGCATCAGTTCCATCTCGGGCTGGAGCTCGCGGCCAAGCAGCTTGCGGAAGGCACGCAGGGGCGCGTGAAGCTGGAGGTTTTCCCCTCCTCGCAGCTCGGAACCGAGCGAGACATGAACGTCGCCGTGCGCACCGGAGCGCTCGACATGGTGCTCGCTTCGCCAGGTGGCGCCAGCGTGCACCTGAAGGAACTGGCAATTCTCGACGCGCCCTACCTCTTCCGCGATAATGCGCACTGGCAGGCTGTCGTCGACGGGCCGATTGGCGACGACTGGAAGAAACGCATCCTCGAGCAATCCGGCGTGCGCATCGTCGGCTGGTTCCACCGCGGCACGCGCCACGTCATCTCGCGCACCGTTCCCTATGAGACGCTGTCCGCGATCGCGGGACAAAAGATCCGAGTCGCCGACCTGCCGCCTTATCCGCAAGTGTTCCAGGGGTTCGGTGCGGTGCCGACCCCGATCGCCTTCTCCGAAATGTACCAGGCTCTCGAGTCCGGCATTGTCGACGGCGCCGACGTGCCGCTCGACACCATCCAGTCGCAGAAGCTTTTCGAGGTGTCGAAATTCGTCAACCTGATCGCCTGGTCCTTCGCCGCTCCGGGACCGATCCTGATCGCCGATTCCTCATGGTCACAACTCAGCGCCGACGACCAGAAGGCACTCGTGGAGGCCATCAAGGTGGGCTCTGCCTTCGTGACCGACGCGTTCACCGCTAATGACGAGAAGGTCAAGGCGCAACTGGCTGAGGCCGGAATGACGCTCGTGAAGCCGAAAGATCCGCAGGCGTGGGAGGCTGCTGCCGAGAAGGCTATTCCGACCCTCTCTGCTAGCTGGGGCGGCGACGCGGCCCTGTATGAGCGCATCCGCAGCGTCAAGTAGCGGGCGCATGGCTACCATTCTTCGGCCGCTTCGGGCCATCGAATCCGTTTTGGGGCGGATCGAGGAAGGGCTGGGCATCGTGCTCGTCGCGGGCCTGCTCTTCGTCGTCAACCTGCAGATCATCGCGCGTTACGTCTTTCACGCGCCGTTCATCTGGCCAGAGGAGGTGTCGCGTCTCTTGCTCGTCTGGATAACATTCATCAGTGCCGCCGCAGTCACGCGTCGCGTCGGCGATCTGGCCGTGGACACCTTCATCGAGATGCTGCCGAGACGCGCCCGCAGGGCGATGCTGATACTCCGCGACCTCCTCATGATCGTCGTCTTCGCTATCGTGGCGTTCGAAGGCTTCAATCTCGCCAAAGCGGTGGGCGGGATGCCCCTGGTCGCCACCGGTCTGCCGACTGCGCTGCTCGCTTGGCCGGTGATCGCCGGCTGTGGCCTCAGCGTGATCCACTGCGCCTCGAGGCTGATCGCTCTTGCCGTCGATCCGGGCGCGGATGAGACCCATACGTCGCAGGTACTGACATGAGCGCGCTTTACGTCGTCCTCCTGCTAGTTCTGCTATTCGCTGGCGTCCCAGTCGCGGCCAGCCTGCTCATAGTGGGCATAGGCGGCATCATCGTCGCAGGCGTGCCTCTGTCGATCCTAGGCCAGCGCGTCGCCTTCGGCATTGACAGCTTCACGCTCATCGCCATCCCAATGTTCCTGCTGATGGGCAATCTGATGAATGCGAGCGGCGTGACGCAGCGCATCTTCGATTTCTCCGTCGCCATGGTAGGGCACTGGCGGGCAGGCCTGGCGCAGGTGAACATCATCGGGTCACTGATCTTCTCCGGCATGTCGGGTTCGGCGCTCGCCGACGCCGCCGGTCTAGGCACGGTGGAGATCAGGGCGATGACGCTCAAGGGCTATTCTCCCGCCTTCGCCGCTGCGGTGACGGCGGCCTCGGCCACGATCGGGCCTGTGCTGCCGCCGTCAACGGTCGCCGTGCTTTATGCCTTCATTGCCGACGTTTCGATCGGCAGGATGTTCCTTGCCGGCGTCGTTCCCGGCCTGATGATGACCTTTGCGCTGATGATCATCGTCTACGTTCGTGGCAAGAAGCTTGACCTGCCTGTCCATCTCAAGTCGACTTGGGAGGAGCGCGGGCGTGCTACGTGGAAGGCGTTGCCGGCACTGCTCGTGCCGGTCGGGCTGATAGGGGGCATGCGGACCGGCATCTTCACGGCAACGGAAGTGGCGGCCGTCGGCGCGCTCTACGCGCTTCTCCTGGCCGCGGTCTACTACAAGGAGACGCGCCGGAGCGAGATGGTCGCCGCCTTCCGCGACACAGCGCTGTCGACGGGCGGTATCATGATCATCGTCGGGAGCGCCAACGTCTTCGCCTGGATCCTCGCCCGCGAGCGCATTCCGCAGGACATCACCGCCGCCGTCCTTGACATAGGCCTGTCGCCGATCGCGCTTCTTTTGCTGCTCAACGTCATCATCCTCCTGCTCGGGATGATCCTCGATGCGTCGGCGATCCTCATCCTGGTGACGCCGGTCGTCGTGCCGGCGGTGATCGCGGTCGGCATCGATCCGGTCCATTTCGGCATGGTCATGATCGTCAACATGATGATCGGCATGATCCACCCGCCGGTCGGCATGGCGCTGTTCATCGTCTCGAACATAGCCAAGGCGCCCGTCATGCAGGTCGCGCTGGAATGCGTGCCCTACATCGTCGGCTTCCTGATCGTGCTCCTCCTCATCACGCTTGTCCCGCAGCTCGTGCTGTGGCTTCCCGATCTCGTCTATGGACCCGCCATCCTATGAGTTCCGCTTCCACATCGTCTTCCATCCTGCATGGCGGCGCCGAGCGTCTTCCCATGCGCTGGATCAATGCGGACGAGCCCGTGCGGATCTCCCGTTACCGGGTGGCCCCTGGGGCAAGCGTCTCGCTGCATGTCCATACGGGCAAGGCCGAATACTGGGTGATCGTCTCCGGATCAGGGACCGTGAGGGTCGGCGACGAGCAGGTGGACGTCATCGAGGGTGACATCGTCGCAACGCCTCCGATGAGGCCGCACGGGCTGGTCAACACGGGCGAGGTCCCGCTTGTCTTCATCAACATAGTGCAGCCCACGGGCGAGCAGCCGATTACCTCCGTCGAGATCGAGGTCTGAAATGGACGAGCTTCTGATTACGGGCGGCAGCGGAATGGTGGCCCAGCACGTCGCCGAGGCCGCGCTGCTGGCCGGGTACGAAGTCGTGCTGGCCGATTTCGCATGGCCCAGGGATCGGATCTGGGTCGAGGGCGCGAAGCGCGTCAGCTTCGACATCCGCGACCGCGAGGCCTGCATGGCGCACACGAGGGGTAAGCGCGCCGTCGTCCATTGCGCGGCCGTCGTCGGGCCAGTGCGTTCCAAGGCTGATCCGCTCGCCGCGCTCGAGGTGAACGTCACCGGTACCGCGAACCTTCTGGAAGGCGCCTTCGCAGCCGGCGCGAGGCTGGTCAATGTCAGCACCGCGACGCTCTACGGTCATCGCCCCGAATTGGCGCCACTGATCGAGAGCGATCCAGCCGATCCACTCACGGTCTATGACGGCAGCAAGTTGATGACCGAAACCTGGTGCGCTGCTCACCGCAGGACCTACGGTAGCGACTCGGCCTCCTTCCGCACCGGCTTCGTTTTCGGCCGGGGGAACCAGATCGGCGAATACTTCCTCCCCAGGGTGCTCGCCGGCGAAGTCGTGTCGGAGCCTGCCGGCAAGGACCATCCTTGCGATTTCACATATGTGGTCGACCTCGCCGAGGCGCTGCTGGCGGCAGCGCTCGCGCCGTCGCTCGCCCATGCGGTCTACAATGTGTCCGGAGGTGTACTTCGCACTCGCGGAGAGCTGGCGTCGGCCGTGCGCTCCCTGGTTCCCGGCGCAAGCATCACGCAGGTCGAAGGTATCGATCCGGCAAGACACTTGCGCGGCGCCGCCGTCCTCGACCGCGCGCTCAAGGATTTCGGCTGGCGGCCGCGCTTCACGCTGGAGACGGGCCTTGCCGACTGGCTGCGGCGTCTGGAAGGTGGCGCATGAACTGCTGGACGATCGAGTCGCTGCCGCTCTACCGCTTCGTCTCACCGGGACCGGAGGTGCTTTTCCAGCGCGGTTTCGGCGAAATGATCGAGATGGTGATCTACGCCTTCCTGCTTCGCTGTGGCCGTATTACGGTGCTGGTCGATTCGGGATTGCCCGATGAGTTCTCGGCGCTGAACCAGAGCATTCGTTCCCGTAAGGGCGAAGCGGCTGGCTTCCATCCCACGGGCCCGCGGCTCGTCGAAAGGCTGGCGGGGGTATCGATAGACAGCATCGCGCTGACCAGCTTCGGCCCCTATGCGGTCGGTGGCCTCGAGGGCTTCCCCGGTGTTCCCGCCGTAGCCTCGGCGCGGGGCCTCGCCGATCTGGAAAGGCCGGAGGAGCCAGCGCTGTATCATGCCCTGCCGCGGCCGGTCTCCGAACGCCTGCGCGCGGCACGACGCGTCGACGGGGAAGCAAAGCTCTACCCCGGCCTAGACTTCATCGAGACGGGCGTCCACCATCCAGCGTCCGCCGCATTGGTGATCGAGACGGCGCACGGTCGCGTCGCGATCGCGGACCCGATCTTCGTGGCACGTAACCTCACGGAGGGCTTGGCTCTCGGCGCGTCCGAACATGCCGCGGGCTGGCATCGCATGGCGCGGCTGCTTGGCGAGCGAGCCGATGCTATCATCCCGATTCACGATGTCGAACCGACGCCCATCGGGCGCGGGAGCTGGCATCCTTGGATCCAACCGGTGCAGTGACATGACGGACGACCCAATCGTCAAGGGAGGCGCCTCGCCGATCTTGCATCGCAAGAAGGCAGACCTCGTCTACGAATATCTGCGTGAGCAGATTGTCAACGGTACCTATCCTCCCGGGCGGCGCATGACGCTCGCCGACCTGTCCACGGAACTTGGGCTTTCGCACATGCCCGTCCGTGAGGCGCTGCTCAGGCTCGAGCGCGAGGGCTTGCTGATCAGTGAGCCGCACAAGGGCATGCGGGTCGTGCCGCTGTCTTTGCAAGCCGCACAGGAACTCTTCGAGATACGCTGCGAATTGGAAGGGCTGTCGGCCTTCCGCGCCGCCAAGTCGTGCGACGCCGATCTCGTGGACGACTTGGTCGCCATCAACGCCGACTTCGCAGCTGCGGTGAAGCGACAGGATTTCACCGCCATGGGTTCCGCCAACTGGATGCTCCATCGCCGCATGCTGCAGGCCGCCGGCAGTGCCCATCTCACTCGTTTGCTGGAGGATCACTGGACCTCCTCGGCACGCTACCGCTCCGGTTACCAGCTCATTCCAGGCCGCGCTGTGCACACGATCGTCGAGCACGACGCGATCATAGACGCCATTCGCCGTGGCGATCCCGAAGAGGCCCGCAGCGCGGCCCGTAGCCATATCCAGAAGGCCGGCGCGGATCTCGCCATCATCGTGGCCAAGATGATGGAGGAATGATGCCCGGCTTCTCGCTCGAATTGCCGGGGTCCGTGTTGGTCTGCGGCGCCGCCGGGGCAATCGGCGGCTCGGTGTGCCACCGCCTGGTTGCGGCGGGCGTCGCGGTGACCGGCAGCGACCGCTGCGCAAAGCCGGAGACCTGGCGCGGCAACTGGATCGAGGCCGACTTGGCCGACGCAACGGCTCCGGCGGCAATCTCCGGCGGCGCCGAGGCTCAGCTCGGCGGGGTGGTGCTCGCGGCCGGCGTACTCGATCCCGCCGGTTGGGATGCGATCACGCCCGAGGAGGCGACGCGCCTGATCGCGATCAATCTCTGCGCGCCCTACTTCGTGCTGCGGGCGCTCCTGCCTCATCTGTCCGATGGGGCGTCCGTGGTCGTCGTCGGCTCTGTCGCGGGCATGCGCGCCTCGCCCGCGACGCCGTTCTACGCCGCTAGCAAGGCCGGGCTGCGCAACCTTGCGGCCTCTCTCGCCATGCTGCTCGAACCCCGCCGCATCAGGGTCAACGTTGTGGCTCCCGGACTGATCGACACGCCCCTAACCGACGCGCTGAACCTGCGGCTTGCGGTCGCTCGAGGCGTTGATGTCGGCCGGATCGAACTCGACCGTGCCGCTGCCATCCCGATGGGCCGTGCCGGAACGGCGGACGAGGTGGCCGACACGTGCTTATTCCTGCTTAGCCACCAGTCGTCCTATACGACGGGTGCGACGCTTTTCGCGACCGGCGGCGTGCTCGCCGGCATAGTTTGAGGGGAGGCCAATGACAATAGAGAACGAGGGTGCCGTCATGGTGCTGGGAGCAAGCCGCGGCCTCGGACAGGCGATAGCGCTTGTGCTTTCACAAGCTGGCTTCCCAGTCGGAGCCGCATGCCGCCGCATGTCTGATGCCCGCGAGGTCAGCGAAACCATCGCCGCGCGGGGCGGCAGGGCATTGCCACTCCAGGTGGAGGTGACGTCTTTCGAGAGCGTCGGAAGGGCCGTGGCGGAGCTATCCGACTGGGCGGGGGGCATCTCTGGCCTTGTCAACAATGCCGGCGTCATAGAGCCGATCGCACATGTGGGTGATACCGATCCAGCTGCGTGGCGGCGATTGATCGAGGTCAACATCGTCGGCGCCTATCACGGGATGCGGGCTGTACTGCCCTATCTCGACGCAGGAGGAGTGGTGGTCAACATCAGCAGCGGCGCGGCGAGCCGTTTCATGGAGGGCTGGAGCGCATACTGCGCCTCGAAAGCGGCGCTGGCGATGCTGACACAATCGGTCCACCACGAATACGGCGGGCGCGGCATCGTCTCCTACGGGTTCCGGCCTGGTGTGGTCGATACAGGAATGCAGGGCAAGATCAGGGAGTCCGGGATAAACCCGGTCAGCCAGATTCCGCGTGAAACGCTGCTGAAGCCCGAGGTTCCGGCAAAAGGCGTGCTCTGGTTGCTGCGCAACCGCCCTGCCGATCTCTCAGGGGCGGAAATCGACATCCGCGATGGCGGTTTCCTGGAGCGTATGGCCGTCTGACTTCAGCACGTTGCGGCAGGGGCGTCAGCGACTGGTAACTTCTCTCGTCTTTGGCATTCCCGAAGACAAGTGTTCATGCGCCGGCCTGCTCGTCAAAATCGAGGCGATGGCGACCGAGAAGCTGAAAAATGAAGCCGCCCCGGCTATGCGCGCCGACGTCGGCATGGACTTCTGGGTCAAGCGTGAAAATCGCCCGCGCTACGGGGGTGTCAGTTTCGATGTCACGACAGCGGGGTCGCAAAATGTCCGCCGGACGGCGACATGTTCCCGCGTCAGGGACGCGGCAAGCCGCGCTTGCTTCCAAACCAGTGATATTGCCATCGAAGACTGTGGAAAGGCCGCCAAGAACCCTCACGTCGGGCCGCCCCACCCGGAACAGGTCGCCATCGGATAAGCCGCCCAGCCGGTCACCGTGATGTACAGAAACCGATATGCAGCACACTGCTCGCGAAACCTTTTCATTCTTGGCCCGTTGTCGGCGGGATGTCCGAAGCCGCCAAGCCGATCTCCCCGACCGTCGTCAAATCTAACGGGTCCGCCGAACCGCACTTGCTGCGGCAAGCGACGTCACCCAACGAGGATCCCAGCCATGGCAATGCCCGCGTAGCGCAGGCATCCAGCGAGGAACCGTCTGCCATCGAACCCGAAGCCGTCGGCGAGGATGTGCCGCCGCCCCCAGAAGAGGTCGAGCCCGGCCCGGAGTTGACGCCTGAGCAAGCCGAGCAGGCGCGCAAAGCGTATCTTTTCAGGCGTTTCTGGATCAGCGCGCGGGGCTATTGGGGCATACGCGGCGATAAGCTCGCCTGGCCGTTCACGATCGGGCTTTTGCTCCTGATCTGCATCAACGTCGGCTTCCAGTACGGCATCAACGTCTGGAACCGCTCGATTTTCGACGCCATCGAGCAGCGCAATGCACGCACAGTTTATTTCCTCGCCGCCGTCTTCGTGCCGCTGGTGGTTGCAAGCGGAAGCCTAGTTGTCGCTCAGGTCTATCTGCGTATGACGATCCAGCGCCGTTGGCGGTCTTGGCTCACGACGGCGGTCATCGCACGCTGGCTTGCCAACGGTCGCTATTATCAGCTCAACCTTGTCAGCGGCGACCATCAGAATCCTGAAGCCCGCTTGACGGAGGATTTGCGCATTGCGACGGAATCTCCTGTCGATTTCATTTCCGGCGTGCTCAACGCGTTTCTGTCAGCTTCCACCTTCATAGTGGTGCTGTGGACCATTGGTGGAGCCTTAACCCTGCCGCTGGGCGGATCGGTCATCACCATTCCAGGCTTCCTGGTCATCACAGCCGTGATCTACGCCGCCATTACCTCGACCTCGATGGTCGTCATTGGCCGAAACTTCGTCCAACTGTCCGAGGAGAAGAACCAGGCGGAAGCCGACTTCCGCTACACGCTGACAAGGGTGCGCGAGAACGGCGAGAGCATAGCCTTGCTTGGCGGCGAGGACGAGGAACGGAGCGGCATCGATAAGACGCTCGCTGGGGTGCTTGGCCGATGGGCACGGCTCACCGGTCAGCACATGCGCACGACGCTGGTATCTCAGGGCTCGAGCCTACTCGCACCGGTCGTCCCGGTGCTGCTTTGCGCGCCGAAGTTCCTCGACGGCTCAATGTCGCTTGGCCAAGTAATGCAGGCGGCCTCGGCCTTCGCTATTGTGCAGGGCGCTTTCGGCTGGCTGGTTGACAACTACCCGCGTCTGGCTGACTGGAACGCATCGGCACGCCGCGTCGCATCGTTGATGATGTCGTTGGACGGGCTGGAGCGCGCCGAACAAAGCGACGCGCTCGGCCGCATCAACCATGGTGACACAAAGGGCGACGCCATCCTCAGTCTCAACGATCTTGCGGTGTCACTCGACGATGGCACGGCTGTCGTCAGGGAGACCGAAGTTGCGATTGCGCCGGGCGAAAGGGTGCTCGTCTCCGGCGAATCTGGCTCCGGTAAGTCGACCCTGGTGCGCGCAATCGCCGGCCTCTGGCCATGGGGCAGCGGACGCGTCGATTTTCATCCCGACAAGCGGCTGTTCATGTTGCCGCAGCGCCCCTACGTTCCGACAGGCACGCTACGGCGCGCGGTGGCCTATCCGGGCGCGGCGGACGATTGGTCGGCAGAGGAGATCAAGGCGGCCTTGGACAAGGTAGGTTTGGGCCACCTGAAGGACAAGATTGAAGAGGACGCCCCCTGGGACCAGACCCTTTCGGGCGGCGAAAGGCAACGCCTCGCATTCGCGCGCCTATTCCTGCACCGCCCTGATGTTGTCGTTCTTGATGAAGCGACAGCGGCGCTGGACGAGAAGAGCCAGGACACGATGATGGAGACCGTGATCCGTGAGTTGCCGCAGGTCACTATCATCAGCGTGGCGCATCGTGCAGAGCTGGAAGCCTATCACAGCCGCAAGATCGTTTTGGAACGACGAAAGGGAGGCGCCAAGCTGGTCAGCGACATCGATCTCATTCCCCGCAAGGGCCGGCGGAACCTGCTCCAACGTGCTCTCTGGGGAGGTGAAAGGGATAAATCGCGCCAAGATTAGTGCGGGCTGACCCTGGCAAATTTGTTCTTCAAATTGCTGACTGACGTTGGCCCGGTTTGACCTGACAAGGCGGCGGGTCGCATTGAGCACCAGAGAGGAAGCGCAGGCCGGAGCGTCGGCGGATTTCGTTATGGTCGCGATGGAAGGCTAGGAAGACTGACCCTGCGGCGGGTGGCGACTTGGCCGATGGCAGCCTGGTCAAATGGAGCGCTCGGGCCGACCGCGCTGCGGCTTGATCGATCCGCTCCAGGCCAATGTCGAGCTTGACACGGCGCTCAGCTTGCTGATGCCGACCGAGTCGAAAGACGAGCCATTGCCGTTGGTCAACGTGACACCGCATGAGAGATCGTCAAGACACGCCCTGCCGCGGCCCCAGGCTAGGGCTGGCCGGCCAGCCCCTTGCGGATCTCTGCGCATGCGGTAACGAGGCGCCGTCCCGTAGCTGTTATCCTCTCCTGTGACATGCGTGACGACGGTCCGGAGACGCTGATCGCCGCTAGTGGCCAGCCGTGTGAATTGACGATCGGCGCTGCCACGCAGCGCATGCCGATCTCATTCTCCTCGTCGTCTACTGCGAAGCCACAAGACGTGGTGCGTGCGATCGTTTCACGCAGGCGGGCCGGATCGGTCTCGGTGTGCAGCGTGCGCGGCACGAGGGTGGCCACGGCGAGCAGCGCGTCCCGTTCACCCGTCGGCATGCACGACATCATCGCCTTGCCGAGCGCTGTCGAATGTAGTGCATCCAGCGCACCGACATTGGCGGTGGCGCGCAGGCCCTGCGCGCTCTCGATCACGTCGACATAGAGCACGCCTCCTTGCGCCAGCACGGCCAGGTTCACGGTCTCGCCGGTCTCTTCCCACAGCGCCCGCATCAACGGACGCGCCGTGTCGAGCAGGCGGTCAGGCCCATCGATCGCCTGGGTGTAGGCGCGGAACGCGTGGCCGATCGAGTAGCGGCGCACTCGCTGGTAGGTGGCGACATAACCGCGCCGTTCCAGCGTCGCGAGGATGCGATAGGCTGCCGCCTTGGTGACATCCGCCCTCTGGGCGAGATCCGCGACCGTCTGGTCCGGCTGCTTCAACAGGCATTCCAAGAGGTCAAGCGCCTTGTCGAGGACGGCGACATTGTCATTTCGAACCATGATTTTCCGCAATCCGGAAATATTGGAAACGTTGTCTGATCGCCTAGTTATCGACGCGAGCGACGAGCGGCGCAAGTGGGATTCTTTTACTTTAGGCTAATACATTGAAATAAAACAGATTTTGTGCATGAGCCTGTGATTCATGGTGACCCTTCGTTCGAAATCGACCTTTTGAAGCGCTTGACAGCTAGCCATTTGTCCACGACGCTTAATTCCGCAATTTGGACTGGGTGGAGGTTCCAAAGGGATGCCGCGTCTGGCTGATGCCTTTCGGATTGACGGGCAGGTTGCGCTTGTGACCGGCGGAGCAGGAACCATTGGCCGCGCGTTGTGCTACGGACTGGCCGAGGCTGGCGCGACCGTGATCTGCGCGGCGCGTCATCTCGATCGTTGCGAGGAAGTTGCGGAAGGGATTCGGCGCGATGGCGGCAGGGCGCTGGCGCTGCCGCTCGATCTCGCTTCGCCCGACAGCATCGACCAGCTGTGCGCGGTCGCGCAAGAGCGCGCAGGCGGAATCGACATCCTGGTCAACAACGCGGTCAGCCAGGTGCCAGGCCATGTGGAGCGGTATTCGGTCGAGGACTGGGAAGCTTCGATGCGGGTGGATGGCACCGGCTTTTTCCGCATCACGCAAGCCTGCCTGAACGGCATGCTGGAGAAGGGGCGGGGAAACATCATAACCATCGCCTCGATCCTCGGCGTCGTGTCTGCGGAGGCGCGGCTTTATCCAGAGCGTGGCATCGCCGGGTTTCGGCCGAGCTACTTCTTCACCAAGGCCGGCGTCGTGGGCTTCACGCGCTTCATCGCGACTGCCTATGGCGACAGGGGCATACGCGCCAACTGCATCAGCCCTGGCGGCGTTGAAAGCCATCCGCCGCGCAAGGATGCAGCCGGCTTCATCGAGCGCGTGCCTGTGAAGCGGCTGGCCAAACCCGAAGATCTCCAGGGCGCCGTCGTCTACCTGGCATCGGATGCCTCGTCCTATGTCACCGGACATAACCTCATTGTCGACGGCGGATACACGGCGTGGTGACGACGCCGTTCCGCGAAACAAAAAAAGGGGAACGAATGCCATGCAAGCAAAACTCAATCGACGGATGATTTTGACCACTCTCGCTACTTCCGCCGCGCTGGCTGCCCTGCCGCTCACGGGAGGAGGCTCGCTCGCCGAAGAATTGTCGGGCAAGCTCAACTTCATGGTCGCCGAATACAGCGCCAAGACCGCGCCCTTCTGGCAAAAGCAGGTGGACGACTTCAAGGCGGCCAACCCCGGTGTCGACGTGACGCTGGAAGTGGTCAACTGGCAGCAGATGCACGACACAACTGCACAGCGCATCGCCGCCGGCGCCATGCCGGATCTGGTCAACACGGCGACGATCTGGCTGCCGGAATGGGTCAAGGCGGACGCGATCAAGGAGGTCAGCGGCGACTATGTATCGGATGCCGTCAAGTCCGACATCGTGCCGTCGTTGTTCCAGCTCGGCGCCTCCTATGAGGGCAAATCCTGGGGCCTGCCGATCGCAGTTGGCGGACGCGGCCTGTTCTACAACAGCGAGCTGATGACCGAGGCAGGTTATGACAAGGTGCCGGGCGACTGGACTGGCCTCAAGGAAGCAGTGGCAAAGGTCCACGAGAAGACCGGCCAGTTCGGCTTCGGCTACGACGCCAAGGGTGTGCAGGCCTTCCGGTATTTCGGCTTCTTCCTGTGGAACAATGGCGGCGACTTCTTCGACGCCAATGGCAAAGCCGCCTTCAACAGTGACAAGGGCGTCGAAGCGCTGAAGTTCCTCGTCGACCTCGCCGGCACCGGCGCCATACCGGCACCGGCGGGAACGGCGATCGAGGACCTTGAGCCGATGTTCAAGGGCGGGCGGCTGGCGATGCTGATCGACGGCAACTACTTCGCCACGGCGATCCGCACCGACGCCGCGAACCTCAAATTCAATGTCGCTGCGGTGCCGACCTCTGGAGCCGGCGTGGCGCCGGTCGCCTGGGGCGTGACCGACACGCTGGTCATCGGCAACAATGCCGAGCCGGCCATCACCAAGGCCTTCATCGACCACATCTACTCGACGGCCGCACGTACGGAGTTCGACGTCAACGAGGGATTGCTGCCGCTACTGAAGTCTCAGGCAAGCTTGCCGGAATTCACCAAGGATCCTGTGACGGCTGCCTTCGTGGCCCAACTGCCGAGCTTTCGCTTCGATCCGCTGCATCCGAACTATTCCCAGATGCAGGAACTCGTGAAGACCGCCATGCAGAAGGCCTTGACAGGGACCGATCCCAAGGCTGCGCTGGATGAAGCGGCCGAAGCCTTCAACGCGTTGACCGCCGAGTAGTCGCGACGATGGCGCGAGCCGACAATGCAAGGGTCGTCGTCGTGCACAGGCCCCGGCGGCGGCTCACCGACGGCCAGGCGGCGATCATTTTCCTTGCCCCGGCGACGCTGCTTGCCGGGGTCTTCATGTTGTACCCGATCCTCAACACCGTGGTGATGAGCCTCTTCCGCGTCGACCAGTTCGGCCGCTTCAAGGGGTTCCGCTGGCTGGGCAATTACGTCGCGCTGCTCCAGGACGCAAATTTCATCTCCGCGCTCTGGCGCACGATCGTGTGGACGCTGGGCGTGGTGGTGATCACCACCGCGCTCTCGCTGCTGCTTGCCGTTATCCTCAATCGCAGGTTCCCCGGTCGCGCCATTGCGCGCGGGCTGCTCTTGTTGCCTTGGGCGACCGGTTTGGTGGTGGTGGGGCTGCTCTGGCGCTGGATGAGCCAAGCCGATTTCGGGGCACTCAACCATCTGCTCGCTAACCTCGGCCTTGCCGGGCGCATAGAGTGGCTCGCCGATCCGCATCTTTCCTTTCCGCTTATGGTCGCTATCGCCATCTGGGTTTCGGTGCCTCCGACCACGTTGATGCTGATGGCCGGGTTGCAAAGCATAGACCGCGACTTCTACGAGGCGGCGGCGCTCGACGGCGCGCGGGGTTGGTCGGTGTTCCGGGACTTCACCTTGCCGCTGCTCAGGCCGGTCCTGGCGGTATCGATCCTGCTCAACGTAGTCTTCGTGTTCAACTCCTTTCCGATCATCTGGACGATGACGGAAGGGGGGCCGGCCGGCGCCACGGACACGCTGGTCACCTATCTCTACAAGCTCGGCTTCCGGCTTTACAACGTCGGTGGCGCTGCCGCCGTCTCCATGATCATTTTCTTCATCCTGTTCGCCTTCGCCATCGTGCACACGCGGCTGACCTGGAAGAATGTGCTGAAATGAACCCGCCGCCATACGAAACCGACGGGCGGCTCCTGCGCCTCGCCGGGTTGGCCGTACTGTGGCTGCTTCTGGTGGTCATGCTGTTCCCGTTCGCGGAGATGCTCTCGACCTCGCTGAAGTCGCGCCAGGACCTGGCGCTGTTCCCACCCGTCTGGCTGCCTGAGGCGCCTGTATGGCGGAACTATCTCGACGTGTGGTCGATCGTTCCGCTCGCCACCTATGTGAAGAACTCGCTGATCATCGCCGGCGGCGCCACGCTGCTCAATGCGCTGGTGGCGATCCCGGCAGGATTTGCCCTGGCGCGTTTCCGCTTTCCGGGGCGGCAGATGTTCCTGCACTTCGTGGTGGCCACGCAGATGTTCTCGCCCGTCGTGCTGCTCCTGGCGACGTTCCGCATGATGTTCAGCTTCGGTCTGCTCAACACCTACTGGTCGGTGATCTTGATCAACGCCACCGTCAGCCTGCCCTTCACAGTGTGGATGCTGACCGCCTATTTCTCGACCGTGCCGAAGGAAATCGAAGAGGCCGCGCTGCTCGACAACACCGGCCGCTGGCGCATGCTGTGGGACCACTTCATCCCGATTTCCATGCCGGGCATCGTGACAGCGCTGACCTTCGCCTTCGTCCTGGCCTGGAACGAATTCCTGTTCGCGGTGACCTTCATCACCGATCCGGCCCTACGCCCGCTGACGACGGGCGTGTTCACCTTCGTCGGTCGCACCGAAACACAATGGAACTACCTCATGGCGGCGTCGGCCATTTCCATCCTGCCGGTGTTCATCGGCTTCCTCCTCGTGCAGCGGCGGCTGGTTTCGGGGCTGGCGGCCGGAGCGGTCAAATAGGGAGTAGATGTGGCTTCGCTTTCGATAAAAGAGCTCCGGAAGGTTTTCGGCGCCGAGATCGTCGTCAAGGACGTCGACATCGAGGTCGAGGATGGTGAGTTCATCGTGCTTGTGGGGCCGTCCGGCTGTGGCAAGTCGACCACGCTCAGAATGATCGCCGGTCTCGAGGGCATAGACGGTGGTACCATCGGCATTGGCGAGCGGGTGGTGAACGGGCTGCATCCGGCCGACCGCGACGTCGCCATGGTGTTCCAGTCCTATGCGCTCTATCCGCATATGAGCGTGCGTGAGAATATTTCCTACGGACTGAGGCGGCGCGGTCTGCCCAGGGCGGAGATCGACAGCCGCGTGCAGGTAGCCGCTGCGATGCTGCAGTTGGAGGCGCTGCTCCACCGGCGGCCGGCGCAACTCTCCGGTGGGCAGCGCCAGCGCGTCGCGCTCGGCCGCGCCATCGTCAGGCAGCCGGCGGTGTTCCTGATGGACGAGCCGCTATCCAATCTCGACGCCAAGCTGCGCGTCGAGATGCGCGGCGAGCTCTCGCGGCTTCACAACAAGCTCGGCGTCACCACGGTCTACGTTACCCACGACCAGGTCGAAGCCATGACTATGGGTGACCGCATCGTGGTCATGAACGGCGGGCGGATCGAGCAGATCGGGAAGCCGCTCGACGTCTATCATCGTCCGGCCTCATTGTTCGTCGCGCGCTTCCTTGGCCTGCCTGAAATCAACGTCGTCCAGGGCTGGCTTGGCGCGGTCGCATCGGGAATGCGCTTCGAAGCGAACAACCTTCAATTGGCCCTGCCCGAGATGAGGGGAGAGGAAGGCGAGATGGTTCTGGGTCTGAGGCCGCAGATGCTGTCGGGTTCGCTGGAGCGACAGACGGATGGTGCCGTCATTGGCGAGGCGCGCGTCGTCGCGGTCGAGCACCACGGACCCGAAAGCTATGCCGCCTGCGTGCTCGGCTCCACGCCGCTTACTGTGAAGATCACGCCTAGCGCGCCGGTCCGCGTCGGCAGCAGGCTTTCGATTGTGGCCGATCTCGGCAATCCGCATTTCTTCGACGTCAAATCCGGCCGCCGCATCGACGCTCTCGATGCCGACCGACCGACCGCAGGGGAGCGATGAGCATGGATGTGAAACACGACACGCCGCCGGGCGACCTCGACATGTATGTCGACGGGCAATGGGTGGAGAGCGAATCCAGCGCCCGCATGCCGGTGGTCAATCCGGCCACGGGCAGGGCGATCGGCAGCGTGCCTGAAGGCACACGCGAGGATGCGCGCCGCGCCCTCTCGGCCGCGGCCGCTGCCGAGGAGACGCTGCGCTGGATGACCCCCGCCGAACGGGGCGCAATGTGCAAGCGGGTGGTGGAGGCGCTGGAGCGGCATCGCGGGGAGATGGCGAGGGTGATCACCCTCGACCAGGGCAAACCCTATCACAAGGAGGGGAAGTGGGAGGCGGGCGCCTGCCAGCATTTCTTCCGCGAAGCGTCAGAGGACATCGTCCGCCTGCATGGCGAAACGATTCCATCCTCCGATCGCAACAAGCGGGTGGCGACATTTTGGCAGTCGCGGGGCACCTATGCCGTCGTGACGCCCTGGAATTTCCCATACAATATTCCGTCCGAGTACATTGCCGCCTGCCTGGCGGCAGGCAATCCGATCGTATGGGTACCGGCTCCGACGACCTCGGCCTGCGCGGTCGCTTATGCGCGGGCGTTGGCCGAGGCCGACCTGCCGAAAGGCGCCTTCAACCTGGTGACAGGGCGCGGCGACGTGGTCGGCGACGAGATCGTCTCTCATCCGGCAACCCGCGGCATAGGCTTCACCGGCAGCCCGGTGACCGGCCAGCGGATCGCCGAGCGTGGCGCCGGCAAGCCGATGCTGCTGGAGCTCGGCGGCAACGGCCCGCTGATCGTGCTCGCCGATGCCGACCTCGACGCGGCCGCCGACGGCATCGTGTTCTCGGCCTATTTCAACGCCGGCCAGGCCTGCTCGGCCACGGAGCGAGTACTGGTGGCGGCATCGGTCAAGGATGCCTTGCTAGAGAAGCTGCTGAAGCGCACGGCCGAGGTGAAGATCGGCGACGCCTTTGCCGAGGACACGACGATGGGGCCGCTAAACAACGAGGCCGTGGCAGCCAAGATGGATCGCCATATCGCCGACGCGCTGGAGCGCGGAGCGTGCGTGGTGGCGGGTGGGGGCAGGGCGCGAGGTTTCGGGTCGGACCTCTATTACCAACCCACCATCCTCGACGGCGTGACGCCGCAAATGGCGGTCCATCGCGAAGAGAGCTTCGGGCCGATTGTGCCGATCATGACATTCGAGACCAAAGACGAAGCGTTGGCGTTAGCCAACGACAACGAGTTGGGGCTGATCTCTTCCGTCTACACAAGAAATCTGAAGGCGGCCTACTGGTTCGGCGAGCGCATCCGAACCGGCATCGTCAACATCAACGAGACACCAGACTACTGGGAGACGCCTATACCCTATGGCGGTGTCGCCGGCCGCAAGAGCGGAGTGGGCCGCTTGGGTGGTCCCAACACGATCCGGGAGGTGATGGACCAGCGCGCGATCCTGTTCGACATCGAGAAGGGAGGCTTCTGAAAATGGCCGGCATCTCCGAGGGACTGGACAAGATCGTCAGGCATTCCCGACGTTCTGGCGCGAGGCCTGGCAGCTCTTCAGCAAGAAGCTTCACGGCAGCATCATGGCGCAACCCTGACGAAGTGCACGGCACGATTCCGTCGCGGTTGGCGGTGTCCGCCTAAGCGGAGCCGCGTAAGCGAGCCGGGGCGGTCGCTGGCTAGGAGCCGCTCGCCTTATCGTGGAGAGATCCGTGCGGGTCGGCGTCAAGCGGCCAGATGGGGCGCTTGAGCTTGCGGTATTCGACCCGGCGCGGGTCGCCGGGATAGGGCCCGCCAGCGTCGATATAGATGATGCGACTGGCGATCCTGGAGAAGGCGCCGAAAAAATGATTGGCGGATTTCAAAACCAGCATCTTCTTCTGAAGCGGATCGACGCCGAGATTGGAGAACAGGTCCGGCTCGAAGGACTGCGCGCGGTTGGAATTGAGGATCACCTCGATGCCGTCGAATTCGACGGCGACGCTGTCGCCGAGCGGCACGACGCTATCGCGGAAGTGCTGGATGGCATTGGGGACAACCATTTTGACGGTGACCACGGCGTCGACTGGATCGCCATGGCGCGGAGCCAGCTTGGCGCCGATCCTGAGCGGCATGCGCGCGCCGACGCCCGCCGCCATGCACAGATTGACCGCCAGAGGGTCCCAGATCGTGCCGAAAGCGACATCGCGTACGCCACGCTCGATGAAACGGCGCAGCACGAAAGTTGCGTCACCCGCCGTGCCACCGCCGGGGTTGTCCCAGACGTCGGTCAGCACGACCGGCCCAGTGGGCGTGGCGAGCGCCGCATCGATGGCATCGTCGATCGAGAGGTAGCTGTGGCCGGTGGTGCCGCGCAACGCGAACAACTCCTCCCCGAGCCGACGGGCGAGCGCGTTGCCGATTTCCGGTCGGTCGTCGGTGATAACGATGATCTTTATGCCGACATCCGGCACGTCGGCGGCCGAGAAGCCGTGCACGACGGAGATGGAGAGCACGCCGTCCTTGCCCTCCAGCCCCTTGATGCGGTCGACGAAGCCGCGCATCGGCTGTCGGCTCGTCGGCAGCATTTCCAGCATCCTGCAGTCCCACACGGCGACGTGTGGCCTGATTTCGCCACGCGCCGCGCTGAGCGCGAGGTCGACCAGTTCCTCCGCCCGGTCGGCGAAGTCCGTGTGTGGCACTTCCTTGAACATCACCTGAAGGTCAAGATTGGCAAGCCGCTTGGCGGTGAGATGGCAATGCGGATCGAACTCGGCGGCGACCACCACGTCCGGGCCGACGATGGCACGGATACGCTCGGCAAGGTCGCCTTCGCAATCGTCATAGCCATGAGCGACCATGGCGCCGTGCAGGCCGAGGATGACGGCATTCACCGGCATGGCCGCCTGCAACTGGCCGAGGATCTCGTCGCGCAGTGTCTCGTAAGCGGCGCGGCTGACGAGGCCGGCGGGTTCGGCCCAGGTGGCCGTGCCCTCGATCAGAGTGAAGCCTTCGGCCTTGGCGCGCTTGCGCGCCGCCACCATCGGCGCACTGCACAGCGTCGGTGTCTCGGGATGCTTTCCAGGCGGGGCGTAGAACGTGCCGTGGAAGCTCGTGAGATCGGTCGGTATGGGCGAGAAGGTGTTGGTTTCCGTGGCGAGCGAGGCGACAAAAACGCGCAAGGATGGGCTCCCTCAGAAGAAGGTCTTTATCGCGTCGACGACACGGTAGTCGTCATCGACCACGAACAGCACCTGCCATTTGTCGAAGGTGGTGCAGGGGTGCGATATGCCGAAACCGACCACGTCGCCGACGGCGAGGTCGCTCTCATGCGGCAGGGTCATGTGGGCATGCTGGTCGTTGAGGCCGGTGAGCCTGTGGCCGGCAGCGATCGGAATGGGTCGCGAGTCGCGGCCCCGCCGAAAAACGAGATGGGGCACCGGCAGGCCAGCATCGAAACCGACGTCGCGGCGGCCCATGGTAAGGATCGCCTTGCCTTGCTCGGGCCGCGACTGGACGTGAGCGAAAACGAGCAGTGCTGGCTCGAAGGCGGCCTCCGCCAGGGCGGGCTCGCGATGCCGCAGATCGGTGAAGGCCTCGGCATACACACCGGAATCATGGGTGAGATAGCAGCCGCTGCGCGAAACGATACTGACCTCCGGCGCGATCTTGCGGCCGATATCCAGACGGGCCGCGACGCGGTCATAGAAAGATGTGCCGCCGGCGGTGAGGATAACGGGGCGATTGGCCGCGAACAGCTTTTCCGCCGCAACAGCCTTCGCGGTGTCACAGAGGAAGTCGAGGAAGGCATCGACCGAGGCAGTGTCGCCGAGGATGCCTTCGAAGCCCTCGATGCCGCGCAACGTGAGCCCGCCCGCCACGGCCGCGCGCGCGACGACAAGCGCGTCGGCGACGGTCCGGCAGCCGGCCCGCCCCCCAGCCACTCCCACTTCGACCAGGCAATTGAGACGACCGGCATTGCCATGGCGGCGGCCTGCTTCGGCAAGACAGGCGACGCCCTCGACGGAGTCGATCAGGCAATAGAGGTCGAGCCGGGGCAAGGCCGCCAGCGTCTCGAACAGATACTCGACTTCGAGGCGGCCGACGATTTGGTTGGCGATCAACACGCGCTCAAAGCCGAAGCGGCGGCAGACAGCGAGGTGCTGGACCGTGGAGACGGTGATACCCCAGGCGCCGTCATCGACCTGCATGGCATAGAGTTGGGGCGCCATGGTGGTCTTGCCGTGCGGCGCGATAAGCATGTCGTGCGTAGCGAGGAAACGGCGCATCGTGGTGCCGTTCGCCAACAGGGCCGACCTGCGCAGCACCGCGACCGGAAGCGTGAGATCGCCTTCTGGAAGCGACCAGCCACGGCTGCCTATCTCGCCCAGAATTACTGGCCCGGCCTGCGGCGGCAGGCCCTTGGTGCCGGGCTCGACTACCGTTCGGGCAAGCTCCGCGAAGCCTTGCCGCTGTTCGTCACTGACCTCGGTTTTCGTCACGCCACACATGTCTCCGGTCGCTGTCGGCGGCATTGCCCGGCCGGCGCGCTGTGCGCATCAACCAGGGTCGGCTTTCTGTCAGTCATACGTCGAGCCATATGGCTGCGTCAAGAAATGTTCTACATTATGAAACTTGAATTCCACGATAAGAAACTATAGTGCTGTCAGCCGGCTCAGGCGCGTGGCATGAAACCAGGGAGGATGGAGTGGCGGTTCAAGCGGGAATGAATGCGGCGGATCGCTATGGCCAGTCGCGCCAACTCTATGAGCGTGCGAAGCGATCGCTCGCCGGCGGCGTATCGAGCCAGTTCCGCGCGCTCAACGTGCCGCATCCCATGTTTTATGATCGCGCGGAGGGCTCGCGCCTCTGGGACGTCGACGGCAATGAACTGATAGATTTCACGCTGTCGCAGGGACCTTGCATTCTCGGCCACTCGCACCCGGAGCTTCTTGCCCGGGTCGGCTCCGCCCTTGCCAAGGGGCAACTCTTCGCCGGTCAGCACCGCGACGAGCTGGAACTGGCGGAGGCGCTGCAGCGGCTGGTGCCATCGGCGGAACTTGTGCGGCTCTCGTCATCCGGGTCTGAGGCGGCGCACGCGCTGCTGAGGCTCGCGCGCCACGTCACCGGCAAGCCTAAGTTCATCAAGTTCACCGGCCATTATCACGGCTGGCTTGATAATGTGTCGTTCAACGTCTCGCCGCCTCGTGACCTCGCCAACGACCGTTCGCAACCGATTGCTTGGGGCGGCGGCATTCCGACCGCGCTTGCGGACGAGGTGGTGGTTCTGCCTTGGAACGACCTGGCGCTGGTGGAACAGACATTGGCCGCGCATGGTCACGAGATCGGCGCGCTCATCACCGAGCCGCTGATGTGCAACCAGGGCTGCATCGAACCGGCGCCGGGGTTCCTGCAGGGGTTACGAGACCTGTGCGACAGGCACGACGTGGCGCTTATCTTCGACGAGATCATCGCCGGTTTCCGTCTCGATATGGCCGGCGGCCAGGGCTATTACGGCGTGACGCCCGACATGTCGCTGTTCGGCAAGGCGCTCGGCGCGGGCTTCCCGCTTTCGGCGCTGGTCGGCAAGGAGAAGTTCCTGCGGCCGCTGATTGCCGGCGAGGTCTATCATGCCGGCACGCTTAACGGGAATAATGGCAGCGTCGCAGCCGCGCTCACGGTCATCGACCTGCTCAGCCGGGACGATCGCGCCGGACTGAGGCACATCGCCCGCATCGGCGCCATGCTGCGCGACGGACTGAGGGAGGTGGCGGCGCGCGCCGGGGTGCCGACGCTAGTCACCGGTCCTGGGCCGATGTTCCACATGGGTTTTACCGGGCGTGGCGCGGTCACGGAATACGACCACGTGCTGGACTACGATCGCCAGCGCTATGGCCAGTTCTGCCAACTCATGCTGGCTCGGGGCGTGCGGCTCATCGAGCGCGGACTGTGGTATGTCTCGACCGCGCATACCGAGGACGATGTCCGCCTCTGCCTGGCGGCAGCGGAATCCGCGCTGAAGGAGCTGAATTCTTGAGCACCGGCATCGCCGTTCTTGAAAAGGCCTTCCAGGTTCTGGAGGCAATGAGCGACCTCGGACGTGCGGCCACGCTGAAAGAGCTTAGCGACGCAAGCAGCCTGCCGAAGCCGACGTTGCATCGAATCCTGCAGACGCTGGTCGAACTCGGCTATGTCGAGCAGGACAATGCCCGCAGCCGCTACGGCCTGACGCTCAAGCTGTTCCGACTTGGGCGTGGCGATTCCTACGAGGACGTCAAGGAACAGGCCCTGCCGTTGATGGAAGTGCTGCACCGGCGGTTCAACGAGACGGTCAATCTCGGCGTGCTGCAGGGCGGCCATATCTACTATCTCCACTTCATCGAGACGACGCAGAACCTGCGCTGGCAGGTGCATCCCGGTGCGCGGGATCCATTCTACTGTACGGCGCTGGGCCGGGCGGTCGTCGCGCACCTGCCCAAGGCGCGGCAGGAACAGCTTGTCGAGCGTGCCGTCATCGAGCGACGCACGCCCTTCACGCCCGCCGACAAGGCGGCGGTGAGAAAGCTGCTGGCCCAAACGGCCGCACAGGGCTGGGCGTACGACAACGAGGAGAACGACCTGGGCGTGGCATGCTTCGGCATTCCGCTGCTCGACGGCGAGCGGCCGATCGCTAGCCTTTCCATCTCGCTGCCCAAAAGCCGGCTGACCGCCGCGCTGCAAGCCGAGATCGTCGATGCCCTGCTGGAAGCCCGCAACGGCATGCCGGCGAGGGCAGTGCGCTTTGGGGCCGCCTGATGCGTATCCTTTTTGCCGGGATCTTCCACGAGACGCATTGTTTCGTGCAGGGCAGGACCGGTCTCGCCGATTTCCGGATCGAGCGGGGCGACGAGATCTTCAGCCGGCGGGGCGATGGTTCGCAGGTGGACGGCTTCCTGGAAGTCGCTGATCGCGAGGGCTGGGAGGTGGTCCCGACCTGTTCCTGGACCGCGACACCTTCCGGCCGCGTCGAGGATGCCGTGCTCGATGCCTTCTGGGCCGAACTGATGCCGCGCGTGGAGCAGGCGGTGCTGCAAGGGGTCGACGCGGTCTACCTGTCGCTGCACGGGGCGATGGTGACCGAGAGTGTCGACGACGTCGAGGGCGAATTGCTGGCGCGACTGCGAGCCGTCGTCGGACTTTCGGACGTTCCCTTCTTCGGCGTTTTCGATCTGCATGCCAACCAGACCGAGGCAATGACATCGCACGCCAACGGACTGGTCTGCTACCGTGAGAACCCCCATATCGACGCTCGCGACACGGCGGTGCGCGCGGCGCAATTGCTGGCGCGCAGCCTGACGGGTGGTCCCGTTCCGAACATGCACCGACGAGGTGTTCCGGTCATCTGGCCTCCGACAGGCACCGGCACGGCAGACACGCCGATGAAGGATCTGGAGGCACTGGCCCGGCGGATCGAGGCGGAGCATCCCGAGATCTGGGCGATCAATGTCGTGGCCGGTTTTTCATTCGCCGACGTGGCCGAAGCCGGCGTTAGCTTTTCGTTGATCAGCACGGGCTCGGCCGCGTTGGCCGAGGCCGCCCTTGATAGGCTGAGCGAAGCGGCGCTGGCACTGAAGACGAAGGGTCTGCCGCCGGAACTGACGCCGGACGAGGCGCTCGAGCGCGCCGCGACGGCGGGCAACACAGGCCCGATACTGCTTGTAGAACCGTCCGACAATATCGGCGGTGGGGCACCTGGCAATGGCACCGGTATCCTGCGCGCGCTGGTTCGGCGCAAGGCGGTCGATGCCGGCGTCATCATTAACGATCCGAAGGCGGTACGGAAGCTTTGGGGGCTTCGACCCGGAGCGGGCGCTAGGCTCACCCTGGGCGGCGAGGACAATCCGTTCGACCCCGGTCCGCTAACGCTTGAGGTGACAGTTGTTTCGCTGAGCGACGGGCGCTTCGATCTCGAGGACCTGAACAGCCATCTGGTTGCATCGCAAGGCCGACACATCGACATGGGCCCGACGGCAGTGGTGCGCCAGGGCGGTATCACCATTATGCTTACATCGCACCGCACGCCACCCAACGATCTTGCTCAATGGCGCAGCCAGGGCATCGATCCGGAGAGCCTCTCGCTAATCGGCATCAAGGCAGCCGTCGCGCACCGCCGCGCCTACGATCCGATCGCTGCCGCCACCTTTACCGTTGCCACGCCAGGACCATGCAGCAGCGACCCGCGCACGCTGCCCTATACGAAACTGCGTCGTCCCATCTTCCCGCTCGATGAGGTCTAGGTGACAATCAGCTATCCGGCCGCCCCCGACACTCCGCGCTCGCACCTGCCATTCAGCCCAGCAGTGCGCGTAGGCGATTTGCTTTTCGTCTCCGGCCAGGCGTCCGTGGATGCCTCCGGAGCGATCATCGACGACGATTTCGAGGGCGAGATGCGGCGCGCCATCGCCAACCTGCAGAAGATATTGGAGGATAGCGGCAGCGACCTTGCCCATGTCGTGCAGGTGCGCAGCTATGTTCGATTCCCGGAGGATCTGCCACTCTACAACCGCATTTACAGCGAGGTCTTCAGCGCACCGTTTCCGGCGCGCACCACAATCACCAACTGCCTTTCCGGCACGCTCAAATACGAGATCGAATGTGTGGCGGTGGTGGTGCGCGGCGACGTCGACGAAAAGATGTAGCGGATCCGTCGCAAACTTTCCGTCAAGATCACCTAGGCATGAACTCCGCGGAGGAGTTTCATGTTCAAAGGCTGCCATTTCGATCTCGGTGATCCTGCTGTGCCCGACGCTCAGACTGAGCGACCTGGAAGTGATGCTTGCTGCGCGTGTCCGGCGAAGCCCAACGATGTTTGGCATCTGGACGGGGTGGTCGCCAGGATCGGCGGAAGAGGGCTCTGGCACGATGCGGCCCCTTACACACGGCGGTGGCCACGTTACTCGGCGCACCAGCAGAAGCCGAGGGGTGGATGCTGCGATCGGCTTCATCGTCTAGAGCAATTCCAGCAAAAGTGCGCAGCGGTTTTGCGTCCGGAATTGCGTAAAA
>VFQN01001790.1_pt1 | contig 34877 bp, 56 predicted proteins | sample 3512371 | NCBI WGS metagenome assembly VFQN01 (sample SAMN10412370, study PRJNA504923) | tailings metagenome | isolation source: Replicate 2 from Balatoc abandoned mine | place: Philippines: Itogon, Benguet | collected 2017-08-28 | reverse complement strand
CTCCCTGGGCAGAGACAGCTGCCCCGCTTCCCCCGCCCACCCCCTGCCCGCCAGCGCCCGCGTTGCCCCGATATCTGCACAAACCCCTCCTACGCCCCCTCCACCAATGGTTGTCAATGAGAGCCAGCCCTGCCTGTAACAAACCAATTTGTGACGTCCGACATTCCCATGGGCCGCCACCCGTTCTTTCGCCCCACTGCTCGTGTTCCCTACAGACTGCCGCCGCATCCAGCCGTTGCACCCAGCCTTGCAGAACCGACCTCTCTCACCCTCGCCCCCCGCCCCTGCCTACCACCTCGCTCCCTCCCTACCCCTCCCTCAATCCCGCACCCCCGGCACCCCGCCCCCTGGGCCCCCCCCGCTGGTCCAAGTCCCCGGCCCCGGCCCCCTTTCCCCCCGCCGCCTGCACCCAGCCCCTGGGCTCTGCCCCAAACCCTGTAAACCCCGCCCCGCGCCCCCGGCCCCCGACTCCCCCACCCCGGCCCCACCCTGGTCGCTGTTGAAGTCCTCTGTGAGGCGCGCGCGCTTCCGCGACTCGAAGTCCGCCTGCTTGCTGTTGGCGTTGGCCTGCAGCCGCGCCAGCTGCAGCAGCTCGCCGTGCCCGCCGTCGGCCTCCATGGCGGCAACATCCTGGGCCTGCGGAGAGCGCCGTACGCATGAGTCCATGTGGGTCATAGACGTCTCGGTCAGGACTATGAAGGGTAATAGTATGGTGCAGAGGGGCGGTATGCGGTATGCGGAGGGGTGTTGCAGGAACAGCGCTAGGTGGGGGGTGGGAGGCGGTGCAACGCGCCCCGAGGCGTCGCGTCACCGCGGAATGATGCTGCTGGTATGCAACAGGTTGAGCGATGATGGGCCGCTGCCTGTCCGGCTGGCGCAGGGCAAGAGCGGCTGAGCGGCTTCGCCGCGACGATTAGGCTACCCTCCCGGCCTGCGCCCCCCTCTTCGTCCCGTCATTGTTCGCATAGGACCCCTCCGGGCACTGCCGGAACAGATAAACCTTATGAGCGTCAGAGTGAATTCGTATTACGTGGGAGGCCTCAGCCTGGGAGACTGGCTAAACTGCAACATTTCAAGGCGGCGCCGCCCGCTGGTTCGCTGTCGCGTAACAACGCATTTAGCAAGTGGCTATACTGGAGCGGGGCTGCCGTCGGGAAGGACCTGCCTGTCGCGCAGCCTTGCGCTCCTCCTTCTTCCGCTTTTCGTCCGCCAGGGCTTGCGCCTTCAGGAAGGCAAACTCCTTCACAAGCTCCTCCTTGTAGGGCCACTGGGATGGCAGGCCAGGGTCCTTGATGACCTTCTTCTTCTTTGTACCGTTCTTCGCCGCCTTCCGTTCCTCTTTCCGCTTCTTCCGGTGGTGCTCTTTCACCTTACGCAGGATTTTGTACTTTTGCTTAAGCGTCATGCGCTTACTCTTACTCTTGCTCGACTTTTTCGGCATTTTTGCTAGGTTCTTGTCACTGTGTCAAAGACTGTGAAGGAACAACGACAGGGGTCAAGTGTCTGGCAGGAACGGTGACACGCAGAATATCTTACGCCACTTAGCTGTGCTTACGAGACACTGAGCTGGTTTCGGGGGCACCTTTGTCGCGGTTTTCCGTTGGCGGGAACGGCAAACCACCGTGTGGTAAACCGCGCAGCAGGCAGCACGCAGGCAGGCAACAGCTTGTGCGGGATGGTGCTTTGTATAAAGCGTAATACACCTCTCTGATTACGTATTCCAAGCAGAGAAACCGCTTCCAAATAACTACGCTGGAGAAGGGCCACACGATTCTGCCACACTGGCGCGTCGTTTCCTTGCCTGCCAGGCGCCGACAGCTAGTCGCGTCCTAGCGCACCCTTCGATACCATATAGGCTTTTCAGCCCAGTCTTCCGGGCCAGCGCTGCCCCGGCGCAAAGCTCGCGCGGGCTCACCCGCGTGGCTCTTGCGGCAATGTCAAAGCGCAAAGCCGACCAAGGCCCTGTCGCGGAGAACGATGCAGTGGACCCAGCGCCATCGGCTAAAAAGCCCGCGGTGGAGATTACGGGGCCCGGCGGACTGGTCAACCCCAAGCGTATTCGCACGCTGAAGGGGGGCTCTGTCTCCAAGGGACCCGTGCTCCTATGGTACGCCTGCACTCTGCTCCCTGCTTCCTGGCAGGCCACCTTCCCCACTTCCAAGCCATGCATACCTGCAAACATGTGTCTTTATATGTGCGCTGACTCTCGAACGAGTGGATTACGAGCTTCGTGGACACGCGCATCACTCCTGCATGACGTAGCACCCCACGCGGACAGCCCCTCCGCCACGCACGGCGTGCTTCACAGCCAGAGCCGCCTCCCGCCTCCAAAACCTCCATATCTCACTCCAAACGCCATACATCATGTGCATTGCAAAATCCAGGATAATTTGGTGGCATGCTCGCAGGATGTCTCGCGACCAGCGGCTTGACGACAACTGGGCGCTGCTGTATGCTGCTGAGAAGGCGAGGGAGAACGACCAGCAGGTGGCGGTGGCCTTCAACCTGGTGCGTTGGCGGTTGGCCGTTGTTGGTTGGTGGTTGGACTTAGCAATGGGGTGGTTGGGCGTGGGTGCGTGGTGGGTGCACCGGTACCAGTGAGCATGCAGGGGAGGTAATGGAGAGCAGGCACAGGGCAAGACTAGGGACAGAGGCACGGTTGCAATAATGCTGGCGCCCGCCTTGCCTGGCCGCCGGTCCCCGGTGCGCCGCCATATGCCATAGTATGTGGTTGAGCGGAACGACTGCAGCGTTGCGGGACGGGGACCTGGCGCTCGTGCTGGCGGCCATAGCGGGGGAATGCGGCGGGGCGGGGGCTCGTGGGCTCGTGGTGAACCAGTCTTACACTGTGGGCAAAAGCGGGGGGTCATGGTGTGGGGTGTGTGGGGTGCACAGACACACCAGCACACAGCCGTGTGGTGCTGCCCGTAGTGCCCCAAGTGCAGGTACTGCGGTCTGGTGGGGAGTTAAGAGGAGTGGCAGCAGGTGGCTGGGTTACACGATACATGGTCGCACCCCGCATAGAACCCACGTGTGGACTCCCGGGGACGGGTCCACCAGTGTTACGTATCCTTGTACGGCTTGCCATTGCTAGCACTCAGCCCCGCCCCAGCACCACCACCACCACCACCACCACTGCCTAGCTCCATCAGCGCTCCATCAGCGCTCCATCAGCGCTCCATCAGCGCTGCACAAGGACCCGCCCCAACACGCCTCAACCCCACCTCCCTGCCCTCCACCGCACAGGTGCCCTGCTATGGTCAGCGCGTTCCCTACTGCCTGTGTAGCAATGCAGTTGCGTGGACACGTTAGCATATAAGCAAGCAGGTTCTTACCCCCTAGTGCCTGTGTGCTCATTCCGATGTTACCTTACCTCCTGCCCTCCACTGCACAGGTACCTGCGTTCCTGGGCGCGGGGGCACGGCAGTTCGGCTTCATGCTGCGCGGGCTAAAGGAGTTGGTGCCACGGCTGAAGGAGAAGGGGATACCGTTCTTCCTGCTCAAGGTGCGGAAATGTTAGTGCTTTCACGCACTGTTTCCGGAGGGACGTGCCGTGCTGTTGCTATACTACGCTTACGCTGACTGGGCTGGTAGTTGCTCTCCACCGGCCCGCATCTGCAGCGCCTTGGGATTCCCTGCCCACTCCCCTTGCCCCGCCGTCTCACGCAGGTGCACGGATGTACGTAGCATGACTTGAACCTGGTACCTGCCTGTTTTGCGCAACCCTGCAGGGCGACCCCGTACAGACCATCCCAGGCCTGGTGTCCCGCCTGGGAGCTGGGCTGCTGGTCACAGACTACTCCCCCCTCCGCCTGGGGAGGCAGTGGAGGGAGCAGGTGCGTCCCGACGCCTAGGCGCCGTGCAATCGTTACTGGCGTGTGGTGCCATGGCCGTTCCGGACCAGAACTAACCGGCGCCCGGAGCATAGCACCAGGTGCCTCTGACCCGTCGCAGCCTGGCCACGTTTCTGCAGCATGAGAGCTTGACCCCTCCACCCTGTATCCCCCAGGTGTTGGCCGCCCTGTAGTAATTGGCACACCATGGCACGTTATCGTGGTCCATGCCCTTAACCCATCAACCTTGGAACCCCCAGGTGTCGGCGGCGCTGCCCCCCTCCGTGCCCTTCCACGAGGTGGACGCACACAACGTGGTGCCCGTGTGGGTGGCCAGCGACAAGCGGGAGGTGGGTGTCCGGAAGCTAATGAGACGCTGCATGGGGGCCGCAAGCCGCGAGCATGGGGGTCATGTTGGCACACACCTACCAGCGTGGTGCCCGTGTGGGTGGCCAGCGACAAGTGGGAGGTGGGCGCGGGAAGCTGGCAGGAAGCTGTACAAAATTGCCTGAATCGTGAGCGTGGTGGCCACGCTGGCTTACAGGTCTCGCTGCGGGGAGGCTGGGCATGGCTGACAGCAACCATGTATCGTGTACCATGCACGTGGAACTGCCAGCGAAGAGACACATGCAGAAAGATGCTCGCCTACGCTCCAACTGCCTGCGTCCATGCAAGGTTCCTTGGCTTCAGGGTCTCGTCTGTTTCTCTTGCCCTTGTAACATGCACAGGTTGGGGCGCGCACGCTGCGCCCCAAGATCCACAAGCACCTGCCGGAGTTCCTGCGCGAGTTCCCCCAGGTGGGGCAGGAGGGGCACGGGTTATTGGGACCGGGGATATCCCAACGTTGGTGTAGTCTCACCTCCAGCTACCGTACGTGATGCATGCCCCCGTCCCCCTCTGTTTGATAGTACTTTGGCCCCCGCCTGCCCCACCAGCTGCCACGCCCCACCAGCTGCCCGCGCTGCCCCCCTTGGTCGAGCGTGTACAGGGTCATAAATGCTACCTGAGACCTGAACGGGTACCGGTACTGGGCCTCCTGTATGCCCCTCTCCCTCGCAGCTGCCCGCTCTGCCCGCCTGGTCCCATAAGGTGCACCCCGACCCCGCGTGTTGAATACTGAATGAACTGGCGCCTGTACACCCCTGTGTCCCCGCAGCTGCCCGCGCTGCCAGCCTGGTCCCACGAGGTGCAGCCCGACCCCGTGGACTGGGACGCGCTGATTGCGGAGGTGGTGTCGCGGGGGGCGGCCGTGCCGGAGGTGGACTGGTGCAAGCCGGGTGGGTGACTGGCTGCTGTGTCTTGGCGCTGGCGCCCATGTAGAAAATGGCGAAATGGGGCATATGTCTCGTTGAGTCAGTAGTACATGTGGGCCTGAGTGTCCAGGCATGTACGAGCGGAGCCATACGGGCGCGTACATCAGCGCCCCCTGCCCCTGCTTTCCTAGGTCGCCCCAGCCTCGTTCACGCGCAAGTCCGGCCTGCGGAGGACATCCCCTGCGTGTCTGTCCCTCCTGCCCCCCTGTGCGCATCCTCAGCTTACCCCGCAAGCAATGACCCCTGCAGCGTCAAACCCACTCCGGATTCCCACCACGTTACCGGGCGACAGCGCTCCCTGCTTCCCCTTTCCCAGCCCCTTACCTGCCTGAAAGCTTATCGGCTTCCCCATGCACGGATGTACCCGTCCTCATGTTCAGCGTTCCGTGCCCCTCTTCCCCCCATGTGGGTGAGGAGTCTGCCCGCGCCGCCCTGCTGGGCCCCGGGGGCTTCCTGTCACCCAAGCCCCTTGCCCCACATCCCCATCCAGCTCATCCGCCTCCCCACGGAAAGCCGCATTGCACCCCAAACAATGTCCCTCGAAATGCCTTACCCTACACCAGATTCGTAATCTGTTACCTGGCGGCAGCGCTCCTTGCTTCCACTAACCCAACATGAGGGTGTGCCGTTTTTGCCACCGCCTGCAGGTGAGGAGGCTGCCCGCGCCGCGCTGCTGGGCCCTGGCGGCTTCCTGTCGTCCCAGCGGCTGGGGCTGTACGACACCAAGCGCAACGACCCCGCCACCCCCTCCGCCCTGTCCAACCTGTCGCCCTACCTGCACTTCGGACAGCTGGCGCCCCAGCGGGCGGCCCTGGAGGCGGCCAAGCACCGGGCCAAGTGAGTGGCAGGGGCTCGTGTGGCATGCAGTGGGGAGGGTGGGATGGCGTTGGGGCTGCCCCTGGAGGCGGCCAAGCACCGGGCAATGTGAGTGGCAGGGGGTCGTGTGGCAGGCATTGAGGGGGCGAAGCGGTTTGCTGTTCAGGGGCTCCGGCTGAGGGTGTTGAGAGGGGCAGGAGCGCTCTCCCTGAGGCCCCTGCGCGTACGGCAGTCCCAACGGTGCTCATCACAAACGGTCTTCGGCACAGCTTGATCGTACGGCTTTGATGTGCAGCAGCCAACCGCCAACCGTCAACCGATCCCGCGGTACCCGCATATGACGCAGGCACAAGGCGGCGGTTGAGTCGTACCTGGAGGAGCTGGTGGTACGGCGTGAGCTGTCGGACAACTTCTGCCACTTCACGCCCAACTACGACAGCCTCGACTGCGCCGCGGAGTGGGCCAAGGAGAGCCTGGAGAAGCACAGGGCCGACAAGCGCGAGTTCCTGTACACCAAGTGGGTTACATCTTACATTTGTTAGGCTAAACACTTGCAAGTGGGGTCCTTGGATGGGGAGTTGACTGCCATCGTGCACGACGAGGTCGTACAGCTCGCACGGTGTGCGATAGGGGTGTGGCTTACCGGCTTTGCCGCGTGCGTGGCTTAGCTTAGCGTGTGCTTGGGCATAGAGGGTCGTGGCTACAACCGCGGTGGAGCTGCGTGTGTCAGCCGGGGTGTTGGTGAGCGGTCTGGGTGAGGTTGTTGCCTCGCCAGGCCTACATTGGTCCGCACGTTTGCCATACAAGGAGCAGCTAGAGGTGGGCAAAACGCACGACGGGGCTGAGGCGGGCCATTGGCTGTGCCTGGTGTGCCCCTAACAATTCAACACACATAACATTGCTGCACAGGGAGCAGCTGGAGGCGGGCAAGACGCACGACGAGCTGTGGAACGCCAGCCAGCTGGAGATGGTGCACCGCGGCAAGATGCACGGCTTCATGCGCATGTACTGGGCCAAGAAGATCCTGGAGTGGACCCCGGGGGCGGAGCAGGCGATAGAGGTGCGTGTGGGTTAAGGAGCGGATCGAACGAGGGCCGGGGCCAAGAGGATTGGACCCCGGGGGCGGAGCAGGCCATAGGGGTGCGTGTGGGTCAGGGAGCGAGGATGGGTTGCAAGGCGGGACGCCTGACCGAGGCCCGCGCCCCCATGCTGCATGATATGGCGCATTTGCAGCTGCACCGTGTTTGGCGTTGCTATGTTCAGAGCTCCAGGCTCTGTTCCCCGGCTAGGCAAGTCGCCATTTACCTACGTGATGGCTGCGGGCATGCACAGGACAGCGCAATGTGATGGCCTTCGAACCTGCTCCTCTGGCGCTGCAGATCGCCATCTACCTCAACGACCGCTACGAGCTGGACGGCCGTGACCCCTCTGGCTACGTTGGGGTCATGTGGTCCATGGCGGGGATACACGACATGGTGGGTGGGGGGTTGGGGGTGGAAGGCAAGAGGACAAATGGGAAACCAAGGGAGACGAGCCTGACCTGGGGGAAACGAGCCTCCGTTGCATGCATGCATCAGACAATCAGCGGTGCCTGAGACGTGTATGAGGTGACCTTAAAACAGGGTGGGCACTGCTGTAAAGCCCACCCCGTTGGCACGCTCATCTCCGCCTCATGAACACACCCCCTTGCGCGCCCGCTCTGAGCTCCCCCCGTCCCCACATGCACCCGGCACCGTACCACGCCCCTCCCCCCCCCCCAGGGCTGGGCTGAGCGGCCCATCTTCGGCAAGATCCGCTACATGAACTACAACGGCTGCAAGCGCAAATTCGACATCAAGGCCTACTGTGCGTACGTGGACCGGATCGTGGCGGAGGCACGTGCCGCGGCCAAGAAGCGCCAGCAGCAGCAGCAGCAGGGCGCGGGGGCAGGGGCGGGTCCCAGCGGGAGTGGGGCCGTGACCGTGAAGGAGGAGGGTGTGGAGGCCAAGGTGAAGGAGCAGGGCGGGGCGGCGGGGGCGGGGGCGGGGGACAGCGTTGCGGCGGCGAGCCCGAAGGAGAAGGGGAAGGCTAGGGCGAGGGCGGCTGGGGGGAGCGCGGGGAAGGGGAAGGAGGAGGGGGAGGGGGAGGGGAAGGCGGATGGGGGTAAGAAGAAGTCGCCGGCGGGTGCGAAGGCCAAGGGGAAGGCGTGAGGAGTGGAGGAGTGCGGGATGTGCGGTGGTGCGGAAGAGGCGGGGAGAGGTGATCTGAGGCTCTGAGCGTGCGTGGCGACGGAGGAAAGGAGGAGGTTGGGGGCGCACGTGGGTGGCACCAGCGTGCATGTGCCTGTGCGTGTTGCCCCGTGTGGCAGTGTGTCCTGGACAAGGTGTGGGCCAGGTGTGATGGTGGGGCCAGGCGAGGTGGGGGCGAGCTGGGGCATGCCTGGTGGCTCGAGGCCACTTGCGGCGTGCATAAGGCCGGTGTCCATGCCTGTAAAGTGGCTGGCCACTGGGTGTGTACCGGTCGTGGTACTTGGTGGTACTGATGCTGTAGTGTGGGTGAACCAGTTAGTGTCATAAAAAGCATGTTTGCATAATACCTGTGCACGGGGAGCTCACCCTGCGGGTGAGCCTGTGAATGGTTCAATGCAATCTACAGTTGGCCCAAGATTCAGTTTTGGCCTGGCAGGGCCGGTGAGGGCTGGACTGACGATCTCGCTGCAATCTGGCAATCCTGAGTGATTGTCAGTAACTATGATGCGAACATGTATAACCTACCGCCTATGGGTAAGCAGACATGGCCAGACACGGTCCTGCAGGCACCTTGAACACCGCGTGATGCGTACCACTGAGCTGTGTTGTGACATCCATGGGAACCGCATCCGTCCGAAAGTGTCCAAATGTCCATGCGCCAGCACAGCCATGTTAGTTTCAAGGCCCTTGGGCAAGTTGGCTCGGCGCGCAACCAGCAGAGATGGTGAAGCATGTTGCCATAAGGTTCGTTACAAAAGGAAGAGCCCCATGCTCACCCGGAGTAGTCAAGAGCGACAGGACCGACAGAAGATCTGGGGCAGCAATGCGTCCCCATATACTGGCGGCACAGATGTATGTGTCCGTCACATACCTATCCAGTCCCGAGAATCCCATCACCGCTATAATGCGCAGTATGGGCATGATGGTCATGCATGCATGTACGGCCAGAATCAGCGGCCGACCGCATAAGAAGGCTTCTCCACAGACTTAGGAGTCAGGTCAGGTTGAGGACGAGGTATGCGCATGGACGTGCAGCATGGCACAATGTCCACCGGAAGCAAGGCAGGTGTGTGCACCTCAGAACAGTTCTTGGTAAGTGTCTATAGTCAGAAAATGCGTAGAAAAGACAACGTACACAGGTCCCCGTGGTGAGCATGATGACATGGTTGGGGTTCTACATCTCCACGACGCCCGGAACGACCGCAAGCACACGTGGTAGTGCAGAGGTCGTACCGCACAAGCGCCCAGCAACCCTGCTGTGCATCCCGCGCAAATGTACGCCCGACTGCAAATTCACAGACGAGGAACCACACCTGACACAAAAACACACACGCGTAGTCAGTCACTTAGCAACGTGGGGCGCACGCAATGTGCTCAAAAAGAGTGCCCAACGGGATCCGAACGACGGCCGCACGCCCCACACCCCCAAGAATCAGCCGCCGTCCAACTTGCCATTGCCACCTGACACACAATGGCTATCGCAGGATCACCAACCGTATCCTGGCCCATTGGGGGCGCAAGATGCCAACCTACTCGCTCACCCCGGCAACGTCACACCTGCTCCTCCTTCTTCACGGCCACCTGCACCCCCACCTGCACCACCGGCCCCGGCGCCGCCACCTGCTCCTGCACCTCCGTCTTGCTCTGCAGGTGCAGCAGCTGGCTCAGCTGCTGCTGCTTCAGGAACTGCTGCTGCATCGTGGCGATCTCAAACTGCAGCAGCAGGGGGAATGCCCCCGGCGGCGGCGGCGGCAGCGGCGGCAGCAGAGGCAGCCCCGCCGCCTGCGGCAGTAAGGCCTGCAGCAGCAGGCGCTGCTGCGCCTGCAGCTGCCTCTGCATCACGAGCTCCAGCTCTAGCTCCGCCTGGCGCTGCAACAAGGCCTGCATAGTGGGGTTGCTGGCGCCCTGCTGCTGCTGCGCCTGTGGCTGCTGCGGCTGCGCCGCCGGCTGTGGCGCCTGCGGCGGCTCCGGCTGCTGCAGCTGCTTCGGCGGTGGTTGCTGCTGCTGCAGCTGCTTCGGCGCCGGCTGGTGCTGCTGCTGCAGCTGCAGCAGGCCCTCTATGGAGAGGTGCAGGTCGTCATGCTGCAGGGCGAGCTTGTCGGAGCCGTCGGACGAGACGTTGCTGTCGGCGCTGTCGGCGGTGCGGCGGCGCTTGCTGGCCATGCGCGTGCGGGCCAGGATGTCCTCGTCATCGTCATCGTCCTCCTCCTCGCCTTCACCTTCGCCCTCGTCCCCGGCCCAGTCCTGTGGCAGGCAGGGTGCAGGAGGCGGCGGCGGCGGCATGAGGAAGTGGCAGTAAGAGCAGTGGCAAACTGCGCAACAGCTCAGCCGCGTTGTCGAAGGCTGGGGTGTTGTACGCACTGTGGGAAGTGGTGGTGGGACAGGGCGGTGCAGGATTGCAGGTGGCAAGCGCCCGGTGCACTGCTGCCAAAGTGGCAGCCGCTCAGGGGTTGCGCAGTTGAAGGTAAGTATTCATATAATGTATGGCGCACCTGTTCCCAAGGCTCCCGCTTGGCCCCCTTCTTCCGAGCACGGTATTCCCGGAAGTACTTCCGGCGCTCCTCCTTGTCCCTGATGCCCTTGCCGTGTATCCTGACCTCCTGGAATGTCGGCCGATCTGCGTCGTTCCATACTCGTGTAGCATGTTGGTTGTACCACCTGCGTACATGTGGAGTGTTGGTTCGAGTCAGTGCCTTGCTTCTCCAGCGCAAGGTCGCCGGATAGGGGCAGAGGGGTAGCGCAAGCCCACACGTGCCTGAAACGCGCACTTACTCCATGACATGATGTGCCCTGGGCCGTTGACCATGCTCTTTCATGTGGGCACGGAACCACACATTGAACTCTTGCCAAAAGCCGCAGAATCTCCGCTCGTCCTCAGCCATGGTGTCAGCTGTGGCCCCGGTCAGCAGGGCAGGCGCCAGCTAGAACCTTTGAAAGTTCGACGGTAGGCGACGGCCTTCAACAATCTCCCTATACAACAGAACCAACTGACACCTGAAAGCATCGAGTAGCAAAGAGGAGGGACGGGGGGTGAGGTTCCCGGAAGTCAGCATGGCGTGGTCAAGCCCGACGAGTGCGCCAGAAACACATGCAAGAAGCTAATGAGCAAGATAGATGGTTGTTCATACATCGGCTACAGCTAATGGTTGAGGTCAGCGGGCTCCAAGCAAACGCCGGATGTTGCTCAGCGCCAATGAGTGCAGCGCGGGCATACAGGTCAGCCTCCATATACTACTACATGGCCATACGTTTACGCTAAACAGTAGAGGCGCTACTGGCACCCCGGTAGCAGCGAGTGCGGCAGAAAGTCCAAAACCTTGGAAGACCGCTCGGCCGGGGTTCGCACCGTTTTAAGTGTATGTTCCACACATACGATGCTTGGTATTGTCGTGGCTAAGAAGAAGGAGCAGAGGTCGTCGCAGCTGTCGCCAAGGATGTTGTCCAGTGGGCGGTCCTCACGCCCAGCTTCGGTAAAGGAAGGATGCAGAAAGACACTATGCTGCACTTATAAAAGGACGTGACTAGTGAGTATGGCTGCTGCATAGCACAACAGTCCAGAAGATGGAAAGGCTCATCATGCGCGGGAGTACCGAGTACGGTAGTAGCAGCGGCCCCAGGTGCCTCCAGCTGCCCCCGGCGTACCCTGCGTCGCAGCCCACAAACCTTGTTGCTGCTTGTGCCAGATGTTGTATATCGTGCCCTTCTGCAGCCGTCGTATGGTGGCTTTGCATTACCTCGGTACCAGGCAACCCCGCCCTCACGCGCGCCCCCCCCCCCCGCCCTGCCTTTCCTCCCAGTGGGTGCCCCAGCGTCCCAGGGGAGAGACGGAGAGTGTAGCAGAGGAGGTCCTCTGGTTGTACTTTCTCCGCACACGAGGGATTATGCATTTGCTTGGATTCGCATGGATTTCCTCGGCGCTCCGGTTACCTCTCTGTAGCAGGGCAGCACCCATGCAAAAGCCCCCCACGCTCCCAGAGCACCTGAGGACATCCCCTGGAACTTGCATCACGATGTCTCTGCGCATCAGGGGCTGCGTGCTAGCGTGAAGGCGTGGGGTTGAGGGGAAGCCGGGGAGGGGCATCATCACGCGAAGTAGTCCAGGTCTGGGGGGCATCCTCAGAGCCCTCTTTTTTTACCTCCATGCTTCCTCCGACTGCATACCATTGCGCTAGGCAGGTAAATCCCCCGAGCCCAGAGCAGTGAAGCGCTTGCGTTCCAGGGTGTTGGGTACGGTATGGTCGGTAGCAGTCGGTAGTCCATGCTCGCAATGCAGGAACTTGGGGTTCGGAGCATGCAGTATGCAGCTGCTGCTCTCGTGCTCTGCCACCTGGGAAGGCTTGGCTGCGTTGCATGGCCAATCAACAAGGGTCTGAGCGCCTTACATCCTGCCCTCCCAATCAGCATGCCAGGTTCCACCTCGACAGTAGCTAGCCCACGGGCATGCGTTTCGACCCACAAGCCAGTGCTAGCGGCCTAGTATCAAGGCTAGTTCGTCGTGGCTTCCCCAAATCCACAGCATAGCAGGCTCAGTCCCAGCTCCAGCTCACTCCCACAGCAGAACCGAAGCTCAGCCCACCTTTCATGATTGTAAAGCCCCGCTCGCGCCAGTGGGTCACTATGTACCGGTAGTTACCAAAATGGTCACTGGTGTGCGGCAATTCGCAATCACGCCTCCACCTGGTAAACGCACGTTCGCGCCGTTCCGTGGGACCTCCGCCATGCCGGGGAACCGAACCCCGGGTCCCCTGCCCCCGACACTTCATCCAACTGAGATAAATCGAGTTCGCATGCCTGCCCACACCTGCGTCACCCACCTACCCCACAAGCCACACAAAAGTTCGCACAACTTCACGCCTGCGCCTCCTCCGCATCAGCACCTCCACCCGCGCACGTCCCCTGCCGCCCCTGCCCTCCACACACCCCAGTCTCGTCCCCTGCCTCCGCTTGCACCTCCTCCACCTCCTCCCCTACCGCCTCCTCCACCACAGCAGCATCACCAGCCCCTACCGCCTCCTCCTTGGCCCCAGCAACCTCCACCTCCGCTGCCCCCTGCTCAGCCTCTGTGGCATCCCCACTTGCGGCCCGCGGACTGTACGGCTCCGGCTGGCCGGCAGTGGCGGTCTCGTAGTACTGTGGGTACCGGGCTACGTACCCCATGAGCTTGCCCAGGGGCAGCACCACGGTCTTGGCCGCCTGCCACAGCTGCGGGGGCAGCTCCGACAGCTCCACCCCGTGCTCAGCGAACAGCACCACCAGCTGGATGGGGTTCACCTGGGGCGGGATGTGCGTGGCAGGTGGGGGACACCGTGTTTGGGGCGGGGTGCGAGCAACCAAACGCGCGATGTACAACCGCATGGCGCAGCTTCAGGGTGAGGGTAGCACAGAGCGCATAAGAGTGTTGCGAACACGTGGTGTGCGGCCAGGGACGTGGAACCCCTTGCAGTTGCCCACGCCATGCCTCCTTTTGGCCTAATCCCTCTTGTTGGTTTGTAAACGGGCAACATCAGCCCGCTTGTTGACCTGGGTAACTGCTTTACCAACATTCCTGGTCATCCTGAACGTGCAACCCTCGCAGGTCCCCACCTTACTGAGTCCCCCGCTCTCCAGCGACAGCCCCGCCAGGTTCTCGAAGAAGGACTCGGAGGGCTGACCCGGAGTGAACCGTGAGCTCGTCTGCAGCGGACCGTTGCCGCTGTTGTACCAGTAATGCGGCAGACCTGGGGACCAGGGCAAGGGGGTTATAGCTCCAATGCCCTGTGCCAGCCGCCACGAATAGTTGTGTACCCCAACAGCCTCTGCTACGCAGAAGAACTCATCGCCATCCTTTCCCGGCTATTGTACGGCACGCTAGTGCGACAGCCAACCCAGCGATCATGGGAGCCTGCAAATGGAGGCACGAGCGCCGTACCTGCTGGGATGGTGACTTTCTCCCCTGCCTCAAGAGCGCGCTCCGTGCCGTTGAGGGAGACAGTGAGGGAGCCCTCTGCGCAGGGGCAGCAGCATCGGTGGGTTGGCAAGCAAACAGGGCACATGAGCGTTGTAGGCATGCATGCCTAAGGCCGCCAAGCTGCTTCCCGAATAGGTGACGACACGTTACAATCTCAGGTTGGGTCCGGCACGCTGCCACCAGCAAAATTACAAGCAGTGGAGAGCTGCCGACGTGCACACGCGTGGTCGCTGGAACGGCAGGAAACAAGTGAACACGGATGCCGCAGTTCCATAGCCGCTGAGCCACCCACCCAGCACGGTGACGGTCTCCTCCTGCCCGCTGTGTGCGTGTAGCGGCAGCGCACAAGGCTTCTGGGGATAGAAGCCGGGAGCTGGATGGGGTCCAGGGGGCGGACAGGGAAAGGTGTTGGGAAGTCGGTATGCGGGTTTCGGCAGCGGCGTTGGTGCCTCCCATGCCTGCAACCTTGGTTTCGGCGACTGTGGAGAAAGACGCTACAGCCTAGCGGCTATATGTCCTAGGTCCTTCCCAGGATATGCCAGAACGTAGCAGATCCGTGCAAGACAGCCTTCCCACCGTCCTGCGGCTGTATGCAGCTGCCAGCAGGGCGTACTCAGTGGCAGCTGCCCAAGGCTGGCGGCAGCACAAACCTCTAAAACAGCAGGCAGGACGCACATTCGGACACACCTCACCCATCACCAATCCGGCAGCAACTCTCACCGCTAGGTAAGCAAACTCCGTGCACCTCAAAGTATGCGCCGTTGGTGTCGTTGGAGCGAGCGGTGATGGTGTACCTGGGTTCATGGAGCCAGGGCGTCCAGGGCATCCCTTTAAAACTGTACGACAGCTCGGGCTTGAGCACTTGACATGTTCAAAAATGCGCGCGATGAGCAATCACTATGTTGTGTAGGGAGATGGTGAACAGGAATCGTTGGTTGGTTGGGGAGGATGGGGCGTGAGGGTTGGGCTGTTCCGCAAGCCCAGGGGTGCCGAGCACCCTGCACCAAAAAGTGTCCTAGGCGCGGGCTTGCAGGACCCCCGGGCCGGGACCTGCAAGTGGTCTCATGGCCCTAATCGTGTGCACGCTTGGTGAGCATGAGTGCTAACTGCTCACCGTTGGCCGTCCTGCTTGTCGGAGTCCCAGAAGGAGGTCTGCCCCGCGAAGCTCTTCCTCTTCATTTGAGAGTTCATGTACCGCGTGCCGCCAATGACAAGCGCGACGATGACAATGAAATACTTTGACGCCTGGAAAGACGATGACTTCTTTCGGGTTGCCATGTTCGTCGGGTTTCGCTTTGGGGCCTTTGGGTCAGGGTTCCAGGGCTTGACAGGCCTCGCCGGGCGTACAGGAAAGGGGATGCAAACGGCACGGCAATATCCTATTGCACTGGTCCGCAGTTTGTCATTGCACTCCTGGGTAATATTACGTGTGATGAGTATCACGACGCCAACGGCCCCAGTTTCGGAGCGGGTCGACGCCGATGTGCAGCGTATCACCAACAAGGTATCTGGCAATAGTCTATCAAGCACAACAGAAATATACATCTTTTATCAGTATACGCCAGATCGCACTCAGGTGCGGATTGGGCGGGGGCCACCCGGAACACAGTGCCAGCACTTACCAAGTGGTTTGCGGCACAACTCGAACTAGCTGTTTAACAATTGCTGTATTCTAGGCCTTCGACCAGCTCAATTGTGCAGAGCGCGTAGCTTGACCACACTTGCGAAAGCGCTTGCAGCACAGGTCGTCAGGCAGTCGTTGCACATTGAAGCATTTACGCAGTGAACCAGGAGAATATAACACAGCATCACATCATGCTTTGGCGCGGACGGCTGACGGGCCTTTTTCTTATCCTCGTCAGCAAAACATTCCTTCCACGCTTGAGATCGGCCAGCGGGGCCTGACTCCTTCTGCGCGTGCGACTCATTTTTCTGCAGGAGCCATGCGTCTCTCTCTGGCCCGCACTGCTTGCGCCCCTTCCCGGGCAGGTGCGTGCCGCTTCTCGTTTCGGCCTGCGAAGTGACAGCTGCCAGCACACCAGCGCGAGCTTCTGACCTCCGACAGAGCTGCATAAGCCTCCCCCCTGATTCACGCGGCCCCAAACTTTGCACCCAATACCATTTGGTTTTCCACATACCTTCCCCCAGGCGCTGTGTCCCGCGCTAGCCGGCGGACTCATGTGCTGGTCAACAACAAGCTGGTGCTGCATCCAACCGGTAAGCACCGAGCACCAAGCACCTCTTTGCCAGTGACACCTGCTTGTGCTCATGCGCACTGCTTCCGGGTCCCGTGGACTGCTGCTGCTGCTGCTGCTGCTGCTGCTATATCAACGCATTATACCTTTCGCTCGTACCACGGCACCAAAAGGCCCAACCAGCGCAATGCGTGGCACTAGCGTCGCTGGCACCACGGCACCAAAGCCTCACCAAAACCAGACTGTGGTGTTGCACCAGCCTGTGTCCTTTCCATGAGCGCACGGAGCCCTTGGCACGTCACAACTCAACACAATCCACGCCACTCCGCTCGCTCCACGCGATACGGGACCCCCCACCAGGCCGCGACCTCCCCCCACCTGCACTCGGAAACCAAAATTCGCACCACGCCCCGCGCATTACAGCTCGCGCTCTCCCCCTGTTGGACTCAACACAGAACAGCGTGATTAGCCAACACCATACTCCCACATGACGAATTGCACAACCAAAATAAGAGTTCGTGCTCTCCACAGGCAGCGGCGCCGTGGACCACCTCGACGGCGAGAAGGTGACTGCCCCCGGCCCCGTGGTGCTGCGGGAGGGCACGCTGGATGTGGGGCGCGTGGAGCCGTGCGACATCGTGCTGGGGGTGCCCACCGTGTCCAGCCGCCACGCCATCCTGACCGTCGGTGCGTGGGATCGGGAAAAGAAAGAGTGCAGCATGTAGTTCACTGGGACAATCAGTGTGGTAGGGGTGTGCGACATTGTGCTCGGGGTGTCCACTGTGTCCAGCCGCCTTGCTATCCTAACCGTTGGTGCGTGGGGCCAGGAGTGTGACAAGTACCGTACGTTTGGGTTATCAATCACCCAGCCCGGTGCAGCCCGAGCGTTGGCGGGCCTGGTGGTGTCCCGCGGAACGCTCACAGGGCCCTCGCTCTTGCTGGGGTTGAGCTCCCCAGTGACGTCGTCATCTTCCGTGGCGCACTAGGCCGTGGAGCCTCCGCTGCCCCGCCCTCCACTTACCAACCTACTGCGTATCTCACTCGCCGCGGTGTTCTTCCTTGGAACCTCAGAGGGCGACAAGGTGCTTGTGATCGACGTGAACAGCACCAACGGCACCATCATCAACGGCAACGAGATCAAGGCAATGGACTACGTGGAGCTGCCCATCGGGGGGGAGGTCATCTTCGGTGAGCAGCACAGATCTAACCGTGGCGGCCGGCGTACGGTAGTATTCAGCATGGCTACATGCTAAAACACCGCCAGCTCGCAAGGCAGCACACAGCCGCTATGTTACTGGGCGGGTCTTGACGCCGTGTTCTGGTTTAACCCCGTGGCTTCCAACAAGCTTTGGCTTTTATACATACATGTGTTGTATTCTTTGTACGGCACCCCCAGGTGATGAGTTCCTCGCCAAGTTCGAGCTGCGCAAGGTGGCGGATGAGCCGTCAGCCTAGGGAGACCTTACGGTGCCAAGGGAGACCTCTGCAGGTGCCCGTAGGCCCCGTAGGCCTCTCCCGCCAGTTGTCGGGCTGTAGCGAGCGCGGAGGGGCAGAACCGCAGCAGTGCAGCATGGAGTTAAAACGAAGTGTGTAGTAGCTGCTGACACGCGAGCTGTTGCAAGCCATACGCGGTGCAGCCATGGTCGCGGCAAGGGCATGTACGGGGAATGGGAATTGTGCAGTGGTGGTTGAGCCGGCCTTGCGGCGTGGTACAGACGTTGAATTGACAAGAATTTCGGGATGTATCTGTTGTGATCCGATTGTTATTCTCTGTTAGCAGCCTAGCACGTTAAGGATGGCGGCCAAGGCCGCGTTGCAGCATCAGGCGCTTGCTGGTTGGCCGGCCCCCACACATGTGTGCAACGGGCTGTGAACGGGCCGTGCCATCATGAGGAAGACGCGGGCTCTGTTTTCCTCGCGCATAGTACCGGATATTTGCTGCGTTGATAGCATGCAGCTGCATCTGCAACACAATGCCTGCATGAAGACGACGGTATGGCAGTTGGGAGCGTTTTTCGGGCCCCTGCAGTCGGGCGCACATGTAAGCCCCCTGGAAACAATCAACTCCCATGGACCTACTACCGGTACCCCTTTCCTTGTTAGGTTTGGTACTGAAGCCGCTGCCCTATGCTGTAAGAGCTGGGCTGGGTTGAGCTGGCCAAAAGAGCGGCGGAGACCCCCAGGGCTGACTAGGACCTTACACTGCAGAATACCTCCGTCGCCGCGCTCCTCCGGCCCTAATCTCAAGTAGCATAACCACATGGCACCTGCGGCCGCCTTGGGAAGACTAACAAGGAGCCTCATATGACCAGCACGGTTAGATCAAGCACCCCAGGCAGCACTGGGCAGCACAGCAGTTCAAAGGCACTATCCCCTGGGGCCTTTAGGCTGTCCCGGCGATTCCGTTACAGGCCCCGTACCCTGCGGCTCCCCATGCCCTGTTGCCCTCCGGTGCCCCTATCCCTTCAGGTCAGCGGAGTCACGGCACACCGCTTTGAACCTCGAACGCCGCCCCATGCTGCCAACAGAAAGTCCATGGTAGACCAAAGCCATGTGCATTGTCCCCACGCACCCCTACGCTTCAGGCTACCTCTGCCCACGACTTGGGACAGTACAACAGGCAGAGAACTAGGCCCCTAGGACCTTGAACCCTGCAAATTCCTGCAGGTACGGGCAGCACAACACGTGGAGAACTAGACCCCTAGCACCCCTGACGCTTCCATGTGTCCTGACCACACCCAACAGGTCCAAGCGTCACAATCGATCACACCCCGATGCTCAACTTGTACCAACACGTCCCTACAGGCCCGCCTTCCACGCAACGTGCTACAGGTCCGGGCTGCACATCATGTCCACAAACGAGGCTGCGTCGGCCCCATCCCTATAGTTCTGGGCTGCACGGCGGGTAGAGAACCAGCCCCCCTAGGACCGTTAGGGCTCCACGTGTCCTACGCTCCTAATCAGACCCTACAGGTCCGGGCTGCACATCAGGTCCACCAGCGCCCCCAGGTAGTGCACGTCGAACCCGATCCGCTGCAGCATGTCACGCAGCCGAGGGTGGCACGTGGACGCGTGCACGCCGCCGGCACGCAGCGCCACCTGCCCCTGCCTCCGCCCCTGCTCTCCCTGCCCCTGCCCTTCCCCCGCGTCTCCCAGGTCGCTGCTGGAGGCCTCCGACCCCCGGGGCCCGTCGGCGGAGCTTGCGGTGGGTGTGGTGACTGCGGCTGGGTCGGTGTACAGCGCGGAGCGAAGGGCGGGCACGTGGTGCACGGCCAGCGCGTGCAGCAGGGCCAGGGCCAGCAGCTGCCACTGGGGGGGCTTGAGGCCGGGGATGGGGCCAGACAGCCTGGCGGGGGGTGGCGCAGCGGAAACAAGCAGTGCTTGTTCAAGCGTACGGTGCCGTAGCATCTTCCAGGAAGGGGCAATGGAGGGCGTCTTGAGGGTGCACGTTACGGTCAGATGCGGCCGAAGCATGGAGGGCACATGCAGGGAGGGGCACATGCAGGAGTAAGGAGATGGCACAGGGCGGCGCGGGTGCCCAAACATGCATAGCCGCCCGTGCTGCTGTCCCCGCTTTCTCACCCAATGCCTGGCCCTTTTCTTACCCATGGCTGGCCGGTTACTTGCAACTGCCCTCCCAACACCACCAATACCCGGTGGCCCGTGCCCACCTGTAGTCAGAACCCAGCTACTGTCCTCGCTCCACCCAATACCTGCCCTACTACCGTACTTCCCAGCACTATCCAAACGCCGCACCACTACCCAGTACGTACCTGAATGTGGACAGCAGCGCGGTGGCCTTGCGGTCCACATCGCTCTGCGGCGCCCGCACCCGCAGGTCCACGCACGCGGTGCGCAGCGGCGCGGCCAGCAGGCGGCACAGCACGCCGCGGGACTGCACCACGGGCGGGGCAGGGGAGCCCTCGGGGCCCTCGTCCGCGTAGGCGGCGTCGGGCAGCGCGGGGCCTGGGCGGGGGGCGGGGGCGTTCGTGGGGTTAAGGACGCTTGGGGCAAGAGGACACGTGGCATGCTGCACGCGGCACAGACTGAGACACCATAGCGCGCTAAGCGGCCGGCTTCTGTCGCCAGGGAAATGGGTTTGTACAAATATGATCAGATGTATTATGTAGCCAAGGATGCTTCAGGCCGACTATTGCAGGGGTGCAAGCCTAAATCACAGACCTGTGGGGCATGGGCCAGGTGTCTAAATTTTCGAGGTGCATGAGTAGCTATTCGCTAGGCGCCGCTAAGCATGAGTTCTCCTGTGGACACACGGCTACTGCGCACATCAGACCAGCCGGGCTATAGGGGTGCAAGGCAGGGCACAGGCCTGTGGAACTGCGCGGGCCGGTGTCTAGTACTTGAACGTTGCACCCTGTGTGGGTTGAGCTACTAGGTGCCGGTACTCGTGACGCACCTGGGCTGTGCAGCGGGCCCAGCCCCACGCCGCACACGAAGGCCACCGTGCGGCTGTTGACCCAGCCCACCAGCGCCAGATGCACCTGGTTGAAGGGCGTGAGCACCGTGTGGTAGTGCGCGGTGGCGCGCTGAAAGAAGGGGAGCATGGACCTGGGGGCAGCGGGGCACGGGGTGGGTGGCACGTGAAGCACGAGGAGGTATGCTACGGTAATGCTCCTCGTCAGCGCAGCGCATCCCTCGCATAGCTGGAAGAAGGGTAGCATGGACCTGGGGGCAGCGGGGCGGGGGCAGGGGGGTATTTCGGCCGAATCGGGGGCAGGGTTGCGGGTTGCGGAAGAAGGGAGCATGGACCTGGGAGTGGGGCACAGGGCGGGCACCACGTCAGATGCCAGGACACCGCGTGAGATTTGGCTAGGAGTCATGGCATGGGGGCGTCGGGGCGGGGGCGGGTAACAGGGTGAGGTGGGAACGCAGAGGGTGCGGCGAAGTGGTGGTGCAGAGCAGGAAGGGTGCACTGCTTCACAGCAAAGCTTGGTTCGGGTGCCGCTTGGACCTGGGAAAAAGGAAACCCTCATTATTACCGTACGTACCGCCCCCCCTCATTATTACCAAAGGTACCGATGGAGCACTTGGGACAACACCTAGCATGGCTGGGTGCACCTCATTACATCGATTGCCTGCCTGAGCACACACCCAGTGGCGCGGCTTACACTGCCAGTGGCACCACCCTTTCCCCCAACCCTCCAGGCTCACTTGTAGTTGACATCGTCATCCGATGAGGCGCCGTCGTCGGCCCCGCTCGCACTGCCGCTCTCATCCAGGTCGTCCCGCAGCCAGCTGAGGTCATCTTCATCCTCCTCCTCCTCCGCCTGCTGCTCCTGCTCCTCCCCCGGACCTCCTGCCGCCCCGCCTCCTCGCACACCCCCGCGAGCCCCGTTTCCTGCACCGACCGGCGCAGCCACCGGGCCCCCTCCCACTCCCCCGCCATGACAGACATCCTGGTCGTGACCACCTGCGTCACACAGCCCTGACGGCGTCGCTGATCCGCACGGATTTTTCCCTTCCCCCTGCTGCCCACCCTGCGCCACACCTGCAGCCCCACTTCCTCCCCCGCTGCTGCCAACGGTGCCCCCACTCGGCGCTCTTGCCCCTTCTCCCTCGCTCACGCAAGGTCCGGTAGCACTGCTCAAACCTCTCCGCTCCCGCTCTCCTGCTCGGGACTCCTGCTGCTGCTCCCGCTCCTGCTGCTCCTTTAGCCGCATCTCCCGCCACGCGCTCATGCGGCCAGACCCGCCCCCTGCTGCCCCCTGCCCCTCGGCTTCCCTGGCGCTACCCCCGCCTTCCCGGCTGCCAGCGCTCCGTTCCGGCCGGCTGCGGCCGCCAGCACCTGCACCCTCTGCCTTCACCCCACCCGCACCTTCACCTCCACCGCCCCTGCCCCTGCCCTTCTTCCCATCCCCCACCACAATCACGCCCCCTGCCCCCTGCGGCCGCTCCCTCTCCGCCTCGCTCCTCCCCTCCTCCACCCGCACCCTGCCACCCGGACCCCCAACCGCTCCACCACCGCGCCCTCCTCTCCCTACACCCGCCTCCTCCCCATGCCCCTCGTCCTCCTCCTCCTCCTCTTCCTCCTCATCCACACCCCTCAGGGTCCCGGCATACAGATCGTCCGCAACCTCATCCGCATCCCGGTCATCGTGCCACTCGTCCTCGCCACCCCTTCGCCCGCCCCTGCCGTACTCCTCGTCCTCGTCATCCTCCTCGTCAGAGAAGTACGGCTGGGCCTCCGGCGGAATGGGCACGCCGCCGCCCGGCGGGCGCTTGCCGCTGGGCACGTGTACGACGTGTACGGGACGCGGCGGCGTGGGGCCCTCCTCGACGCCCACGATGCGCTGCGGCGGGAGGATGCTCACGGTCGCCGCCAGCGGCCTCGGGGCCGCCGACCCGTGGGTCTGTGCCGGGCTGGTCGCCGACCCGTGGGTCTGTGCAGGGCCGGCCGTCGAACCATGGGAGTCTTGTGTGAGCGAGGTGGGAGACGCGTTGTTGGCAGCTGCGCTGGCGACGTTGGAAGTTGACGGGAGGAATCCGTTGCCGCTGCTGTGGTTGGATGCAAGGGGGAACGGCGTTGGGTGTAGGTGGGCTGACGTGGCAGGGGCAGGAGGAGCTGGCTGCTGCGCTCCGGGGCTGCCCCCAGGCGGGAGCTTGTCCAGGAAGACCGTGTGGCGGCGGGGCGGCGCAGCGGGGAGGAACTTGCGCAGCTTGGAGGTGGCGGTGGTGGCGGATGTTGACGGGGATGCGGAAGGGGAGGCGGCGGCGACGGCCTGGTTAGCCGCGGCCTCTCCTCGCAATTTGGAAGTTGTCGTGTTGGACGCAGATGGTGCTGACGAGGATGCGGAAGGGGAGGAGGCGGCAGCCTGATTGGCAGGAACCTCTCCACGCAGCGTGCTGCTCGCAGCCGCTGTTGATGATGGTGAAGGCGACGCAGCAGGTAGCCTTGTGGCCGCGCCGCGAGGTGTGTGCCGGCTGCCGTTGCTGGTCATAGCGTTGCTGCTGCTGCCGGCGGCAGTGGTGGAGGTGGAGGTGCTGGGCGGCTGGCGGCGGCGCACGCCGATGCCTCCCGCCTCGGGCGGGAACCACAGCCGCAGCGCGCGGGGGATGGCGGGCTGGGACGGCGCAGCGACCTCTGTATGCATGCAGTGACAAGTAAAGCAACAGGCGAGTTGCGTTTATGCTTGTTAGACCAGTACAGGTGCCGTACAGTCCAAAACACTCCACGACATCCCTTTTGCGGGCCTACGCACATGAACCCACATGAAACGCAGAGGCACACCACAGCAACGCAAAGCCGCATCCCCTGTGAGCTTCACCTCCTGCCCCGCCTTACCTTGCATTGAGGCCGCCAGCGCTGCATCCGTCAAGCCCTCGCCCTCCTCCCCATCCTCCTCGTCCTCCTCCCGCCCTGTGTGCTCCAGCACCCGCGCCGCAGCCACCTCTGCACCACCGGCCCCAGCCCCTGCTGCCTTCACCACACCGCCATCACTCGCCAGCCGCAGCGTGCCCAGCCCAAGCACGGGGCCCCCCTCTGGCCCGCCCTGCTCGCCGCCGCCCTCCTCGCCTGCTGCTGCTGTCACAGCATGCTCCACTGAGAACACGAACACGGGCTGTTCATCTGCAGCGCCCGTAGGTTGCTGGTGCAGCTGCTGCACCGTCGGCAAAGTACCGTTGCTGCTGCTGCCGTCGTTACTGCCACTGGTCGCGGCTGTTGCGCCGTCGGCTTGCCCGGTGCGTGCAGGTGCCGCCGCCCGCGTCCCATTGGCGATATTGCTGGCAGGAGGCGCAGGGACAGAGGATTGCGTTGCCGCAGCAGGCGTAGCCGCAGATGCAGACGCAGGCGCGGGTGCAGGCGCGAGCAGAGGTGCAGCGCGGGGTGCAGCGGCCCGGGCCGGTGCTTGCGGGCCGTGTACGGCGTCCGCCGGCATCCTGTACTCCACCTGCAATTCAGCATAGCGATGTGTAGTTGTCCTGCACGAGTCTTCATGATCTTCACATGCCCCCCAACGTCCCAAGGTGATTGGGCTGTGCGTGTCGGCACGTGCCTCCCACGGTGCAGCACACAGCCTTCACGGCAAACCCTACCATGAACAGCCGCACTGCTGCCCAATCCCGCAAACCCCCGGCCATGGTCGGAGGCCGCTGTCCCAAGCACTGCCAAACCCTGCAGCACAACAGCAGTTGCTTGCCATGCTTTCCACCCAGCTCGCACCCATCTCCCGCCTCACCTTGGGACCGAACGACACGCGCTTCTTCCTGCCGCCCGCCTCCGACCGCGCTCCCGCCCCCACCGCCACCTTCTCCCCACCGCCAGGCCGCTCCCCACCCGTCGCTGCACCCCCCTGCTGCTCCTTCACCCCCACCACCCCCTTCCCCGCTCCCGCTCCCTTTTTCAACGACGACTTCAGCCCTCCGCCACCCCTGTCCCTGGCCTTCGCCCCCGCCTTCGCCCTGTCCTGCTTGCCCACCGGCACGTACCCGTCCACCGCCCGCCAGTCCCCCTGCCCCGCCGGCCCCTGCTGCCCTGCCCCCGCGCCCTGCTGCCCCGCTGCCCGGGCGTCCAGCGCCCTGCCCCCCGCCTCCGCCTCCTGCGCCGCTGCCCCCGCGTCCCGCTCCCTGACCTCAGACATCATCGTGGCAACACCGCCGCCCTGGGCCGCCACGTCTTCCATACCGGGCCTGGTTGGGTTTGAATAACATACAGGAACATGACCCTGCTTCAGTCACCATTGAATCAGGCCCGGTACCCATGATCAGTGAAGTTTGCTTCGGCAGTGCTGCTTTACCGGAGAGTACCTTCATGCAAGGTAAGGTGGCCACGCAGCCGCCGGCCAGGCGTTGCGGTACAGGCCGACAGGTTCAAGAAGCATGACCCGGATACAGACCAAACGTTACAAGTCCCCACCCCGCCCCCACCTGCGTGCGGTGTGGCTGACCGCCATGACCTGCCGTACACTGGGCTTCAGTCGCTCCATGGGGTCGCCCAGCTGCGCCGCGTAGGCCTGCGTGGCCGCCTCGCAGTCCACGCCGCAGAAGTGGGAGGGCGGGGGCAGCTCCACGGGCCCCACCGCGGGGTCCCAGCGCCGCCGGGGGGTGGACTGGACGGTGTGCGGCTTGGGGCACAGCGGGTTGCCGCACTTGCCTGCGGGGGCCCCAGAAAGGGTACATTCGGCCGAGTTGGGACTGGGTTTGGAAAGCCCCCTCACTCATGCGGGCTTACAGTTCAGTCTGCATCCCGTGACGTACGCTCGCGCAAGCCGTGACCTCCCAGTTTAGCCCGCCCCCAAAACCCAGAGCCAAAGGCCCTATGACCTAGGTACTGTGCAGTGTGATCGATACCCAGCCCCGAGCCCCACCTGCCAGCGCCCCCTGGGTCTTATGAGGTATGTGTGTTTCGCAATGTTGCCGCCGCCTGGCCCCACCTGCCTGACCCCTGACCCTTACAGCGTTTCCTCCCGTTTCACGCACACCCCCATCGTGCGATGTGCGGCCGACATCCAGCCCTGAGCCGCACCTGCCAGCGCCCGCTCCTCCGCCACGCCCAACAGCTCCTCCCCGCTCATGGCCGCGGCCAGGCGGCTGAGCTCCCGGCCGTCCCGCGCCCCGCGCTCCAGCAGCAGCAGCATGGCTGTGAACACGGCCCGCCGCCGGCGCTGCTCAAAGTCCCCCGGGGGCAGCGAGGCGGGGTCGAAGGCGGCAAGGTCCTCTCCGTCATCGTCGTCATTGCCGTTATTATCATGCTCGTTAGTGGGGGCATTGGCAACGGCTGTTTTGCTGATTTCCCGATCTGGGTCGGCGTCGTGGGTGGTGGTGGTGTCGCTTTGGCCGGTGCTAGTGGTGATGGTGGCGCTGGGGGTGCGAGTGGCCAGCTGGGTGGTGTGCTTGTTGCTGCTAGCGCTTTGCGACGCGCTGCTCTTTGTGGCGGGGCATGCCCCTGGCACAGCAGTAGCATAGGCGTTGTTGCTGCTGTTGCGGTCTGAGAACGGCTGCTGCGGGGTAGCCACGCCTGGCCGCTGTGCGGGGGTTGGCGAGGGAACCGGGGCCCCGTCGACTACGTCGCGTGGGGCAGGAGGCTCGGGGAGCTCATCATCCGCCCGTCCGCCTGCGCAAAGGAGCGGTGTCACATAAGTGTTGCTGCTGTTACTGCAGGTGGTACATGGAGCTTCCCTTGGCTGCGCGCCCACAACAGCTGTGGGGCGCACATGGGCACCTGGTGCGGTGGTTGCACCTGGTGCTTCCAGAACTGACGAGGGTGACGCCTCGCTCTGCGCCGGACCTCCACCTCCGCGCGTGAGTCCATCGCCTGCCGCTGATGAAGCTTTGGCAGCTGCTGGGCTTTCCGTCACGCCTGCGTGCTGAACGCCGCCAGCATCGCTCTCGTTGTCATCGTCATAAGACAGTACGGGGAGGCAGTCGAGGTATGACATATACCGGCAGCCTAATCAAAACAATCTGTCGATCGTTGCGTGCCCGGGCTGCTGTGCTTCTTTCGGCTTAGGGAAGGGAAATGGTGTTGCACCTCTGCCACACTGGGGAGCAAAGCTCACGCGCGCAATTAGTGACGGTTTGGCAGCCTTGAATTATAACATTGGAATTGTCACGGGCACTAACTGTGTCCCCAAGGCTTTCGTACTGAATGGCGCGAAAGGCGATGAATGTGCCACAGCACTCTGCACCGGTACTATGCACCACCCGGAACGTAGCGATGCTTTGGTTGTCTCCTTGCTTCTGACAAATAGCTGAGTCCTCCAAAGGAGTCGCTCTGAGCCATGACGGTTCGCGGTGCACAGCTAGCTGAAGCCCTTGCTCAGCTTGCCGTGACTTTTGAGCGAGATGGGAATCCGATACAAGCAATACATTGCCTTCAGGCTCTGGTGGACCAAAAGCAGACTGCAGACCGCGAGGCAATCGCACGGCTGCACCTTGGACGCTTGTTGCTGCAGCATACCGTTTCCCTGGAGGACGCCCAAAAGATCCTGCTCAAGGCGGTAAGCCACTGTTGTTTACATACACTCTGGGTCACGAGCATCACCAAATGGGCGCAGCACGCAGCATAGCGCAGCACGCAATACAGCCCCTCCCTGGTGCCCACGACCTTCAACTCCTGAAACCATCGCCGCCCCCACCCTCACAGCAATGGCTTTGCAACTCTCTCATCGGTAACTACTGCCTAAAGTACGAGGTGAGCAGACACGGCAGCCCCGCGGCACAGGGTGCGGCACTGCTGGCCTCTGGCACTCTGTGCGCACCATCCAAGCCTGACCTCGCCATTGTCCACTTCAGCCTGGTATTGTTGAAAGGCTGATGTGCAGTAATATAGCTCAACGTGTCGACACGTGCAACAGGTGCACGACCAGCTGGCCACGTGCTACCACCACATGGGCAAGGAGGCAATGGAGCAGCAGGTGTACGGCGCAGTGGCTGACCTGTGGAAATCGGCAAGGGGGTCGGACGAGTGGTAAGCTCTGCATCCCGTACCTGTTGCTGCTGTCCTGTCGCTGCCGCTAGTACTGTTGCTCACACCAACCCCTGATTGGCCAGTCCTACTTAGGGCACGGGTATGTCTATGGAAAGGGCTCTTCCTCATCTACGGCATGTGCCGTCAGGCTGCCCTTCCAGGAATATGACTTGTTTGTGGCAATGCTTTCCCCTACTTGTGCCGCCAGGCTGCCGTGCCTCCGCTGGGCATGCCGACTGCTGCAGCGGTCTGCGGCGCTGGCGGCCGGCGGGCGGCGTCACGGGGAGGCGCGGCGGGCTGCGGAGGAGGGGCTGGCGCTGGCGGAGGCGCACGGCCTGCGGGACCAGAAGGTGGGGGTGAAGGGCTGAGGATTTGTCCGCAGTATGGTAGCAGTGCAGTGCATAACGAAGTACGTGTTCTGCAGTGGGGTTGGCACTGCCGGCAGCGCACGGCCTGCGAGGCCAGAAGTGTGGACGAGTAAGGGGGAGACAGTGAGCCGTTCGAGAGGGGAGGGAAAAGGGTGCCGGTCCACCAGGGGGCTCGGCAGGCGGCAATAAGTGGAGGATCTGGATCAGGCGTACAATGAGACAACGAGGTGTGCATCGCTCCCTCCTCCACCACGCCAATTTGCTGTAACATGCTTTGCCGCACGTCCCACCCGCCGCCCCATTTTGTCGCCCGCCGCCCCCTCCCCCACCACCACCCCAGGTCATCTTCCTGCTGCTGTGTGCGCAACTGGCGCTGTGCCGCTGGGACCACGCCGCGGTGGACACAGCCTTCGCAGCCCTCTCCGCGCTGCTGGCGCCGCAGCAGGGGGCCCAAGGGCAGCAAGGGCAGCAGGGGCAGGTGGACACGTCAGCGCTAGGCATGGACGCTGGGGCCTACCCGCACGTGCTGCTGCACTATAACCTGCTGCAGGTGGGCCGGGGCGGGTTAGTGGGCTAAGGGGGTAGTGGGGCAGTGGGGAAACAAAGCAGGTGGTGGTGTGGGGTGGTATGGGTACTGCGTGATGTGCGAGCAGGTTTGCGTACTGACGAGCAAATGTGCACGATGCCGATACGTGCACACGACTTAGGACGTCACCAAAGCTAGGGTGCCGACTGTTGTGAGGCTGCAAGCAAGAAGCAGAGCGACACTGAGCTGTGCACAAACCCGACCCCACCCCATAGGCGCTGTACATGCTGCGCGTGGGTAAGCTGACTGACCTGACCAAGCAGCAGCAGCAGCAGCAGCAGCCGGCGGCAGGAGGGGCAGGCGGTACGCCCGCTGCCGCTGCCCCAGGCGAGGTGCTGCCCCCCGTGCTGCAGCACCTTGTCAACACACTGGCACACATCGATGCGGAGCGGGAGCGGAGGAGGCAGGAGCGGCAGCAGCAGCAGGGACTGCAGCAAGGTGCGCCGTCTCAGTGTGCTTTCAGAGCCTTAACGAAGTCTTACCCCTCCGATCGGCAATTACGGGAATCCACGGGGATCTCCATAGCGTTCTCTACACATTCCGCACAAACTCAGGACGGGTCGTCCTGACATGTTGGTCACTGGGCTCTGTACCCCCGCAGGCACGCCTGTCCGCGGCGGCGGCGGCGGCGGTGGCGTGCTGCCCCCTGTCGCCCCCTCCGTGCCGTATTGCCTGCCGAGGCTGCCTGCCAGGGCTGCTGCCCCGTTCCCTCCCGCATATCCCACCTCCTGCCTCGTTCTGTCTCCTTCACACCAGCACATCTCCCGTGTCTAGCTTCTTCCTACGCCTCCCTTTCCCTCCTTTCACACACAGGCACGCCCGTCCGCGGCGGTGGCGCAGGCGGCGGCGCGCCGCCTCCTGCCTACCCCTCCGTACTGCCGTACTGCCTGCCAGGGCTGCCCACCCTGGAGCCCCTGGTGCGCCTGGTGTGCGCCCTGGCGCTGAGGGCGGGCAGCAACTGGCCCTCCATGCCGGAGCAGCAGCTGGAGAGAGGTGCGGCGGGCAGGGCGGTTCCCGGGGCGTGGTGCCTAGCGCACCGCTACGCAGGGCCACGCCTAGAGTGTCGGGGTACCGTACCTGTTTTGGACGGATCTGTGAAGTTGCCAAGGAACCAGTCAGCCGTTTCTGTGAGTTGATCGTAAAGGGAGGAGGCATGATAGCAGAAAACGAGGCATGATAGAAGCTTGGTCCAATTCCATAAGAGTTGCTGCTGCTGGCCCGGGGGACTCGGGATCACGTCATCCACATTGAGTTGGTCGCACAAGTCCCACGCTGTTGTACAACGTGCGGCAGGAGCTCAGCGGCCTTGGGCGCCCCTTGGAAACCTTGCGTGCTTCAGGCTCTCTATTGTGCACGTGTCAGGTCGCTATACGTTTGTTTACCATTTTCCATGCCGTTCCGATGCGCTTTTATGATCATTCACAGGCCTACAAAGCACCGCGGAGCTGCTGGCGGCCGTGGGCCTGGGCCCCAGCGGCGTGGACCTGTACGCATGCGGCGCACCAACCGCCGCCGCCACGCCCTCCCAGCAGCAGCAGCAGGTCGCACACGCACATGACCAGGGGCAGCACCACGTGGTGCAGCTGGAGGGCTGCCGCCTGGAGGCCGCCCGCCCCGTGCTGCAGCTGCACATGCTGCTCATGACCTGTAAGGCGCAGCTGCTGCTCAGCAAGGTACGGCATAGCACGGCATAGCACGGCGCCCCGAGAAACACACAGTTTCTTAAAGGGCATGATTGACGGCCGTCCGTGCCAGTAACGTGGATTTTGATTGTCTCTTGACCGCCCCGCCCGATACCTCCGACTTACAAGTACGAAAACACCCAACCCAAACGCAATTTTTCCCTTGGCAGGCCCGCCTGGCCGACGCACGCGAAGTGCTGCTCAGCTGCCAGCAGCTGCTGGAGCGCCATCAGCCCACGCTGGCCACAGGGCCCGGGGGCGGCGGGGCGGGGGCTGCCGGGGCGGCGGCCGGCGGCGGGGGCTCCGGGCCCCCCAGCTTCGGTCTGCTGCCTGGGCTGCACCTGCTGACGGGGCAGTACTGCGTGGCCACGGGGGAGTACGGCGCGGCGGCGGCGCACTTCGAGGTACGAAGCAGTACTAGGGGACTGGGAACCGGTCTGCTCGTACAGTAGAATTGTGTGCCAACCACGCGCATTCGGCAACGGCGCGGCCGCTGTGCCACTTTGACGTCACCTTGCACTGGCGCTCGACTCAGCGTCCCGCATTGATTGACGTGCTTGTCATACTCAGATCGCCCGCCAGCACGCGCCCAGCAATCACCGTGGCGGCCGTGCGAATGCAGGCCGTACTTATGGCACCTTGAGGCAACACGTGAGGCTATAGTTAGCACGTGCCTGCCTGTGATACCCTACCCAGATCGCCCGTCGGCACGTGCCCAGCAACGCTGCTGCGACTGTCCAGCTTCAGCTACATACTGCATGGACACTCCACCTAACATTGCGTACATTTCTGCTTGTCGTGCCCAGATCGCCCGCCAGCACGCGCCCAGCAACGCCGCGGCGGCGCTAGCCGCTGTATTGCGTGCCGAGGCGCTGCTGTCGGAGCACCGCGGCGAGCCGGGAGGCGGCGTGGCGGCGGCGCTGGCGGCGCTGGGACCCTACTACACGCCGCCGGGCGGGTGGGTCTCGCGCTGCTGTCTTGCTAGCATGCTGCAAACGCACTGTGGGTGCCGGACGTGTTACACCTACACGCCGCCATTGGGTAGGAGGAAAACAAGGACGATGTTTCTTCCGCTACGCGTGGTACCCACCTCCAGGGACGCCATGATTAGCGCTGCTGCCGCTGGCGGCGGCGGCGAGGGCCCCACGCCCCGCCCCCTGGGCCACCTCCAATAGGAACAAGCGTAACACATATACTTACCTTGCTCTGCACATGCCTCCTTCGTTAACGTAACCAAGGATAGTGTTGACCTCGTTACCCGTGATGTCCCCAGGGACGCCGCGCTGGGTGCTGCTGGCGGCGGCGGCGAGGGCCCTGCGTGCGGCCCCCTGGGCCACCTGGAGGTGGCGGCCTGCCAGCTGGCCAGCGCCGCGTGCCTGGTGGAGCAGGGACAGCACGACGCCGCCAACCAGATGGTGGGTATGCGTGTGGGGGAACAGGGTGCTACTAGGAGGTAGAAAAGGTAGTGTGGTGGAGCAGGGACAGCATGGCACGGGCGACCAGGTGGTGGATAGTGGTGCGTGCGGGTGTGGCTAGGGGCGAGGGCGCGAGGCAGGGAGCCAGCAGGGCCAGGGATGCTAGTGGGAGTGGACAAGCGGTGGGGTGGAGCAGGGCCAGCACGACGCAGCCGAGCAGATGGTGGGTAGTGGTGGGTAGTGTGGCTGGGGACGAGTGGTTGGTTGCACATGTGCGACAACAGGGAACCAGGGTGGGCCAGGGCAGGGGGACAAGGGCCAGCACGGCGCGGCCGACCAGTTGGTGGGTGTCCTTGGCATGGGGTGACGACTTTGGTAGGCATGTCCATGAAATGGGGAGGGGCGACTGCGATTGTGAGGGCATACATGGCGAAGTTCACGGCTTAGGAAAGGTGAAGCGTCGGCATTGGATTTGGTTAGAGATGTGTTGTTTACTGCATGGGGCCGGGGTGGTGCTCTCAGCTGGTGCGGCCGGCAGCCTGTGCGGTGGGAGTGGGCGGGCTGGACGCCGCTCGCTGCTTGTGCATTGCTGGAGGTTACGAGCGCGACGCAAGGTTCTCGTCTTGCCAGCATAGCAAGCTATAAAAATAATCAATCTGACTGTGCAGTGAATGCTTACACCCATTGTGCTCCCCTCCCGCCCTTCAGCTGTCCAAGGCGCTCAAGTTGGCGCACCGGCGTCTGGGCCACTCGCAGCTGGTGAGCCGGTGTAGGCAGGGGGTAGGGGCCGGGGAGAGGAACCAGTGCGCCCTTATCGGGCCCGTGTATGCGTTTAGTTCCCGCATCGTGCACATGGGGTGTCTCCTGACCGCTGAGTGCTGGGGCTCATGCGCCTCGCAGTAAGTCAGGCAGGGTTGTGCACTGGAGGGGACACTCGCGGCTGGTGAGCTGGTGGGGGCAGGAGAAGGTTGAAACAACCAGCACGCCTTTACCAGGGCCCCTTCTGGGCGGTTATAGTACGATCTCCCTTACCCTCCGCCCCCGCCGCCGGTCCGCCGGCCAGGTTGTGACCATCCTGAACGGATTCCTCCCTTCCCCCTCTCGGCCCCCAGGTTGTGACCATCCTGAACGAGCTGGTGCCCACCTTCCTGCTGCACAACGACCTGCACTCGGCCAGCGAGGCAGCCACCTCGTGCCTCACCTTCGCAGTTGCAACAGGTGAGCCGCTGCCCCCAGGCCCGCCCGCCCCTAGCTACAGCATCATGCGTACGGCACGTACCTTCGGACGCCGCTGCCCTCCTATCGGTGCTGCCAAAGCAGCCAAGCCCCGTCCCAAAAACCAGCTTTGCTTTTTCGCCTGCCTGCACTTGGTTATGCTAAAAATAGGTGCAAAGGCAAATGCCGTGCGTCTTTGACCTTAGAGCGTTGTTCTGCTGTTCTGCACGTTGCCACGAGGCCGCGGGCCATTTCTTTGGCCGCTATGCTTACGTGCCTCACCCCCCTTCCCTCGCTCCGCCCCTCCCTGCCCAGGCGACCCATGGGGCGAGGCCGCCGCCAAGCACCGCATGGCAGCCATCTGCACGCAGCAGGGCGAGGCGGGCAAGGCGGCGCAGGTGGGTGACGACGTCACTGGGGATCTTGGTAGTATCTCCGTTAGTACGGTTTACATACAGGTGCTTGATGCGTCGGGCGCTGGCCCCTGCTGCGAGGCGGGCGAGGCGGTGGACAGGTTTGTGCGTGCCGTACTGCGAGGAGGCGGGTGCTTCCGCGCGGCCCGCCGGCCCCTTGAACAACACATGCACAAGAGACACTCCGAACCCACAATGCCTGACCCCTTGTTCCAGGTTGCACCGGCGAGGTATGTCACGCATTGTTCGTACTTTATCGTTGGCGAGGTCGTATCGTTGCCTTCTGCCTTATGTACTTGTGGCCGCAGGCGGCGGCGTCGGCTCGGCGGCGGGAGGATAAGGTGCGGGCGGCGGCGGCCGAGGCCATGTACGACACGGGGCGGCACGAGTACGCCGTGGGGTGGGGGCTCATGGTACGGCAGGGGGCGGCCGTGTGAGAAGCTGTTTGTTGGTTCCTATACGCTAAGTGTTTTTTGCTCATTTGTTTGTTTGTTTGTTAGGCTCCACTTGGCAGGGTCCGGTGCCCAGCATGCTAGGTTGCATTCGTGGGTGCGCAGCAGGGATGTCTGGGCGTCCCGTTTTGCCGGGCCTTGGTTAAGAGGCAGGGGCCAGGGGCTACACGGCCGGCAAGGCAAGCCAGAACAGTAAGCGGGTAACCGTAAAGCAGCGTGCTTGCTGGTAGTGAACGAGGAGTGAGGCACGTGGCAGACGGAGTGGAGGAGCAGGATGTTAGGGGAAGGCTGTCTGGGGAAGGCGGTCTGAGGTGGAAGGTGTTCTGGGGGAAGGTCGAAAGTGGTCTGAGGAAGGTGGTCTGGGGAAGGCGTCGAGCGGTAGGGGTTGTTAGGCCTGACGGGGTTGGGTCGGGCATGGCCATGCCTGAGCTAGCCCACCGCTCCACATTGCTCACGCACATTGCTGTACAGGCAGCGCTCGGCTGGTGCGAGGTGTGCGGAGGAAGAGTCCGTCGGGCAGCGAAGATTATGTGGATGTCTGGATGCTGCGGATGTATTGTAGTCACAGATCGATGGCATGTAACACAATACATAAAAGGGGGGGAAACGTAGAGTCGTCAGGACGGACTTAACGGCTGCAAAGAGGGCCTGTTGCTACTGGTAGAGCGTGGTAGAGCGAAAACGCTGAGCGGCTGTGGGCCTCTACCGTCCGTTGACCAATGACGTCTGTAAGATCGTGCATGAGAAGCATACCGGCATGGGTTTTACCTACGTCGACGTATTTCAGGTGGAGGTATGGGCGTATGGCAGGTGCCTCCACACTCCCCACCTCGACGACCATGACAGGTAGGGTTGGCTGAGAACGTAGAACGGTTTTTGTTCTACCTTAGATTCTTGAGAATCTACGGTTTCTACCGTTTCTCTTGTTACAAAGGTTAGAAGGGCTTCAGCACACGTAACTGTCAACTACCCGAGGAGCGTCCCTA
>VFQN01001789.1_pt1 | contig 34878 bp, 33 predicted proteins | sample 3512371 | NCBI WGS metagenome assembly VFQN01 (sample SAMN10412370, study PRJNA504923) | tailings metagenome | isolation source: Replicate 2 from Balatoc abandoned mine | place: Philippines: Itogon, Benguet | collected 2017-08-28 | reverse complement strand
TCTCGTTGAAGCGGTCGAGCATGTCGGCGACGGGGCGGACGCCGTCCATGACATTTTCCTTCACCGTCTTCGTCGGATCGAGTTCGGGTTCCTGCGCCAGATAGCCGAGGGTAATCCCCTCGCCCGGCCAGGCTTCGCCGGTGAAATCGGTATCGATGCCCGCCATGACTTTCATCAGCGTCGACTTGCCGGTGCCGTTGGGCCCGACGATGCCGATCTTCGCATCCGAATAGAATTGCAAATTGATGCCGTTGAGCACCGGCTTTTGCGCGCCGGGATAGGTCTTGGTCAGACCCTTCATCACGAAACTATATTGGGCGGCCATGAAATGCTCCGAAACTGGCTAGCCGCGCAGCGCGCGGCGGGAAGAGAATGAGGTCGCGGGCCGGTTAGCGAATGGGCGCGCGCTTGGCAATCGACGCTTGCGGCAGGGCGTATTGGCTGGTTAGGACAGAGGCATGACACATCGCCGCACCATCGCCCGCCTGACCGGCCTCGCCGCTTGTCTTTTGTCCACCGCCGCCCTTGCCGCGCCGAGCGCCGTCGAGATGGCGCAAACGGGTGAAGACCCGGCACTCAAGATCACCGAAGACCTCACGACCGAGATCGGACCGCGCATGGCGGGGACCGAAGCCGAGGCCGCTGCCCGTAAATGGGCGGTCGAACGGCTGCGTTCAATGGGCTTCGCCAATGTTCGTGAAGAAGCCTATACCATGCCGGTCTGGGTCCGCGGCGCCGAGGCGGCCGAACTCACCGGACCGTTCCCCCCCCAGAAGCTCGCGATCGCGGCGCTCGGCAATAGCGGTTCGACCGGTGCCGGCGGCGTCGAGGGCGAAATCGCCTATTTCCCGAGCTTCGACGCGCTGAAGGCCGCGCCCGATGCCGCGGTCAAAGGCAAGATCGTCTTCATCGATAACCAGATGAAGGCCGCACAGGACGGCAGCGGCTATGGCTATTTCGGGCGCGGGCGCTTCGTCGGGCCAAACGCAGCCGCCAAAAAGGGCGCCATCGCCATCGTCATCCGATCGATCGGCACCGACAGCCATCGCAATCCGCATACCGGCGTGACCAATTTCGAAGCCGGTGTCACGCCGATCCCCGCGGGTGCCATCTCCAATCCCGACGCCGACCTGCTGGTCCGGCAGTGGCAGCACGGCAAGCCGCTGCGCCTGAAGCTGTTGCTGACCCCGAAAACGCTGGGCGACCAGCCGTCGGGCAATGTCATCGCCGAAGTCCCCGGCAGCGATCCCAAGGCGAGCCCGGTCATCATCGCCTGCCATCTCGACAGCTGGGATCTCGGCACCGGCGCGATCGACGATGCGGCGGGCTGCGGCATCATAACGGCCGCGGCGAAGCATATCATGGCCGCGGGGCAGCCGCGGCGGACGATCCGCATCCTGTGGGCCGGTGCCGAAGAAGTCGGCGTGTTCGGGGGCAAGGCCTATTTCGATGCCCACGGCAAGGAACGCCACGCGGTTGCCATGGAGTCGGATTTCGGAGCCGACCGCGTCTGGCGCGTCGATTTCAAGCTTCCCGATAGCGCGGCCGGGCTTGCCGACCGGATCGCCGCGGCACTCGCGCCTTATGGAATCACCCGCGGAAAGCAGCCTGCGGGTGGCGGCGCCGATGTCGGCGCCCTGATCGAGTCGGGGGTGCCGACCATCGACCTGCAACAAGATGGGACACGCTATTTCGATATTCACCACACGCCCGATGACACGTTCGACAAGGTGGATCCCGCGCAAATCCGCCAAAATGTGGTCGCCTGGACGGTCACGATCGGGCTGCTTGCAAATAGCGCCGATGCCGAGCTACCATGACGGACAGCGCGGGGTAATCAGAACAGGGCGCGCCTGCCATCTCAATTATTTTTGTTGACGATTGGTACGGAACGTCTAAATCCCGCCGCTCGCGGGACGGGAAAGTTTCCCCAGCGCGGAATGGCATTTTAGGGAGCCCACACATCATGAAGAAGTTTGCTGCTATCGCTGTTGCTGCCAGCATGTTCGCCCTCGCCGCTTGCGGTGAAAAGGCTGCTGAAGAAGCGACCACCGAAGCTCCGGCTGCTGACACCGCCGCTGAAGCTGGTGCGGACACCGCCGCTATGGCTGCTGACTCGGCTGCTGCTGCTGCCGACACGGCTGCTATGGCTGCTGACACCGCCGCTGCCGCTGCTGACTCGGCTGCGACCGCTGCCACGGCAGAAGAAAAGAAGTAAGTCACAGCCCTTCGGGGCAATGACCGAAACAAAGGGCGGTCTTCCTTCGGGAAGGCCGCCTTTTTCTTTGCGCGCTGCTTTTTCGCCTCTGTCAGCCTGGGTGCGCGCTCCAGCTCAGTTGATCCGGCCCTCGATGCTCAGCGTGAAGCTGGTAGGCGTGCCGGTCGATCCCGCCATGCTGCCCTGCGGCCGCAGGCAGACATAGCGGACCGCGGGGTCGTAGGTGGTGACCGGCGAATAGGTGCAGGCGGCAAAGCTGGCCGGCGCGGTTGCAGCATTGGAATAGCGGATATCGCTCGCGGCGCTGAAGGTCAGCGCGCTCGTCGGCGATCCCTGGGTGAAGACCGGCGATGCCGCGGTCCCGACGCTGATCTGCGCCGGCAAGCTGTCGACGATGAACACGCTGTTGCTGTCGGTCGCGGTCGGTCCGCTGTTCTGAACCGTGAAGCTGTACCGCACGACCGCCCCCGGTATCGCTTTCGGGTTCGTCGTGCCGTTGACCGGATCCGATACCAGCGTCGAGCTTTTGGCGATTGCCAGCGTGGCGTTCGATCCGCGCTTGGTATTGGTGATGACGCAAGCGATCACATCGCCCATTTGCGGCGTCACGCTGCCGCCCGGACTTGTCGGCAGAGGCGTCGACGAGGCGGCGGCATTGGTGCAGTTCATCGTCGCCGTATACTGGCCCAGCGTCGTCGTCCCTGCGGCCGCTTCCGACAGGCTGTACGCCGTGCCGGCGCTCAGCTGCACCTGCGGCGTCGAACCATTCGACACGGTCGCCCCGCTGCCCGTCGTGGTGGTGGTGCCGACCACCGTCGCACCCTGCGCGATCGTCAGGGTGAACTGGTCGCCGCTGAACTGACGGCCGGACGCTGCCAGAGCCTTGGTCAGTGTCAGATGCGGATAAGGCGTCTCGGTAAAGGTGCATTGCACCGCATCGCCGAACTGGAGCGATCCGAAATTATAGGCGGTGGTGACGACATTCGTCGGCAGCGGCGTGCTCGAACCGGTTGCCGTATTGGTGCAGGTCAGCGCCGAGCGATAATGCGACAGGCTGTTGACGCTGCCGGCGGCCATCGTCTGGTTCAGCGTCAGCGGAATCGCCGCCGAGCTCGACAGCGCGGCCGAGGTAAAGGGACCGAGGCCGGTGCCGCTCGACGTCCCCGCTGCCAGCGTCGATCCGGTGCCGGTCGTATTGACCGAAAAGGTGAACTGGTCGGCCGGGTTGGCGCGTGCGCCCGAAATCTGCGTGTTCAGCCGGATCGAGGCGAAGCGCACCGCGAACATCGCGCCTTGCAGCCCCCCGCCCACCAAAGTCGTCGTTACCGACGTCGGCGATGTCGACCCCATGATATAGGCGCCGACGGTCCCCGCAGCGCCTGTTTCGGTGAAGCTGTTCGTTCCCGTCCCGGTCGTCGTCGGATAGGTGCTGCCGCTGATCGGCCCGGCGCGATCGAGCTCCTGCCAATTGCCGCCATTGGTCTGGAATCGCAGCGATTCGCCTTCGTTGCTCGACTCGCCGTCGGCGGCGACAAACATATAGGCGCTGATCGTCCCGGCTGCGGGCGGCGTCAGCGCGATGCTGCTGATTGCGATGGTCGTTGTTCCGGCCGCGGTCTGATACATGATCGGACGCCCGGCGATGCCAAGAAAAGCCGTATTGCCGACCGCACTGCCCGACCAGGACGGCGATGTAGCGGCGGTCATCGCCGCTCCCGACACCTTGAGATTGAAGCTCATCACCGTGCCGTCGGACAGGGTGAAGGAAAAATTCTGTCCGGACGCCGATCGCGCCGCCGTTTCGCTGTAACCGGTAAAGTCGAGCCAGCAATAGGTCTGCCAATCGGCAGGCCCGGTCGATCCCTGAGCGGTCGCGTAATAGCAATTGGCCGCCATTGCGGGACTTGCAGCGCACAGCGCCGCAAACAGCGCCGCCAGCGCCGCGAACAGTTTCTTCAGACTGCCGCCGGTCATCTCGATATCTGGTCCCTATCTCGACCCACGAGCATAGAGCGGATTGTTTAGCAGCGGGTTAAGCATGGCCTCGCGCGGCCGGAGGAGGCACTGCGGCGAAGCATTGGTCGGGGAGACAGGATATGAATCCCGATATGGCAAAAGCCTAGGAAACCGTAAGAACATTGGTTTTCCTGGACTTTATGGAAGCCCTTGCTATACGACTTGCTATATCATTTGCTATATCGCGAGGCCAAATTGAGCAACACCGAACACCTCTTTCAGCGCGGTAAAAATGGCACTTGGTATGCTCGAAAAGCGGTCCCGGCATCGCTGCGGCGCGACGGCGAACCCAAGCTGTTGATGAAATCGACAGGGACGAGCGACCGAAATGAGGCCAAGCGTCGAGCACTCCCGATCCTCGCGGCGTGGGAGGCACAGTTTCAGGAACGCACTAGGCCCTCACCTCTGCGCGTCCCCACCGATGATGACCTAGAACGTGCAGCGGTCGTGGCCGGCTATGACATGGTTCGGGAACATGAAGCTCGCCGCCGCCTAGCTGCCGCGAGCGAGGGTAGCGAGCAATTGCAGCGCTACCAGCGCCGCACTGCGATCAATTTGGCGGCCGCGGGAAACCAAGCCGGAATTCTCAGCATTGCCGATGCGGTGATTGAGTATGAACGCTTTGACCTCCCTCGGGACAGCGAGGGCTATGCGAAGCTCTGCGAACACCTCGCGTCGGCGCGTCATGCGGCACTTGATGGCACATTTAGGGTTGCCCACGGCGAGCCTGCCCGCCAACCCGATTCCGGCGTTGTGGCGCGGGTGCGCCAACGCGCCGCGGATAAGGCGAAACCCGGCGAAACGCTGTTAGAATTGTTCGAGAAGTGGGCGGCAGAGCGCATTGCGAAGGGCGAAAAGCGCGTTGATACCGTCAATCAGGACCGCAAGATTATCGAGCAATTCGCGGCGTTCGCCGGGAAGGATCGAGCCGTCGCGTCGATCACGCCGCAAGAGGTTTTCGAATATCGCGAAGCGCTCCGCGATTTACCGCCCAAATGGTCATCGCATGCCAAGTTGAAGCGGCTCGCAATGCGCGATGCCTCGGTGAAGGCGCGCGAACTCGACCTTCCGCGCATGGCCTTCACGACCATAAACAAGCACCTTTCGACCATATCGCCGCTGTATAAATGGCTCGCGGGGCAACCGGCATGGGTCGGCCTGAAAAACCCCTGCGAGGGCCTGTTCCATGACAAGGTGAAGGGCAAGAACCCGCGCCCGCCTTTCACAACACCTGTTCTAAACAAGATTCTACAATCCCCTCTATTCACTGGTTTTCTTGCGGACGGCGAAGAGCATAAGGCCGGCAACCTACACGCCGACGACTGGCGGAAATGGATACCGCTCGTGTGCATGTTCACCGGCGCACGTATCGGCGAGATTGCGCAGCTTCGCGTCGGCGATGTTCGGCAGGAACATGGGGTTTGGTTCATTCACATTGCGCATGAAGGGGCGCTATCGACGAAAAGCGGACAGAGCCGACCCGCAGCGGTGCATTCCCGTTTGCAAGGGCTTGGCTTTCTCGATTTCGTTGATCGGCAGCGCGATAGGGCCGGCGGCAACGCTGGCACGCCCCTCTTTCCCGACCTCAAGCCGAACAGCCGCGGACAGATTAGCGGCGTGCCGTCGCGCTGGTGGCGAGATTATCTTGCCGCGATCGGGGTCAAGCAAGGTCGCGACGGGATAGGGGCGCACAGCTTCCGCCATGAACTCGCCGACCGGCTTCGCGACGAAGCGCGCCTGCTCGACAATGAAATCGCCGTGTGCCTCGGGCACAGCATGAAATCGACCACCGGTGGTTATGGGCAACTCCGGCAGGGCACTGTAACGATGCTCAAGGATTGGATTGAGGCGGTGACGTGGGAGGGAGTCGATTTCTCGAAAATCCCGACCCCCTCTAAAATCGCCTAGGAGGCCCCGTGGAGCGCAAGCAGGTCTTTAGGCTACTTGGGTAGCCGAAGGGCCTCCGACACGCCGTGACGGCCCGGAAATCGAAAATTTCGGCATAACAAAACAGCACCCCGCCGAAACCACGTCTCGAAGGCTCGGGAGACACGCCGGGGTGTCTCGGGTTGGCAGGATCGGGGAACGCCGCGAGCGTGTCAAGCAGGGGAACGCCGGAGGGTTTAGTTTCCTCCCGCTCCGCTGAACTCCGAGGGGTAGCTGATTGCATGTGCCGGAGCGGAGCGACGGCAGCGAAAAGCGATTTTGAGCGCAGCGAAAAAATCGCTTTCGTTTTCTGAACGAAGTGAAGAAAACAAGAATCTAGAATCAAACTACGAATCTAGAATCATATATAAATAATATAATATAATTATATATAATATAACCTAAAAACGCGCGCGCACTCGCACGCGAGCCCGCGATACACGCGTATACGCACGCGAGAGAACACAAACCTCCCGGCGTTCCCCTGTTCCCGGTGCGTTCCACTTTTCCGTTGACTAATTTCCCCACTGTGATACAATGTTGCGATCTTTCACGGTTTTCCGTTCGAAGGGCGCTAAAAAACCTCGGCCTCCCATTGCTGCCGCACAGGCAAGCGGGGACGGCATCCCGCCACTAGGGATTGAAACCATGTGGGCTTTGCCGTTTCGGCATCGACATAGGACACCGGGCCGGCTGGCCCACGCCTCGATATAGGCCGCTCAATCCAGCGTTACAGGTTGATCCCGCGACTACGCGGCGTTCCCCTCAATCAGCCTGTGTGTCCGTTTGTCCCGTTCCCCCACCCCTTCCGGCCTTGCCGCGTCGATCGCCACATGGCGTGATGGCAGCAAAGGCTTCTTCGCCTTTCTGGCGGACGTGCAGCCGCGCGTTCCCTCGGGCTCGGGTGGCTATGTCCCGTTTGTTCCTGGGCCTCGCGAACGCGCCGAGATTGCCAAGGCGCTGGATACTGACGGCGTTTCGGTGGCGGTTTTTGCGTGGCCGCGCCGGCACGGCAAGACCCTCACGAGCGCGATGGTTCTTGTCTGGCGCTTCCTCACCCGCCCCGCTGAAAACATAGCGGTGGTGGCAAACAGCGAAAAGCAGGTCGTCGATACCGCATTCCGCACGATCCGCACGGCGTTCGAACAAACCCCGCTGCTCAAGCGGCTGGTGGCTAACGGCACCGTCAAGGTCGGCGCCGACCGTATCGAACTCCCGAGCACGGGAAGCATCATTCAGGCATTCAGCAGCAACCCTTCGGCGCTCTGGGGCAAGAAGCTCAGTGCTGCGCAAATCTCGGAAATCCACGCCGCGAGGAATGGCGGCGATGACGTTTACGAAGCCCTCGCAGGCTCACTGCTCGACACCCATGGCTCGCTGCTCCTGATCGACAGCACCGTCGCGCCGAAAAGCTCAAAGCTGTGGGAGCTTTACCAATCCGCGAACCATCCGACCGACCCCGACACGTCGATCGCGTTCTCCCATATCCAATACCGCGACCTCGACGACGCATGCGCCAACTCCCCGGCGTGGATTGCACCGGCGCGACTGCGAAGCCTGTCGCGGCAGATGCTACAGCATAAGTTCGCCCTGCTTCACCTCAATCGCTGGGGTGATGCTGCGAGCCTGCTTTTCCCCGCCGATATCCTCGAACCCGCAATCGAAACTTACCCGCTCGATATCGCTGCCCTCGCGGCGGGCTCCGCTGTCATCGTCGGCGGTGGCCTCGATCGCGCATTCGGCGGCACGCTTCGCGGTGACGCCACGGTGTGCGCCGCGGTCGCAAAGATCGCGATCGACGATGAAGAGCATGTTTTCATTCTCGACGCGGACGCTGTGCCATTCAGCCGAGCGGCGGGCATCAAATCCCGGTTCGACGGGTATCATCGCGATTTCGGCATGAGCCGGCTGACGCTCGAAAGCTACAATGCCGGCGATATCGCGGATTGGGCCGCATCCCGCCCCTATGGCGATGCCACCGAGGTTGTGCATCCCTCGCGTCGCACGAAATACACCGCGTTCCTCGCGCTCTATCAGGCCGCTGCCGAACGTCGCCTGCATATCCATCCCAAGTTCAAAGACCTCATTGCCGAGATGCGCGCGTTCGAGGTGCACGAGGACGCCAAGGCCACCGATGGTGAAGCCGCGGTGCCCAAGTTCACCCATCCCCGCGGCGGGCACGATGACTTTGTGCATGCCGTTGCGTGGGCGCTCTATTCGCTCCGATCGGTCACGCTGAACCCGTATGAAATTCATGGCATCACTTGCACCGGTCGCGGTGCGAGCATTCCCAACTGCGCATTGAACGGGGGTGGGCATATCCCGGCGTGCGCCGATGCGTGCCGGTCGATGACCGAAGCCACCCGCTTGTTCGACGCCTACCTCGCCCGCGGCCCTCTGACGCCGCTGCCCCTCCCCGCATTCATCGCTGACAAGCTCCGCAACGTCGGCGCCCACACGTTGCCGCGGTGACCCCGCGCGCCTCAATGGAAATCCCTGTGTTTGGTCTAACCGGAAATTCTGACGTTATCCGCATCACCTCGGCGAGCCGTGCCCGGAAGGACAAGCACGCCAAGCGGCTCCGCTACTATTGGGACCAGTCCCACGACGACGCATATGCACTGATCGCGCGGCGCTTCGCGAAACCCGAGACGTTCCGCATTTTCAGCGTCAACATGGTGCGCGCGATCTGTGACAAGCGCGCAAGCACCTATCGCCAGCCTCCGCGCCGCACGTTCGCCGGCTTCGATCAAGCCGCCGGTGATGCCTTGTATCGCGCAATGAACGCCGATGCCGTGCTGAAAAAGGCCAGTCGATATCTCGAAGTATGCAAAACCGTCATGCTTCAGGTCGGCTGGGACGAAGCGACCGAGCAACCGACCCTTTCGGTGCTTACCCCCAACGTGCTCGACGTGCTCGGCAGCAATCCCGAACGCCCCGAGCGCGTCATTGTCACCTATGCCGGCGACCGACCGGAGGACACGACTTATGCCGATTGGACCGCGACCAGCTTCAAACGCCTAAACCATCGCGGCGCGCATAAACCCATCGACAGCAATCCCAATGGGACGAACCCATACGGGCAACTGCCGTTTGTTTCGTGGCACGATCGCCTCCCCGACGATGAATTTTTCATCCCCGGCGGGGATGACCTCTATGCCGCACAGGATGCCCTCAATGTGGGCCTCGCGAACCTGTGGCGCGCCGTGGAGCATCAAGCCCATGGGCAAGCATGGGCATCGGGCATCTCGGTTAACGAGGTGCTTCAGTTCGGCCCCGATCGCGCTGTCGCGCTGCCGCAAGGCGGCCAGTTCGGCTTTGCCGCGCCAAACGCTCCCATCACATCGATTCTCTCCGCCCTCGAATTTGTCCTGAGGGAAACTGCCGCTACCCACGGTGTGGGTAGCGACCTTTTTGATCTTTCCAAGGTCGCGGAGTCCGGTTCGGCGAAGCATGCCGGCAGGCTCGATCTCAAAGAGGTTCGACAGGACCAAGTGGCGCAAGCCCGCGCCATGGAATCCCGCTTGTTTGCTACGCTCAAGGCAGTCGTGAACACCCATCGCCCCGGCACCATCCCCGACGACGCGACGATCGGCTGCGATTTCGCCGAACAGCACGACCAGCTTAGCGAAGCCGAACTGCTCGAAAATGCTCGGAGCAAGGTCGACCTCGGCGCGTGGAGCCCCGTCGACGTGCTGATCGCCATCAATCCCGATGGGTTCCCCGATCGCGATGCCGCCTTCCGCGAACTCAAACGCCGCAACGATGAAACCGCCGCGCTCGCGGCTCCCCTGTGAAGGAATAAACATGTCCGACGAACCCGAAACCCCGAACCCCGCGCCCGCCGATGACGCCACCGCGGCGGAACTCGCAGCGCTCAAGGCGCAACTCGCCGAAACAGCGAAGGCGACCCTTGCCGGTGTGCCCGAGCATCTGCGCGGTCTGATCCCGGCCAACCTTTCTGCCGCCGATCAGATTGCGTGGTTCAATCAGGCCAAGGGCACCGGCGTTTTCGACAAGCCGGCCGTGCCCGCCACCGATGGCGGCGAACGTCCGGCCATCACCCCCAAAGCCCCCGACCTCTCGTCGCTGCCGACCTTCGCGAAGCTGGCGGCGGGTTACTCGAAATAATCGCGAAGACCAGAAAATAGAGGAAACCTAGAATGCTCTCCCAAACCGAATGGGCCAAGCTCAACCCCGATCCGTTGCAGGCCGGCGTGGTCGAGATTTTCGCCAGCACCAACCCTATCATGCAGTATATGCCGTGGGCGAACATCGCTGGCGCCGCCTACGTCTATAACCGCGAACAGACGCTTCCCGGCGTGGCGTTCCGCGGCATCAACGAAAGTTTCGACGAAAGCACCGGCGTCATCACGCAGCTTGCCGACCCGCTGAAGATCATCGGCGGCGACCTTGACGTCGATACCGCGCTGATTGCGTGGAGCGCCGGCCCGAACGATACCCGCGCAATTCACGACGCGATGAAAGTGAAGGCCCTTTCGCTTTCGCACCTGAAAACCGTTTTCGACGGTGACGCGACCGCGAACCCCAAAGAGTTCGACGGCCTCAATGCCCGTCTGACCGGGGCACAGGTTATCAGCGCCGGCACGAATGGTGGCGTGCTGACCCTGACCATGCTCGACGATCTGGTCGATGCTGTCGCCGGTGAGCCGAGCCTGTTGCTCATGAACAAGAAGACGCGACAGGTTATTCGCCAGCTCGCTCGCAGCGTGAACGCGCTCACAATCGCCAAGGATGACCTCGGCCGCGAAATCGACCTTTATTATGGCGTCCCCTTCGGCATCGTCGAGGACGACCACGAGGGCAATGCGATCCTCGGTTTCGACGAAACTCAAGGCACGGCGAACAACACCGCGAGCATCTACGCGGTCAAGTTCGGCCCCGGCGCCATGTTCGGTGCGCAGACGGCCCCGATCAGCGTTCGCGACCTCGGCGAGCTTCAGTCCAAGCCGGCCTATCGCACGCGCGTCGAGCACTATGGCACCCTCGTGCTCGAACACCCGAAATGCGCCGCGCGCCTGAAAGGCGTGAAGCTGGCCTAAGCCACCCCTGCCGCCAGCAAACGCGACCCCATACCCAATCCGCAAACATGTGCTGGCGGCGCGGATTGGCGGGGAAGCCGCACCGAATGAACATCGTTTCGCTCATTCGGTGCGGCCCATTCGGCGGTGGCCGCGCATCATTCAATAACACCGAAAGCCCGCGGCCCCGCTTCTCCAGTTTTGGGGCGCGGCGGGCACCTATCTGAAGGCTCGCCCATGTTCCCCCTCCCTTTCCCCGCGATCAATGCGACCGTCCGACACTGGTATCCGCCAAACCGCGATATCTTCGGCAAGCAAGTTACGTCTGGCTCATCGTCGCACCCTGCCCGCGTCTCCTACGGCCCCGGCAGGCTGATCGGCCGCGCATCCGGTGAATTCATGGCCGACGCCAAAGCCACAGTTTGGCTTCTCAATCATCCTCGCCCCGTGGCGATCGGCGACACCTTCCAACTGCCCGACGGCGAGCCGCTGAAGGTCGTGCGCGCCGAGCGCCGCACCCTCGGCGCAACCACCATAACAAAGGTCTATCTGTCGTGACCGACGCCCCCAACGATTCCGACTGCCCCACGCCGAACGAATGCCCGATCATTTCAGTTGGGCAGAATGCCTATGTCTCACTCGACGAGGCCGACACGACTGCCTCGGCGCGTCTGTTCGCCGAGACGTGGAACAATGCCCTCCCCCGCACAAAGGAACAGGCCATCATTACGGCCACGGCGCTGCTCGACCGCATGCAATGGCAGGGCCGTAAGCTCGCCCCGACGCAGCCCCTCGCTTGGCCGCGTGTCGCCGATCATGCGCCGCTCGGATATCCCCTCGTCACCGAAATTCCCGCTGCGATCAAAGCCGCGTCGGTCGAACTCGCGCTGCATCTGCTCCGCACCGGCGAAATGGGTGACGGCCCACCGATCATGCAACAGATGCTCGGCGATGCGATGGTGATGTATTATCCGCATATCGCCGACGAACTGCCCAAGCATGTCCGGCGACTTATCGAACCCCATCTGCGCGTGTGGTCAGCCAATAATGCCGAGGTCCGTTTCTAATGGCCCCCGACGCAATCGAAACGCTCGCCGCCTCCCGCGGGGCCGCACTCTCCACCGAACTCGACGCGGCCCTGTGGAAATACGTCGCGTCAATCGACGCCGACATGCTCGCCAGCGCGATCGACGATATCGACGCAAACCACATTCGCGACCAGCTTGGGCTTATCCTCGGCCTCGACGACACCGGCTTTCCCGAAGACCTCGCCGCCCCGTTTGGCGATGGGCTCGCGGCCCTGATAACGCTCGCCGGCGCAATCGCAGCGCTCGCGGCGTCCCAAGCGCGCCACACGCTCAACCCGAACAGCGCGACCGTTCGCGACGCCACCGCCACCGCGAGCGCATTCCTGACTGCATTTCGCGCTGGCACCGCCGACGCAATCCGCGCGGCGATCGAAAGCGCAATCTATGGCGCCGGCACCCCGGCTTCACGCGCTGCCCAACTGCGCCGATCGATCGGCCTGTCGGTGAAACAAGCCACCTCGCTCGAAATCATGCGCGAAGCATTACAACAATATCTCGACGCGCCGCGCACCCGCATCCCCGCGCGCACCGACGCCACAGGCAAACGCATTCGCGCCGCCTATGTTCGCAATGTCGATACCCGCGCTATCCTCGCGGGCACCCGCGGCCACCTCTCGGCCGCACAGTCCCGCATGCTCGCCAAGGTGCTCGAACGGGCCAACCTGACCGCTGCCGATGCCGACGCGATGCTCGACCGGCACGCCGCTGCCCTCCGGCGCCATCGCATCCAAGCGACCATCGCGGAGGGTATCCACGGCCTAACCGAACAAGCAAAATTAACCGGTTGGACGATCGCACAGCGTTTCGGTGCCCTGCCCACCGATCAGCAACGATACTGGCATACCGCGGGTGATGAACGTGTGCGCCATGCCCACGCCCAGGTGCCCGCAATGAACCCCCGCGGTGTGCCTCTCGGCGAGCCCTTCGCAACACTCTTCGGGCCCCGCATGTTCCCGCCCCTCGAATGGGGATGCCGCTGCCGCGTTCGGCTCGCGAGGCCGGCATGAACGCCAAGCTGCCCACGAGCGACGAGCATGTCGAATATGAGGCGTGCCCCGAACGCCGGCTAATGATCGCGGTGCTTCTAACCGCAATCCGGGATGCCTCGGGCATGTATATAGCCGGCTCCCGAGTTCAGCGGGAGCACACCCAAATGCGCGCGCTCAATTGGATCAGAAATGGCGGCGAGGATTTCCACGAAGTCTGCGCGCTCGCCGGTCTTGAACCCCGCGAGGTCCGCAAGAAAGCCCTCCGCTTCATATACGACCCCAACAGGCCGGCCCATCGCATGCCGAGCATTCAATTCATGAGCTAATCCCATGACCGAAATCGACGCATTCGCAAACGAACCCCTCATTGTCGCCGGCCGCAGGATCGATGGCCGCACGACCGACGCAAAGCGCTTCCGCGCGCTCGCATCCGAACTGGCATCACAGTTACAGCACGATCCTACTCCGGCCGAGCGCGTGCTGCTCGTGAACGCCGCGGCCCTCGCGATGCTGTGCGAACGCTTTGCCGCCGATCTGCTCGAGGGCCGCGAGGTCAATGAAGAGAACTACCGCCGTAACCTACAGGCCCTCGGCGGCGTGATGATTAAGCTCGGCCTCGCCGCGAAATCCCGCGACGTGACGAAACGCGATCGCATGGGTGCAGATGATTTCGGGGCCGCGGTTATCGAGGCTCAAGCTAACCGGGAGCAATATTCATCGCCTAAAAGCGATTAAGAGTCGTTGCCCCGACTTCTCCGCGGCGGCCCATCAGGACGACCAAAGGTCTTTGTGCACCAATTTTGATATCCATCGATCTGACAAAGGTCATGGCACGGCGTCAGGTCGCCTCCCTTCGGACCTGTGATGACAGCATCACATTCCCGTTCAAGCCGCAGACCTTCGCTTGCTATCGCCTTCGCGGTGTTCTCTTGCCCCTGAAAATATGCCGATATGAATACGCCTCCCCCAAACAGCATCATGATAAAGCCTACGGGGACTTTGACCGCGTTGTATCTCTCTTTTCCTCGGGCCTTCAGCGCGTCATCGTAAGAATCAAACTCCATAACGCCAGAAGAGTTTGTGCGGTTAAAGCGGTCGCGAGCAATGACCTTTCCGACTTTGTAGGCTCTGAAAGTGATTAGAAGCCCGAAAATGGCGACCGCAGCAGCAGCAATCATCACCAGATAATGCACTATACCCCTCCCCATACATCTTGATCCGGTCAAATTGGTTATTCCCAGAACACTAGGATATTGTCCACTATTCCGTTTTTCGCCGGTCAATGGGAGTAGGTGGGAAATGACACGGAACAAGAATATTGAACGCGAGCCGAGAAAGCGGAGAGGTCTACCGCCGCGCAAGCCCTTGGCGTTTTGGAAGAGGCCTTGGGTGTGGATAGTCACAGGTGTAGGTGCGGTCGCCCTGTTGCTGTCCAACCTCACCTCCATCCTTACCGATGCAAGGCGACTGCCCGCGGAGGTCACGAAGACCAGCGATCAATTCTTCGAATGGTATGGCGCCTATGATGAATGGAAGGGGCGTTGGACCTATTTTCCCGAGGGGGATATCGAGACGGAAGCTCTGAAGCTTACCGACGAGCCTTTTCAACTCGTGCTAGACGTAACGGACAAGGGCGAGGTCACAGGATCAATCGAAACCCGTGGGATCTGTGAGGCCGTCCCATATTTCGATGCCCTCATGGTGACCGGGGAAATCGATAGTAAGTCGCGAGGCAAGGTCATCATCTTCGATTACGTGGGCGGCTATAGAAAGAATTTCGCGGAGTTGAAGCTAGAGCGGGAGGGCGGGACAATGACCGTCCGGCCCACCGTTGACCCCTTGGGAGCGTTCCAGAAGGAAAGTCGGATTGCTCTCGCACCCGAGGGATTGAATGACCCCGCGGAGTTCGATCCAATCTGCCCGAATAAGCGCCAAGAATTCATGCGAAAAGCGTTGGGGCCGGCGCGGGACACCGGCGGGAAACGGATACCTGTCGAACAATTCGTTGCGGACCGAAAATAACCGATCGGCTACATCGGCGCCGCTCTGAGCCTTCGTCTCACAAGCTGCGCACTCGGCAATCGCAGATGATCCCACGGGCGCGCCGCTGCGATCCCCTGACCTCACAGCCGTTGCCGCGCAATTGCCACCATCCTGTATCGAAAACGACCGTATCCGATATACCCCCACAGATTGTATCGGAATATAGGTTGACTCGGGTTTAGATACAGCTAGATATACGGGACACGTTTTCGATACAGGAGTCGTTCCCATGTCCCGCACGTTCGCATACTGCCGCGTTAGCACCGCCGAGCAAACAACCGATAATCAGGTCGGCGAGATTGCTTCCGCGGGGTTCGCCGTGGAGCCGAAGCGGGTCGTCACCGAAACGGTATCGGGTTCAACGCCGGCTATGGAACGTGACGGCTTCGCGCGTCTCATAGATCGCATGGAGTCCGGCGACGTGCTTGTCGTGACGAAGCTCGATCGCTTGGGCCGCAATGCCATGGACGTGCGCGCCACGATTGATCGCCTCGCCGGTGATGGGGTGCGGGTGCACTGTTTGCAGCTTGGCGGCGTCGATCTAACTAGCGCCGCGGGCAAGATGGTTATGACCGTCATCAGCGCCATGGCCGAGTTCGAGCGCGATCTACTCGTCGAGCGGACACAAACCGGATTACAGCGCGCCAAAGCGGCAGGGAAGCGCCTAGGGCGTCCCGCGGCCCTATCGGCGGAGCAATGCGCAGCGATACAGGCGGCACGCACGCAGGGGCAATCCCTCGGGCAACTGGCGCGGCAGTATGGCGTAAGCCGATCGGCGATACAGCGGGCCGAGCAGCGGCCCACAGGGCACTAAGGGAATAGGGGCGCCCTGCCCCCCGGCCCCGCCCCACGACCAATCGCTACGAAACGAAGCAACGCGAGCGAAGGCGCGCGATGATTTATCACCGCGCGCCAAACGCACATCATTCGTGGGAGCGCCGCATGTTTCGCGGCGCGGACAGCCTAGCAGACTAAGTGCCCGACCTCAATTCGAGAATCGGCGGCCGCGCGCCCCCTACCGCCTCGGAAATAGATTGCGCTCTCCGTAAACAGGTGCCATTTCAACATTGAGAGGAGAGAAAACCCCATGCCGTTGACTGATGGACTTGCTTCATTAGAAATAAATTACATGATCAAACCCGTTGAGCCACGGGTTCTTGAATATCTTCATGGTTTTCGGAATGAAATAATAGATCTTTACTCGAACAATTTGCATTATGCAGACAGTCCTTACAAGCTTTCAGAACGGGAATTTGGGAAATCGCGTTCTGATGGAATATACATTGGGCGACCAAAAAAAGTTCAGTATCTAGAGGACAGCATAGAAAATAACACGTTATACATATCTTTAAAATCACTAGGTATGAGTGAAGATATTATTCCACATGGGAAAGATTACACGTGGTGGGATACCGTCCACATTAGCCCAGACCTTGAACGAGATCAGCAAGTTCGCGGCTACACACTAGTCGATTTATCGCTATACTTTATTCATCTCCAAAACATTCTTGCTCCAAATCGCGCATTGATTTCGAACCTGCAAGCAACAAATATCTTAAGAGATGCGCTTGGACGGGAAAATATCGGGCCGGCCATCCAAGCAGTAGCAAAGGTTGTGCTGAAATCGTTAGGACAAACGAAGGACAGCTTCTCCGACGCAGACGAGCGCGCGGAAGATATCCTGACCTTGTTGAAATTGGATCAATTGGCAGGTGTGAAAGTTCAAGCCGCACCCGGCATAGATTTTGAACGAGCCTGCCGGGACATTTTGATTGAGGGAGGGTATGAGGTTCAAACAACCCCAACGAGCGGCGACTATGGTGCCGATCTAATCGCGCATAAGGATGGTCTCGGTTTCGCAATCCAGTGCAAGGACACGAGTAGACCCGTTGGGCTTAAGGCAGTCCAAGAGGCTGCCGGCGCGCGTAGACATTATCGTGCTGATTTTGCTGTGGTGTGTTGCACGGGCGGTTTCACCGAAGCAGCGATCGAACTCGCCGTATCGAATGGCGTCCTTCTTTGCAATGAAACGCAACTCGTGAAGCGATTGGATAGCGTTTGACGTCATCATGGCGCGAGAAACCTGTCGCTGGCTTTCCCAAATTGTCCAGTTACACGGAAAACTCACTCCCTCTGCCTTGCCCTTGCTCCATCCTGACCCGCATGGGATTCAGGCGCAAGGGCATCAGCTTACGAATTACCAGCGACGGTAACGCTCCGAATGCGTCAACTTGTGATTTGGATGGCGGGCGGCGGTGCGGGTCTCAACAATTGATATTGGGGCCGCACCCCCGCGCGTCCTATCGGCAATCGACTAAGCGCTGACGCTGCCTGTGCTGTGTCTGCTCACACGGGACCACCCGACCTTATCGATCAATCCGATCAATCGGTTCAAATCGTCGCCCAAATATTTGCGCAGCATATTACCGGCCTCAAGCGCGGCTGCGCGATCGCACTGTGAGAGCCGCTCTTGCCACCATTCCATGATCTCGCGCGCCTCCATACCCCTGTATCCTTGAGCGTCGGGCCTGCTTTTCTTGAGCTTCGCCGCCAGTGAGGCAATCAACCCCTCATGATTTCTGATGACATCAACAGCGTTGGACCAGAGTTCGATAAGCCTTGCCTCCGCGATCTCGCGGTAACGTTGTTTTTCTGCACCTTCGTCCATTTCAAACCATTGACGGCATAGCTCATATCCCACGCCGTAAAGCGGCCCGTCCGGCACTTCGCGAACCAGCTGAGCCGCAACGTCCAAACCCTCAAGTTCCACCGCGTCCCAGCCGCGTGCCTTTATCCAAGGCAGCGCAATGACCTCACTCGCAATAAGAGCGGTCATCCACCAACTGTCGGACAGGCTCTTGGGCTGCGGTCCCCGCGGAAAGCTTACGCCGCGGTTCTCGTCATAGCTTCCATCCGTGTGCACGCTTGGGTAAATGACACCTTCGTCGCTTTGAATCTGAATATAAGTGATTTGCTCAAGCAAGCCGTGTTCGAGCATCACGACAGCGATCGCGGCCGCACGCTTTGCGGACTCGGTGATATTCATGTTTGACTCCTCGTCTAATTGAAAGGAGCCAGCCCATATGCACACAAATTTGCGCATGTCTCTTGGCAAATTTTTGAGAATGATTCGCAAGTGGGCTGGCTCGGCGCCTCAGTGCGCGAAGACCTCTGCCCACTCGCCGGTGAGCACCGTGGGTTCGACGGCTGCATAGATCGCATCGGCCGCGCGATCGGCGCCGAGCGCCAAGAGGTAATCCGCGAGGGCCGTCAGGAAGGCCACGTCACGCGTCGGGAGGGTATTGTTCGTCATGGGTATTGCTCCAATCGCCACCGCGCCGGAGGGGCGGTTTCAGCGATCGGGCACACCTATAAGGGCATGAGTCGGGTGCCTGTCAAACGACATGCAGCTAAAAAACGGAGCGAACCGAATCTATTCAGACCGACCTTCAGGGACAACTGGATCGTCGCCCGTCTCGCCGTCTTGGTCTACAGGAGCGCCAATCGAAAAATCGCGGGCGTATATTCGAACGGTTTGGGACACCATGGATTCCGCCATTACGATCAACAGACTTGCTTCCCGCCTTTTACCGATGACGAGCCCACCCCGGCCTGCCCCGCTGCCGATCTGGCGCCATGAATCCATCACGATATGATTTACCATATGCGCGGAATAGAGGTGTTTCGGTAGATCGCCTTCTAATGTCAGTGTGTAATACACAAATGCTTCCGGCTCAGCGTCGTGAAATATGACCTCATGAAACTGCGGACGACCGGTCGCTTTGCAGCGCAGCGTCGCTACCAGCTCGGGCTGGTTATATACGAACCGATTACCATGCCACCGCCCCCGATGCTTCTCGTCAAGATGTATCATAGCTGGAGCACGCAATAAGCATATGACGGCCCAGCCGGCCGCTACATAGACGAACGCCTGTATCACGTTCGCCCACCCGTTAGCTTCTTTGACGATTTCGGGCAGCGATGCCGTTTGCAGACCTATCCAGCTAGTCAAAATCGCAAGCACGAATGAAAAAAGTTGGCCCTCATTCGCTAGGACAGCAATCCAGTCGCGAAAGGCCCGGCGCGGCGCACGCTTCAAAATTCTGCGCGTCCGAAATACCCACAGCGCGGCCGCCTGTTTACGCAATCGCCATTCCCCTCACTATTGTGGACAACGTTCCGTATATGTTCTTTATGGGGGCGATGCAATCACCGCGCGCTCGCCTCCTCTTTCTCTCGCTAGCGGTCCTAGCCGATGCCGCCGACAATGCAGGCGCCGAGCCCAGCAAGCCGAGCCTCGCGGTGCGTCTTGCCCTCGCCTATCTATATTCGATCGCCGGCGGCGACCGGGGACGCTTTGACGACTTCTGGAAGACGCTAAGCAAACCCCTGCCGGCTGGCTGGAGTGATACCGCCCGCAACTATTATCGTCGGACATACTGCCACACCCACCTTACCGCCATCGCGCGTGGCGTTGGCGTCGAGTTGACCGTCGAGGCGTGGGCAAGGTTACGGCGCTCGTAGGCGCCGGTCAGAGCGATCGTCGGATCAGCGCCGCGATTAGGCCGAACACCATGAGCCCCGTCAGTTGGAGAAGTCCATTCTTCCAGTCATCGTTGGCTAAAGAGACACCGTCAGGAAGCTCCTCGATGCTAGCAAACCAGCGCTTCTGAAAGTCTCTCAGCCAAAACCAATACCAGATCATCGCCGGAACAATGCCTCCGAGCACCCAAGCCCAAGCGGGAAACCTCTCCACGCCGCCGAAAATTCCCATCAGGGCGAACAGAGCATAAGCCGGCCCAACGGTCCAAATTGCTCGCTGAGCAGGAGGCTTGTTCAGGGCGACGAAGAAATGAAACGCGCCGGCGAGTGCTCCGATGATGATGAGCCCGAAGAGTGCCGCGATCATGATCGCATTCAGCGGTTGCAACTGTTCCAAGGACTCCCCTCCCTGTTCGCCCATTTTCACTGATCAGGCTTGCTATATAGCTTGCTATATCATCTGCTATATCAAGTTCGCGCAAAACGTTGATTTTTAGCCATTTTTGGTAGTTGGTCGGGGAGACAGGATTCGAACCTGCGACATCCTGCTCCCAAAGCAGGCGCGCTACCGGGCTGCGCTACTCCCCGACCGTGGAAGGCGCCTTAGACAGGCTTGCCGCGCAAGTCTATCCCGCTGACGTCGCGATCAACCGCGCATAGAAATCGATCATGCGTTTGAAGCTGTCGATCGCCATATGCTCGTTGGTGCCGTGGATCATTGCCGATTCCTTCAGCGTGAAGTGCATCGGCATGAAGCGATAGACGTCCTCGGACACGCCCTCCATGCTGCGGCTGTCGGTCCCGCCGACGACGAGCATCGGGCTGAGTACGGCCTCAGGCGCGTCAGCGCGCGCTGTCGCGGCGATCCATTTCCAACCCTGCGACGTCGTCGAAGAGATGCGCGACGGTTCGCGCGGCGGCTTGACCCAGGCGAGATCGACCTTGGCATCGCCCACTGCGGCCTTCGCCCGCGCCATGATGTCCGACGACCGGTTCCACGGCGCGATGCGATAGTTGATGAGCGCATTGGCCGATTGCGGCAGCACATTTTCCTTGGGACTGCCCTCGAGCATCGTCGGCGCGATCGTGGTGTGAAACGCCGCCGCGGTCGAGGGCGAGCCGTCAAGCTGGCGCTTGAGTATCGGGCCAAACAGCCACTGGTTGGCGACCGCCATCTTGGTAACGCCGCCTTTCTTCGCGGCGAGCACTTCGATCATCGAGGCACCGGGGCCGCGCACCTCCATCGGAAAGGGATCGCCGGTGATGTCGAGGATCGCCTTGGACAGCGTTTCGACCCCGGTTTCGGCCGGTGGCATCGAGCTATGCCCACCGGGGGCATTGGCCGTGACCTTCAGCGTGCCATAGCCCTTTTCGCCGACGCCGATCAGGATGGCCGGGCCGTTGATGACCGGCGTGTCGGTGAGCACGATGCTGCCTTCGTCGATGGTGAAGATCGCCTTGACGCCCTTCGCCTTGAGCTGCGCCGCCGCGGTGATGGCACCCGATCCACCCGCCTCCTCGTCGTGGCCGGAGACGAGGTAGATGCTGCGCTTCGGCTTAAAACCCTGCACCGCCAGCGCCTCGAGCGCCTCGAAAAGACCGACGAGCGATCCCTTGTCGTCGACGGTGCCGCGGCCCCATACCGCGTTATCGGCAATCGTCCCCGCGAAGGGCGGATATTTCCAGTCCTTCTCGGTCCCCGGGGTCACCGGCACGACATCCTGATGCGCCATGACGATGATCGGCGCCGCGGCGGGATCGCTGCCCTGCCATTGGTAGATCAACGTCTTGTTCGGCAGGATGGTGCGGGTCATCGCCGCATGGGCCGCCGGATAGCTCGCCGCGAGCCAGCCGTGCAGCCGGTCCCACTGCGCCCCGTCGTTGTCGGCGGCATCCTGATGCGAGATGGTCGGAATCTGGGCCGCTTCGCTGAGGTGCCGGACGGCGGCCTGCAGGTCGTACGTAGGCGCGGGCGCGAGCGTCACGTCGCTGCCGTCGGCGATGTCCTTGGGCGCAAAGGTCGCGGTTCGCACGCCCACGACAGCCCCGACCGCCACGATGACCGCCAGCCCGCCGAGCAGGATCGTCTTCTTGCTTGCCATGTCCCTCTCCCTTTCAACTCGGCCCAATGGACAGCGACCGGTTGCAATTTGCAAGGGAAATGGTGGGCCCGGCAGGACTCGAACCCGCAACCTAGCCGTTATGAGCGGCCAGCTCTAACCATTGAGCTACAGGCCCCCGAGAGGGATCAGCGGGCGATAGCCGAGCGCGTCGCCATTGCCAATATGCCGTCGGTGTCGATTGCGACGATGCCGCGCCGCGCCAGATGGTCGAGCACGACGTCCCACCAGCGGTAGAAGAGATCGAGGTCCGCGTCGCTGCGCACATAGGGCGTGTTGCCCGGTTGCAACGAGGGCGAGTGGAACGAAAAGTTGAGAATAGGCAGGCGCTGTTCGATCGCGATGTCGATCGCGCGGCACGCCTTGTCGGCGGGAATTCCTTCGGGCGTGAGCGCGATGCGTTCGACGAGCCCCAGACGCGCGAGCGCGGCGCCGGCGCGCAGGCCATCGCGCGCCACCCGGTGATAGACCGGCGGACCGAGGCGGCCGAGCGCGCCCCCGAAGACGGTTGTGACGGGGACTTCCAGAATCGCATCGCTCCCCTGCCCCACCCACCAGGGCCGCAGCGGCGCGCAGCGATAGTCGGGACCATGGCCGGGGCGGTAGTCGAAGCCCGACCGGACCGACGTGTCGAGCCGAAAGCCGAGGTCCGCCAGCATCGCCGCGCTGCTGCGTCCCAGCCCGTAGCGCCCCGCACGATAGGCGAGCGGCGCGGCGCCGAACCGGTCGCGGATGCCGTCGCGGAGCGTCTGCATCTTGGCGCGCTGCAATGTTTCGGGGAGATTCCCGGTGTAGCTGTTGCGGTCATTCACCGCCTCGTCGAACGGCGGCGTGACCCAGGGATGGAGTTGGGCGCCGATGTCGCAGCGGCCTGACGCCAGCGCCGGTGCTAGAATGGCGACCGCCCGGTCGTCCTGCACGATCGGCCAGTCGACGAGATAGATGGGACGCACCCCGGCCCGTTCGAAATAGGATTGGCAGGCGGACAGCGCGGGGACCGAATCGAGCCGGAAATCGGTCCGCGAAAATGGTCCGTTCCAGTCAAAATCTTCCTCGGTATCGATCGTCACCCAAAAGCGCGGCGCCTCACCGTCCTTGAGTGCAATTTGACCGGATTCCGGAGGATAGGCCTGAATATTGGCCGCAGAACCCACCTTATTCCCCTTTACCCCGCCCCTATGCGGTTCGGCTATTCGCCGTGTTGGGCACCGAGTTCGGTGTCGGCCCTTGGGTTGGCCGAGGGAAGATACAAGGTCAAGGCATTATGACCGATATCGAGTCGTCCCCCGGCGCCGCGCGCCAGGCTGTCGACCAGTCGCAACGAGAAGCCGAGGCTGAGGATCGCGGCGCCGGGCGCCTCGCCTTCGGGGCTGAAGCCCGGATCAAGCAGATCGGCCGCCGATGCGAAGCGGATCGCGGCGGGACGCACGATGCGCAGTTGCAGCATGTCATCGGGACCGGCCTCCGCAACCAGTTGCCCGACAAGCGTCGTACCGGCTTCGCAAATATCGACGAGTGCGGTGAGCAGCCGACCAACCATCCGCCGCGAATTGGCATCGTCGGCATGAGCCAGAAAGGGGCCGCCGACGCGCGAAATGCTGAGGTCGATCCGCTGGTCGGCGAGCAGCGGCGCCAGGTCGCCTTCGATCTGCGCCATCACCGTCGCAAGGTCGGCGACCTCGTCGCTCGCCTTCGTCTCGACGACGCCTGTCGAACGTGCCGCGACCTCAAGATCGTCGATGATGTCCTGAACCGCGCCCGCGTCGGCGATGATCGAATCGGCCATCTTGCGATAGGCGCCGCTGACCGGACCGAACATCTGTCCCGAAATAATCTGGGCAAAGCCCGAGATCGCATTGAGCGGGCTGCGCAGTTCATGGATCAACTGCCGGATAGAGTCGCCCGAATCGCTCGATTCCGGGCGGCCATAAGGCAATTCATTGTGCTGCGGCCGCCGAGCGGTGCCGCGATAACCACAAAACTGGCCGGTCGCGGGATCGAACCAGGGCAATGCCGAAAAGCGCCATTCGCCGGCGTCAGCTGCCGACCCTTCAAGGATCATACGGGCGTTGACGATTTCGGCACGCTGGCGAAACGCGCCCACTGCGGCGCCATCGGTCCCTGGCTCGCCGCCCAAGGCGCTCTCGGCGATCGACAGACCGATCGCCGCGCCGCGCGTTATTCCGTCGACCCAGCGGATCACGCCGTCGGGTCCGGTTTCGAACAGGAAGCTCGTGCGCGGCCTTGCCGGAGCGGGCTTGCTGCGCGACGACTGATATTTGTCAATCCGCCGTACCAGTTCGCTGATCTGGCTAGCAGGCGCCTCGTCGACGATAACCGCTGCCGACGCGTCGGCGGCCGCGATCGCGGGTTGCGGCAGCGCGACCGATCCCGCTCCCAAACTGTCCAGTGCGCGGCGCACGCTCACGGGCAAATCGCTGCGCCCGGCGAGGATCGAGCGCGCGGTGGCGGCGGTCGTCGGCAGCATCGCCAACCAGTCCGCTTCGGCCAGCCGGGCGCGGCGCAGCATCGTCGCGGATACCGCCGGCACATCATTCGCATAAAAGGCGACCAGCGGCGCAAAGCGCCCGTGGCGGGCCACCGCAACGGCGCAATCGCGCCGCACCTTTTCAGGCACATCGCGGCGCAGCACCGCGAGCGCGTGGAAGGCGCGACGTATATCGGTCGTATCCAGTTGATTGCCGCGCTGCGCCAGAATATCGGTGAGCTGGCGCCACGCGGCGATGCTCGCGCGGCGGTCCGCCGGCGCTTGCCGCAAGATGGTCGCGATCATCGAGTCAGCGGTCACGCGAGGCCAGCCCATTCCCGTTTTGTTGGTTAGCGGAAGCTTAGCGGCTAGCGTGAATCAATCGCTCACGAAAGAGGGTAAGGACCCCACGTCACATTGTGGGACAATTGCAATCGCCTGAAATAATATTATGGTGAGGGCAATCGGGGAAAGCGGATGTTTCAATGATGGCAAGCCAGAAGTTCGATCAAATTGATTTGCAGATCCTCAACGAGCTGCAGAAAAACGGGCGGATAACCAATGTAGAATTGGCACAGCAGGTGGGGCTGACGGCTCCCCCGTGCCTGCGCCGTGTCCGCGCGCTGGAGGAGTCGGGCGTGATACGATCCTATCACGCCGATCTCGATGCCGCGAAGCTTGGTTACGGGATCACCGTCTTCGCGATGGTCAGCCTGCGCAGTCAGGCCGAATCCGACCTCAAGGCGTTCGAGGATTATGTCGGCGGGCTGGCCGAAGTGCGCGAATGTTACATGCTCAACGGCGAAATCGACTTTCTGCTCAAGGTCGTCGCGCGCGACTTGCAGAGCTTTCAGTCGTTCCTGACGGCGCATCTCACCTCGGCACCGAATGTCACGAGCGTGAAGACGTCGCTTACGATTCGCACCGCCAAGCAGCTTGCGGGCATCCCGGTCGAGCCATAATCGCGGCGCGCACGAAAAAGGGGCGCCCTCTTTGCGGGAGGGCGCCCCTTTTTATGTCCGATCAGTTCGCCGGTGCGGTGGCGGGAGCCGCTGCCGCGGCTGCAGCGGGCGCTTTTGCCGACAGGTGGATGGTCCACAGATTCGCGAGACGTGCGCGGTCACCCTGCACCTTCGCGAAGCTGGCGATCGCCGCATCCTTCTGCCCAGCGAGAGCCTGCGCGACGCCGAGGCGATATTGCGCAAGCGGGTCGCCGCCGGCAGCCGCCTTTTCATACAGCGAGATCGCGGTCGCATAGTCGCCGATGCCGACAAGGCCGTCGGCGGTCTGGCGCGCCAGCTTGGGGTTCGCTGCGGTTGCAGGCTTGGCCGCGTCGCCCTTGAGCGCGACGGCGTCGGCCTTGGCGCGCGGTTCCTGCGATTCGAGGATCGTGTTGAAACGCTCGTCGGACGTCTGGATGACGTTCGCAGCCTGGCCTTCCTTGATCACGGCCACTGCTTCATTCGGATAGCCTGCCTCGGTCGCCAGCGCGGCATATTCGAGATATTCGGGACGCTGCGTCATCGACTTGGTTGCGCGCATCAGGCGGAACGTGTCGAGGTTCATGACCTTGTCGCTCGCTTCCTGCTGCAGCAGGATGAAAAGCGTGTTCCGCCAAATCACCGGCTGCGGATAGTCCTGCAGGCGCATCGCCAGCATATCGAGCAGTTCGCCATTGCGCTTCGCCGCCTGCAAGGCGCCTGCCGGACGAACATAAAGTTCTTCCGACGGCACACGGCCCGCGGCACGCGCCGCAGCGATCGCTTCCTTCGCAACAGCAAGCCCCTGATCGACCTGGTTCAGCTTGAGATAGCTGTCCATTAGCAGCACCGGCAGTGCCTGCTCGGTCGAACCGGCGGCCTTTGCGGCTTCCAGACGCTTGACGGCCTTCGCATAATCTTTGTCGCCATAGGCGAAATTGCCCGAGAAGAAATTATAGGCGGCCAGGCTTTCCGGCGGCGTCAGGCCCGATTCGAGCATGCCGTCGAGCGCCTTGCCCTGGATCGCCTTGTCGCTCTTGCCGATTCCGAGCTGGAGTTCGTAGAAAGATACGAGATATTTGTCGTCGGGGCTCGTCGCGCTCGCCTGCCCTTCGGCCAATGCGGCTTCGAGGGCCGCCATGTCCTTGGCTTTCGCCGCCTCGGTCAGCTTCTTGAGCGCAGGGCTGAATTCCTTGCTGGGCTTGAGCTGCGCGCCCTTCTGCTCTTCTTCCTTTTTCGGCTTTTCCTTTGCGGCGGCGGGCGCGGCGACAATCAGGGCGCAGCCGAGGACGGCGGCAACGGCGGTTGCGGACGTCTGGCGGAAACGCTTGAACATCGAAATCTCTCCTTTGTATCGGCCGCCGGTTTCCCGCACGAACAGGTCCGGCCACGTTCAGCAACGCGGCTAGCCCCGTCGCGTTGCCATGGCAAGACGAGCACGGTCGATATTTCCAATGGAGATTGCCGCCTGAACGGCGTTTGAACCCGAAACCGGGTCAGCCGATGGCGTCGATGGCGGCGTTGATATCGCGCAGCACTGCCGGATCGCCCGGGACCCCGGCCATCGCGCCTTCCGCTAGCTCGATCAGCGAGATGACCCCGAAGGTCGCGGCGAGGCTCTTGAGCCGCAGCGCCGCCATATGCCAGTTGGCATCGCAGCGCGACCGGCGCATCAGGTCGGCAAGCTCGCGGGCGCTGTCGGCAAAAACGGCGCGCAGATCCATGGCCATCGCCGCATCGTCGCCGATGGCCGAAGAGAGAAAGCGATCGAGAGGGCCGCTGTCGAACGACATTCCACAGCCTTGACAGCCCATGGTTAAGTTTCCGTTTCATGGTGGGCATTTGATGCTAAGATGGCCCGATGACGGGGGAAAAGAAAATCGTCGGTCTGTGGCGGGAGTCCGCGGCAAACCCGGAGAATGATACGCCGGCGCAGACCGATGCACCGACGAGTGAAGCCGCGCCCGCCCTTGAAGCCGAGGTTCCGGTCGAGCGCGAATGGCTCGATATGACGCCGCTCGCGACCGATGACGACGATATGCCCAATCCGCAGAGCGGCGCGTGGCGCGACCGGCTGATGCCGACGCTGTTGGTAATCATCGGCCTCGGCTGGTGCCTGTTCGCTCTGTTTACCGCGACGAAGGGTTTCGCGCGTCCGGTCGCGCTCGATCAATGGCCGGCGCTTGTCGCGACCCTGTCGATGCCGCTCGTTTTGCTGACTCTGCTCTGGATGGCGCTGCTTCGGTCGAGCCGGTCCGAACAGGCGCGCTTTGCCCGCCTCGCCGCGGCGCTGCGCCATGAAAATGATGCGCTTGCGCAATCGATGGCGGTGCTTGGCGAGAAACTCGGCGAGGCTCAGCGTCAGCTTTCGGAACAGGCGCGCAATGTTCAGCAGCTGGGCGTCGATGCCGTGCTCCGGCTCAACGACAGCAGCGACAAGCTCGCAACCAATGCGTCGGTCATCGCCAACGCCCACGACCAGCTCGCGCGATCGGGCGATGTCGCGATGCAGCGCATGGACGGCCTGCTGGCCGGGCTGCCGCGCATCGACGATGTGGCGCAGCGGCTCGCGGTCAATTTCCGCGAAGCGGGGCTCGTCGCACATCAGCAGGGCGCGAATCTTGAAGCCAAGCTCGCCGAACTCGGCGAAGAGGCGGCCAAGGCCGCGCGGACCGGCGAAGCCGCCGCAGCGGGCCTCCACGAAGCGCTCGGCGCGCTGCAACAGCAGACGCAGGAAACCGAATCGGGGCTGATTGCCGCGGCGTCGCAAGTCACCGACGCGCATGGCGTCGCGCTGGCGCAGATCACCCAATCCTCGGCCTCGATCCGCGACACGCTGCAGGCGACGGTCGACAATCTGGGCGCGCGCCTCGACACGACCTGGCAGCAATATCGCGACCGGGTCGATGCCGCGGCGGACCAGATGGATGCGCGCCTCGCGTCGGCAGAAGCAGCTGGCGCTGCGCTTGGCGACCAACTCGCGGCGCATGGCACGGCGAGCGAGGAACTGGCAGCGCGGATCACCGCGCATGTCAACGAAACGCGCCAGCAACTCGAAGTGCTCGACGTCAGCGTGTCGGCCAGCACCGGCGTTATCGGCCGCGCGATCGACGACACCAAGGCCCAGCTCGGTGCCTTCATCGCCGATGTCCAGACGGGGAACAATTCGGCGCATCAGCTTATCACCCACGCCGAGTCGCTGTTGCTCGCGCTCGATGCGGTGACGCGCGAACTCGACGAAACGCTGCCGCATGCGCTCGACCGCATGGCCTCGCACGGCAAGGCGACCCAAGGTGCGCTCGGGCAGATCAAGCCGCTGCTCGAAGCCTCCGAGCTCGTCGCGCAGTCGACCTTGTCGCACGTCAACGCGGTCAAATCGACGTTGCAGGCCAATGAAGCCAAGATGGCCGAACATGGCGAAAGCCAGCAGGCGCTGACCGATCGGGTCAACGCAGCGCTTGCCGATGCCGATGCGGCGCTGGCCCGGTTGCGTGCAGGGGCGGACGATTTTGCCGATCAGGGCGGCGCGCGGATGATTGCGACCCTCGCTGAAGTTCGCACCACCGCCGAAGCCGCAGCCGACGAAGCGCGGCAGACGCTCGAGCGGCTGGTCGAAAACGCCCGCGGCGCGATGCAGGCGACCGCGACCGAGGCCATCGACGCGGCGTTCAAGACCGAAGTCGCCGCGCAGCTCAAGGCGGTCGAGGATGCCTCCCAGCGCGCGGTGGAAGCCGCGAACGGCGCCGCCGATCGGCTCATGCGCCAGCTCATCACGATCATGGACACCAGCGCCAGCGTCGAACAACGCGTCGCCGAAGCCGAGCAGGCCATTGCCGCATCGGATCGCGACTCGCTCGCGAAACAGGTCGGCATCCTCACCGAAGCGCTCAAATCGAGCGCGATCGACATTACCAAGGTGATGTCGAGTGAGGTCAGCGACGCCGCGTGGGACGCCTATCTGAAGGGGGATCGCGGCATCTTCGCGCGGCGCGCGGTGAAGCTGCTCGACAACAGCGAAACCAAGGAAATTCTGCGCCTCTACCAGAATGACGATGGTTTCCACGCAGCGGTCAATCAGTTCATCCACGACTTCGAGGCGATGCTGCGCCTGTTGATCGGCGCGCGCGACGGATCGGCGATCAGCGTGACGCTGCTCTCGTCGGACATCGGCAAGCTGTACGTGGCGCTGGCGCAGGCGATTGACCGCCTGCGGAACTGATTGCGGTCATTCGATCCTCTCTTGCGGCGCAGCCATGAGGAGGTGGCAGCCCGCAGGGCTGACAGAGGGGCAATGGCGCGACGTTGCGGCCCCCTCCCCACCACACCCTGCGGGCGCGGTCCCCCACCTCATCGCTGCGCGACAGGGAGGATATTCTAATTCGTCCGACGTTGATGTGTTCCCCGGCGAAAGCCGGGGTCCAGAGTGTCGAACGCTGACCTTGGTGCTGAAAAGTCCTGGATCCCGGCCTTCGCCGGGGAACGCAAAGCGGTTAGCGGCGAAGTATGCTTCCCACCCCAAAGTAGCCCTTCTACCCTAAACCGCCCCGTCGCGTCAGGCGCGGCCGCTGAGGACGTCGGGGTTTGTCCAGCCGTTGATATAGGCGACGTAGAACAGAGCGAAGGCGATCGTCGCGACGATCGTGATCTGGATCAGGATGCGCAGCGGATGGAAGCGCGCGGGTGCGCCCGGCTCCTGACCGTCGATCAACGGCACGGCATCATCCTCGGCGCGGCGGCCGTGGAAGGGCAGCACGAAGAAGGTGCTGAACGCCCAGATGAGCAGGTAGATGGCGAGCGCCGAGGTCCATTTCATCGGTCAGATATCCAGAATCAGCACATCGACGATCGGCTTCTTGCCGGTCCAGTCGGTCGCGATGCGCCGGACGCCGAGCCGGATCGCTTCCTTGAGGGCATCGCGGTCGCGCGCCGGGGATTTGGCTGCCTTTTCTGCAGCGGCGTTCATTTCGTCGAGAAAGGCTTCGCGCTCGTCCTCGACCGGCACGCCGCGATACTGGATCGCGCTGTCCGCGAATTTGCCCCTGGACAGCACGACTGCGACCGAAATCTGGCCGTAGAAGGACAATTTGCGCCGCTCGTTGATCGTTTCGCCATCGGCGGGCAGGATCACGTCGCCGTCGAGGATCAGTCGACCCGAGCGCACGCGCTCGAGGATACGAGCGGGACCGGGGGCCAGGCGCACCAGATCGCCATTTTCCTGCACCAGCGCGTCGGGAACGCCTTGTTCGAGAGCGAAGCGCGCCTGTTCGTGCATATGGCGGATCTCGCCATGCACCGGCACGATCAGCCTGGGACGCAGCCAGCCATAAAGCGCCGCAAGTTCGGGCTGCCCCGGATGGCCGCTGACGTGAATATGCGCCTGCTTTTCGGTCACGGTCAGAATGTCGCGCGCCGCGAGCTGGTTCATGATCCGCCCGATCGCAATCTCGTTGCCCGGAATCTGCTTGGACGAAAAGACGACCGTATCGCCCGCCTCGAGCTTGATCTGGTGAATCCCTTCGGCGATGCGCGCGAGCGCGGCGCGTGGTTCGCCCTGCCCGCCCGTCGCGACGATCATCACCTTGTCGCGCGGCAGCCGCATCGCTTCGTCGAAGTCGACCGTCGCCGGGAAATCCTTGAGATACCCCGCGGTGCGTGCAACGCCCAAAATGCGATCGAGCGACCGCCCCGCGACGCACAGGGTGCGCCCGGTGGCCTTGGCGACCTGCCCCAGCGTGTCGAGGCGCGCCGCGTTGGAGGCGAACGTGGTGACGACCACCCTCCCCTTCGCCGCGCCGACGGCGGCGAGCAGACCATCGCGCACGCCGCCCTCGGTACCCGATGCCTGCGCATTGAAAGCATTGGTCGAATCGCAGACAAGCACATCGACGCCTTCATCGCCCACCGCGGTCAGCGCCGCGGCGCTCGACGGTGTGCCGATGACCGGATCGTCGTCGAGCTTCCAGTCGCCGGTGTGGAAGACGCGGCCATAGGGCGTGTCGATCACCGCCGCGCTCATCTCGAGGATCGAGTGGGCGAGCGGCATCAATCGGATACCGAACGGGCCGATGCGGAACTGCGCATCGATATCGACAACCTTCAGCTCGACCTCTTTCTCCAGCCCTTCCTCGGCGAGCTTGTGCGCGATCAGGCCGGCGGTGAAACGATTGGCATAGAGCGGCACGCCAAGGTCGGCGGCGAGATAGGGAATCGCGCCGATATGATCCTCGTGCCCGTGGGTCAGGATGATGCCGAGCAGGTCGGCCTTGCGATCCTCGATAAACTCAAGGTCGGGCATGACGATGTCGATGCCGGGATAATCCTGCGACCCGAAGCTGACGCCGAGATCGAGCATGATCCACTTGCCGTCGCAGCCATAGAGATTGGCGTTCATGCCGATCTCACCCGACCCGCCGAGCGCGAGGAAAAGCAGTTCCTTGCCGGGAACGGTCATGCCGAAATGCCTCTCTGATTATAGAGGTGCATCAACCCGTTGAGCGTCAGATCGGGTTCGACCCGGTCGAACAGATGCGCCTGTTCCTGAAACAATATCGCGAGCCCGCCCGTCGCGATGACGGTGACAGGCTTGCCGATTTCCGCCTTCATGCGGTGCATAAGCCCCTCGATCATCCCGACATAGCCCCAATAGACGCCGATCAGCATCTGGCTTTCGGTGGTGCGGCCGATGACGCTGTTCGACGCCGGTGCCTCGATCGCGATGCGCGGCAGCTTGGCAGCGGCATTCACGAGCGCTTCGAGCGACAGATTGACCCCGGGCGCGATGATGCCACCGAGATAGGCGCCGTCGGGCCCGATATGATCGAAGGTCGTCGCAGTGCCGAAGCTGATGACCAGCTTGTCCTTGCCCGGCTCGATCGCTTGCGCCGAAATGGCGTTGCAGGCGCGGTCGGCGCCCACCGCCTGCGGCTCGTCGACCTTGAGCGCGATGCCCCAGCTTACCGGCTCGCGACCGGCGACGAGCGCCTCGACACCGAAATATTTGTCGGCGAGCAACTGCAGATTGTGGAGTGCGCGCGGTACGACGGTCGAGATGATCACGGCGTCGATTTCGGCACGGTCGAGCCCTTCGAGCCGCAGCAATTGATCGAGCCACACCATATATTCGTCGGCGGTGCGCCGGTCGTCGGTCGCGATGCGCCAGCGCGCGACCGCCATCGAGTCGCGGAAAACAGCGAATTTCGCGTTGGTGTTGCCGACATCGATCGCGAGCAGCACGGTTATGTCCCCTCCTCTACGGGTCGCCGCAATTCGACGTCGCCCGCATGCACCAGCATGACCTCCCCGTCGGCGCGGCGCAAGCGCAGCGCTCCGTCGGGCGCGAGGCCGTCGAAATATCCGTCGAGTGCCTGTTCGGACACATGTAGCGGCGTGCCCACGGGATGCCCCAGCGGCAACCAGGCGCGCACGATGCTTTCGACGCCTTCCTGGCGCCAGGTCCAGAGCGCATCGGCCATGGCGACCGCCAGCGCATCGGCAAAGCGGTCGCGGTCGATCGCCGCGCCCTTTTCGGCGAGCGATGCGGTGGCACGGTCGGGCAGATCGGGCGCGGAAACCAGATTGACGCCAATCCCGATCACGACGCTGTCGCCGCTGCGTTCGAGCAGGATGCCCGAGCATTTGGCACCGTCGGCCAGGACATCATTCGGCCATTTGAGCTGGAAGTCGATCGCCGGCGCCAGCGCGCGGATCGTCTTCGCCAGCGCGACCCCGGCGACCAGCGCCAGCGTCGCGGCGAGCGGGTCGCCGGCGCGCAACTGCACCACCGTCGATCCCATGAAATTGCCGAGGCCATCGCCCCATGCGCGGCCCAGCCGCCCGCGTCCGGCGGTCTGGCGGTCGGCGACGAGCCAATGCCCCTCGCCGACATGCTCGCCCGCCGCCAGCCGCGCCAGCAGGTCGGCGTTGGTCGAACCTGTCTGCGCGATCCGCTCGATCGGCGGGATCAGAACAGCACCGCAGCCGCGGTGGCGGAGACGACCGCCAGCACCGGAATGAAGAAATAGCCGACGACCGACAGCCACAGGGCGCTGGCGGTAATGACCGCATCCTCGACCACGACGCCGCCGGTACCGAATTCAACCTCCGACTTGTCGTCGAAGTACATCGTCTTGATCACCGCGATGTAATAGAAGGCCCCGATCACCGACGCGACGATCCCGGCAATCGCCAGCGGCAGCAGATTGGCATCGACCGCGGCCTGGAACACCAGATATTTCGGCCAGAAGCCAAAGAGAGGCGGAATGCCGGCGAGGCTGAACAGGAACACCGCCATCGCCGCGGCAAGCCCCGGGCGGCGCTGCGAAAAGCCCGCGAGCGCCGGGATGCTTTCGATCGGATTGCCCGCGGTATCGCGCAGCTGGAGCACGACGAGGAAGCTGCCGATCGTCGTCACGACATAGACGAGCAGATAGGTCAGCACCGACTCGACGCCCTGCTGGGTGCCGGCGGCCAGGCCGACGAGCATGAAGCCGACATTGTTGATCGACGAATAGGCAAGCAGGCGCTTGATATTCTTCTGCCCGATCGCCCCGACAGCGCCGAGGATGATCGACGCGAGCGCGAGGAAGATCATGATCTGCTGCCACGCCGCGGTCGCCGGACCCATGGCTTCGATGACGACGCGCGTCATGAGCGCCATCGCCGCGACCTTCGGGGCGCTGGCGAAGAAGGTCGTCACCGGGGTCGGCGCGCCTTCATAGACGTCGGGCGTCCACATGTGGAAGGGCACCGCGCTGATCTTGAACGCCAGACCGGCGATCACGAAGACGAGGCCGAACAGCAGACCGTTGTTCATGCCGCCGCCCATCGCCTGCGCGATGCCGGCGAACTGCGTCGTTCCCGAAAAGCCGTAGAGCAGCGAAATGCCGTAAAGCAGCATCCCCGAAGCCAGCGCGCCAAGGACGAAATATTTGAGCCCCGCCTCGCTCGACCGGTCGTCCGACCGCATGAAGCTGGCAAGCACATAAGCGGCAAGGCTGTTGAGCTCGAGCCCGACGTAGAGCGTCATCAGGTCGCGCGCCGACGCCATGATACCCATGCCGAGCGCCGCGAACAGGATCAGCACCGGATATTCGGCGCGCATCGCGTCCTTGAAGAAGCGCGGCGCGATCAGGATGCAGATGAAGCTTGCGGCGTAGATGAGCAGCTTGGCAAAGCCGCCGAAGGCATCAACTTCCAGCGTGTTCGAAAAGACCGAAGCCTGCGTCCCGAACATCGCGACAACCGCCGCCGCCGCAGCAGCAAGCGTGACGAGCGCCGCAAGCTGATAGAGGCCGACCTGGCGGTCACCGCCAAATGTCCCGAGCAGCAGTGTAACGAGCCCGCCGATCGTCAGGATCAGTTCGGGCCAGATAAGGGCGAGATCGGCGGTCATTGGACGCCTCCCGCATGATGCGCTTCGCCGGCGGC
>VFQN01001788.1_pt1 | contig 34903 bp, 58 predicted proteins | sample 3512371 | NCBI WGS metagenome assembly VFQN01 (sample SAMN10412370, study PRJNA504923) | tailings metagenome | isolation source: Replicate 2 from Balatoc abandoned mine | place: Philippines: Itogon, Benguet | collected 2017-08-28 | reverse complement strand
TAATTATCGGCCTCATTTTTGGGGTGTCCCGAACAATAATTTCACGAAAAATTCAGATCAGTACGGTAAGGCTGCTGTCTGCGGTCTAGGCAGTGCTCCGCACCGCAAGTATGCGGACAGCAAAGAAGTGGGGATGAGAATTGTGCAGAGCGGCACGGTTGCGTTACGGCAGTGCATGGCACGGGTGCGTCAATAACCGGTTGCATTAGCCACAGTTGGGGCTGCAACACGCCACCCGCTACTCACATCGTCAAGGGCGGTCCGCGAGGGCGCCGCAGCGGTAAAGTCCGTCCCTGGCGGCGAGCAGCGAGGGGTGAAGGAGGCAGGATCGATGGCCTGCCCGCTGTTGGTACCAGCGCCGCTGCCGCCGCCGACGTTGCCGTTGCCGCCGTCCCCGCCGCCAGGGGTGACGCCGCCACCAGCGCTGCCACCGCCGCCGGTAGTGCTGCTGCCACCATCAGCACCTCCCGTGCTGCTGCCGCCCCCAGCGCCACCGCCAGCCCCCGGGTCCGTGCCCGCACCCGCACCCGCACCCGCACCAGAGGGGTCCGTGCCGGTGCTGCCGTCCTGCGTAACGCCGGTGCTGGTCCCGTCGGTGCTGATGGTGGTATCCTGCAGCAGGTGCCGCTTGGCCCCGCCGCTGCTGCAGCCCCGTACGACAAACTTCATGACCAAGTGGCTGTTGCAGAAGAACGGCACGTCCTTCATGCGGTACTCGTCACGCGCGTTCCACAGGTACAGCGTACGGCCGGCCAGCCCGCCAAAGTCGCACACCACCTGCAGGACACACGGGCGGCGCAGGAATGAAGGATGCTTAAGAAGATCCGTGTGAGTGTCACAAGTCTAGGATGCCGCAAGGCACTGAACTTCACTTTTTATACATGCACCCATGCCATCCCCGCTCCCCGCTTCTTGCAAGCGCACCTGTACACCCCACCGTCAAGCCCACACATGACCATGACCCCAGGCATCCCCATCATGCCTCGTCATCAGCCCCGCGCACGTAACCCACCAGGTGACCCACGTTCGGGGCCGTCTCACCTCGTACCGCTCCGCCACGCCCATGAACAGGCCCGCCGGGGGGTAGGACGCCGGATCGCGCCGTACTCCGCCCTCGCCCGCCACCACCTTGCACACCACGCCGCTGACGTCCTCGCCCCTGTCGCTCACGATGCGCAGCTTCCAGGGCCGCGACACGGCGGCGTTGAGCCAGCGGAAGCGGTGCCACCGGGCGTCCACGTGGTACACCGGCCAGGGGATGCTGCGACGCAACACAAGTGCGCGTGTATAGACAGCGTGTTAGCAACATAAGCCATATGTATCGCAGGAGACTTGCATCAGTACACCAGACAAAGGCTGCTAGCAGCAGCGGCTATCGCGCCCAAGCAGGGGACAAGACAGCGAGAGCGCATGCATGCTCGGGCGGGCAAGGGTTTAGCAGCCATGCGGCCGGCAAATGTAGCAGCAGGCCCTAAACGTCCACATCACGCACTCGTGCATCAGTCAACGCCGGTCAGCGCACGCACCCGTTGACGATGTTCATGTCGCCGTACAGGTTCTTCTTGTGGCGGCTGGCCCTGTCGTAGTACAGCTGGCACTTGCTGTCCAGGACTGCGTCCTTGAACTGCATCTCGGTGTCTGGCATGTTGTCCATGTTCCACGGCTCACCGCAGCCGCCCTCCGCGGCACGGTCGTGCACGATGTACATGCCGCTCAGGCCGTAGTAGGCGTTCTCTGCACACGTACCACAATACACACCTTAATTCACATCACACACACCCCACATGCCGCTCAGGCCGTAGCCGGCGTTCTCTGAGGTGCACAACGACACAGAAACCACAGGCACGGGTTGGTTTGCATGTGAGGCCCGCTGTTACAGGTGGCATGGTGGCCGTGGAACCAAGCACTGGGGCACAAAGCACCTCCAAACACAAGTGTACACGCCCATCAATACACATGTCCCAGGGTTTAACGCACCGCTGGTGATCTCCAGGGCGTGGTCGTGGTACCAGGCCAGGGCGGGGCGGCGGTTGGCGTAGTAGTAGTCCTTGGACTCGCCACCGCATGTCATGTCCTCGGCCCAGCCTGCGTTGCGGTGCACGTGGCGCAGGGCACGGATCAGCATGGATGCACTTGCACGGCAGGACTTGCAGTAATAGGAGGACACGGTTGCCAAGGCCATCTTGCGTCCTGCATCTGGCCTTTGGCAGGGTCACAGAATGCCGTACGGTACAGCACAGCGCGCACGCGCTACGTGCTGTGCCCCGGTCCACAGCGGTTGTGCCGTACAATCACGGCTGGGCTAGTACGACCCACCATCGTACGCAGCAAGGGAGGCCTCCCCATGCAGGTGTACGGAGATGGGGCGGCCCTGGCGGTTGGCCGTTGTGTCGCAGGGTGTGTAAGGCGAGAAGCCCGCTTGGTTGAGGGTGCTGGTGCTCAGGCGGTTGTTGAAGCGGATGAGCGTCTGGCGGCCCTTGAGCATGCGGAAGGTGGGACCTGGAGGGGGATGGGTACAGCGAGCATGGGGCTAGGTAAACCGCAATTGGGCAGGCTGGCGGCTCATGCAGTCCCCGTTTGGTTCCGAGCCAGGCAAAGCTACATGCAGACAACTGCAGGAAAGGATGGGGTACGGGCGTGTGACATGCCAGTACGGCGTTGGCTTGCCCATGCGGCGAACGGCGTGACCTGCGGCTGCCGTACCTGGTATGGTGCCGTTGTACGTCAGGACGCGTGTACGGCCGGCGGGGCAGCCCATGTCGATGGTTGACGGCACAATGTCGATCTCGTACGCATCAACGCAGTACGACGTTGCAGCGTCGATGTTCCTGATGACACAAAACAGGTACAGTTCCCACTCAGACCGTTTTTCAACGCAAGCAGCTGTGCCACACAGACAAGGAGCTCTTACACGTGCCCACCTAGGGGTCCCGCAAAAAAAACGTGGTAACCACGAGGCCGTGCAATGCCGGCCGGAATGGGTGAGTGAGGCGCAGTTGCAGGTATAGCAGTACGCTTCCCCATGCAGCAGGCGTTATAAGGTATCAATCGGCTAGGCAAACGGCAACCATGGCCACTCACTTGCAGTAGCTGCGGGCACGCTGTGCATGCGCCGGCTTGGTGAAGTTCCTCGTGAAGGGCTCCCACCGCCACGGGCTGGCGGGGTAGCCGTCCACCTGCACGCTGGCGCCGTGCGAGCTGGGGCACACCTGGGGCGTGCACAGGGACATATAGAAGTTTGTAAACATACGCATTACAATAGCAGCATATAGTATGGCGCGATGCGGTGACGTGCGTGCGGTGTGCGGTGTGAGCTGGCTCGTGCCGTCTCCTGGAGTACGGCAGATGCACTGGGAGTGCAGCGGGGACGACGGGCTTGGCCACTAGCCAATGGATGAACAACGAGGTGCAGCATGCCATACAGCACTGCACCCTACCGAGTCACGCGAGGACTGGTCCAGGTAGGGAGAGCGGGGCGGGTCGGACAGCTGGGGCGGTGTGCTACCGCCGCCGTTGCCATTGCCGGTGCCGCCACCGTTCTCGCTGATGTCGGGGATATCGTCTGAACAATCGGACATAAAACAGCAAAGAACCACAGTATACAACACGTAACGGCGCCATCAGGACCAGGTGGGTGTATGGTAGCAGCCGCTAGACTGCGCGAGCTGCTCGTTTGCTGACCTCGGCATCGCATCGCAGGAAGCACGGTGTGTCGGCAGCCCAACACGCTGCAGCAGGCAGCTTGATGGTATGGCTCACAGGCCTGAAGAGCAAGGTGACGTGCATACTGGACACACACCTCTTAAAGATGCGATCGTTTCCTAATGTTTGAGCAGGAACGTGCACGCACACCCACCATCATCGTCATCCACCTCCGCGTGGGGCACCTCCGGGATGTCGGTGTCCGGCACCTGTGCATCGCGGTCAAGGAGGCAGCAGCGTACACCGACCGGTGATGCACGGTTGGCACACGTAGCAAGCACCGCGCCCAGCACCGAACAATGCCGCAACGCATGCACCTGCATGCACGCTGCTGCCGTACACATAGCACGCTGCAGCACACGTCTCGGCCTAGAGGCCACCACCATGGGAACCCCACAGCACGCTTCGCAGCACACCCAGGGACAACGCGTGATGGCACACAGCACGCACACGACGCACACCTCATACAAGGACACACGCCGCTCCTTCCTCACCTCGGGCAGGGGTGCAGGGGCCATCTGCAGGCTGGGCAGAATGCCTGGGAAGCGGGCAGCTGCTGGCACCCTCTCCACCCTGTTGGCGCTGGTGTTGAGCGCCAGGGTGCGGAAGGCGGTGGAGCACACACAGCAGCGGTCGCAGTTGATGGCCGCTGCGGGGCGCAAGGATCAGGGCAGCGTGTGGAGTTTGGGGTGAGGAGAACGGTCACGGGGAGAGTGGTGGGGTAAGTAGCAGCGGCAGGGCAGGGCAGGGCAGGGCTTGCATGATGGTGTTACAGACAGTGTGGGGCAGGCGTGGTGAGGTACGGCTGCACATTTTTGAGAGATGCGCCACGCGTGTGACGAGGTGTGACGCGACCACGGGCCTGACGTTGTGCTAGAGCACGCCGAACGACGTATGCAGGGCAGGACTTACAGTTTTGCCACAGGTAGGTGGCGGAGACGATGTTGACGCAGGTGCAGCAGGTGCTGCTCCAGCAGGCTGGGGTAGGTGTGAGGGCAGTGTATTAAGGACAGTGTGTTAGGGGATGGGTTGGATGGGGATACACGTGATGAAAGGAAAGGAAACCGTGTAGGCACCAAGTAATCCCTGATCGAACACGCCCAACAGTTGGGTTGCAAAGGTGTGCTAAACGAGGTACAAGGTAATAAACTGGATGCAAGCATAAGGACAGAGATGGCGGGCATCCGAGAGCTGCCCTACGGTGCGCCTCCAAGCGCGTCACGCTGGCCGATGGCAGCATACGGTAAACTAGCACACACTACACAGCGATTGCATCCCCGGCCAACTCACTCTGCCCGCGGCACAAAGGGCAGGTGTTGTACAGCCTGACGGTTGGGCCGTTGGGAAGGCCGGCCTCGACCTGCGCGACGGTGAACGGACACCAACCAACAGGAGGCGATTAGTACATAAACTAACAGAGCAAAGGCGATGGCTGCTATTCACGGTTGTCCTAAGTTGGTCTTCAGGCGTTGGCGTGTCAGGTGTCACTCAAGGGCACTTGCAGCTCACGGGGGTCGCTGGTGCCCACCTGCGCGCACGTGGGGTCCAGGGTGGTGCCGCTGGGGCAGTCGTCGCCCTTGGTGAACACAGTGCTGGTGGTGGCCTTGGGCGCCCACCGCGCGAAGCGCGTGACCATCTTGATATAAGCGCTGCAGCAGCAGCAGCAGCAGTAGCAGCACCATAATTACAGGTGGGTACAAAGCTCGACCAGCCCATATGTTCCCGGCAAACTGTTGCGGAGCGAGGGTGCGGCAATTCAGGGTCGACGAGGCATGGCAGAACGGTCAAACTGCCGTGCACGTGTCTGTACACAGTATGCGCAGTGCACGTGCACCCCACCTGCGGTAGGCCTGGTCCCATGCCGACTGCGTCAGGTACCTCCGAGCGGCGTCTCGCAGCCGCTGGTGGGTTAGCGAGGAGCCCTCGCCCTGGGGGTGCGCACAAGTACGGTGCGGCACACAGTATGCGTTCAAGTGTTGTTCGTCAGGGCTCGATGGGAAGCTGACCGCGGGGCGGTCCTGCTGTGCGTCATACGGTGTCGAGCACCTGGACTGGCTTGGCGACTCTTGGGGAGTAAGGAGGCAAGGGCAGCGGACCCCCACAGCAAACCCCAGGCCAAGGACCTGTCCCACTCAGCTGGGCGGCAAGGTACTACGGCAGAGCCTTGCATATCACAGGAGCGTGTGCAGTCTTGCACGTCCCATGTTCCAAAGGGGTATAAGTGTGTCACGAGACGTGTAGGCGGGTCTGCTGCCTATTTGCCGTACGGCACACCTGGCAGATGCGGCCCAGGAATGCGTCGTTGACGGTGTAGAACCACTGGTTGGCGTGCGGGCAGTTGGACGGCTGCACGCCCCAGCGCTGGCCTGCCGTACAGTTGCGGTTGCCCCAACTGATGTCGTACGACGGGGCCGGGGCGTCGAGGTCGGGGTCGGGCACGAGGCCGGCCTGGATGGCCCTCAGGTCGTTGATGGCCTGGGTCTGGAACTCCTTGCTGGTGAACTGCGTGTGTTAGGTAGGCCACCAAAGCGACAGGATAATGAACGCCTGGGCACTGGGGTTGCAGGAACCTTGCGAGGGGATGAAGACCCTGAGGTCCCTCAGGGCCTTCAAGGGGTGTCCGCAGCGCACGTGCATACGGCACGGCGCCCGTGTGGACAGCGCTGTGCACGAGGGGACACGCAGCCCGCTCAACAGGGCCTCGGCTCTATGTTTCAGCCTGCATGCGGATGCACGAGCGGCTGTGCTCGCACCCACCTTGCAGGTCTCCCTCCTGATCTCGGCGTCCATCTCCGGCTCAGTCATGCCCAGAATGGGGGTCTCGGCCGGCTCGGGGATCTCCTCAAGGGACTTCTCAATGCGGATCTCGGGGGAGCTGCGAGCACGCACAGCCAGGCAGTGCAGAGAAAAAGTGTGAACGAAGGAGCAGCAAGCAACAGCGCCAGCATGATTGCGCAGTGAGGGGCCAGCAGATGAGGGGCGAACCAGGTATTAAGGTGGTACCGGTATGCAGCGGTTTGTACAGCAGTTGGCTTTTATGGCTTGTATGGCACCAGCAGCGGGGCATTTCATGAGACCTTGCAACGAACACATTCGGGCCTGCTCACCAGATGTCCCTGTAGAAGTGGTTCTCCCACTTGAACATGCGTGGGTTGCAGGATCCGCTGGAGGGGTCGGAGCAGTAGTCGTTTGGCTTGGGGCCCTCGAAGCAACCCTGGGGGAGGTAAGCGGTCATCAAGTTGCTGGGGTTACACGGACAGGACAGCATGACAAGTGTCCCTGCTCTTAAGGCGCATGCGGTACCTGACAAATGCTGTGTTGCATGTGCATGGTGCGATAGCAGCAAGGCACACAGGCACCATGCCATCCATGAGAGGATGGCCGGCCACGAGTGCCAGGCAGGAGGTGGTGCCAGCAGGAGCTAATACACACACACCGGTAGTGTGCCCAACGAAGCTAATACACATGCCAGCTAACACACCTGCTCGTCGATCAGCGCGTGGCTGCCCATGAGCGCCACCGCCTCGGCCTCCGTGAAGCCGCGGTCCGACCAGAACTTGGTGAACTCCTCCGGGGAGGCGTCGGCGGCGGGCAGCTGGTTGGGCGGCGTGGGCCGGTCTGAGTCCAGGCGACCCACACGCAGACCATCGAGGTTCTGCGGACATCCCATACGTACCACACGTACAGGTGCACCAGGTCACTTGTCGTACGGCATGCAAGAGGCGGGTAGCAGGAGCCCTGGGCGCTGGGCTGTGGCTGGGCTGCCTGAGTAGTCCAGCCGAAGCGGCAGGTGTTCATGCGTAAGTAAAGGCACATACCCATGCCGCCTGTCCTCGAAATGCAAGTTGCACAATGTCGCACAGACCCGTCACCCGCCCGCCCCACTGCCATACATATGGCCCGTACCCACGTCGCCAATGATCTTGATCCGGCCGTTGGACAGCACCTCTGGCGCCACCGCCGCGCACACGGCCATGGTGTCGGCCACCGAGGCGTCGAAGAAGGAGGCGATCTTCTTCATGGCGCGTGACGTACGGGCACTGAAGCTGTCGTACGCGTTTTCGGGGCGCGTGAGCTCCTCGACGGTTAGCAGCAGGGACGAGTCGGCGCCGCCGCAGCGGGGGCCGGGGCAGTCGCGCACGTCCACGGACTGCGTGGCACAAGGGCGCATGGCACGTGTCGACGCGTGCGTGGTGGTTAGGGTAACGGTCACATTTGAGATGGTCGCAGTAGGCAAAGCTTCAGTGGCGTTAGGGACGCGTGAACGAAGGCATGCGTCCGTGTCACGTGTCTCGGTGTGGCTAGTGGTGGCGGCAGGACGAAGGCGTTGGTGGCGGGCTAGTGCTGGCTTTGGCAGGAATGATGGTGGCTGGCCAGGGAGGGCCAGGGGCTGGTACGGACGGGCTCGGCAAGTTGGCATGTTGTGCAGCGCGCTACAGCACGGACGTATCACCGCTGTGGCGTCACATAGGCCGCCTGCTGAACATTCGGACCTGGGCGATGTCTGCTTACAAGGGAATCGTGGAAGCTGGCTCGAATAACGAAGCTGCAGGACGCAGCACAGCGCAGGCCATGGGCAGAGCGTTGGTTAGAAGCGTATGATAGAATGAGGAACATGGGCAAGGGGTGATGAGTAGGCAGCGGGCGACAGACAGGTTGCAGCGTGCAGGCGAACGGAGGTCGGCCCGTGCGGGGGCTGCCAGTCAGAATCAAGCTGGTCAATTTGTATTGAAACGATTTCTGTTTCCCAATTCAATTACACGCAAGCGCGGACACGGTCGAGAGTCGGCATGGCCGAGCGCGCATTATCCTGCCCTACTCACTTTGCCAAACGTTTCTCGTAAGCGAAGAGCGCTCGGCATGTGGAAGCCACCTGCGGGACAATGGACGGTTACTAGAGCTTATGCGCCCGCGACTGACTTGGCTTACGCACGCGGGAACCTGTGCTAACCACCGCCTGACGCACCGACTCCCAGTCCTTCGTCCGTGGGTCGTAGTCGTTGCCCGCTTTTGTTCCAACAATTTTTGGGCTCCACAGCAACACCTGTTGCGAAGGGGCATGTGCGTTTGGAACGTGCCCAGAGCGGTTGGTCAGCAGACATGGCTGGCTGCGTTCGAGCGGCTGTCAATCCGTCGCTCCAAAAGGATTGAATGTTTGGACTCATAAGTTGTGGATAGGTTGTTACCTTGGCGTTCACGTCAGGCAGGTCCGCCTTGTTCCTGAGTTCCTTACTCAAATCCACGCAGTATCTGCCAGAGCAACGGATAGCTTGGCCTAGCAACTGTGAAACATTGTACGTTTGTCCCGAATAGGAGCGAATGAAGGGTGCATTCTGCTGCCACCACACCCCTAGCGACGAGGCGATGTTGGATGTCACGCCCGATGTAAGTTGCGGGGCAATGAAGTTCCTCCATATCCAGTTGTAGATCAGCTGCCCGTTTGCTAGTTGTAACAGGAGCAGCAGCGACAGGATCAGTAGCTTGCAGGAAGCCATCGCGGTAGGCGCGCTAATGACTAGAGGCCGCATGTAGTCCTACAGGCACGGCATAGGTCTCGCTCCATTTATACGTGTTCCTTGCATTCAAATGCTTAACCTCGGCCATTGCCGTAGTTTGTCAGCGCCATGAATGGCCCGTTAAAATACTGATACCCTTACCCCTACCTGATGCGCTCGCTCCCTGACGTCCAGTATACAATTCAACATGCTAGAAATCTTATCATACGATATACACAAACTTGAAAATATTGCGTGACCCTGTAACCGCAAAACCTGCTGAAAGCTTGCTCGTCCTTTGAGACCGACGGCAATCAGCGAAAGGCAAGGTATGAAAAGTTCTTTTGTTTACATGCAATGTCATAGCCGAAACGCGACGGGTATGCAGCCGGGCTACTGCCCGTGCGTGCCCGCCGTCCCGTAACCTTTTTTCCTCCAGTGGCATCAAAAGATGAATGCAGGAATAATAATTGTAACATTTTGTACTATGCTTTACCTACATTACCTCTCCTGTAATGGTTATAACTTGCACTTGGTGTCGTAACCGGTCGGCCTTCGATCGAGCATTTCTGGGGTGACTAACCGTGCAGGTAGGGCAGCGGCACAAGGCCGCTTGGCGCAAGCCCCATGTAAAATTGCACAGTTCTGACGCCCATTACATACCGGTACGTAGAAGGTGAAACCCTGGTCTGCGCATAAATACCGGTAGCCGGACCCATCAAACAGCGTGAGCTAGTCGAGTGCCGGGCATACCGGTCGGTACAGCAGGGAGGGGAGCCCACCCAAGTCCACCGCTCCACAACGGTCAGTATCTTCACCCCACAAGCTGCGACCATCATCCAGCACCCATATCGAAGATGCCAGTCCGCAACAGCATATTCATGGATGCACGTGGGCCAGAAAAGCGTTGCCAGCCAGGTCCCCCGGTGTACGCAACGCAGAGGCGAGCTTTGCTTAAGTGTGCCAACCAATAAAGCAACTGGGCAGCAGCAGCTGACGCATGCAGCTAAGCGCCTATCTTCTTTGTTAACTAGTGGCAAATGGGAAGTTACGCACATGACACAAACGTGCCGCCGCCCCACGCGCATCTGCGTGCAGCTCATGTAGGGCCCCATAGCACAGCGACACCTCTCAATTTGACAGTGCGTCTCAACAACAGGACCTGGTACTAATGCCGTTGATGACATGCTCACCTCGCAACCTCAAATATAAACATGCCGTTCACTATCATGCGTTCCCATACCCCACAGCTCATCCGGTGCAGTAACTTTGCCGCTCTGCGGTTATCCCACAGCTCATCCCGTTGAGTGTCCACGCCTGTTCAAACAGCAGTGCTCGCCCTGCCGCAGTGCCCAACCACCCCGCCGCCAACAACCCCCTTCACACAATGCCAAGGCCTCCCTCCCCACCCTCAGCCTCCCCCTTTTCCACCTCCTCCTCCACAGTCTCCCTCACCACCTGCCGAACCCCCACCGCGCTTGACACCCACCCCACAGCCCGCTGGAACACGCCCCTCACCGCCCCCACTCCCTCCTCCCCCGCCCCCTCCTCCCCATGCACCACCCCAGCTCCTGACGCAGGACCCAGCCCATGCCTCAGTGCCACGGCCCCTTCCACACCACCCACACCTGCACCCTCACCCTCGGCCCCTACCCCTACCTGCACTCCTCCATCGTGCGCTGCCGCGCTCGGCACCTGCTGCTGACCCAGTGGGGTCGGCGGCGCCCCCATCATCACAGTGGCAAACAGCAGGTCCTCGGCCAGGGGCACCGGGGGCATGGCCAGCTGCGGCACGTGTACCGGAAGGGTGAGGGGCAGGTCGCCGCGGGCAGGGCGCAGCACGCCGCCACCGCCGCTGCTGCTGCCGCCGCCACTTGCAGATGCCACAGGGGAGAGCACTGCCGGGGGCAGTGCGCCAGCGGGGTGCTCGCCAGCGGGGCCCACGCTATCCCTGCCAACAGTCCCATACCCACCAGGCTGCTCCTCCCCCGAATCCATGGCCGCACCCGGTTCCCCCGCAGCCCCCTCGACCACCTGCGCCACGCCTGCCTCAGCGGCGTCGGACTCCGCCTGTGCCTGCCCTGCGCCTGCAGCACTCGCGCCCCCAGGCCCGTCGTACCATGTCGGCCCCCCTGCTCCTCCCCCGCCGTCTTCCCGTGCCTGGCGCGGCCCTGGGTGCTGCAGGACCGGCTGAGGGTCCTGCTGCTGGTAAGGGTGCTCCCCGGTCCCGCTGTCGTTTTGGCTTAGCACGCCTGTGGCGCTCCCGAGGGCGCTGCGCAGTAGCCCTCGAAGGCCCTCCGCTGCCGACTGCAGACCTGATAGCGCGGCGCCCTGCGTCCCGGATGCTGCCCCTGCTGCTACTGTTGTTGCTGCTATATCGCCTCCTGGACCGCCAATTGCATGGCCGCTGATGCACGATTCCCGCTGCGCTGGTGTGGAGGCGGTAAGGGCAGCTGCGGAGGCAACAGCAGCCGAAGCTGCGCCAGCGGCACCAGCAGAAGGGCCGGTAGACTCTGGTGAAACTCCATGTTCCATTGGAGAGGTGGGGCGCGCTCTGGACACCGCCCATGGTTGGTTTTGAGAGGCAGCCCGTGGGCGTGCGTCGGAGCGTGGGAGCCCCGTTTCCAGCTCGGCTGACGCCCCAGGTGTCTTGAACATTCCGCTCCCAAACACCAGCACGCTGAAAGGAACCGACAGGGGAATGTTCGTATCCGGCTGGTGCTGGGGTTGCAGGCCGGTGTGCTGCCGTGCACGTGTGTCGGCTGGTTCAAAACCGCGCGTGGTGTCGGGTGTCGGGGACCAAAAGGGCCGGCCGGAGGAGGGGCGGGAATCGTGCGCTCCTCCCGGCAGGGTGGTGGTAGAAAGCGAGGTGGATGCTCGCGGGCGGCGGCGGAGGCCGGTGGAGTGGGGCGGCTGGGCACCGGGGCCAGGGCTGCCGGCAGGTAGGGACACGTGCCGCCCGACCTGCTCTGCGTCGTGGAAATGCTCGCGGTGTTGCTGCTGCTGTTGCTGCTCAGGATCTCCGTCAGGACGGGGGGAGGTGACTGGTAGCCGGTCTTGGAGGCCCAGTGGCCCCGCCGCCAGCGGTCGCCAAGCCATCGCATTCGTGTGCTGCTGTCCAAGGGCTGTTGCAAGCAGCTGCCCACTTGCGGCGAATGCGCTGGGAGTGTTGGTAGCGGGCGGCTCCGCTAGGGGATCCGGCGACAGGGGTGTGCCAGACGGTTGCGCTGCCGGGGCGATGGGGGAGGTGAGGTGGGTGTCGAGTGAAGCCGGGGAGAAGGGGCCGGAGGCAGCAGCAGCCGGCAGGGTTGGGCGGACGGGGGCAGGGCGGAGCAGGGGTGCAGGCGAGCGTGCACGGCGAGGGGTAGGGCTCGGAGGGCTGCGGCCGTCACCGTCGGTTGTGGCCGTTGGTTGGGAAAAGATTAGCACGGATGGGGCGGCGGGAGAGGGGCGGGGGGTTGCACCCGCCACCGCTGCGACGTCGGACTCGTCGCCACCACCGCCAACAGCAGCTGCGTCGTCCTCCTCCTCCTCCACCAGGCCTAGGGTGTCACGGCCTGTGGCGTTGGCCGGGCCGCGCATGGCGGACACAGCTGCTGCGCGTGCGGCTGCAGCTCCGGCGGCTGCCTGCCCCTGCATCTGCGCCAGCTCCTGCTGAGCCAGGTTGTACGCCACCTGCGCAGCGACGACGGCGGCGAGGCATCCTGCTACATCGTACTTGTTTCACCAAAGACTATATAGAATATAAATTGTACTGTTGAGATTCGACGTGTACACGGGCCCTTGCTCACACCCAATGCGCTGCGTGACAGAGGTGGCTATACAGGTCGCTCGGGCAAGTTCCCCTGGCGGAAAGCTCGACTGGATACTGAGGGGGCTGGTCCTAGTGACGGTTAGAGCTGGCTGGCAGACACACACGCGGCCGTTGGCACACTGCGAAGACGGTGGGCCCCAGGTGGGCCCCAGGTGGGCCCAGTTGCACGTCTTGTTGTTTGCAGTCGGCGCGTTCTACCGCCGCCGCCCAATTGACCTGGTGCCAATTAGGTACACGAGGATCTGACCCTCCACATTTGCCTGGTATACTCGTGCACACCTACGTGAAACCATGACCACCCTTGTGCATCTCTTTCTCTAACTATGTGTGGTTGGCCGACTCAGGCGGTCAGGCCGGCGATGGCAGATATGGTACGTGCCATGATATGGCCGTGACCCGTGAGCAAGCTGGCACAATGAGTTCTGTCCAAGCATGCGAATGTGTCCCTCATCCTATCAACTTAATCAGTTCTCTATGTGGATGAACCCGTTACCCTCCCGCGGCCCCTGACCCCACCACACGGCCGCTCTTTTAATTTTTTAAATCACACCAGGCCAAGCATGCACAGCAACTTGCCTTGTAAGCGTTGGGCGCGCTGATGTCGGTGCGCGTGATGAGGCCGACCACGGGGATGGACGGCGGCGTGACCAGGATGTGGTGCAGCCCCAGATCACGGAACAGGCGATACGTACGGGCCAGAGACGCAGTCGTCGGTACGACGTACGGCACGCGCTGCGTACGGCACAGTGCAGGGGACACAGTTCGTTTAGTGCATGAGGCCAACGCATCACGGCAGTTATAAGGCGGTCGTGGACATTTGTGGCAGGTGCACCGACGCTCTCGACTCCCTCCTGATTCATCACCTCTGCCTGCAGAGGACAGGTCCGTCCTCAAAAGCATTCAGCCACGTGAGCACCTAAGCGCCCACCTCACCTGCATGTAGTGACGCAGGTCCAGCAGGGCGTCCATGTGGCCCCCCGGCCCCCCCTCCAGGCTGGCGAACAGCGCCTCCTCCCCCGGCCTGTCCGCGGGGGCCTTGGCGGGGTAGGGGTCCACCGCGTCCAGCAGCTTGATGGCCGACCCACGGGACATGGGCGGCTGGCGGCTGCGCAGCCACGTGGTGGGCTCGCTGCCGCCGCTGCTGGCGCGGCTGAGGGCGGCGGCGGCGGCGGCAGCGGCCGTACCACCACCGTCACGCTTGGCGGCGGGGCCGGCTGCGGTGGCAGCGGGGCCGGCCGGGGTGGCTGCGGCGGCGGCAGGCTTGCGGCTGGCGTGGTCTTTGCTCCAGAGCGAGAAGGAGAAGGAGAACGTGAATGAGGGGATGCCGGACCGTGTGCGTGTGCGGGAGGCGGTGGGGCCGGAGCCGCCGGCGGAGGTGGGGTGAGTGCCGTTGACGGCCGCGGCGGTGGTGCTGGCGCCGCCACCGCTGTGCCTCCCACGGCTACGCAGCTGTGCGAGGGGGTTCCACCATGGGCCAGTCTGCACGCCCGTCGCCGTGCATGCACCTCCATCTCTGTCAGCCTGCTGCTGCTGCTGGCTCCATGGCGCTGCAGCTGTAGCGGAGGCGCCGCCGACACTGCCTCCGGTTCCTCCGCCCGGCGCCGCCACCGCCGCTGCCGCAGCCGCCATGTTCCCAATGTCCCTCCGCACCTCCAGCAGCTTCAGCAGCGTGGCCCTACCTATGATACCCACGATGACGCCCACACCAGGGGCTGCCCCTCCAGCGCTTGCAGGGGCGCTCACTCCACCAGGTGCAGCCTGGTCCTGCTGCCCCTCGTTGACCGTCGTACGGCGGCTGACGGAAGCGCTCGCCAGAGGCCTACCTGTGCCGTCGCTGACACGGCGGATACCGACACTGCCGTTCCCGTTGGCGCCACCTAGCAGGGAGGCGTCTACCGTTTGACCGTCGGCTCCTGCCGGACCCTCTGTGCCTTCAGCACAGGGCCCCGCCTGGCGCGACGGCAGCATTCTTGCCGCTGGGTCGTCCGCAGCCGGGTCCCAAGCATGCACGGATGGTGTGGGTAGGGAAATACCGCCGCCGCCGCCGCCGCCACCGCCAGCGGACGCCCGCCGCGGCAGGAACGGCAACGGGGGGAGTGTACGGGACGGGCGCGTAAACCGACCTACGTGATCTTCGGAGCGCCGGCCGCTGCTGGTGCGCTCCGCAGCCAGCGGCGGAAGCCCTGGGTCCCTCGGCTCGGCAGCGGCGACGGCGGTGGCGGGTACAGATCGGCGCATGACAAGCGGCGTTGAGGATGTCTGCAGCAGCGATCCTGGACGTGGCTGTGACAGCTGGCCTTGCAGAGCGCTGTAGGTCGAGTCGTGCTCGTGCAGCGTCTGCAGCGGGTGCTGCCCCGACAGGCCGGCGGTGCCGTGGGACGGCGGCTGCGACAGCTGGATGGCTGCCATGCTCGGCCACCGTACGGACGCCGGCGGCGCGGCGAAGGCCGACATGTATGTCATGCGGCTGCAGGGACCGGCCGGGGTGCCGTACGGCTGGTACGGCAGAGTGCCAGGTGCGGCTGCTTGGGCGGCGGCGTCTTCCGGGTCGTTAACGGCCACGGCGGTTGAGTCATTCATTGGCGGTACAGCGCTGGGGCCGCTCGGGACCATGCTAGCCCCGCCTTGCGACGTTATGTCTTCGTTGCTCCTGAAGGGTGTATACAGGAAGCTGGTCGTACTTGCCGTACCGACGATGGGCGAACCCGCCCGTGCGATCTGTGAGGTGTTTCGGGGCGCTGTCGGAGGGCCGAGCGAAGACGGGAGGCGGGCGCTGCCGGTGGCTGCGACCCCGGTGGCAGTTGGCGGTTGCGCAGGCGGTTGTGTGGGGGCCGCGGTGGCGGGCGGCCCCACGGGGGTGTCGGTGAGGGGAAAGGTGGAGAAGTTCGGGTGCCTGCGAGGGGGGCCGTGGGCAACAGCGGGGTTGCAAATTACATGGACGGTTGTGTGCAGACGTACTTCTGGACAGTGCAAGGTACCCGGTACGGACTTGGCTGTGCCGCAGCTGTTTAATGCCTGACTGACGCGCGCCCAGCTCCGCCGCCTTCCACCTACACACACATGCACGGCATAGCCAGCGCACCCTGCCCCCACCCAACACACCAGCCAGCTCGGCCAGCCGCCACCCACCACAGACCGACAGCACGCACCGACATGCGCAGCTCCTTCACCAGGTTTCAAATGTGGACGTAAGACACATGTCAGCGCGCACTGTGCGCGTGCTGGGCCCTGCACAACACCACCCGTACCTCACCACTCAACATCTGCCACCCGCCCACCTGCGCAACACCTCCACCAGGTCCCGGATGCGCAGCACCACCGGCAGCGTGACCAGCTGTGAGCTCATCACATCCCCCGCCGTCAGCGCCTGCGGGCCAGCGTGTGGGGCAGGGTCCCTGGGTCTAGGCACACGAGCCAGACGTTGCCGGCTGCGACGGCGCACTCTGTCACGCCTGACCGGTAGTACCGTGCACGGGGCGCCTAGTTGACCCTCCCTAGCTGAGCTCGCTTGGCGTGGAACCCAGCGCCCTAATCACAACCAACGCGACAGTAACGAGTGGTGGTGGCGTGCTACGCAGGCACAGACACACAACTCACGCCCTACGCCCACACGCTTCAGGTTGATGTCGGCCAGCTCCCGCGGCTCAGCGGTAGCATGCTAACCCACGCACGCCCACCACCAGCAGCTAATACACGTGCCCCACGCCCACCTGCTGCAGCTTGATGTCGTCCAGCTCCCGCGGCTCGGCGGGAAGGTAGGGGTAGCCCGCCCGCTCGATGGCCAGGTCGAAGATGGAGCGGTTGATCAGGTCGGCCACAATCTGCAAATGTAAGCGTGTAGCCGAGCACAGTCTATGCAGATGTGTAAAGCAACGCAAGGCCAGGGGAGCCCTTGTGGACACACAATGCCCGTGGCCGTGGCCGTGGCAGCAGGGCAACAGCGCACAAGCTCGTGTAGCAACGTGTACGGGGTAAGGCACTGCGGACCAAGGCTTGTGCGGTGTGTGCGACCATCTCAAGTAAGTAAGTAGTAAGTAAGTAGTAAGTAAGTAGTAAGTGAGGACACCGGCATGGCATTTCTCCAGGTGGCCATGTAGCACAGCTGCAGGGCTACGCGAAATGTCCAACGTGGCGAAGCGTGGTCCAGCATGTATATGGAAAATCTGGGTGCACGATTCGCGAAGGGCATACCCACCTTTGCTACAAAGGTCGCGGCGATGAGCGGCACGGTCAGCGAGTTGGCGCCCGCCGTCTCCATCACCAGCACCGTGTTGCACAGCAGCTGCGGAGGATGACACAGGCCAGTGAGGTACAGCACCATGGTCCCGTCAGCTAGCTGCACATGCTCAAAAGGGCATCAGGAGTTTAGGAGCCGTGCAGGTCGGCAAGCAATATGACCTTGCCGTCCTCTTGTTGGGCGGCCGCACTCATTAGCCGCGTGTGGCTCCGACGCACCGTGGGCGTTCGACGATAACCTCCCTCGTAACCGCCCATGCCGTCGCGGTCGAGTTCCCTTCGCTACACTGTGATACATGCGTAGTCCTCACCTTCACCGCATCATGCTACACCGTGAGCGGTGACCTCAAGCCATGCGCCGCGTATCCCCCCATGTGACCTTTTCAGCCTACCCAAGTGGCCCGTCCACCACCCACCATGACCGCATGCCACACTGGCACACCGTCAGCCACGTGCAGCCTGCCACGTGTCCAGCAAGACCCATGTCCACACGCCAGCCACCCACCATGCGCGAAACGCCCCCCAGCACGCTGGCGGCGCCCACCACCGCGTACGACTGCAGGGAGATCACCACGCCGCGTAACGCCAACCGTCGTACGACAGCCTCCACGGCGCGGCCCACCAGCCGCCCGCCGCTGCTGCCCACCTGCAGCGTTAACGTTCAGACGTTTGGATACCACGTCAGCAATGGCCAAGACGTCCACGGCAACAAGGGGAATATGGCGTAGCACGAAGTACATGTGTAACATCACTCGGCAGATGCTGTTCTACCGGCTGGTCGCGTTGACTGGTGAGCGAGCCTGTCACAGGACAACCCATAAGAGCAACGCATACATAACTGGCATGGGACGCAGCAATGCATGACGAAGCAGCAGCGACGGCGTTGCCCCCGGAAAGCCAACAACGATGTACGCCGGGCCAAGCACAGTTCCGGTCCGTCCGCCGCCTCCACTCCTATCGCCACTCGTGAATGGCATACTGTAGGCATATGCGAGGGTGCTCACCAGCAACGAGGGCACGAAGAGCCCTGTGACGGTCCCGGATCCGAAGGTGATGGACATGAAGAGCCAGCCCAGGCCTGCCATCAGCGCCAGGGCGCCCACGCCGAAGTGGAACTGGGAGCCGTCGTCCAGCTGGTACTGGAACAGCAGCGTGATGGCCGTGGACTGCGGGCAGGTGAAGAAAACGTGTGCGTGTGTTGGCTTCCGCTACAGGGGAAAGAAGCTGTAACAGGTGCACATACGGCAGAAAACAGGGAGCAGTATCGGGATGATGGCGGCGTAGCCACGGGAGAGGGGCACCATACGTTACGCAAGATGACACGTGGATATGGTCTCGCACGTAGCAGGCGCTTGCATGATTCGGCAGCAGCTTACATGCGTATAAAAAGCATGATGGCTTGGATTTAGACTGACTAAAATGCGTATAAAAAGCACGAGGGCCGGTCGGTGAGATGTAACCTCTACCTTGCAAACTGCATCCAGCCATCGACATGGTCATTTGGACATGGACACGTCACGCCCGCCGCTTGCCATGGCCGAGGATCACCCTGCCCACCGCTCCGCCCCACCCGTGGCACGAAGGACAGTTGCTGGGGCCCTGCTGGGGCTCATTGGTTTTGGACCTGCGTGGTACACCCCGTTCCACGGGCAGGCGGTTGCCCTGCCCGCCCCTGCCCCACCTGAGGCACAAAGAACAGCTGCCCGAAATGGGAGTACTTGCCGGGTGGGCACCACAGCTGCGGGGGTGCATAACCAAGGAACGTTACTGGTCACATACCGGGGCATATAAGGGCGGGATGAGCGTAAGGCGCCTGGGAGTGATGAAGACCGGACGGACGGATGGGCGAGCACGGGGCTATGCCTTATCCTATCTGTGCGTGACCGCGCGATGAGGGCTCCTTACACAAGCAACGCGTTGGATTTTCCCCTCCAAGCCCTTGATTCACACCAGCCATGCTATCGCACGTCTCACAGGGGGCGGCGGCGGCGGCGGCGTCCCGAATTATATCCGTCCGATCCAGATGCTCTCGCCCTGGGCCCCTGGCAGACCCCGAGCACAAACAACCAACTCCACGCCCTTGCCGGCCAACCCCACCTGCGGGAAGATGTTGGTGTAGAGCAGGGGCGAGTCCCTGTCCTCCCCGCCAGGCGGCCCCTCCCGCGGCCCCAGCACCGCGCCCCCGATGAACGGCGACGCGTTGTGGGGCACCTCGCCGCAGGGGCTGACGTAGCACAGCAGCAGCCACACGCTGCTGGTCACGGCCGCCAGCAGCACCACCTCCGCCACGCGCCGCGACGGCTGCGTGGCGGGCACGAAGCGCTTGCGCAGGTTGGTGACGCGCTGGTTGAGCCACACCATGGCGGCGCCCGCCAGGCCGCCGCCCACGCCCATGGCCACGAACACGGGCAGCTCCCACAGGTAGTACCAGAAGCGGGCCTGAAGGTGGGGCGCATGGGTAAGGACAACACAAACGTGCAGGGCAACGGTGATGTTTATCTTGTGTCGTGCGCACGGGGGAAATATTGAGCGCAAGTAGGTGTTCTCAGGACCAAAGCAGGCCAGAAGGAGGTGATACAGTTGATGGAGTGGTAAGATTGAGTGGTATTGCAGTGCCTGGCCGGCGCTACCAGTGGGCGGACTGGTCGCAAAGCATGGCTGCGCGGTACACCCACGCCTTTCTGCGCAGGCAACATTTCCCCTCGTTCCCACCTCTTCCGCCCCAGCCCATTGAAGATCCCTCAATGCATACCGCACTTTGTGAACCCACCTTGACCGGCACCTCGTCGATGAGCGTGAACTGCTGCGGGGAGGTGAAGGCCGCGCGGTATGTCTCCGCGCCCCGCCATATGGCGGTGGTCAGCAGCAGGGACACGTACATGGCCACGCCTGCACCACCGAGCAACCACACACGCATGCGCACCTGTCAGCCACGTGTCACTGCCGTACAGAGTGAAGGTGGACAGCGCGATAGGTGTCTCTACAGCCACGTGTTGCGGGCACGGTGGTCCGCGGTCAGCTGGTGCAGCGGCGTCAGTGTGGGCGGCCAGCCCAGGCCCCGTGCTGCCAGCACTACCTGGTCGAGACCCCATACTGCTAGCACACCGTGCCCGCAGCCGTAGCACGTGGTGCGCGAGCGCGTGCTGCGTCGTGACACAGCAGCCGTAAGCACGCGCCTGCTGCCCTGCTGCTCGGGTGGCATAGCCCCACCTGCCGCCAGGAACGCGTGCAGCAGCATGGTGGCCGAGTAGAAGGAGGAGCCCTGCTCCACGCTGAACAGGATGCCGCCCACGGGGGCGCCGAACGCGCTGGACACGCCTGCGTGGATAGTGGGGTTCACATTGACAGAAGGGAAGAGGTTGAGGGCAGCAGGGTTGCATTGGACGCCTGCAGCAGCATTACGAGGGCAAGCGCTTCCGAGGCTCATTCGGCGCCCGTTCATTCCCTGGTATGCTCGACCCGCCGCGTTGCCATGTACCGTTGCAGCCCATCAGCCGGGAGCAGCATTGCGGTAACCGCCTACACAAACCCGAACACCGGTAAACGCGTTGGCTGGCTCCGGACGGGTAACTGCTGCTCACCCGCTGCTGCCCCTGCCGCCACGTAGTCCCGGTGCGACACGGCCGACCTGCACACACGGCAGGGGCCCAGGCGACACGTGGCGGTACAGCATTGTAAGACTGGTGCCTAAGCAATGCCCACACATCCTCTCCAACAACAGAACGCCCAGAACCACCGCCGTAACAGCACCGTGTCCCGCACCTTGCCGCCCCGTGGCGTCCCACCTGAAGTACCGCCCGAAGCGCGTCCGCATGACGGCCCGCCAGTGGCCGTTGGTGGCCCGCGTGAGGGTGGTGGAGCCCAGCCCCGCCACGCCGCCCCCTATGATGGCGCCCACGTGCGTGAATGGGCCCTCCTTGCCCACCACCAGCCCGGAGGCGATGGAGAAGCACACGCCGAACGCCTGGCGGGCGGGGCAAAAGGAGGGCGATAGGCGTAGGCCTGACTGCTTTCCAAGCACCGACCGCGCACAAGCGGTCCAAGGATTGATCGGCATTCGCCCATTGGGCATATAGAACATTCGCCGTATGTTCCAAGCATCCACGCATCCACCGCGTGACGGGTCAAGATCATGGGCGAGCTGCTGCTGTAGGAATACAAAGAGCCACTTGCCTTGGCAAAGAAGGTGCGGATGGTTAGCAGTCCGCGCACATGGATGCCGTTGAGGTAGCAGCGGATCTCGGGGATGCCGCTGCCCGCGGCCTGAGGGCTCACGTACGAGCCGAGCACCGAGCTGCAGGGGAGGCGGGGTAGCATGGGGATCGGCGTAAGAACCAGAAGCCGATTTATCAGCAGCAAACAGAAGAGCGGTAAGCAGGAGGGAGGCGTGACGTCGCGCCCAGGCGCGTACGCAGCACGCAGTTGTACATTACGAAAGGACAACGGACGGCAGCAGGCATGGTGGCGCATTGCTACGGGTCAACTGGGCGTTGTACCTCCCAGCCAGTCCCTTCCCTACTGGCCGCCATGTCAAGCAGCGCGTACGGCGCCATGACTCACGCAGTGAGGCCGTACAGTACGGCGAACGAGATGTACACGCAATACGGCACGATGAAGCCACCGCCGTGGCTGATGAAGGCCTTGGTGGCGTCAAACTTGGCCTTGTTGAGGATGTAGATGCCGTAGTTGAAGGTGAAGCCGGCCTGTACGGCGTACGGCAGGGGAGGTGTACGTAAGCCATCATAGAGGAGTACTGGTAAAATTGTCCAGGGCGCAAGAGACTTCTGAAACCAGGACAAACTTGCTCCACCTCGGCCCTGCCGTAACACCAGCGAAATCATATGGCCAACCCCCTCGGTGGGAAATCAGTAGTGCTCCTTCATTAGTTTCACATGTCTCCCACGACAATCGGATCCCACGACAATCGGATCCCAAGACAATCGGATCCCAAGACAATCGGACTCAACCGCCAGTCCACTGGCCGGGCTCGCGACACCCGACAGCACCCCGCCGTCCGCCTCACGCCCGTCACGCCCTCAAAGACCGTACCCGTCCCGGCAGGGCGTTCAACATCGCCTCATGCCTAAAGGCTAGCTAACTTGCGGTAAGCACCCGCATCCCATCCAGTCGCACACCACCACTCGCTCCCCGCCCACCCGTACATTAAATGAGCTTTTGATGATGAACGTCAAGCGAGCTTTGACAACGCTTGGCTGGCACACGCCATGCCCGACGCTGCGTGCCTCAAACTCGCCAACCTGCCTCTCCGCCCCATCCCACACGCCCCCAGCCAACGCCCAGCGCACCAGGCCGTTGATCACGCCAATGACGCCCGACAGCGCCCACGCGAAGGCCGCCTCAGCCCGGAACTGGGCGTCCCGCGTGGTGAGGATGAGCGAGCGACGCAGGTCCGACTCCTCCACCGCATAGTCGTTGGCGCGGTACCTGTCGCGTGCGGGCAGGTGCGAGGTGGTTGCGGCGAGAGCGAGTATGGGAGCTGCAAGTGACAAGTCAGCATGCAGGTGTCTGTCGTGGGGCTAGGGCCACGGTACGGCAGGGTTGAGGGGCCCGTTGGAGGGGGAGCTTGAGCCACAAAGCTTTGAACCACAAAGCCTTGGGCTGGACCCATTTGGGCTTGTCGTTGCCAGCGTCTCTGAGCCAATGCATGCCCTGGCGCAGACATGACAACGCCCGGAACAGAGCCCACACCCTTTGCTGCCATGCCGGGACGACCCAAAACTCGCATGCCACCCCCGGTGCCCCTGTGCCACCCTCCACTGCGGCCCCGCCCCTGGACAGGCGCAGGCTCACACCTGGGGAACTTGCTTAGCTGCGTAGTTGCATGCTCCAGCCGCCTCTGAGCCTTGCGGAGCTCCTTCGGCGTTGGACCCACATGCTGGAAGCCGGCGGTAGCTGCAGGGGACACGGAAGTAGCTCCAGCTGGCTGGGCTGTAGCGCCTGGGACGTCTGCGGGGTCTTGCCCGCTGCTGCCTGGGGCCGTTGCGCTTTCCGGGTCCACAGCCAGGGGTACAGGGACGGATCTCGGCACGGCTGCCTGAGCTGCGTTATCAGGATCAAGTGAGCACGGGTCGGTGTCTGCCGCATCCATGTGAGGGGCGTGCCGGGGAGCGCTCTCCGCGACGGCTGACCTCGCTGGCTGCAACTCCTGCAGCGCGGCTGGCATAGCTGCTTGCTGCGTCACAGCAGCTGCTGCATGTGCTGCTCATATGAAAGAGCAGCTTCCAAGGGGAGCTCGTATAGGCGAGGCGTTGACGCCTAGCGAAAGTATGCCAGCGTCAACGTCAAAGGGCACACCGGATTCGTTCAATGTCAGTACACTGGGAATCCCTGTAGTGTGCATTCTCCAATACATATAGTGGATTGGACCATGGCGTAAGCGCAAAGTGTAAAGAACGAAGGGTTTGAAACGAGGGACTGCGATAGGTTTGGTAGAGAGATACAGCGACGGCAGCCTTTTCAGCGTTGTGCAGGAAATCCAGCTGCATAGTTGTGCATCGCTATTTCGGACGCTCATCACAGTCCGTCTGTGCGGTGGTAATGCCGCGAACACGTGCGTCTTGGGAGACGCCAGGCATTGCCGGCCCCCGTCGTTCGACCAGGTAACAAGCTCTCTGCTAGAGTACAAGGCATGTTCTTCGTCTTCATCGGCATTACGCTCTCCTACGCCCAGTGGTAGGTTTGAGGACCTCCCCTGCGCATCCCACGGATGTACCTGACCATGATAATTGATAAACCTTGCAGCGCCACCCTGAGCCACCTCTCCTAGCTTGCTGCTTGCAGTCGCCCCCGTAATTTGCATACCGAGAGGAGTCCTGCATGAAACTGCGTCAAAGGTCCCCTTGGGCACACGTACGGTATGTGTGCGAGCACGTCAACAGTGTGGCACCCTACCACTTGCTTTTTCCTTCCCCCACAGGCCATCGCCGGCGTGGAGTCCCGCCTGGAGCAGCTGGCCGACACCACGCCCAACAAGGGCGAGGTGGTGCTGACGTGCGACCTGGAGGCGCTGCTCACGGAGCACGCAAGGGAGCTGGACGCACACCTGGACCGCCTCAAGGGGGAGCTGCTGACGGCGGTGGCGAGCAAGGTGGGTGGCTCGGGCGCAGGTTAGGCCCAGCTGGTTTGGGGTAGTAGAATGGGGGGCTGGACGCATACCTGGAAAGGGGGAGCTGCTGACCGCTGTGGCGAGGAAGGTGGGTGGTGGCTCTGGCGCAGGTTAGGTCGGGCTGGTTGCGGTTACTAGGGAGGTTCTAAGCGTCCTCGGTCGCTTAGAACCTCCTAGTAACCGCACATGCCATCGCGGTCTAGTCCTCTCAACTAACTTTGCTTTGAAAGATGTATCTCCCCTCACTGCATCCTGCTACACCCTGGTCGAGCCCAAGCAACCAGTCACGCACTGGGGCCCACTGCCTTGGCTGCAGGCACGGCACAGGTGAGTTGCCCACGGGAGTGGCCCCTGTCTTGTCGTAGGCCAAGGTCATGGTCAGGCCTGAGCCACGAGAAGATGGGCTCCTTCGTCCCCACGCCCCCGTTATTGCCATATGCAACGGTATGCCCAGCCGCGGAGGACCACAAGCCAGCATCCAGCAGGCCCCCCAGCCACGGCTGCCAGCGCACCCGCCCTGATGCGAGCAGGAGAGGGCAGCTCTCAGCGCGCGAGCGGTCTTGCTCTGCACCCTGCACCAAGGTGGCGATTAGGTATGACGAGGTAAGGGGGTGAATGCGGATGATGCATGTCGTATACAACGGTCTGCTGTTGAACCATGACGGTTGCCAACCGGTTTCAACCCTGCCGGTACAGGGCTCACAGCTCAGGCACAAGCCGCCGGGCGCATGGGGTGAGCCCTGGGCTGAGGCGCAGAGGTCACCCATGCACGTACACTCACGCCGTGCACTGAGCGGCGTGTCTCCTCCATCTCCCTGTACGACTGTGATGTGCACCCTTTACGCCTTGACTTTTAACCTGCTTTTAACCAATGCAAGTTTGACCCAGGCGACTGCGCCGAACAGGCCACTGGCAGCGAGCTGCAACGACGTGATTTGGGGTTGCAAGGACGTGACGATTGCCTTGCTGCCTAGGACCTGATGATAAGAGTGTATGCAGCGTAATCGCTAGGATCATAAGAGTTGACGAGGACGGGGTGCAGTTACCGGTATTTGGACTGACAAGGACTGGCATAAGGCGCCTCCACACCAAGAGATGTACCACCAACACGCAGCGGCAGATCATCTGCCGCGATTGCTAAACAATAAGGCAAGCTTGTGACGAGAAGACACCGGCGAGAATCATGTTTGCCGTCCGCTCTGGGTGGACGAGGACAGGAACAACCTTTGCGGTGGAGGAAAATAGACGCGCGGCAGCCGTGCATGCCAGAAACGAGGAGTACAAGTTTGCACGTACATACTGGGCTCTTAGCACCATTTTGGAAGGGACAGAGGGTTGTCGAGTCATCAGCAGGGCACGGCGTCTGTGACGACCCACAGGCCCGTGGCTGCGATTGACCCGTGGGTCGGCCCCTGTTGCACCTGGCGACCTGGTTTCGGCACGGGTACATGGGGACTTGGCATGTCAGGCATGCGCATGTGGCTATGGAAGCACGGGGACGGACACAAGGGGCAGTGTCGACCGGGTGAGCCCACGCACGGTGGCGCAAGGTGGTGTACCTTGCCATTGGCCCCGAACCCTGGGATCCAAGCCGCCTGTCCTCGCGTGGGGAACTGACCGAATCCGTTTCCTGTCGCCCTTAAGCCGTTGCGCAGATACGCCCTGACCCTGAGCCTTTTCGTACATGGTGACATTTATGCCTGCCGTACAGTACCGCCTGGAGCGCAAGGTGGGCGAGGGCACGTACGGCGTGGTGTATCGTGCCACGGAGATGAACAGCGGCCAGGTGGTCGCGGTCAAGGTGGGGTGCACGGTGGGATGCGGGGTGTGAAGCGGGGAAGGTTTAAAACCACGGGGTGTGAAGTGTCTATGAAGGGGCAACAGGTTTGACCGTATGGCTATGTCCTTGTGTTAAGGCATGGCCTATCGTAGCTACATCCCCCGCTTCCGCCACGGCGGCCCTGTTGCCTTCCTGTGTGCCCGGGCGGCGGTGTACGATACTCGCTCACCTCCGCTACCTCTTCGCTCGTCCTATGTTGAACCCCATGGCCGCTCTTGTGACACCCTTTAGGAGATGCGCCCCGATGACAGCGAGGAGGGCGTCCCCAGCAGCGCACTGAGGGAGATCTCCATCCTGCTGGAGCTAAAGCACGACAACGTTGTCAGGTGGGAGTACAGACATGGGGCATGCGGAGGCACACGGCACCTGTACGGAAGGAACATGCCAACTTGTGCCAGTTGACGTAGGCCATGCAAAGGCTTGCACGGTCTTGCTGTACGGTAGTGTCTGACACGTGCCGATACCCATGCACGGCGACCTGGGCGCATCGGTACCGTGAGCAACACCCCGGCCTGCCTTGGCCAGTGCCCAGGAGCAGTGCCCTGCTGCCCGCTGACCCTGTGCCTAGCCTGCGCTGCCAAGCAGACGGCACAACGTAAAGCGTAGCCCGCATACCTTGCCGTTTGCACAGGTAGGTAGAAGAGGACGCACAGGGCCGCACAGGGCCCCATACCCCCGCTACAAGCACCCACACTCCTACACACGGGGGGAAACACCCTTCAACCTCTGCATCTTGCGCTGCGTGGCGTTACATGTGCCCAACGCCCCACACCTCTGACCTGCACCCCTGTACGACATCCCGCTGCTTCCGGCGCAGGCTGCGCGAGGTGACGCGGGACCACGGGGCCACGGGGCAGGGCGGCGTGCGGCCGCAGCAGCTGTTCCTGGTGTTCGACTTCGTGGTAAGCGACGTCATTGTGTGGCAGCAGCAGCTGCTCCGTGTTCGACCTCGCGGTGAGCGATGTCACTGTATGTCACCTGTGTCTTGGGTCGTTAGGTGTGTGGCTGCAGCAGCAGGGCAGCTGGTGTCCGAATGTGGTGCGGTCCCGCCCTTGGAAACCGGGCGGGTTGCATCAGCAACTACTGGTAGGGCACGCGGCCAAGGCACTGGTACCGGTAGGCCGTAAGGCAGCAGGAGGCGGCACGGCCACCTGTGCCCAACTGCGTGCCCACATGTCGTGTATCCTTCTGCTGATAGTTCATCGGCATGTGGGTTGCACAGCGTGGTCCCGACAGGCAGGACCATTTGCATGGGGCTGACTGTACCGGTTTCCGGTGCTTTGCCGGTGTCTCCGTGGTGGCACCGGCGCACTGTGAACGACCCTGACTAGGACCTCCCAGGCTCAGCCTACCAAGCGACCCGACCTTGCCGCCCGCGTGCTTGCATCAACCCCCGTACACCCATGACCTCCATCGCTTTACAGTCAAGCAACTGCTGTCGGGCTTCACGCACCGTGTTGCGGCTGACCCGCGTCCCGCCCGCCCACCCCACCCCCACCCCCACCCCCCCCACCCCCCACCCCCCACCCCCCTGCCCCGCCCCGAGGACATGCGGCGCCGCTGTGTCACGCTGCGTTATTTTCTTGCATCCGATTTCCTCACGCCCCTTCCCTGCCCCGCCCCCAGGACATGGACCTGCACCGGCTGATGCACAGATACCCGGAGCTGGGGCACAACGCACGCATGATCAAGGTAGGCGGGAGCAAAGTACCAGTACTAACAGCGCGAGGAGTAGTGTTAGATCAAGGCATGTGCGTGCGTGTGTGCGGGGGAAGGAGGGCAGCCGTCTGTACCAGTCTTGTAAGACGCAAGTAAGGTGCAGGAACCGGCCGGCTGGCGGCCCAGGTGCACCGAACGCAGCGACCCAGTGTACTGCACATGGCAAGCGCACGTTAATGCCACCGTGCCGTCAACTCGGCAGCCTGCATACCGTACGTATGCATTGGTTGTAGCCGTTCGGGGCACGGTTGCTGTCGTGCGCGTGGCGACGGCCGCACAGCACACTGATGAAAGGTGCCGTGCCAGCCCTGCCACCCGCCTCATTGCGGTCTAGAAACCCGAGGCACACGGAATGAGCACTTTCACTTGTGATGTGCTGTGGTTCAATATACAATGGGCCCAATATGCCTTGCGCTGCATGCTCCGCCGTACAGTACTACACGTATCAGATGCTGTGCGGGCTGGACTTCTGCCACCGGAGGCGCGTCCTGCACCGGGACCTCAAGCCGCAGGTGGGGCTCGTGCCTCGTGCCTTGTGCATGGGGGCACGCGTGAAACGCGATCATGGGAGCGGTGGGTGCCGTGCGTCCACGCATGCATATATGTTGCGCAGGGAGTCACATGCATCGTACCTACCGCACCTTCGACCCTGGGTGTGTCGTGGTGTGGTGCTGGGCTGAGCGCAGCGGTAGCGGACTATGCCTCCACGCGGTAAGCTCCGGGGGCCCGTGCGTGGACGCATGCGTTGACAGCTGACTGGTAACACAGCCGCTTGCAACCTCCCCGTCGGCCAGAACCTGCTGATCGACGTGACCAGCGGCGCCAACCGCCTCAAGATCGCGGACTTCGGCCTCAGCCGGGCCTTTGGCGTGCCCGTGCGCATGCTCAGTCCCGAGGTGAGGCTCTTTTAGGTGGTGGAGCAAAACCCTTGCCGTCACTCCGCCCCTGCCGAGCTGCCGTACGCACGCCATGTCATTACCGCACACCGCCGTGTCCATGCACCGCCTGCAACCGGTAACGGCACCATGCCTGGCGACGTCGCCGCCGCAAGGGATGTAGGGCCTTGAGTCATCACCGCTGCCGTACGCAACGGTACGATACGGTACGGCACCCTCTGCCCCGTACAGGTGGTGACGCTGTGGTACCGGCCTCCCGAGCTTCTGCTGGGCGGCAAGCTGTACTCCACGCCGGTGGACATGTGGAGCGTGGCGTGCGTGGTGGTGGAGATGAGCAACAGGTGGCCGCTGTTCCCGGGCACCACGGTGAGGGGGCTGACAGGGGGTGGAAAGGAGGGTGTGGGTGCAGGCGATGCGGGAGGATGTGGGAACGGGGGCTTGGGGCGGAGGAGCGTGAGTTGTGTACGCGGGGGGCGCGGGGCGTGGGATGTGGGGCACGAGGTTTGGGTGCTTGCCACGGCGGTGCGGGGTTGCATGGTATGGGGGATTTGGGGCATGGAGGGGGTGTGGGCGGGGTGGGGGGGGGGTGGGAAGCAGGGCATGCGCGGTGGGTTGCCCGCAGGGGGCAGGAGGTAACGAGCAGCAAGCGGGCCCCCTCGGGTTCGGCAAGGCCGCAAACAGATGGTGCTTTGCATGGTGCAAATCTTTCTCTGTGGCATGACATGTTGCCCTAGCTGCACGGGTGCTGGGCTGAAGCACAACGCGCATCCGCCACTTGTGCGCAGGAGATCGACACGCTGCACAAGATCTTCAGCGTGCTGGGCACCCCTGACGAGAGCGTGTGGCCGGGGCTGAGGGACCTGCCGCACTGGCGGGCCAACTTCCCGCGCTGGAGGGGTAGGTGCGCAAAGGGCTGAGGAGCTGACTGCCCGCTCAGCCGGCCCCTGACCCTGGGCGTGTGCTGCGGTGCCTTGCCACCAGTGCCCGCACGCTGCACCTGGCTCACGTCGTACTACCCTGCGATGGGGTGCACTCCCACCATGCGGTTGGGTGCACTCCACCCCAGCAAGTAGGGCACCAGAACCCTGGTGCTACGCGTTAGGATGTGCGTACCCGCTACACAAGCTGCTGCCCACCGTGGCCCATCGCCGGCCGCAGCCAAGCCGTGGGAGGAGGTGTGCCCCCGCCTGGACCCCGACGGCCGGGACCTGGTGCGCCGCATGCTGGCGTACGACCCCGCAGAGAGGTACGTGTCCCTGCTTCTCAGGAGTTTAGGTGGCTCGGTGCCGCCGCCCAGCATGTGGACAGTATGCACGTGTTGGCAGCACAAGCTACATGCATACCCGCTCCGCCTTGCCCTGCTGCCGCGAGTGTGTCTCCGTTTACCAATCTGGCAAAGGTTCCGTAGACCCGGTAAGAGGGCCTCTCCAGCAGCCCACCTGGCGTCCTGTTGTGAGTCCTGGGCCCCATGTGACATGCGCGTTTTGGTTACACTATTTCACGCAGGATCTCTGCGGCCGCAGCGCTGCGCCACCCCTACTTCCACGACATAGAGGACATACTGCGCTGCCCGCCCCGCCTGGGGCCCTGAGGTGCGAGGGACACCGGGGCACCACCCCGCCCCCGCGAAGCCGACCAGTATGCGCTCGCCCCTTCGGGGAGCGCATAAAGGAGGGCAAAAGGCATTATAAGGTGCCCACGTCGCTGCTGGGTATTATGAAGGCAGAGGGCGAGCATGCACACGAGCACGGCACACGTGGGCAAAAGGTGTGGGAAGAGGGACGACGGCCAGAACATGGGCATGGCCCCGAGTGCTCCCTTGCCTCACGCCGTCGGGACAGGGGGCTTAGCAAGGCCGTAGGGGTTAGGGGGTTAGGGGCTTCGGGTTGTTGAGTCCATGGTCCATGCATAGCAGCAGACAGCAGGCAGGGCTGGGGCAGGCTGCGGGCTCCTCTACGCAGCAGCACATGGGTGGTGTGCATGGGGGTGGGCGGTGGGGTAGTTTGCGCCAACCTGGGGCGTGGGTGGTGCTGTTAGGGCGGATGTACGGAGTTCCGTGAGCGGGCTCTTTTGTGTTGGCGGCGTCAACACCTGCAATAGCTGCCCCATGTTGTCCGGACCGCTTTACAGAGGTGAAGGCTGATCAAGGGGCAGCACCACTGGTAGCTACCCTTGTGGGCAAGCCCGAAGGAACATGGGACGTGTCGGCCGGCTGTTGCCGATTTGGCAGGGTGGTGACGGCAATCCGGGCATACCGATTCAGAGGTAGACACACAAGCGCCAGGGATAGGGTGTGCACGGCTTCGTACTGCTCCGGGACACCGGGAGTACCGTATTTTACGCATGCGTTGGCCGCGGCGCGTAGTTCGCAGAGAGTGTTACAATGCGGAAAGCAGAGACCGGATGTTGACCGCGCCATTGGCGCCCTGTGGTGCGGGACCGCAGCTTAGCGTAGCTACTGCAAGTCTAGACGTAGGGTTGGATGCATCTACCAGCATGCTGTTTTACAAGCAAGCGCTGGCTGCAATTGAAGAACGGGGGAAGGGGTACAGCCCAGGCAATCCGGGCAGGACTCGCTGGGGCTTCAGTAAGTGGGTGGACGTGGGAAGTTTGATGAGTGATGATGCCGTACCTGCTTTGCTCGCTTACCGTCCATGGCTTACCGTAGAGTGCGTGTACGGGCAACATAATCGCCCTGTAGCCTCCTCACGCACGACCTCCCGACCACTGCTCCCGACACCTACCTGTAAACCTTTCCACAGAAAAAAAATGCTGGGTGCATGCTCTGTAACAGCCTGAACCGGCAAGCACAGGGGGAGGAAGGGGTTGAGTAAGTGAGAAATTCGTGTCCAACAGTGCGTACTAGGACGAATAAAGCCAGCATCACTGAGTATGAGTTTGCCAGCCACAGCCAGGGACAAGGCGGGTGGTAAGGAGCAGGGGAACGAAGCAGACGTGAGGTGAGGGTGAGCAAGGGTGCTACAACCGGCCCTAACGGCGTATACAAGCTGCGCGCTCAACGCCACTTTGTTGCTTGAGGCTCATCCTTCTCCTGGCACAAGCTCAACGCGCTGCTGGCACGCACGCCTTGAGGTTGTGGCTTGTACTCCAGGGCCACACTCCCTCATGCCCTGCCCACGGAGCGAACGTACATAGTGCGTTAGCTGTGTATAGAAATGCTTACTCTACATTGTGAAGCATTGTTCATTTGCAGGAGCGACTCCTGTGTATAGTACGGAACCCAAACTGGAAACGCCACGCCTGCAGAATGCAGCAGGCGTTTAGAAGTACAGTATGTACGCCCGGACACTGCCAAATTCCTACGAGTGATACCCTGAGACTCACTGTGCTTACTGTCCTCACTCCAACGTAAAACTGTGGTCCTCGCCTCTCGCTCAAAGAATGCGCTTACTATAGCATGTTGATGTTGGAAATGCTATAGATACCAATCCAGACGACTTGCCCCAAGGGCAGAGCGGGGTGGCGCCAATGACAAGGCGTGTATCCAAGGAGGACCAGTCTAGTAGCGCAGAGGGGAGCAGCCCCAGTGCTGAGGAGACACAGAACGACCTGGAGTGTGGCCCTGCGAATGCGGAGGACAAGGGAGGCGAGGCCCTGTGGGTTTTGGGAGGGGCAACGACGGTTGCCGCGGACGGAGCGTCCCCGTTAGCAAAGCAGCAGGAGATGCAAAAGGTTGCGCACGGGGTAACAGCAGCAGACGATACAGCAGGCCCTCCGGCAGAAATAACGGCAAATGCGTACCCAGAGCCGAGTGCCTTTCCCCTGGGGAAGGACGCTGCAGCTCTGCGGACTGGAAGCCATCCAAGGGCTGCCACAAAAGGCTTCCGCGGCAGGATGCGGGGTTGCAGCGCTGGGTGTCAGGTGAGGAAAAGCGGACGCACCAGCTTACGCCATGTGTCTGTGACGTTACACGGCGTGACTCTTCAGCGCACATACTTCTGCAGGAGATGTGGCAGATAGTGCGGCTCTACCCGCTGACAATCCTGATACCAGTCGTCGTGTTCCTGCTGCTGTGCGGACTCGGCGTGTGGGGCGTCATCGCCGGGGCAGAGTCCCTGGCGAATCAGCGCAAGGACGAGGCCCGCAGTCGGGCGCTCGACTCGGTTACAGGCTTCCAGGTGGGGATGCAGAGCGCGTCTCTGTGACTCAATGGCATGTGTGCCCAGGAAAACCCCTTGCACTACCTCCTGCCAGGCGGACCCCCAGCCTTGTTGCTCCTTGTTCCTGCAACACCACCGCGCAACCGGCGCTTTTAATACGCTGTGGCCTATCCTCCGCGTATCCTCCGCATGCTTTCGCGCAGATCCAGCTGCAGCAGACGTTCACCCCGGGGGTGACATTCTCCACGTTGGTACGGCAGCGGCCTGACTGGGACTACTGGCTGGAAAACTTCAATGATACTGCTGCTGAGCTGCTGTCACGGGTACGTGGGTCTCAGGGGCAGAGTGTAACGCAGTCCCTACTCACCTAGTGCCGGACACGGCCGGCGTAGGAGCCACAGCTGGGGCCGGGATCATGATCGCGGAGTGCCCCAATACGTCATAGCGTGGCATTGGATGCTGCAGCATGAGCCTCTCACTTACACGCCACACCTGCACAGCAGCACCTGTGCACGTGCTTTACCAAGCTAGGATTCAGGATTCATGGGTTTACCTCAAGTCCAGCCATTGCCATAGATGGACAACGCACTGGTACGCGCAGATTTGGTGCTTGCAGCCTGCAAGCTGGCCAGTCGTAATCGCATTTGCAGGCTGGAGGGTGCGGGTCGCCTCGTCGGGGCCTAGGGTCTGGGGCTGGGTGGGCAGGCAAGGATACGTGTAGCGATGCAGTTGCGGGGTAGCGTATCTGACAGCAGGCTTTGACATAGGGTACGTGTAGGTGGGTGGTGCAGTCCGTCCACAGCACCAGGACACGTCGTCGTCGCTTGTGGGTACAGCTGCCGTTCAGCCCCGCGTTTGCGACTGGACCGGCAGCCCATCCTTAGCAGCTTGTGGCACGCGGGTAATAACATGAACAGTCCTTTGAGCACCACGCGGGTAACCACTTGAACAGTCCTTTGAGCACCACGCGGGTAACCACTTGAACAGTCCTTTGAGCACGGGCTGTTCTGCTGCTGCCACTGCTGCTACGGCTGGCCCCCGCAGGTTCCCGACGGCGCGTTGTACAACCTGCAGCTGCAGCCGCTCGCTCTCGTCATGATGATATACCCCATGCGGGACAACGACTTGAGCCAGATAATACCCCCCCGGGACCTGCTCAATGGTAAGAACCTAGCCGGGGGAATTCAACCCTTCCTCGGAGCGGCTTGTCAAGTAGGACAGCTGAACGCCCGCACTGCATGGATTCGCCTGTGGGGCGAAGGCGAGCATGGAAGCACGAGCGGGTGCACCGACCCCAGGCAGCGGCAGTGCTGTACGCATGGTGGCCTCGAGAGGTTGGCCTGGGGTTAGGAGCGCGGTACAAGACGTTACAGCTTCCTAGGAATGTGATGTCTCAATGCGTCAAACAGTTGGAGGTGTGACAAACGCCGGACGGCCACCTTCGGCACTTGTGGAGCGGCAGTTGGAACGGCTGGGGTGCTGCCGCTATGAACCTGCTCATTCCTGTCAACATTGGCACGGCTTTCAACTGAGACTGGTCCTATATGCTGTCTGCAGATACCGGCAGGCGGGACGATGTCCTGCAAATCATCCAGACCAAGCAGCCGCTGCTTGTGGGGCCCTTCCCGCTTGCGTCCGGGTTCATGGGGGCGTTCGTGCGGTACCCCATATACGTACGTGAGTCACAGGTCGGACAACAGGTCCGGACTGGCTGCAGCAGCGGCCAAGTATTTGTTTTGGTTGACCTTACGGCGCGTAGCCACTGCGCTGACATGTGCTGAGGGGCAGAGTGTTGGGCAGGGGCAGGAGCAGGAGCAGGGGCTGGGGCTGGGGCTGGGGCTGGGGCAGGGGCAGGGGCAGGGGCAGGGGCAGGGGCAGTGGCAGGGGCAGGGGCAGGGGCGGAGGCAGGGGGGGTGGCCTGGGGAGGCGCATGGGCTGGGGCAGGCTTAGTAGC